>ERZ869936.57-NODE-57-length-187975-cov-8.206444_pt1 | contig 187975 bp, 157 predicted proteins | sample MGYA00520876_ERZ869936 | MGnify/ENA primary metagenome ERZ869936 (study PRJEB32218, sample SAMN09650985) | biofilter metagenome | isolation source: enrty point of leading RO module | place: Saudi Arabia: Thuwal, RO plant located on Red Sea | collected 2016-02-17 ...
CAATTTGCATCCGCCCTGCCCTTGATGTCTAATGGCACGGAGCCAGAGGGGGATTCGCTTCCAACCGCTTTCTCAGGGAGGCTTTACTGTTATGTCGCACATTCGCATTTGCCGGGATTGTGAGCCGTCGTCGGAGGTTTCGCGACGCGCGTTCTTGAAGTCCGCCGGCGCTGCCGCGGTTGCCGTGGGTGCATCCCCGCTGTTGCTCCACGCCGCCGACAACGCTTCGGGCGGCTCGGCCGAATCCGTGGCCAAGCACCTCTACGAATCGCTCAGCCCCAAGCAGAAGGAAAAGATCTGCTTCGCCTGGGACTACATGGACCCCGAACGGGGACTATTGCGCACGCGGATCGCCAACAACTGGCAGATCACCGAGGAGAACATCGGCGGCGATTTCTACACCAAGGACCAGCAGGCGATGATCCGCGATATCTTCGAGGAAATCATCCAGCCCGACTGGCACGAGCGCATCTACAAGCAGCTCGAAGACGATGCCGGCGGCTACGGCGAAGACCAGAGCATCGCCATGTTCGGCACGCCGGGCGAAAAGTTCGAGTTCGTGATGACCGGCCGCCACATGACGCTGCGGGCCGACGGCAACAGCGCCGAGCACGTGGCTTTCGGCGGGCCGATTTTCTACGGCCACGCCGCCGACAGCTTCAACGAAGGCCCCACGCACCCGGGCAACGTCTTCTGGCCGCAGGCCGTGGCAGCCAACAAGGTCTACGACATGCTCGACGGCAAGCAGCGCGAGAAGGCCTTGGTTTCCAAGTTGCCGCGCGAGCAGGATGCCGGCTTCCAGGGGGCAGAAGGCAAGTTCCCCGGTATCCCGGTCAGCGACATGTCGGGCGACCAGCAGTCGCTGGTGCGTGAAGTGCTGCAGAAACTCGTCGAGCCCTACCGGCGGACCGACCGCGAAGAGGCGCTGGCGTGCCTGAAGGCCCAGGGTGGGCTCGAGAAGTGCTCGCTGGCCTTCTACAGCGACGGTGACATCGGCAACGACAAGGTCTGGGATTGCTGGCGGCTGGAAGGCCCGTCGTTTGTGTGGTACTTCCGTGGCTCGCCGCACGTGCACGTATGGGTCAACGTGGCGGACGACGCGAGCGTGAAGCTCAATTCGTAAGCGGCTTCGGAGCTCGATGCGAGAATAGCCGGCTTCCGCGTGCTAGCGGGAGCCGGTTTTTTTTGTGCGCGTCACCGTGGGGTTGGAGCGGGGTTAGGAAATCGACGCGCCGTCGCCGATGGCTCCGGGCTCAACAGCCAGCGTCGGCTTGACTTTCGGGGGTGGGTGCGCGATTGTGAATTGCTGGCGTGGTTTCGGCCAATTCAGAGGGGTCCGCATGCTCCAGCATCGGTTCATACTGCTCGTCGCCGCGGTGGTCGTGACAACCGTTTCGTCAATCGCGCGCAGCGCGTCCGGCGAGGACGGGGATTCCGGCGAGGCGGCGCCGCTGGTGGCGGAATGGCCAATGGAGGCGGTCACCCTGACCGATGGCAAGGTCTATCGGGGGCTGGTGCAAAGCGAGAACCCCGCCGGCATCGAGTTTCTCGAAGTGCGCCGGCCACGCGGCAAACCGATGGCGCTGGTCGTGCGGCCGATCGATCGCGCGAACATCCAGGGTTGGGAACGCCTCGACGAAGCAGCGCAGCAGGAACTGCGTGCGCGGCTGGAACGCTTTCGCCGGCGGACGCTGGTCGAGGGCCGCCGGATGGAGGATCTCAAACTCGAGGCCGTGGGCGAGGACGGCCGCGTGCTTTGGAATCACCGCGGCCAGTACTTCACGCTGGAGAGTACGGCCAACGAGCGGATGACCCGGCGGCTTACCGTGCGGCTGGGCCAGATCTTCACCGCTTACCGGCAACTGCTACCGGCCCGCACCGCCGCCGGCACGCAGGTCCATATTCGCTTCTTTGGCAGCATGAACGAGTACCGCGCGGCCCTGGCCGAGTTGCACCTGGGGATCGACAATCCGGCGGTCTACCTGTCCGACCGCAACCAGATTCTTGCCGGCAGCGAGTTGAACCGCTTCGACGAAGAGCTTGCCCGCGTGAATCGCCAGCATCAGCAGATTCGCGAGCAGCACGAAGCACTCGTGGCCGAGGTGCCAAAGCGGGTCAAGCAACTGGGCGAGGACCTGAAGAAGAACAACGTGCCGACGGCCGAGCGGCTGCGCATTCTGCTGGCCGAACAGCGCCAATGGGACGAACAGCGCAGGGCGCTTGCGCGCAAGATTGCCCTGCTCGATCGCCGCAACGCCGCCAAGTTCAACGAGGTCACCGCCCGCATGTTTCGCAGGCTGGCCCACGAGGCGTTTCACGCCTACTTGGAGTCGTACGTCTATCCGCGGCAGGAGTACGACGTCCCGCGTTGGCTCAACGAGGGCCTGGCCCAAACTTTCGAAGCCGGGCGTCTGGAGGCCGACTCGTTGCGGATCGACGCCCCCAACGTCGTGGCCCTGGAGCAGCTTCAAGGCGACCTGCGCAGTGATAGCCCCCTGCCGCTGGCCGAGCTGTTGACCGCCGGCAGCGATACCTTCCTGGCCGCGCACCAGGCGGATGGCGCCCGGGCGTCGCGGGCGTACCACTACTCGTGGGGCCTGGCCTACTATTTGGCGTTCGAGCAGGGGGTGCTCGACACGCCGGCGCTGGATGCCTATCTGACGCCGGCAGCAAGCGGGCCGATCGCGCGTTTCGAGAAGCTGGTCGATATGCCGCTGGCTGCGTTCGAAGCGCGGTGGCGGCAGGCCATGCTGGCTCTGTCGACGCCCTGAGCCGCCCGCTCTACGTCTCCAGGCTGTCGATCGCCTCGAGCAGACGGCCGGTGATTTGCGACAGGCGCGCCTCGTCGGTCAGCTTGCGGCCGGCCTGGTCAGTGACGTAGAACACGTCGACAACCTGATCGAGGTACGTACCGATCTTGGCGACCGAGAGGCTCAAGTCCATTTCGAATAGCGTTTGGGCGATCGTGTACAACAGGCCCCGCCGGTCGTGAGCGAACACGTCGATGATCGTGAAATAGTCCGAGCTCGAATTGTCGATCAACACGCGGCTGGGAAGCGGGCTCAGCGCCGCGCGCTCTCGCTCGGCGCTGGTCTGCCAGATCTTGCGGAAGGCCGGCTTCACTTCGCTGGTCGTAGTCAACGATTCAACCAGGGCGGCACAGATCGCATCGATCCGCTCCTGGGGCGTCTGGTCGACGAAGTCGGGATCGTTCACGTAGAACCGGTCGAGCACGAGCCCATCGGCCAGCGTGTTGATGTCGGCCGAACGAATCTGCATGCCGTGGCTGGTGAGCGCGCCGGTGAGTTTGTGAAAGATCCCCGGAGCGATGGCTTCGCGCGTGCCGACGACGAATTGCAGCAGATCGGTCTTCGGGACGTAGTTGGCATGGGCAAAGACGCCGCTGCCGTCCATGTCGTGCAGCTCGCGCAGTTCGGTGGCGATTTGTTCCGCCGGGGTTTGAATCGCGTAGCCGTAGGGAAGCGCGTCGATCTGCCGGGCAAACCATTCCTGGTCTTCCGCGTCGGAAAGCAACTCGCGGACCTGTTTTTGACGCCGCTTGAGACCGTCAAGCGTGACCGACGCCGGGGCATCACCGGCCAGGTGCCGCATCGTGCGCTTGTAGAGGCCCGTCAGCACGTCGGCCTTCCAGCTATCCCACACGCCCGGCCCGACGGCCGCAAAGTCGGCGGCGGTGAGCACGAACAGCATGTCGAGCACCTCGGGCGAGCCCACGTCAACGGCAAACCGCAGCACGAGCGCCGGGTCGGAATAGTCGCGCCAGAACGCGAGGTGCGACATCATCAGGTGCTTGTGCACCAGAAACTTCAGCGTCTCGGCCTCGCGCACCGGCAGCCGCAGCCGCTCGGCGACCTCTTCGGCGATGCGCAGGCCCACTTCGCTGTGGTCCTCGACGAAGCCCTTGCCCAGGTCGTGGATCAACAGCGCCAGGTGCAGGATCCGCTTTTGCTTGATGCCGCGATAGACGCGCCCCAGCGTACTCGTGTCTCGAATGAATTCGGTGGCTTCCTCGACGGCCAGAATGCAGTGCTCGTCGACCGTGTAACGATGATACTCGTTGAACTGCAGCAGGCTGCGGGCGTGGGTGAAGGCGGGAATAATCTTCTCCAGCGCCCCCACTTCGTGCAGCCGGCGCAACAGCTTGCCCAAACGTCCTGGCTGGGCGAGCAGCGCCAGAAACTGCTCGCTGATCTCGGATGTCATCTCGTCCGACAGCCGCGGCACGGCAGCCCGCACGGTTTCCCACGTGGCCGGCGCGATCTGCTTGTTCTGCAGGTTCGACAGTTGGCACAGCTTGAGCACTTCCTGAAGATTGCTCTTAAGCTTCTGCGTTCCGCTGCGAGTGGCTACGATCTGGCGGAACGTGACCCGGTAGTCGTGCTCGACGTAGTGGCAGAACACGCGTCCGGCCAGGTCGAGCCAGGCCTGTCCGGGCCGCCAGGCGTCGACCACGTTGCGCACAATGCTGCGCACTCCGCTGGTGTGCCGGAAGTACTCGCTCATGAAGCGCTCGACCGGCAGGATGGCCTCGGTGCCCTGGTAGCGGTAAAGTTCGGCAATCCGCACCTGCTCGTGGCGGTCGAGCACGTCGTTGAGCTGGCCGGCCTGGAAGTGCATCTCGTTGCGGATCCGCAAGAGGAACTCCGTCGCGTCGCGGAGCGTGTGCTGGTCGTGTTTCGAGAGCTCACCCTTGAGCTGCAAGGCGGCCGGGTCGGTCGTGGCGTGGACGGTGAAGCCCAGCCAGCGCAACAACTGCAGGTCGCGCAGCCCGCCGCTGGAACGCTTGATGTTCGGCTCGAGCAAGTAGACCGTCTCGCCGAATTGCGTGCGCTCGCGGCGACGGGCCCTTTCGATGGCGCCGTAGAGCCGGCCGGGCCGAGAACGCGTCTGCCGGGCGAAACGATCTGAAAAGGTTTTGAACAGCTTCGCGCTGCCGGCTAGCAGCCGCGAGTCCATGAACGCCGTGCAGACGGTTGCATCCTGAGCGGCCAACTGGCAGGCTTGCTCGGGCGTGCACAGGCTCTGACCCAACTCGAGTCGCGTGTCCGAAAGATCGCGCAACAACCGGCTGGCCAGCGGAAACACGGCCTGATCCGCACCGTGGGCATAGAGCACCAGCAGGTCGACGTCGGAGTAAGGCGCCACTTCGCGGCGGCCGAACCCGCCGTGGGCCACCAGGGCCACCTGCGAGCGAAACTCCTCGGAGTTCGAGGGCCAAAGGTCGGCAAGCGCGCTTTCGAACAGGTCGATGACGACCGAATCGAGCAGGTCGGCCAAACGCGTGCAGATTTGGATGCCCGGCGATCCCGCCGCGTGTTGCGTGCGGATCGTGTCGCGGCCTTCCAGCATGCGCTGGCGCGCGTCGAGCACCGAGGGTCGAATCGAAGGACTGGTCGTCATAGGCACGTGCGGCGAGTAGACCTGTTTACACTACCCCAAAGCCGCCGGCGGAACAAACGCCATTCGTCCGGCGGCTGGGGGGGGTGCGCAAGTCGAGACCACGCCTTTGTGCTCAAATCGCTTGCTCGCCGGTTTCGCCGGTGCGAATGCGCACCACGTTGGCCAGGTCGGCGACGAAGATCTTGCCGTCGCCGATCTGTCCCGTCTGCGCGGTGCGCATGATCGTATCGAGCACGAGCTGCAGGTTCTCGTCACCGACGACGACCTCGATTTTGGCCTTGGGCACGAAGTCGACCTTGTACTCCGTGCCGCGATACATCTCGGTGTGCCCCTTCTGCCGGCCAAATCCCTTCACGTCGGTGATGGTCATGCCGCAAATCCCCTTGGCCGAAAGAGCGTTCTTGACGTCTTCGAGCTTGAAGATGCGGACGATGGCTTCGACTTTTTTCATCGCTTTGGCTCTCGCGTGAGTGTTGATGCGGCCGCGGCGCCCCGCTTCCGGCGGAGCGCCGCGGACCCTGGTCCGTCGTTGATCGTGTGGAGCGGCAGGGTACGAGCTACAGGAAAATATATCCTTCTTCGCCGTGCTCGTTGAGATCCAGCCCCTGCATTTCCTCCTGGGTCGCTACGCGAATGCCCATCGTGGCATCGAGGATCTTGAGAATCACGAACGTCACTACCGCCGCCAGCACCCAGGTAATGGCCGTGGCCACGATCTGGCCCGTCAGCAGACTGCCGCCCTCGTACAGGCCCAGGGGCTCGCCGTCGTTCAGATCCTGCACCGCCCGGGTCGCGAAGACGCCGGTCAGCAGGGCCCCCAGCGTGCCGCCCACGCCGTGCACGCCGAAGGCGTCCAGCGAGTCGTCGTAGCCAAGGGAATTCTTCAGGCTCGTGCATGCGAAGTAGCAGACCGCTCCGGCCGCAGCGCCCATGAACAAGGCGGGCATGGCCGTGACGTAGCCCGAGGCGGGCGTGATGCAGACTAGCCCGGCCACGGCTCCGGAGCAGGCTCCCAGCACGGTGGGCTTGCCGCGCAGGATCCACTCGAGCCCGGCCCAGGCGACGGTGCCGGCGGCGGCCGAAAAGTGCGTGGCCGCAAACGCGCTGGCGGCGACGCCGTCAGCGGCCAGGGCGCTACCGGCGTTGAAGCCGAACCAGCCGACCCAGAGCAAGGCGGCGCCAAGCGCCGTGTAAGTCAAGTTGTGCGGCGGCATGGGCTCGGTGCCGTGTCCCAGGCGCTTGCCGATGATCAGGGCGCAAATCAACGCGGAGACACCCGAACTGATGTGCACGACCGTGCCGCCGGCGAAGTCGAGTGCGCCGCCACCGTAGTTGGCCGAGTTGGGCACGTTGTAGGCCAGGATGCCTCCGCCCCATACCCAGTGTGCCACCGGGCAGTAGATCAGTGTGCCCCACAGGATCGAAAACACCACCATGGCACTGAACTTCATCCGTTCGGCAAACGCGCCGCAGATGAGCGCGGGCGTGATGATGAAGAACATGCCCTGGAAGAGCATGTGGGTGAGCAACGGAATGCCGGTCGAGTAAAGCGGAATTCTGGGCCCTTCGTCGGTCCATTCGGCCTGCACGTTCTGCATGAACAAGTACTCGCCGTTGCCGATCCACGGATTTGAGCCCCCGAACGAGAGCGAGTAGCCGTAGATGGCCCAGAGGATGGTCATCAGGCCCATTAGAAAGAAGCACTGCATGATCACGCTGAGCACGTTCTTGCGGCGCACCAGCCCGCCGTAGAACATGGCCAGGCCCGGGGCGGTCATCATCAGCACCAGCGCCGACGAGGCGAGCATCCAGGCGTTGTCGCCGCGGCTGAGAATCGGATCGTCTTCCGGCGCGGGCACTTCGACCTGCGTCGGCAAGGCCGGCGGCTCCGGCTCTTCGTCCTGGGCTCGCGCTTGCGCTGCTGCCAGCGCCAACGTCAGGCACATCCCTACCACGATTGCCAACCAAGTAGTCTCACGCATTGATGCTTCTCCCACTCTGGGTGAGAACAAGAAGTCCGCCCTGGCACGGAGTCGGATTCGAAGGAACCGACTGCGCAGCCCCGCCTCAAGGCGCTTGAGAAAACGTGCCGCCCCAAATCTAGCGACACGCTGGTTGCGCCAATTACCGCAAAGACTAGCGGCCATTCGCTCCCCCGTAAAGATGGTGCCAGTGCAATTCAAGCGGGGATGCGCTGCCGCACGCCCCGCCCAAACGAGCCGGGCAACCCGCGCTCAGTCCGGCTTGCACCAGGGAATGTCGTCGCGCTGGGCCTGCTGATTGACGGCGCGGGCCAGCACGAAGAGCAGGTCGCTGAGCCGGTTGAGATAGATCACGACATTCTCGGCCACCGGATCGCTCGTGGCATGCACCAGGGCCACGACGCGGCGCTCGGCACGCCGGCAGACGGCGCGGGCCAGGTGCAACTGCGCGGCCGCGGGAACACCGCCGGGAAGGATGAACTGCTTCAAGGGGGGCAGTTGGGCCTCGAAGCGATCGATGGCGCCCTCCAGCGCCGCGATATGGCCGTCGCCGATCATCACGGTGCCGTGGGCCGCCGGGTCGGGCGTGGCCAGTTGCGCGCCCAGCGCGAACAGGTCGTTCTGCAGGGTCTCGACCAGCGTGTCGACTTCGCCCGGCTCCAGCTGGGCGCGGACGACGCCCAGCACGGTGTTCAATTCGTCGACGGTTCCGTAGGCCTCGATGCGCGGCGCGTCCTTGCGAACGCGCGGTCCGCCGAAGAGTCCCGTTTCGCCGTGATCGCCGGTCTTGGTGTAGATTTTCATCGTGAAAGTGCCGGGGCAACGTGGGGCCATTCGAGCGGGCCCTTCGCTGGGCCCTTTGGCGCCTGCTATAATAACGTGGTCGAGCCCGCCGCACATCGCACAAAACGGCGATTGGTGCACGCCCGCCACCACGACCTCTCGTGACGCGAACGCCTCGAGCGAAAAAGACATTCCAGGAGCTGTGATGATGATCTACCGCGCGCTGGCCGCCGGACTCACCTTGTGTTGCCCGTTGACGCTTGCCGCCGCCGAAGACTCGGTCGAGTCGAAGTACCTGTCCGGCACGCGGCAGTTGACCTCCGGTTTCTTGAAAGCGGGTGAGGGATACTTTTCGCCCGACGGCGAAACGATCATCTACCAGGCCGTGCCGCAGGGTTATCCCTTCTATCAGATCTACAAGCAGCCGCTGGCCGGCGGCGAGCCGCAACGGATCAGCACGGGCCGCGGCCGTACGACGTGCAGCTACTTCTCGCCCGACGGCAAGAAGCTGATGTTCGCCTCGAGCCATCTCGACCCGAAGCTGTCCGAGACCGAAGAGAAAGAGCGCAAGCAACAGGAGGAAGACCGGCGCACGGGCCGCCGGCGACGCTACTCCTGGGACTTCGATCCGTACATGGACATCTTCGAGGCCGATCTCGACGGCAAGAACCTCAAGCAGCTCACTTCGGCCAAGGGCTACGACGCCGAGGGAGCTTACTCGGCTGACGGTAAGCTGATCGCCTTTTGCAGCGATCGCGACGGCGACGCCGACCTGTACGTGATGAATGCCGATGGCTCCGGGCTGCGGCAACTCACCGACGAGCCGGGCTACGATGGCGGCCCGTTCATCTCGCCCGACGGCCGCTTCGTGATCTATCGCACCGATCGCAAACGGCCCGAAATGCTGCAGATTCACGCCATCGGCATCGACGGCGAAAACGACGTGGCCCTGACGGACAACATCGGCGTCAACTGGGCACCCTACTGGCATCCCACCGAGCCGTACATCATCTGGACCGGGGCCGATCACTCCGACCCGACGAAGCGTCCCAACTACGACTTGTGGCTGATGAAGTACGACGTCAAGGATGGCAAGCTCGTGCCGGGGCCGATCCAGCGCGTGACCGATCATCCCGCGGCGGACGTGCTGCCGGTGTTCTCGCCCGACGGCAAGAAGCTGATGTGGACCAGCAACCGCACCGACAACCATACCAGCCAACTGTTCATCGCCGATTTCAAGCTGCCGGAATAAGTGGCTCGCCCGGCGGTCAGTTCGCTTCGACGACCTCGACCTTGAGCTGACCGAGCACTCGGGCCACGGCCAAGAAGCTGCTGTAGGCGCTCGTGCCGGCTAGGCTCGAGTCGGTGAGCTTCAGGTACGCGGCGCTCGTGCCGCCCTGCCCGCGGATGCCGTCGAGCGGCACCCAATGGCCGCCGAGATAGGCTTCGGTCCACATGTGGTAGCCGAAGCCGCCGGCGCGTTCGACGTACACCAGGCCGATGGCCACGCGCGAGGGGATGCCGCAGGCCCGCAACAGCGCGGCCAGCAGCACCGCGTGTTCGGTGCAATCACCCGAGCGCGTTTCGGCCACGTCGGCGGCCGTGGCGAATCCGTGGGAGAAGTTCTTCTCGCTGACCACCTTGTTCACGTACCGCTCCAGGGCCAGCGCCACTTCCGTCGGGTCGATGGCCTCGCCCCTGGCCTCGCGGGCCATCTCACGGATGCGCGCATCGTCCGCCTGGAGGACGCCGTTGGGGGCGGTGAATTCGTCGCCGGGCTTAGCCGCGGGCTCACCCGGTTGCGCTAGTTTACCGCCCCGAGCGGCAAACACGGTTACCTCGGCCGCGTGCGGGCCTGTCGCGTCCACCTTTTGCGTCGATCCGCTGGCCAGGGCCTCTGACGGATCAGAGTCCTTCAACTCCACGCGATAGCGCACCTTCTGCGACGCGTGTGGATTCTCCAGCGGCGGGTCGACCGGCACGATCAGGTCCAGCCCGAGGTCGAATTGCTGCTGGTTGCCGCCGGGGGCCAGGGCCAACTCCCGGGTCGTGCGATACGATTCCTGGTCGAGCGCCGCTACGCGGTTCTTGATCACCTCGCCGTCTTCGTCGATCCACAGAATCGTTTCGATCGACTGTCCGCCGGGCAGCCGCGCGACGCTGTCGACCCGCAGCAGTTCGGCATCGACGCCCAAGACCGAGGTCTTCTCGACGTCGCGGGCCGTGAGATCGACTTCGGCGATCTGGTTCACCAGCGGCATCAGCATCTTGATCGTGCGTTTCTCGCCGGGCTCGAGCGGTTCCTCGGCCAGCGTTTGCTCGATGCCGCGAAAGCCGCGCACATCGCGCGACCAGGGCAAACGCGCCGTGTCGCTGCGGCCGCCGGTTTCGGTGGTGATCACGATCTCACCGCCTTCCACCTTGCCGGTGCTGATCGTGGGCGAGGGGCCCATCGCGACCTCGGTGCGAAACGAGAGCAGCCGCCCCTCGGGCGTTTCGACCGTCTGCATTTCGATGTCGTTCTCGGTCGTAGTGCCGAAGCGTTTGACGGTCAGGTGGTTTAGCGAATCGACGTCGAAAACGACGCTGCCGTCGTCGCGCTGCCGCGACTTCAGCGTCGTGCGGCCATAGCCGATCTTGGCGCCCTGCAAGTAATAGGCTTCCCAGAACTCCTCGTCGACTGCCGGCGGGCTCGCCGTCTCCTGGTTCTTGGAACCGCAACCGACCAGCAACAACGCGGTCAGCAAGTAGAGCGGCCAGAGGTTCGACTGACCGCCGCCGAAGTGTCCACGCCTCAGTTTCACGCCGAATACTGTCCTTGCTTGATCGCCCGGTGGGTGCGAGCGAAAGAATGGATGCGTGTGAACGCTTGCCGCGCGCCGCTTTGAGAGATTCTATCGCGTAACCCCATCGGCGGACCACCCAGTCGAACGGAATCGACCCAGCGATCGCGACCGACCGGTCGGGTGAGGCTGACGACGACGGGCAGTGGGCCGAACACGTCGAGTTTGTGGCAGGCAAAGTCGCTGTTTTCTTCCGAGGTGTACCTCGCGTGGAGGCATTTCCGCGGGATTGGCGCCGCCGCGCAACTCCGTGTGGGAGCCGTAGTGCTAGAGTTGCAATGGAATCCCTCCCCACGCCAGGACGGCGGTCAACGAGGCAGCCAGGGCCGGCGATCCCGCAGAAAGCGACCGCTCGAGGCCGCCGTCGCGCGATTGTGACGCTTCTGCCGCCGAGACCACTGGATCCCGAAAACTTGCCCCGAGTTGAGCGGGCCAGCACGGCACGCGGAACGACGTAACCTATGTTTGCTTGAAGAGTTTTTCATTTGACTTCCAACCGAGACGGATTTGACCCGCAGTCCGAGGTTTCGCCGATGGGATTTCTGAAGAAATTCTTTCGTAACGTATTGCACGAGGAGGCTGCGTCGCACGCCGCGACCAGCAGCTTCGACCGCCTGAGTCCCGAAGATCTCGAGGCCCATCTGGGCGTCGTGCGCTACGGCGACTTCGAGCTCACCGGCGCCGTGCGTCCGTCATACGATTTGCAGGTGGTGCCCTGCCAGGGATACCGCCACGACGTCTATCGCGACGAAGAGAACCGCTCGAGCGTGCCGGTGCTGATGGGCGCCGCGTCCAAGGAGCACCTGTTCGAGGTGTTCATGGAGTTGCTCGATCCGCTCGGCGGCGAGGTCGACGTCGTGCTCGAAACGAGCCACAACCGCGACGTCCGCGGCCACGTGGACCTGTACCGCGAGCACATCGACATGCCGGTGCTCAAGAGCACGCTGTACGACTTCGAAGATCTGCTGGTCAACGACGGCTGCACGGGCATCGCGGTGCTGAATCCCGGCATCCCGCAGGAAGTGCAGTTCGACGAGCACAAGCTGCTGATCGTTTACGGCAACAACCTCGAGGAATACGAAGCCATCTTCGGCGACCGCGGCATCGGTTGCGACGACCAGATGCGGTTCATCACCGAGGCCGAGCACGTGCATTCGTCCAGCGAGCACTACCGCCACGCGTTCGATCAGTTGAAGACCCGATTGGGCATCGATTCGAACTATGGCTGAACCGCCTCGGCGGTAACGACCGAAACTTGGCAAGGCCGTGCCGTTGGGCGCGGCCTTGCGTCGTTTTACGGCAGTGCTAGCTGCAAGCTGCCGCGGAGGCCGTTCTGGCGGTCGCGGTTGTCGAGTGGCTGCCCAGGTTCTCTACTCTGCCGGTTGGCACCCGAGTTCGCCAGCATCGCGAGGTCGATCTGATCTTGCCGCCGCGACAGCTTTTGTGGACACTACCGCCCCATTTCTCGCGACCGCCTCAGATCGCACGGAATTCCATGGACGGCGACCGGCCCAATAACGCGCCCCTGCGCTACGCGCTAAGAGCTTGCGCGCTGGCGGTCTGCGCGCTGACGGTCACCGGCTGCAACGCCTGGCAGCCGTTTCAGTACAATCCGCCCGACTTCAGCCTCGCGCCGCCCGTGCTCGCGCCCCAGTCGAACCCCGTGTTCGTGCCGAACATGAACCAGGATTTCGTCTGGGACCAGGTCGTGGACGTGGTGGACGACTACTTTCGCGTCGAGTACGAAGATCGCGTGCGGCTCTCAGGCAATCTGCTGACCGAAGGCCGCCTGACGACCTATCCGCGCAGCGCGTCGACGATTTTCGAGCCGTGGAACAGCGACTCGGTGTCGTCCTACCAGCGGTGGGAGGCCACGCTGCAGTCGATACGGCGGCACGCGATTGTGCTGGTGACGCCCACGCACGGCGGATTCAACATCGACGTGCAGGTCTACAAAGAGCTGGAGGACGTGCCGCGGCCTCAATCCGGAGCGATCAGCCTGGCCAACTCCCAGACCTTGCGCAACGACGACGCACTGCTGCGCCTGACCAATCCCGTGGGCGGGCGCGAGCCGACTTCCGGTTGGATCGGCATCGGTCGCGACGTGGAGCTCGAGCAGGTCATTCTGGCCGGCATCCAAGCGCGGGCCGGCGGATTCGCTGCCCCGCCGATGCAGTTCTAGCGAGCGCTACACGCCCGCGGTGGGTTCCTGCGGAGCCGACTGTGGCAGCGGGAAGCCCGGCTTGGCGGCCGCCGACGGGGCGCTCTGTCGAGCCGCGGGCAGCTTAATCGTGAAGGCCGTTCCCTTGCCCGGCGTGCTTTCCACGCGGATGCGGCCGTGGTGGGCTTCGATCACTTCGCGGCAGAACGACAATCCCAGCCCGGTGCCGCCCTTGCCGCTGGCGTCGGGCCCGCTCTTGGTCGTGAAGTAGCGATCGAAGATCCGCGGCAGCTTCTCCGGGGGAATGCCCGAGCCGGTGTCGCGGATCGTCAGGTCGACGGTGTCCAGGGCCGGGTCGTGCGTCAGGCGGATCCAGACGTGCCCGCCGCCGGGCATCGCCTGCCGGGCATTGACCAGCAGGTTCATCACCACCTGCTGAATGCGGTTGGCGTTGGCCATCGCCGGAGGCACCGGTTGGAACTGACGCTCGACCTGCACGCGATACTTGGTCATCTCGCGCTCCAGCAGCAGCAGCGCGTCGTCGACGAGCTTGACCATGTCGGTCGACTCCAAGCCCTCGGGGCGATTGCGGGCGAATCCCAGAATGCCGGTCGTGATGCGTGCCGCGCGTTGGCCGGCTGCCAGGATCTTGTCGAACGCCTTGTCGCGCGTCTGCTGATCGTGGTGGCGTTGGCCCATCTTGGCGTAGTTGATGATCGTGGTCAGCACGTTGTTGAATTCGTGCGTGGTCGTGCTGACCAGTTCGCCCAGGGCGGTCAGTTTCTGAGCCTGGTAGAGCTGCTCTTTGAGGATCTCGACCTGTTGCTCGAGGCTGGGATCTTGCGGTGTCGGGGTGTTGGACATGCCTGCCTTCCGAGTCGCGCGGTGCGAGAAGCACCCAAAGTGAATAAAGCGCGGCCCTTTGCCGGCTTCTCTCGATGGGCGTAAACGCGCCGCCTTGCCGAGTTGACGTGTCTGGACCTGTTGCGCTGAAAGTAGTTAGGTCATCTGTCGGTATCGACGTACCCGCCTGGGCAACTAAAACGCAAGCCGGTATAATCCCGCGCCAGTGCATACCCGGCCGCGTAGGTGGACGGCCGAAGCATTTCACGCAAGGAAGCGAAGGATGCACACCGTCGAGCTTTTGGAAGAAGCCGTAGCTTTGGCCGTTCGTGCCGGATTCGGAGTACGGCAAGACTGGTTTGGCGGGGCGCCCGCGGGGGCATGCGAGCTGAAGGGCCAGAAGTGGATCTTCATCGATCTGGCGCTCAGCGCCCGCGAGCAACTCGATCAAGTCGTCGAAGCCTTGCGCGAAGCGCCCATCCCTCCTGACACGACCATCAGCCGCCAGTTGCAAGCACTCCTGGCGCCCCGCAAGGCCGCCTGAGTCTAGCCCGGCGTTACCGGCGACGGCGCGTCAGCCGTTTCCCGCCGTGCTCTCTCCCCGATAGAGTTTCTGCGCTCCGATATACTTCTCCACCGCCCGCGGCGTCCGATAGCGCACACTCTCCCCCGCTGCCACACGGCGGCGAATTTCACTCGAGCTCAGATCGATCCGCGGCATTCGCACCAGGTGCTGTCGAATCGTCTCCAGCCGCTTTGCATCGACCACGTCGCCGAGCACGGAAAACATGTCTCCCTCGCCGCCAACGCTCGCGCCCCTTCGATCGACGACTACCGGCACAGCCAACTCGCAGATCCGCGCCGGCTCGCGCCACGTGGGCAGATCGCCCAAGGAGTCGGCCCCCATTAAGAAGAACAGTTCCCGCGTCGGGTCTTCCTGGCGCAAGTGGGCCAGCGTGTCGACGGTGTAGCTCACGCCGCCGCGATCGATCTCATACGTGCACACGGCGAACGCCTCGTGGCCGCCGATGGCCAGTTCGAGCATCTCGATCCGCGTCCCCGCGGTGGCCAACTGGCGCTGTTGCTTGTGCGGGGGCACCGCTGCCGGCAGAAACCACACGGCGTCAAGCGCCAATTGCTCGCGACAGCTCTCGGCCAGCAGCAAGTGTCCGTAATGGACCGGGTCGAACGAGCCCCCATAGATTCCCAGTCGCATCGCTTTGCCGAGGCTCCGTCGCTTGCCAGCAGGCATCCTGCCCTGGATATTGAACCCACAGGACCGTCAATCCTAGCGGCTGGACCTGCCGCCTGCCACCACCTCTGGAAAACGCGTCGCGTGTCCCAGCAACAGAACCTGTTCGAGCTGCAGCCCGCCCCGTGGGAGGTGGACGATGCGCGCGAAGAGCTCGTGGCAAAGCTGGTTTTTGCCACCGGTCCGGAGGGCGACTTCGACTACCGCGTGCCCGAGAAGCTGCGCGACACGGTGGCGTTGGGCAAGCGGGTGCGCGCCCCCTTGGGACGGTCGAATCGCCTGGTCACCGGGTACTGCGTCGGGCTGGAGAATCGTCCCGAACCCCGCCAGCTCAAATCGCTACACAGCGTCTTCGACGAGCGGAAGCTGCTTTCGCCGCAGATGCTCGCGCTGACCGAGTGGATGGCCGACTACTACCTCTGTCCCTGGGGTAAGGTGCTCGAGGCCGTCGTGCCGGCCGGCGTGCGCACCCAGGCCGGCACCCGAAACACGAAGTTCGTGAGCTTGCCCAATCGCGTGGCGGCCCGGCTCACCGAACTCAAACTCACCGCCACGCAGCGGCGCATCGTGACCTTCCTGGCCGGCCAGACACACCCGGTGCCTCTTGCGCAGGTAGCTCAGGCCGCAGGCTGTACGACGGCCCCGATTCAGAACCTGCACAAAAAAGGCCTCGTCGAGTTCGTCTCGCGGCGCGTCGATTCGGGCAGCGGCGTCGAGCGATCGCATCCGATGCGCGAGCCGCATTTGTCGCTCAACGCCGACCAGGAAGTAGCCCTCGAGGCGATTCGCGCGGCGCTCGAGTCGCGCGAGCACCAGACCGTGCTCGTGCACGGTGTCACCGGCAGCGGCAAGACCGAGATCTACATCCAGGCCATCGACGAAGTGCTGCGTTTCGGCCGGCAGGCCATCGTGCTGGTGCCCGAGATCAGCCTCACGCCGCAGACCGAGGCCCGCTTCCGATCGCGGTTTGGCAACGTGGCCGTGCTGCACAGCCACCAGCGCGACGCCGACCGCCGGCGGCAGTGGGAGCAGATTGCCACCGGACGCGTGGGCCTCGTCGTGGGCGCCCGCAGCGCCATCTTCGCCCCCACGCCCAACCCCGGCTTGATCATCCTCGACGAAGAGCATGAGACGTCGTTCAAGCAGGAAACGGCGCCGCGCTATCATGCCCGCGACGTCGCGCTGGCCCGGGCGCAGGCCGAAAACATTCCGCTCGTGCTCGGCTCGGCGACGCCCTCGCTGGAAAGCTGGCACCGCGCGCAGCGGGGACAATATCGGCTCGTTTCGCTGCCGGGTCGCGTCTTCGGCAGGCCCTTGCCCGGCGTGGGCACGATCGATTTGCGCACTGAGTTTCAGGACCGCCGCAATCGTGGAGCCGTCAGCCGGCAATTGGCCCTGGCCATGACGGCCACGCTCAAGGAGGGTGGGCAAGTGATCCTGATGCTCAATCGCCGCGGATACTCGACCCACATCCAATGCCCCGCCTGCGGCATGGCGATGGAATGCCCGCGGTGTGCGATCGCGCTGACGCATCACCTCGAAGGCCACATGGCGCTCTGCCACTATTGCGACTACCAGACCAAGGCACCCACGCAGTGTCCGGAGTGTCAATTCGCCGGTATCCACTACCGGGGCTTGGGCACGCAACGGCTCGAAGCGGAAGTGAAGGCTCGCTTTCCCGACTATGAGACATTGCGGATGGATACCGACGCCATGCGCAAGCCCGGCAGCCACGAGGCGGCACTCAACCGCTTTCGCGAGGGCGAGGTGCGCATCCTGGTCGGCACGCAGATGATTGCCAAGGGATTGGATTTCCCGAACGTGACGCTGGTGGGCGTGATCAACGCCGACACCGCGCTGCACTTTCCCGACTTTCGCGCGTCAGAGCGGACGTTTCAGCTCGTCACCCAGGTCGCTGGCCGCACGGGCCGCGGCGAACAGGGCGGACGCGTGCTGGTGCAATCGTTCAGCCCCGAGCATCCGGCGATTCTGGCAGCCGTGCGCCACGACTACGCCACGTTCGCCGAGGGCGAACTGCCCTCGCGCGAGGAACATGGTTACCCGCCGTTTGCCTGCCTGGTGCGTATCGTCGTACGAGGCAGCGAGATGGCGGCCGAAGGCTTCGCCGAGGATCTGGTTCGCCGGCTGCGCGAGGCGCTGGCCGACGAGCCCGCGGCCCGGGTGCTGGGTCCGGCGCCGGCTCCGATCGCCAAGCTGCGCGGGGAGTATCGCTTTCACATTCAGATCCACGGTTGCGACCCGGCCGTGCTCCGCCGGGGTGTGCGAGCGGCCACCGGCAATGTGAAGCCACCCGAGGATGTGCAGTGGATCGTGGACGTGGATCCGGTGGATATGCTGTAGTTGGCGAGGGTGGGGAGTGACGCGTCAAGGCGCCGTCGCCGATGGCTGCGGGCGAAACGGTGGCGAGAATCAGCTTTTTCGACGCGGCGCTGCGGTGAGCGGGGCGACATTCCTCTTGGTTTGGGCGGGGCAACTGCCGTAAACTAGAAAGATCGGGCGAAGTTACGCGTCCTTCCCGATCGACTCGCTATGTCTTATCGCTCGCTGAAACGTGTCCTGGGCGAAACCAGTCTGGAGCGCAAGTTCCTGCTGCTGTTCGGGGCGTCGCTCTTGGCGCTGATCGCCGGCAGCTTCTGGTGGTACGGGCGCAGCACCGAACGGCTGGTGTACGACTCCAGCCGCGAAAGTGCCAAGAGCCTGATCGTGTCGATCCTCGCCACGCAGCACATGAAGGTCTGGGCCAACCAGGACAACGTCGGGCTGGTCGAGGACTTGCAGCAGGGGCTCAAGAGCCGCGACTACGCGTGGGAATTTATTCGCCCCGTGGCCGAAGGCCCGCATGCGCCGACCGCAGCCGAGCTGGAAGTGCTGCGCCAGTTCGATCTCTCGCAGGCCCCCGGCAGCGAGGCGGCCAAGAACGACGAGTTCTACGAAGAGCGCGTCAACGTGGGCGATTCGTCTAAATATGTGTTTTACAAGCCGATTCGCTTCACCAACCAGCGGTGCATCTTCTGCCACGAGTCGCTGAACATCGGCGTCTCGGGCATGCAGCGGCAGGAACTGGGCGACTTGATCTCGGTGCTCAAGTTGAGCATGCCCGACGAGAAGACCCAGGCCGCGATGACCAAGAACTACGCCGTGCTGATCGCCACAGCCATCATCACGGCGTTTCTGGCCGTGATGGCATCGTACCTGATCGTGCGGTACATCATCGTCAAGCCGCTCGCGCACCTGCGCGACGTGAGCGATCGCATCAGCCAGGGCGAAATCGCGCTGCGGGCCGAGTTGCACACCGGCGACGAGTTCGAGCGGCTGGCCACGGCCTTCAACCGCATGCTGCGCCAATTGGCCAGCAACCAGGAAGATCTCAAGCGATTCAACGAAAACCTGAACGTCAAGGTCGACGAGTTGGCCCAGGCTAACATGCGGCTCTACGAGATGAACCGCTTGAAGACCGACTTTTTGGCCACGATGAGCCACGAGCTGCGCACCCCGCTCAACGCCATCATCGGCTTTTCCGACGTGCTCGATTCGATCGACTCGCTCGACGAAAAGCAGAAGCGCTACGTCCGAAACATTCAGACCTCGGGCAAGGTGCTGCTCGAGATGATCAACGACATTCTCGATCTGGCCAAGATCGAAAGCGGGCGGATGGAGGTGCGGCTCTCCGACATCCAGATCGAGCAGGTGGCCGTGGCCCAATGCGACATGGCCCGCCCGTTGGCTGAGCGGAAGAACATCGATCTGGAAGTGGAAGTCGAGCCCAAGCTGCCCGACATGTTCCAGGACCAGGCCAAGGTGCAGCAGATCATCAACAACCTGCTCTCCAACGCCATCAAGTTCACGCCCGAGGGCGGACGCATCGTGGTGGGTGCCCGCCGCAGGGACCACCACCTCATCCTCACCGTCTCCGACACCGGCGTGGGCATCGCCGAGGAAGACCAGGTGGCCATTTTCGAGAAGTTTCGCCAGGGCAAGAGCGTACTCATCGGCGGCGATGCCATGACCCGCGAGTATTCCGGCACGGGGCTCGGGCTGTCGATCGTCAAGGAGCTGTGCAAGCTGCTGGGCGGCGAGATCTCGCTCGAAAGCGAGTTGGGCAAAGGCAGCACGTTTACGGTGCGTTTGCCGTGGACGAAGGCCGAAGTGCCCAAGGCCGAGTCGCTGCCGGCAGTGGTCGAAGATCCCAAGCGCGACCGCCCGCGGCTCGAGGCCCCGGCCTCGACGTCGTAATTGCCCTGGCTTCGCTACGTCTCGCCGGGCCGCATTGCCATTTCTCGATTTCCCGCTACGATGGCCCCCCATGCCACAACCTTCTCGCGCCACCTTGCCAAACGTCGAGCTCTACACCGATGGTGCCTGCAGCGGGAATCCGGGCCCCGGCGGCTGGGCCTTCATCCTGCGTCATCCGGCTTCGGAAAAAGAAATCGAGTCGTCCGGCGGCGAACGCGAAACGACGAACAATCGCATGGAGCTGACGGCCGTGGTGCGCGGGCTCGAGGCCCTCAAGAGGCCCTCGGACGTGAAGCTGATGACCGACAGCGTCTACGTGGGCAAGGGGCTGGCCGAATGGATGCCCAAGTGGAAGGCCAACGGCTGGCGGCGCCGCGAGGGCAAGCAGTGGAAGGAGGTCAAGAACGAAGACCTCTGGCGGCAGCTCGACGCCCTGGTGGCCGATCACAAGCTGACCTACATCCGCGTCGCCGGCCACAGCGGCCATCCCGAGAACGACCGCTGCGACGAACTGGCCGTGGCCGCGTACCAGCAGTATCTGAAGCGCTAGCCGCATCCGGCTTCGGCCGACCACTGCCCCCTGTGCGCATGTTCCCTTAAAATGGAGACATGCCTCCCAGCACCGACAAGCCGGCGGTCGATCTGTCTACGCCCGTGCAGTTTCTCAAGGGCGGCGGGGCCCACCGCGCGGAGCAACTGGCCCGGCTGGGCGTGACGACGGTGCGGGATCTGCTGTTTAACTTCCCTCGCGACTATCAGGACCTGACCGACGTACGCACAATCGCCGCCCTGGAGGAAGGCCCGCTGGTGAGCGTGTTGGGCACCGTCGAAGAAGTCGACATGCGCGACGGCGGCGGGCGATCGATCGTCGGCGTGCTTGTGCGCCAGGGCGACGACCATCTGCGGGCCGTGTGGTTCAACCAGCCCTTCATGCGCGAAAAGTTTCGCCGCGGCCAGACCGTGCTCCTCTCGGGCCGCGCCCGGCAACGATCTACCCGCTGGGAGATGGCCCATCCACACGTCAAGTGGATCGAAACCGAGCAGGACGAGCCCCGTGGGTCGCTCTTGCCGATTTATCCGCTCACCGAGGGGCTGGCCCAGCGTCACGTCGGACAACTCGTTCGCGCCGCGTTGGAAGCGTGTCTCGATCAGTTGGAAGAGGTGTTCCCGGCCGGGTACCTCGAGCACCACGACCTCTGGCCGCTGCGCTTCGCGCTGCCGCAGATCCACTTTCCCGACAGCCCCGAGGACCTCGAGCGGGCTCGGCGGCGGTTCGTGTATCAGGAATTGCTCGTGCTGCAACTGGCCCTGGCCCTCAAACGGCAGCAGGTGCAGTCGTCGCTCGAGGCCCATCCACTTGAGCTCTCGGCCAAGATCGACGCTCGTATCCGCCGCCTGTTTCCGTTTCCGCTCACCGCCGGCCAGAATCAGGCCGTGGCCGAAATCGCCGCCGACATGGGCCGTGCCTACCCCATGAATCGCCTGCTGCAAGGCGACGTCGGCAGCGGCAAGACCATCGTGGCCGTGTATGCCATGCTGCTGGCCGTGGCCCATCAGACGCAAGTCGCGCTGATGGCCCCCACCGAAGTGCTGGCGCGGCAGCATCTGGATACCCTCGATAAGCTGCTGGCCGGCAGCAATACGCGGCTGGGACTACTAGCCGGCGGGCAATCGGCCAAGACACGCGAAGAAACGCTTGCAGGCATCGCGGCCGGAGAGATTCAGATCGTGATCGGTACGCAGGCCGTGATCGCCGCGGGGGTCGACTTCGCTCGGCTGGGGCTGGTGGTGATCGACGAGCAGCACAAGTTCGGCGTGCGGCAGCGGGCGGCGCTAAAGCACTCGGCCGTGCATCCGCACTACCTGGTGATGACCGCCACGCCGATTCCCCGCACGGTGAGCATGACGCTGTTTGGCGATCTCGACGTGACGACGCTGATCGATAGCCCCCCGGGACGGCAGAACGTGCACACCTATTTCCCCCCCGCCGCGGATCGACCGCGCTGGTGGGAGTTCTTCCGCAAGAAGCTCCGCGAAGGCCGGCAGGCATTCGTCATCGTGCCGCTCGTGGCCCGGGGCTCGGTGGCCGATGCCTTGCAGGAGGAAACCGAGCCGGAGGAGGCGCTCGCGGAACCGCCCTCCCCTGCCCCGGCAACGTTGTTCGACGAGGACGTCCCTGCTGAGACCGCACCGCCGCCGGTGTCGCTGGAAGAGGCCTACGAGCACCTGGCCAACGGCGAGTTGGAGGCCTTCCGATTGGGGCTGATTCACGGGCGAATGAGCAGTTCCGAAAAGCAAGCGGCGATGGACGACTTTCGGGCCGGCCGCACGCAAGTGCTGGTGGCCACGTCGGTCGTCGAGGTCGGCGTCGACGTCCCCAATGCCACGCTGATGACGATCGAAAGCGCCGAGCGCTTTGGCCTGGCCCAGCTCCATCAGTTGCGAGGACGCATCAGCCGCGGCATGCACCCAGGCTATTGCTGCGTGTTCACCGGCGTCGAGAACGATGAAGCCCGAGCCCGGCTGGCCGCGTTTGTTGAATCGAGCGACGGCTTTCGCTTGAGCGAAGTCGACTTCGAACTACGTGGCCCCGGCGACGTGCTGGGCACCCGGCAACACGGCCTGCCGCCCCTGCGCGTGGCCAACCTGACGCGCGACGCCGCCACGCTCGAGGAGGCCCGCCGCGATGCCCGCGAAATGGTCGAAGCCGACCCGGGATTGACGAGCGAGGAGCACGCCCTGCTACGCCGCATGGCGCTGGTGCGCTATGGCAAGTCGCTCGACCTGGGCGACGTCGGCTAGCACTACGCCGTTGCCAGCGGCTCGGTCGCTTCCCACTTGGTGCCGTCGCGCACCACGCGATGGTAGAGCGTATCGCGCTCGATCGGTTCGCGGCCGGCTTCTTCGATCAGGCGGCGAATGTCTTCGACGCTTAACGCCTCGGGCGTGGTGGCCCCGGCGTCGTGATAGATCAACTCGTGACGCACCGTGCCGTCGAGGTCGTCGGCCCCGTAGGAAAGCGCCGTTTGCGCCGTGCCGATGCCGAGCATGATCCAGTAAGCCTTGATGTGGTCGAAGTTGTCGAGCATCAGGCGGCTGACGGCCATCGTGCGGAGGTCCATGATGCCCGAGGCCTTCTTGATGTGCGACAGGCCCGTGTTGTCGGGATGGAATGCCAGCGGAATGAGCGTCTGGAAGCCGCCCGTCTCGTCCTGCAGCTCGCGCAACCGCAGCAGGTGGTCGACCCGGTGAAACGCGTTCTCAATGTGGCCATAGAGCATTGTGGCGTTGGTGCGCAGGCCCAACTCGTGGGCCGTACGGTGGATGTCGATCCAGCGGCCTGCGTCGGCCTTATGCTCGCAGATCTGGTCGCGCACCTCGGGGTGGAAGATCTCGGCCCCACCGCCGGGCAGGCTTCCCAGGCCCGCCTCGATCATGTCCTCGAGAATCTCGCGAATCGACTTGCCCGTCATCCGGCAGAACCAGTCGAGCTCCACGCCGGTCCAGGCCTTGAGGTGCAGTCGCGGGTAGGCTTTGTGCAGGATCTGGATCAGGTTACGGTACCAGTCGTACTTCATCTGATGGTGCAGGCCGCCGACGATGTGCATCTCGGTGGCGCCGCAGTCGACGGCCTCCTGGCCCCGGGCCAGAATCTGCTCGTCGCTCATCAAGTAGCCCTTGGGATCCCGCAGATCCGAGCGGAACGCGCAAAACACGCAGCGATAAAGGCAGACGTTGGTGGGATTCAAATGCGTGTTGATGTTGTAGTACGCTCGATTGCCGTTCTTCCGCTCGCGCACGAGGTTCGCCAACTCACCAAGCTCAGGCAGCGGCACGTCGGGCCGATACAGATGCAGCCCGTCTTCCATCGACAGCCGCTCGCCGGACTCGACCTTGCGGCGAATGGATTCCAGAGTCGGTTCGGTAGCACGAATCATGCGTGTTGATCCCGCGTGTTGTGAATTACTAGCCCGAAGCGCGAGCGAGGGTTGCTGGGTTGACCCTAGCCGCATGTTCCTCGCTCGCGCTTCGGGCTCGTGTCGAGCCATTTCCCGAGGCTTTTCCATCGGGTGTGGCACTCGTATTCCTCGCTTGAGGAACCACTTAGCCTACCAGCCCACCTCAGGTGAGCAAGTCCAGGCTGCCCACTACGAACAGGCCTATGCTGATAACCGCATTTACCTGGAAGAACGCCACATTGACGCGGGTCAGATCGTCGGGCCGCACCAGGTAATGTTCCCAGGCCAGCAGCACGGCCACCGCGGCAATGCCGATGCCGTAAATCCAACCCAGTTGCGGATAAACCACTGGCAAGACGGCCAGCAGCACCACCATGCCCAGATGGCAGGCAGCGGCCAGTCGCAGGGCCCGCGGCACGCCAAGCCGCGCCGGCACGCTGTGCAACCCGGTGTCGACATCGAATTCGACGTCCTGGCACGCGTAGATGATGTCGAATCCCGCCACCCACAGCAGCACCGCTCCGCCGAGCACCACCGCCGGCAGCAGGTCGGCAGGGTTCTCCATCAAGGCTTCGCCTTGCAGCGCGATCCACGTCGACACCGGCGCGAGCATCAGCGCCGCTCCCAGCCAAAAGTGCGCGGCGGCCGTGAACCGCTTCGTGTAGCTGTACGCCAGCAGAAACAACAGCACCGGCACCGAGAGCACGATCGGCAGCGGATTGGGCAAGAACAACAGCGTCGAAAGCACGAACGCGATCGAACAGACGGCGGCGAACACCACCACGCTCTGCGTGCTGAGGATGCCGGCCGGAAGGTGTCGCATCTGCGTGCGTGGATTGCCGGCGTCGATCCTTCGGTCGGCGATGCGATTGAACGCCATGGCGGCACTGCGCGCCGTGACCATGCACAGCACGATGCCCACAAACTGCTGCGCCCGATGCGCCCAGGAAACCTCCGCGTCGAGCTTCCAGGCCATCACGGCCGCCAGCAGCGCAAAGGGAAGCGCAAACAGCGTGTGGCTGAAGCGAATCATCTCCAGGATGTGGCGCAGGTTTCGCATCGTGCTTCGCTGCTACTCTCCCCACCGCCGCATCAGCCTATGTTCGACTCCCAACTGATCGCAGATCCGGGCCACGACGAAATCGACCAGGTCGCGAATCGAGCGTACGCCGTGATAGAAGCCCGGCATGGCCGGCAGCACGACCGCCCCGGCTTCGGCGGCCCGGCGCATGTTCTCCAGTTGAATCGCCGAGAGGGGCGTCTCGCGCGGAACGACGACGAGCTTGCGGCGTTCCTTCAAGTGGACGCTGGCGGCGCGATGGATCAGGTTCTCGCCCGTGCCGTGTACGACCGCGCCCAGGGTGCTGCCCGAGCAAGGGCAAATGACCATGCCCGAGGTGAGAAACGACCCGCTGGCGATGGGAGCCATCAGGTCCTCGTAATGGTGATACAGCACGTCGGCCCCCTGGTCCGAGGGCGGATCGGTCCGCTCGAGCACTTCGGCCATGGCCGGGGAAAGCTGATCGGCCGTGGGCGACCAGGAAAAGATCGGCAGGCTGGCCGGCGTGAAATGGTCGAGGTCGATCTCCAGGTCCAGCTCTTGCTTGAGCACCAGCCGCGCCGAAGGGCTAATCGACAGGTGCACGCGCCGGCGGGCCTCGAGCAGCACTTGCAGCAGCCGTAGCGCATACACCGAGCCGCTGGCTCCCGTGATGGCCAGCACAACGTGCTCGCGGGCATGGTCCTGGGTGTCGTTCACTTGGTGCCTACGTACAAAGTGGCTACACCGAGCGTCAACGGATAGTATCGCACGTCGCTCGCTCCTGCAGCCCGCATGCGCTCGGCCAGGGCCTCGCCGGCGGGAAACTCGCCAACGCTATCCGGCAAATACTGGTAAGCGTCCTGCCGATTGCGCGCGAGCCATTGCCCGATCCGAGGCAACACGTGCCGGAAGTAGAAACCGTAGCAGAAGCGGAACGGCTGCCACCGCGGCAGCGAAAACTCCAGCACGACAACCCGGCCGCCGGGGCGGCACACACGCAACATCTCGCGCAGACCCCGATCCGTGTCGGCCACGTTCCGCAGCCCGAACGCCACCGAGACGATTTGAAACAGGTTGTCGGCGAAGGGCAGACTCTGAGCATCGGCTTCGACAAACGTGACCCGGTCCTGCCCGTCGGCTTTCTTGCGGCCGATGACCAGCATCGGGTGGCAGAAGTCGGCGCCCACCACGGGCGTGCCGTTCGTGGTCGCTCGTGCATAGGCCAGGGCCAGGTCTCCGGTGCCGGTGCAGAGATCAAGAATTGGTTCGCTCCCCTGCGGCGGCACCTTGCGCACGGTGCGCCAGCGCCAGTAGTAGTCGGTGCCCAACGAGAGCACGTGGTTCATGCGGTCGTAGCGCGCGGCGATTTCGGCAAACATTCGCTTGACGCGTGCATCCGACTTGTCAACCGCCATCGAATCGACCCGCTGGACCTGACCTTAGCGCCACTCGATCATAACCGCCACCCGCGCGACTTATAAACCACCCGGCGTTTTCAGCCCGTATTCGCCCCACCGCGAGGCCACCAGCCGGCGGGTCTCTTCACCGACGTCCAGCACCGGCGGCGAGGCCGTGGGACGCTCGGCGTCGAGCTTGGCCGTGGCGTCAATCGCCAGGCGGCGTCCTGGGCTCCCGGGAGCATCGGCCAGGTCGGCCGGACCGGCAGGGCCGTCCAGCGCGAACAGATCGCGCTCGGGCGCCGCGTTGGCCCCTACCCGCTCAAGCACTCGCGGCAGGTCGCGGACATTGGCATCGTCGTCCAGCAGAATCAAGTACCGCACGAACTTCACCGCGTTGGTGCCCCACAGCGCCGCGGCCACCTGCCGGGCGTGATACGGGTAGCGCTTGCGAAACGAAACCAGCGCAAATCGTTCCAAGCCGCCCAGCGGCGGCAAATGCACGTCCACCACGTCGGGCGCCGCGGCTTGCAGCGCGGGCAGCAACATCCGTTCGCGCGCCGCGGCCAGCACTCCGGCTTCGCCCCGCAGGCCGCCGTCGACGATGGCCGGAAAGATCGGCTGGCTGCGGTGCGTGATCGCCGCCACGTGGAACACCGGCGCCGGCGACGGCTCGCGATAGTGACTCGCTCCGGGGGCCGCCACGGTGACGCTGGTCGGCGGCACCTCGGGGTCGAAATACCCCTCGAAAACCAGGTCAACCTCGGCCGGCACTTCGACTTCGTGCGTGCGGCACTTCACCACATCGAGCGGTTTGCCGCGCAACAGCCCCGCCATGTGATACGTGTCCACTTCCGCAGGCAATGGCACGGTAGCGGCGACGGTTGCGGCAGGATCGCCCCCCAGGAGAACCGCCGCCGGCATCCGCTCACCAGCCGCCTGGTAATCGGCCCAGTGTCGCGCGAACGGCGAATCGCCCGCATCCGCCACGGCCAGGTGGCTCTCGTCGCAGGCCACCATCGGCGCGATCGTGGCGGCACGCGTGTGCGTTTGCCGATCGGCCGTAACCAGGATTCCGCCCGTGATCGCGGGTCCCGACTCCGCAGGCCATGCCGTGAGCAAGGGAAACGCTGCGATGTTCACGTCGCGGCCCAGGTGAACCACTTGTTGGCACACGCCCGTCTTGGTCGGCTTGGGGCGAAATTTCTCGGCCCCGCTCTCCTCGGGCGACATTTTCAGCCGATCGAACCAGTTCTGGGGCGTATGCTGAGCCACGAGCGACTCGATGCGCGGCGCGATCTCGTCGAGGCACTCCACCCCTACGGCACGGCAAGCTCGCCCCTGAGTTCCCAGCAGATTCGTGACCACCGCTGTCGACTGACCCTGCACGCGGTCGAACAGCAGCGCCGGCCCGCCCTCGGCGGCCACGCGGCGCGTGATCTCGGCGATTTCCACGTGCGGGTCGACTTCGGCGGACACCCGCACGAGCTCACCGACGGCGAGCAACTCTTCGAGAAAATCGGCCAGCGACTTGTATGCCATGCGGCCAATTGTAGCCCGGGCGAGAAAAACGGGGCAGACGAGATGGTAGGTTGGAAGGGGCCAGGGTTTCAGGGTTGGGAGTGAGATGCGATGACTGACGGGCCGTACCTGCGGGTGAATTTCTTGCCGGAGTTAGTCGCGGGCGACGCGCTGGCCGGGGCAGCGGTGGCCGTGATCGACGTGCTGCGGGCCACGACGACCGCGATCGCGGCATTGGCCGCCGGGGCACGCGACGTGCTGCCGTGCCTGACGATTGAGGACGCGCGTCGCCGGGCCGCGGAGTTTCCCGTCGGCGAGGCGATTCTTGGGGGCGAACGCGGCGGAACGGCGATCGAGGGGTTCGATCTCGGCAACTCGCCGCTGGAGTACACGCCCCACGTCGTGGCCGGCAAATCGGTCGTGCTCACCACGACCAACGGCACCAAGGCCCTACTGCACTGCCAGGCGGCAGCCGAGATCGTGCTGGCCGGATTCGTGAACCTTACCGCGGCCGCGGACCGCCTACTCAAAGCGGCAAACAAACACGGCGGGCCCATCGACGTGGTTTGCTCCGGCACCGACGGGGCCGTGACCCGCGAAGACGTGCTGCTGGCCGGAGCTCTGGTGGACCGCATCGCCGGAGATGACTGCCCGGCCATCGACGATCAGGCGGCCCTTGCCCGCGACGCGTGGCGGACGGTTTTCGGATCGGGCGAAGATCTGCCGGCGCGGCTGTTGCCGGCGCTGGTGGCGAGCCGCGGCGGCCGCAACCTGAGTGCGTTGGGCATGCAGCGCGATATCGAGTTTGCGGCCCGCGTCGACGAATTCCAGCTGGTGCCGCGATTCGATGCGGCCAGCCACTCGATTTCGCCTGCGTAGCTCGGCCGCCTGCGGTACGTGCCGTAGACCGCCGCGGGGCACGGCGGTTACACTTCGAGTTCCGATTGATCCAGGGCTCGGGAGCAATGTTTTGACGATGGACATGGACAAGCTGGTTTCGCTGTGCAAACGGCGCGGATTTCTGTTTCAGTCGAGCGAAATCTACGGCGGGTTGAACGGCTTTTGGGACTACGGCCCGCTGGGCGTCGAGCTGAAACGCAACGTACGCGAAGCCTGGTGGCAGGACATGGTCCGCGGCCACGACGAGCTCGATGCTCCCCCAGGCGCGCCGGAGCCCTTCGAGATGGTCGGCCTCGACTGCACGATCATCATGCACCCGCAGGTCTGGAAGTGCTCGGGCCACTACGACCTGTTTCACGACTTCATGGTCGATTGCCGTGAGTCGAAGAAGCGCTACCGCCACGACCAGGTGCATGGCCGCTGGGTGGAAGCCAAGGAGCAACGCATCTTCGTCGCCACGCAAGCGGGGGGCGAAGAGGGAGAAGCCGACGCCCAGCAACGGGCGCTCAAGTTCTTCAACCTGCGCTCGAAGGACGCCGAGAGACTCGCCTGGCAGGGCCCGCTGGTGTCGCTGACCGAGATTCACGATTTTTCGAACGTCCTGGGGCCGGATGCCAAGGAGCTGGGCACGCTCACGCCGCCGCGCGAATTTAACCTGATGTTCAAGACGTACGTCGGCGCGCTCAGCGGCGAAGAAGGTGCCGCGTTCTTGCGGCCCGAGACGGCCCAGGGCATTTTCGTCAATTTCAAGAACGTGTGCGACAGCACGCGCGTGCGGGTGCCTTTTGGTATCGCGCAGATGGGCAAGAGCTTTCGCAACGAGATTACGCCGCGCAACTTCACGTTTCGCTCGCGCGAGTTCGAGCAGATGGAGATCGAGTTCTTCTGCCATCCCAAGGCGTCGCCCGAGTGGTACAAGTTCTGGCGCGACCGCCGCTACCAGTGGTATCTCGACCTGGGGCTGGCGGGAGAGCGTCTGCGACTGCGCGACCACGACGCCGACGAGCTGAGCCACTATTCGTGCGGCACGGCCGACATCGAGTATGCCTTTCCCTTCCTGCCGCCGGGGGAATTCGGCGAACTGGAGGGTATCGCCCACCGCGGCGACTTCGATCTTCGCAGCCACATGGAAGGCAAGCTCGTGCGCCAGGGCGACGAGCTGGTGGTCGAGACGGGCGAGGACGGCAAACCCCACCACCGCGGCAGCGGCAAGGATCTGACCTACCGTGACGATTTGACTAACGAGCGGTTCACGCCGCACGTGATCGAGCCCTCGGCCGGTGCCGATCGGGCCACGCTGGCATTCCTGTGCCAGGCCTACACCGAGGACGAAGCGCCCGACGAAAAAGGCAAGATGCAGACGCGCGTGGTGATGAAGTTCCACCCGCGCATTGCCCCGATCAAGGCGGCCGTGTTTCCGCTGGTGAAGAAAGACGGCATGCCCGAAGTGGCCAAGAAGATCTACCTGGCGCTCAAGAAGCGATTCAACGTGTTCTACGACGAGAAAGGGGCCGTGGGCCGCCGCTATCGCCGCCAGGACGAAGCCGGCACCCCCTACTGCATCACCGTCGACGGCCAGACGCTCGAGGACCGGACGGTCACGGTGCGCGACCGCGATTCGCTTAAGCAGTGGCGCGTGAGCGTCGACGAATGCCCCGATGAAATTGCCCGCCTGATCGAGAACCCGGGCGCAAGCTGAGTCCAAGGAGCTCGATGAAACCCACGCTGGCCCAAGTCTGCACGCTGGACGCGAAGTTCGAGGACGACGTCGCCGACTATGCGGCCGGCAAGTGCCAGGCGATCGAGTTGTGGCTGGGCAAGCTCGATGCCTATCTCGAAGGACACGCGCCCGACGACGTGCGGCGGCTGCTCGACGAGCACGAGGTGACGGCTCCCGTGGCGAGCTTTCAGGGCGGCTTGCTGGCGAGCCAGGGCGAGCGCCGCAAGGAGCACTGGCAAACCTTCGAAAAGCACCTGCAACTTTGCCAAACGCTCGGCATCGGCACGCTCGTCGTGGCTGCCGACGTGGGAGGCCCGCTCACGCAGCAGGACGTCGAACGCGTGACAATGTCGCTGGCCGAGGCCGCGAAGCTGGCCGGCCGGCACAACGTGCGGTTGGCGCTCGAGTTTCAGGCCCGCACGGCGTTTATCAACAATCTCGAAACGGCCGCGGCCATCGTGGCCGAGACGGGCAGCGAGCACTTGGGTATCTGCCTCGACGCGTTTCACTACCACGTCGGGCCCAGCACGCCGGACGATCTCGCTTATCTCACCAGTGAGAATCTGTTTCACGTGCAGCTTTGCGATCTGCTGGGCGTGGCGCGGGAGTTCGCCGTCGACGCTGATCGCGTCCTTCCCGGTGAAGGCGACCTGCGGCTGGCACCGCTACTGGCGCGGCTCACCGAGATCGACTATCGCGGCTCGGTGTCGATCGAGTTGATGAACCCCCAGATTTGGCGCGTGCCGCCGCTCCAGTTCGGTGAGATCGCCATGACGGCGCTACGCAAGCTGCTGGGCCAGGCGAGCATGGACTAAAGAGCCAGCCCACTCTCGCTTTCGGCTTGAACGGGACGCGCCAGGGGCCGATAATGCCCGGTGGCGACGCGATCGTCATTGGCCATAGGGAGGGCCCATGCGACGCTTATTGGTGTGGACTCTGATTTTGGCCCTGGCGATGGTCTGCTCGCAGGCCGCGGCCCAGGTACAAAACCGCGTCGCCAGACGCGGCCCCAGCGGCGCGGCAGCGCGGCCAGGACGCCACCACCATCATCACCAGCACCGCCACCGCGGTCATCGCCGGGGTGCCAACTGGTGGTTCGACGTCGAACTCCCCTGGTTCGCTTGTCCGATCTACACGCTGGCGTTCGATCCGTATCTGCCGCCGATCAGCTACTTCGGCTACACGTTCACGCTGCCGGCCTATGCACCGGCCGACCCCGTCGTACCGGCGGCTCCCGCAGCCGTCGCCAACCTGCCGGCGGCGCCCGCCCCGGACCCGGTAGACGATCCGCCGGGGCTGCCCAAGGCCACCAACGGCGAGCAAAAGGCCCGGGCCGGACGTTTCATCGGATACGGCGACAAGGTATTTGCCGACCAGCGCTACCTCGCGGCGCTCGAGCGGTACAAGACGGCCGGCGAAGTGGCGCCCGATCTGGCCGACACCTACTTTCGTCAGGGGTTTGCCCAAGTGGCGCTTGGTCACTACGAGAAGGCGGCCCGGGCCTACCGTCGCGGGCTGCGATTACGCGGCGACTGGCAAGCTTCGCCATTTCGGCTCGACCAGCTCTACGCCGCACCTGTGCCGAAGAACGCGCACATCGAGGCGCTGGCTCGCGAGGTGCAGGCCAACCCGTTCGACGGCGAGCTGTTGATGGTGCTGGGAATGCAGCTCTATTTCGACGGCGAGCCCCAGCGGGCCGAGGCCTTCTTCAGCCGCGCGGCACAGTTGGGCGCCAACGAAGACCGGCTGCTCGACGCGTTTCTGCCGCAGCCCCAGCCGGCCGATCCAGCCGACCCGGCGGGCGGCAACGGAAAGATCGTGTTCTAGGCAGTTCTAGGCCGGCGGCGAAGCGTCGCCGCCCCGATCTCTTCAAGCGGCTTCGAGATCCGCGCTTTTGACGGCCTTGTTTTCCCAGGTCTCGGTCCACAGGCAACCGGCCCACGAAAAGCCGACGCCAAAGCCGGCCAGCAGGCAGCGCGTGCCGCGCCGCAGGCGACCGCTCGTGCGCAACTCGTGCATGATGATCGGGATCGTCGACGAAACGGTATTGCCGTAGTCGCGCAGCACGGTCGGCATGCGCTCTTCGTCGAGACGCATGTCCTGTCGCAAGCTGTCCAGCAACTTGTGCGTCGCCTGGTGTACCAGGTAGAGCTCGATGTCCGAATCGGTGACTTCGCCCGACTTGCGCACGCGATCGATCATTTGCGGCACCGTGTCGAGCGTCAGCCGGATCAGCCCCGGGCCGTCCATGTAGAGCTTGCTCTCCCAACGCCAGCGCGTGCGGGGCCGCAAGGCGTCGGCCTCGGGTCGCGCGCCGCCGGAGTTGACCATCAGGGCATCGGCTGCCTTGCCGTCGGTGCCGAAGTTGAATGCCGAAAGCGAGGGCGTGTCCGAGGCTTCGATCAGCGTGGCCGCCGCCCCGTCGCCGAAGATCGGCCGCAGCGAGCGGTCTTCCGGGTGGATGTACTTCGAGTAGGTTTCGGCCGTGATCAGCAGCACGCGCTTGGCGGCACCGCCGCGGATCAGGCCGTCGGCCAGCGACAGGCCATAGACGAAGCCCGAGCAGCCGAGGTTGAAGTCGAGGGCCCCGACCGTGGTTGGCAGGCCCAGACGGTCCTGCAGCAGGCAGGCCGTGGTCGGCAGCGGGTAATCGGGCGTTTGCGTGCAGAACAGCAGGAAATCGATCGAGTCGCGTTCGACTCCCGACTCCTGGAACAGCTTTTCGGCAGCGGCCACACCCAGGTCGCTGGCACACTCGTCTGGAGCCGCGATATGCCGCGAGCGGATCCCGGTCTTGCTGTAAATCAAGTCCAGGTCCCACTTGGGGAACAGCGCCGCCAGATCGTCGTTGGTTTCGACCCGCTCGGGCAGATGGACTGCGATGGGACCGACCGCCGCGTGTTTCACTGCCGCGCGCCTCGGTGTTGGAGAAGCTGATTCATGAGGGTCCCCGATAATACCCGGAAAGCCTTTTCGAGGGCAAGGTTTACCCGGCGCCGGGCAACAGGCGGTTAGATGCCGACGGGTTGAGCGACGTTACGCGCCCGGCGGCTGGGGCGATAAGTCGTGACGACCGCTCGTGTTGGCCGGCCCGCTACCGAGCGTCGGACGGGCGGTCGCCGTCGGGCGAGGGTGGCTTGCGCGTTGCGGCATGACCCGGGGTGCTGCCGGCGACTTCGGCCAGTTTGAAGCGGATTGCCAGCATCGTGATTGCCGCGGCCACGACGTACATCAGCGACGTCGACAGCGCGATGCCGCGCACGCCGAACCACTGCATCAGCAACAGGTTGCCCCCCACGTTCATCACCAGGTTGACCGCCCCGATCCGCAGCACGATCGGATTGCCGTCCAGGGCGCTGAGCACGCGTGCGCCGAGCATCGCCAGCACGTAGAAGGGAATTTGCGGCAGCAGGCACAACTGCACGGCCGTGACCGCGGCCGTGGTGTCGGCGGTGAAGGCCCCCCGCTCGAAGAGCAGCCGCACCAGCGGTTCGGAGACGAGACCCAGCAGCACGACCCCCGGAATCGAGACCGCGAAGATCAGGCGTACGTACCACCGCAGGGTCGCTCGCAACTCGTCGAAACGGGCCGAGGCGATCAAGTGGGCGAAGCGTGGGAACAACACCGTGGTGAGGCTGGCTGCCCCGACCGAGAGCACCACGGCGACGACTTTGCCGCCGAATGTCAGGATCGAGATCTGGCCGCTCCCCAGCCCGGCAGCCATCGACTGGTCGACCACTAGCGAGCTACTCATCAACAGCGCCCCGAATGCCACGTGGGCATATTGCGAACTGACGTGGCCCAGTCCGCCGTCGCTCGAACGCATTCGCGGCAACGGCAGCAGTCCGTGCCAAGCGACGACCGTTGTCAGAATCAGCAGCTCGACCACAAAGCCCACGACCGTGCCGGCCGCCAGCGCATCGACGCCGTAGGGTTCTTGATAGAGCGCGAACACGGCCAGGGTCCCCAGCGGCACGGCAATGGGCGCCAAGGCCGTGGCCGCAAACCGCTCATGGGCGTTTAGCACTGCGGCCAACGTAGCCGACAGGCCGCTGGCAAGGATCACGGCCGAAAGCGGGTAGAAAAGCCTCTGCGTGAGCGCCGTCTTGGCCGGGTCAAAGCCGATCTCGACCAGGGGCAGCACCAGCGGCGTGACGACAAGCAGCAGCACGGTCACGACGGCCAACAGCGCCAAGACGCCCGCCAGCACACCGCCGGCCAGCCGCTGTGCCGCGGCGAGCCCTTGCTGCCGCCACAAGCGCACATACGAGGGCATCATGGCCGGCGCGACCGAATGGGCCAGCACGACCACGGCGTACGAGGGCAACAGAAACGCAACTAAATAGGCATCCAGCTCGTCGCCGGCGCCGAGTTGCCGTGCCACGAGCCAGTCCTTGGCCAGCGAGGCCACCTTCACCAGCAGCGTCGCGGCGCCCAGCAGCGCGGCGCTGACGAGTGCTCCACGCTGCGGGGCGATGCCCGTCGGCGAGGCTGCTTGGCTGGCGGACGTGGGTTCAGGCATCGTGCGCTCGCCGTCGGAATACGAACTCGTTACAGCCCGGCAGCTTGCCGCAGGTGGTCATCCGCTCCAGCTCGAAATCCCGCTGGCGGTAGAAGGCTTGCACGTCGTCAGGCGTGGCGGCTTCGAAGGGGTAGCCGCCGATCCAGTCGAGTTGATCGTGCCACCACGACATGCCTCGCAGGCGGTTGTAGTTGCGATAGCGCGCCGTCGGATCGCGCAACAACACGAGGTCCTTCACCAGCCCGCGCGTGGCGTGAAAGGCCATTGAGCCGCCGGCAATCACCGCCCGAAGCGGCCGCGGCGAGGCAACGTAGGTCCGCTTGACGGCCGTGTGAAAGCGCGTCCATATCGGCTGGTAGTTGTAAATGGCCACGTACAGTTGGCCGCCGGCCGCGACCGGCAAGGCCGCATGGTTCATGGCCTGCTCGAGCGCCCCGGTGTGGTGCAGCACGCCCCAGGCGTACACGACGTCGAAACGCCCGAGCGACTCGATATACCCCCGATCGAGCACCGACCCTTCCTCAATCGTCCACTGGGAGTCCTCGGCGAAATACTGGTCTTTCAGCGCCCGAGTGCAGGCCACGGAGCGCGGGTCGTAGTCGAACGAATGCACCCGGGCACCCAGCTTTCGGGCCGCCAGGCTGAACAGCCCGCTGCCGGAGCCGATGTCGAGAAACGCCTGCCCGGTCAGGCTGTCTCGGCCCAACATGGCCGAAAGCGATCTCCCGGCTTCATCGATTTGCCGAGGCGTCAGGCGCGCGAGAAACCGTCGCCAGTTTTCGCCGAACTCGTACCGCCGCCCGCCGGCGACCTCGTAAGCATGTTTCGACATTGATCCGTTCTCGAGGCCTCGATAGGCGGCGGCACTGCTGGCATGCTCTGGGCAAGACGTGCCGAGCGTTCCTGCCGCGCCGGCCGCAAGGTCGACGAACACGCGTCGCCGCAACGGTTTCCACTCCATTTCGTTCGGGCGGTCAACCGAAAAGAATCTCAGAAACCCCGCCAGGAAACGCAAATCACCAGGGAGGGTGCCGTTGCGTCTCGCCACACTTCTAAGATATCTCTACCTTTCCTACTTTTCCAAGCCAGCGAGCGAGCGGGTCTTGTATCGTGCCGTGCGCCGTACCCGCGCCAAGAAGATTCTGGAAATCGGCCTGGCCTCCACCGATCGCACGCTGCGAATGATTCGCCTGGCGTCGAGCTATGCCGAGCCAGCGGAAGTACAGTATGCGGCCATCGACCTGTTCGAATCCCGGCCCAGCACTTCAGCGCAGCAGATCTCACTCAAGCAAGCGCACCGATTGTTGAAGCAGACCCCGGCAAAAGCGCAATTGATCCCTGGCGACGCTTCATCGGCGCTCCAGCGCGCCGCCAACGCATTGCCGAATATCGACCTCCTGCTGATTTCGAGCGATCACGACGAAGCCGCTATGCAAAACGCGTGGTTTTACGTGCCCCGCATGCTGCATGCGCGTTCAGTGGTCTATTGGGAAACGGTCGACGCGGAGACGGGCGAATCGACGTTTCGGCTGCTCACACTCGGCGAGATCCAAACGCGAGCTACCGCAGGGAGACGTCGCCGGGCAGCCTAGGCGTGGCCGGCGGCAGCCGTGCCAAGATGCCGACGCCGTGGGCGAATGAACCCGCGACGCTGGCTGGTTGTCCTGCTGGCATCAGCGGATTCGGCCCGTTTGCGAGCTGTGTACCTGGCGTGTGGATCAGCGACCGCAAGTCGTTGCCGGGTTTGACCATCGGGCGAACTGCCTGAGGATTTCGTCCCACTTCGCGGCCCCAGGCTGATATCGCTGGCCCTATGCGAACCAGGTATGATTAAGTTGCGTATACCGTCTGGCTTCCTTGCCTCTTAAGTCCCCGGAAAAATCCGTGGCTTCCCTCCCCGATTCATCGACGGCTCCCACGCTGGACGCGACGCCCGGGTCGCTGGCCAGTTCTCCAAATGCGGCGCACCATTGCGTCGAGTTTGTCGAGGGGAGTTCCCCGCAGATTTCGAGCGAAACGGCCAGTTTGCTCCGTACGCGGTTGCGGGCGGCGGCCGGCGTGCTGTTTCTGGGCTTTGGCGCGTTCTTCCTGTGGCGGACGATGAACCCCAGCTCCATGGGTGGGCTGCACGCGCTGACCTACTTCGCGCACTTGGGCGTCACCGCCGTACTGGGCGCGTCGTTCTTTATGCTGTGCCGCACTTGCGCGATTCCACTCAAAGTGCTCCGCGGCTACGAACTAGTGATCTTCGGTATGCCGGGGGCCGAATTCCTGATCGATCAGTACCACGGGTTGAAGGTCTCGGCCCTCGACGGTTCGCTACACAGCGCGCTGCCCTATTGGATGGGGCTGATCTTCACCTATGCCATGTTCATCCCCAACACCTGGCGGCGCGCGGCTGCGGTCATCGGGATGATGTGCGTGTTGCCGTTGTCTCTGACGACATTGATGTATTTCTCCGATCCGGTGTTTGCTGCGGTGCTCCAAGAGGACCGCCTGTTCGCCATCGACATGATCATCATGCTGTGCATCTCGTTCTTAAGTGCCACCTATGGCACGCACGTGATTAACACGCTGCGCGAGGAGGCGTTCGAGGCAAAGCAGCTCGGGCAATATCGCCTCGTGCACTTAATCGGCTCGGGCGGCATGGGCGAAGTGTACCTGGCCGAGCACCAGATGATGAAGCGGCCCGTGGCCATCAAGCTGATCCGTCCGAGCAAGGCGGCCGACCGCCAGGCGTTGGCACGCTTCGAGCGCGAGGTGCGCGCTACGGCCAAGCTCTCGCACTGGAACTCCATCGAGATCTTCGACTACGGCCGTACCGAGGACGGCACTTTCTACTACGTGATGGAATACCTGCCCGGGCTGAGCCTGGCCGACCTGGTCGACCAGCACGGTCCGCTGCCGCCGGCGCGGACGATTCACCTGCTGACGCAGACGTGCGACGCGCTGTCGGAGGCCCACGGCCGCGGTTTGATCCATCGCGACCTGAAGCCGGGCAACATTTTCTCGGCCTATCGCGGCGGCTTTCACGACGTCGCCAAGCTGCTCGACTTCGGGCTGGCCAAGCCGATCTCGGCCAACTCGGTGCCCGTGCAACTCACTCAAGACGGTTCGATCACCGGGTCGCCGATGTACATGTCGCCCGAGCAGGCTTTGGGCGATAGCGAACCTGACGAGCGCTGCGATGTCTACTCGTTGGGCGCCGTGGCCTACTATCTGCTCACGGGACGCCCGCCGTTCGAGGGCGACCGTGCGATTAAGATCATCCTGGCTCATGCCCACGAAGCGGTCGTGCCGCCGTCGCAGCACCGTAGCGACATTCCGGCCGACCTCGAGGCGGTCGTGATGCGGTGCCTGGCCAAGAACCCGCTCGATCGCTATGCGAGTGCCGCCGCGTTGCGCGAGGCCCTGAGCGAGTGCGAGGCGGCCGACCGCTGGACCGCCGGCGATGCCGCTAAATGGTGGCAGGCTCACGGCCAGGCCGATTCGCACGCCGAAGCGTTGGCCGCCAGCGCCATTTAACGCCCAGGCCGGCGTGCCTCCTCCCGGCACGGGTTCTGCAACCCGGTCCCCGCCCTGCCCTCGCTGGGTAAGATAGGGTATCCTAGATGGCTTCTTAACACCGCAATTCCTGCCGACCGTACGAGTGCCTTCCATGATCAGTTCCACGCCGCGAACCATGTTCGCCAAGATCTGGGACAACCACGTCGTCCTCGCCGAAGAGGGCAAACAGACGATCCTTTACATCGATCTGCACCTCGTGCACGAAGTCACCAGCGCCCAGGCCTTCGAAGGCCTGCGGCTGGCCGGACGCCAGGTGCGCCGCCCCCAACTCACGGTGGCCACGGCCGACCACAACGTGCCCACGACCGACCGCAGCCTGCCGATTGCCGATCCGATTTCGAAACAGCAGATCGATACCCTCCGCAACAATTGCCAGCAGTTCGGCATTCAGCTCTACGACCTTGACGACCCGCGTCAGGGCGTGGTGCACGTAATCGGTCCCGAGTTGGGACTGACGCACCCCGGCATGACAATCGTTTGCGGCGACAGCCACACGGCCACGCACGGGGCGTTCGGAGCGTTGGCCTTCGGCATCGGCACGAGCGAAGTGGAGCACGTGCTGGCCACGCAGACGCTGTTGCAGTCGCGACCCAAGACGCTGGAGTTGCGGGTCGACGGCAAGCTGGCCGCGGGCGTCACGGCCAAGGACCTGATCCTTTATCTGATCGGCGAGCTCACCACCCGCGGCGGCACCGGCTATTGCATCGAGTACACCGGTTCGGCCATCCGCGCCCTGAGCATGGAAGAGCGGATGACCGTTTGCAACATGAGCATCGAGGCGGGCGCGCGGGCCGGCATGATTGCTCCCGACGAAACGACCTTCGAGTACCTGCGCGGTCGCCCCTTCGCCCCGGCGGATTTCGAGGCGGCCGTCGCCCGCTGGCGCTCTCTGCCGTCCGACCCCGGAGCCACCTACGACAAGTCGCTCACGTTCCAGGCGTCCGACGTGGTGCCGCAAGTGACCTGGGGCACGAATCCCGGGCAAGTGGCCCCGGTCACCGGACGCGTGCCGCGGCCCGAGGAGTTTTCGAGCGACGCGGAACGCAAGGAACTGGCCGGAGCGCTAGCCTACATGGGGCTCGAGCCCGGGGAATCGATCGGCGAGATTGCGATCGATCGCGTGTTCATCGGCTCGTGCACCAACTCGCGGATCGAGGATCTGCGGGCCGCCGCGGCCGTGGCCCAGGGGCACAAGGTCTCGGACCGCGTGGGCGCGATGGTCGTGCCCGGCAGCGGTTTGGTCAAGCAGCAGGCCGAGGCCGAGGGACTCGACAAGGTCTTCAAGGAAGCCGGGTTCGACTGGCGCGAGGCCGGCTGCAGCATGTGCCTGGCCATGAATCCCGACAAGCTCGAGCCGGGCGAGCGGTGTGCGTCGACGAGCAATCGCAACTTCGAGGGCCGCCAGGGCAAAGGCGGACGCACGCACCTGGTGTCGCCGGCGATGGCGGCCGCCGCGGCCATCAGTGGCCGCTTTGTCGACATTCGCGATTGGAAGTACAACAAATAGCACGGCCACTGTTTTGGGCTGCGGCACAGTTTGGATATCAACGATGGAACCGTTCAAGCAACACACCGGCCTGGTCGCCGCAATGGACCGGGCCAACGTCGATACCGACCAGATCATCCCCAAGCAGTTCCTCAAGCGCATCGAGCGAACGGGCTTCGGCGAGTTTCTGTTCTTCGATTGGCGCTTCCTCGACAACGGCGAACCGAATCCCGAGTTCGAGCTGAACCATCCCGATCTGCAAGAAGCCAGCATTCTGCTTGCGCGCCACAACTTCGGGTGCGGCTCCAGCCGCGAACATGCCCCCTGGGCGCTCGAGGACTACGGCTTCAAGGTGATCATCGCGCCGAGCTTCGCCGACATCTTCTTCAACAACTGCTTCAAGAACGGCATGCTGCCGATTCAATTGGATGAGGAAACGATCGACAAGCTCTTCGAGCGGGCCGGTTCGCGCGACCATCGCGTGACCGTTTGCCTTGAGACCCGCACGATCCGCGACGACGACGGGCTGCACATCACGTTCGAGGTCGAGGAGTTTCGACGCCACTGCCTGCTGCACGGGCTCGACGACATCGGCCTCACGATGGAGCACGAGAACGAGATCGCCGCCTACGAGCAGGCCCACGGAATCGCTTGACGCCGCCATGCCCTCCCGCCTGGAAAAGATCGAAGCCCTGCTGGCCGACGAGCCGGGCGATACGTTTCTGCGCTACAGCCTGGCGATGGAACTCGATAAGGCGGGCCAGCACGAGCGCAGCTTGGCCGAATTCGCCGCGTTGACATCCGGCGAGGAGCCTTACGTGCCCGCCTTTTTCATGGCGGCCCAGCAATTGGCCCGGCTCGACCGAATCGACGAAGCCCGCACGGCCCTCCGCGACGGCATTGAGCGTGCTCGGGCCGTGGGCGATGCGCACGCGGCGGCCGAGATGAGCGAGTTTCTAGCCAGTCTCGGCGCCCTGGGTGAGTAGCGGCGGCACGGCGTCAAAGGCCAGTTCGCGTTCGCACCAGTAGGCCGCATCCAGCAGATGAGCCTCGTCCCACGGTCGGCCGATCAATTGCAGCGAAACCGGCAGCCCCGCTGCGGTCAGCCCACAGGGAATCGCCGCGGTCGGCACCCCCGCATAGCTCCACGGGGCGTTGAAGCTCGGATCGCCCGTGGTCGAACGATCGGGAGCGGCTGTGGGCGTCGCAGGCACGACCAGCACGTCCACTTCGGCCAGGCTCCGCTCGACCGCATGGTGGAAGCCCAGCTGGTGGACCAGCGCCTCCTGGTAGTCGCTCACGGCGACCGCCAGCCCCTCTTCGATCAAGGCACTCAGCAGCGGAGGGTAGCCGTCGCGCGGGGCGCCGAATTGCCGCCGGTGATAGTCGGCCGCCTCGCAGGCCATGATCCGTCGATGCATGGCCAACACCCGGTCGAAGCCCTCGGGCAGCGGCAGCTCGACGCGTCTGCCGCCCGCGGCTTCGAGCTTGTCGATGGCGGTCTCGACCAGCTCGACCGTCTCGGCATCGGCCACGTCGAAGAAGTAGGGACGCAGCACGCCCATCCGCAACGGAGCGATGCGCGGCAACGTGTTGGGTTGCCACTGGAGCGGCGGACGGTTGCTGCACGCGGGCCCGGCCGGATCGGGACCGGCGATCACGTCGAGCATCACTCCGCAATCGGCGATCGAGCGGGCCATCGTGCCCACGTGGTCCAGGTGAAAGCTCACCGGCACGATGCCTTGTCGGCTCACGCGGCCGAAGGTGGGTTTGAGGCCTGCCACGCCGCAGTAGCTGGCCGGGCGCGTGATGGAGCCGCCAGTCTGCGTGCCGATGGCCGCGGTGCACATCCCCACGGCCAGCGCCGCGGCCGAACCGCTCGACGATCCTCCGGGCGTGCAGGCCTCGTTCCAGGGGTTGCGCGTCGGCGGCGGATCAAAGCAGGCAAACGGTGTGGTAACCGTCTTGCCGAGAATGATCGCGCCTGCTTCCCGCAGCCGGGTCACGACCGTGGCATCTGCGCTCGCCGGCTGGTCGGAAGTCAATGGCGAGCCGGCACGGGTCGGCATGCCCACAACGTCGACGATGTCCTTGATCCCGATCGGAATGCCGTACAGCGGTCCTGCCTCAACGCCCACGTCGAGGGCACGGGTCATCTGTTCGGCTTGCTCGCGCGCCGCTTCGGCCTCGACCGTGACCCAAGCGGAGACCGCGGGCTCGAGTTGCTCGATGCGTTCCAGACACGAATCGACCAGTTCCAGCGGGGTCAGGAATCCACGGCGAATTGCCGCCACAGCCTCGACGAGTGTTTGTGAAAGGTTCATGAGGGGACGGTCCTTGTACTTGGCGGACGTGCGGCGTGCCGCGCCGATGTCCGCCCTGCGCCATTCGGCGAGCCCGTGCGGTCCGCCCCGCACGTGGTCTGCCGACAGTTTAGTATGGCCGCCAGACAGGTATTTGCAAAAGCGCGGCGCTGCTGGAAAATATGGGGGTGCGGCGCAGGACCCTGCCGGGGCTGAGCCGACCCCGGGGCGCAATAAGCGGACGGACGCGATTCTATGGAATTGTCGAACGTGAAATTCGAAGTGGGCAACATCGTCGTCACTCCCGCGGCCAGTGCGGCGCTCACCGCCAACGGGCAAACGGCCGACGACTTGCTGGCCCGGCATCGCCGGGGCGACTGGGGCGATGTCTCCGCTCAGGTCCGCCGCGTCAACGAGCGCGGACTGGTCGAACAATTCAACCTGCACTCATCTTACAGCCTGCCCGACGGCCGTCGCCTGGTCGTCGTCACCAGCCGCGACCGCGCTACCACGATGATCCATCTCGACGCGCAGTGAACCATTGCTGCGCTGCGCATGATCTGACGCTGCAAGCAGCGCCAAGCGCCACACAGTCACTAGCTGAGTCACTGCGCGCGTGTCGAACACGCCGCCGCCACGGCGCACCCCGAGACGCACGTTTTGCATCCGGCGGCCTCGTCGGTGCCGCAGCCTGGACCGCAGCCGTGCTCGACCGCCTCGGCGAAGCCGCGAATTTGGGCCTCGGTCTCATAGAGTTCCGCCAGTTCGTCGGTGAGCGCTTCGACCTCGGGGGTCGACGGCCCCAGAAAGTAAAACACCAGCGTGCGCCCGTCGAACAGATGCTCGACGTCCATCAACACCGTGCCGGCGGCGAGATGCGCCAGCCGCGCCGCGCAGAGGTCGAAGGCGGCCCGGCGATTCTTCTCCAGCCGCGCGGCCAACAACTGATCTTCGACGGTCATGCCGCGCAGAATCGATCCATCGGAAGGACCCGTGTCGGGACCCTCCGGCGCAGCAAGCACCTCTCCCAGTTCCAAACCGCGGCCGGTCCGTACGACCACCTGGCTATGTCGGGGGAACCGCACGGCGTCGACCGACGTGAACCGGCCGATGTGCCCCAGGGCGCCGACACGCACCAGGTGCTGACGACCGTGAGCTTCGAGATGGTTCGCCGATTCGTACATGGCAAGAAACGCTTGGCGGGACGACGCGTTGAGCGGCATCGACCGCGGGATCATCAGTCAGCGGCTAAGCCCCTACCCTTAAGTCTTGGCCAAATCCGGCCGCCGGCCAAGAGTAAGGGCGATTCACGGCAGCGGGAAATCGTTCCGCACGGCCTGCCGTCCGGCGATTCCCCCTTGCGTAACGCTCACCAGTCACGATACTTATGTCGTTAGTACCTGTCTACGCCGGCTATCCGATGCGAGGAGATTTCATGATCGACCAGGCTGCAACCGGACTCCGCGCGTCGGCCTCGAAGCACGATTGGCACGCACTGGCCGAGAGAGTGCTCGAGGGTCACCGGCTGACGGCCGACGAAGCGTTGGCAATTTTGCGCAGCGGCGACGAGGAATTGCTCGACCTGCTGTCGGCGGCGTTTCGCATTCGCCGCCGCCACTTCGGCAAACGCGTGCAGCTCTACTTCCTGGTCAACGCCAAGAGCGGCCTTTGCCCCGAGGACTGCGGCTACTGCTCGCAATCGAAAGTCTCCGACGCCGAGATCCCGCGGTACAACATCCTCAGCGTCGAGAAACTGCTCGACGGGGCCCGGATCGCCGCCGAGCGGCAGGCCAAGACCTACTGCATCGTCATTTCGGGCCGCGGACCGAACGAGCGCGAGATGACGGCAGTCACCACGATCGTGCCGCAGATCAAGGAGAAATACGACCTCAAGATCTGCGCCTGTCTGGGGTTGCTCACGCCCGACCAGGCCGAGCGACTGAAGGCCTGCGGAGTCGATCGGGTGAATCACAATCTCAATGCCAGCGAAGAGTTTTACAACGAAATCTGCTCGACGCACACGTTTCAGGACCGGCTGGCCACGCTCGAGGCGGTGCGCACCGCCGGCATGGAACTTTGCTCGGGCGGCATCCTGGGCATGGGCGAGCAGCACGACGACGTCGTGCGGATGGCTTTCGCACTGCGCGACTTGCAAGCCGAGTCGATCCCGGTCAACTTCTTGAACCCGATCGACGGCACCCCGCTCGAAGGCATCCGGCAACTCAACCCGCGCTATTGCCTGCGGGCCTTGGCGATGTTCCGCTTTGCCAATCCGACGTCCGAGATTCGCATTGCCGGCGGCCGCGAAATGCACCTGGGCAGCTTGCAGCCGCTGGGGCTGTACGCGGCCAATTCGCTCTTCGTCGGCGACTATCTCACGACCAAGGGCCAGGCCCCCACGGCCGACTACCAGATGATCGAGGACCTCGGCTTCGAGGTCACCCGCGACGAAGAGCCGGCCTGCCGATTCTCGCCCGAGCCGGCTGCTTCGTAGGCCGACCGCAAGTCATGCACGCACCTGCACGACCTGCGAGGATGCTCGAATCGGGCGCCGCCTACCAGCCGGCCTGGATGCTCACCAGGGCACCGTGCAGGAACAGGTCGCCCGTCGAGTCGATTTGGACTCCCGGCGTCACGAGGTCGGCCAGCGTGAACTGGTCGGTGGACAGGGCCACGCCGGAAACCCACAGCAACTGGTACCCGCCGCGGATGGCCCAGATGTCGTTGATCTGGAAAATGCCGTTGAAGTTCCAGTCGCCCACGAACGTGGTTTGCTGCTCGCGGGCGCCGATCGACGAGTCGAGCACGCCAAAGCTGCGGACGCGGATCTCGTTCCGCGCGGCGTTACCGTAGATGCCTCCCTTGGCGGCGGTCTGCAGTTGGAATCGGCCCCACGTGAAGACGTTGGCGTCGAAGCCCGCCTGGGCTCCGTAGAGTTGGTTCACCGTAAAGACGCCCAGCGTTTCGGAGAGGCCCAGCACTTCGTATTGGTGCTTGATGTGATCGTCGAGCGAAAGGTAGCGGAAACCGGCCAGCAGCGAGATGTTCGGCGTAATGTTCTTGCGGAGGTTGATTTCGGCGCTCTGGATGCTCGTCAACGCATTGACATCGATCTGCAAGACGTTGAGGTTGTAGGGTGAGCCGAGGCCGATGTTGCTCGCGCCGGGCGGAAAGATCCGCTCGTGGGCCCCCATGTTCATGACCTGAAAGTAGCGGAAGTCGACGTCAAACACCTCACCGTGACGGATGGCGTTGATATCGGGCCCCGCGGCCGTGCCGAAGTTCAGGTCGCCGGCGTTGAACAGCGTGTTGGGGCCGTTGAAGATCAAGCCCGTGCGGGCCGGTTCGGAGCGTTGCAGAAAGATCGCGCCGGCCCAGACCGTCCAGCGGGGGCGCGGCTCGTAAACGACTTCGTCGTCGACCCAGTTCGTGGTCGCGGCGTCTTCGTCGAGAAAGCTCGATTGGTTCGTCAGGCTGATCACGCCGGCCGAGTCGGCCGCCTCGGCCGAAGCCAGCAAGATGCGCTCGGCCGCGTGGGCGGAAGCGAATTGGAACAACAGTACGAGCGCACCGAGGGCGCCAACACGCGTGGAGCAGCGCATGCGTCCATGCCTTTCGTTCTAGGGGCAGAGGGCCATGCGCAATCCGCCCCCCGCAACGCTTGATGCGGAGCGGCAATCCATGCCCGATTCGCATGTGCCCGGCGATCCGCTGCCGCGCCTCGATCCGACGCAAACAGCACATCGCTGCAACTAGGAATCGTCGGACCCGTGGGAGGATTCAAACGAATTATCCACTGCCGAAACGACGCGAAGTACTGGCAGCGTTCCCGCAGGCAGCATAGGCGATACGGCCCGACCATGCGGAACCGCGCGGACCGCAGAACAGGCACGATTGGCGCGGAAAGATCGCGCCAGCCGGCAAACTTGCCGGAATAGGTTCGCCGCGAACACCGGTCAACTGGCGACCAGGCGGCGTTACTCTTGCTTGTCGCCGATCGCGTACAACGCGTCGAAGGTACGCAGGTAGATGCGCCCGTTCGCGATGGCCGGCGAGGCCGAAGTCGATTCGGTCATGTCGTTGCTGGCCAGCAGCTCGAATTCTTTGCCTGGCTTGACCACCGAGACCGTGCCGTCTCGCGCGGTCAGAAAGATCTTGCCGTCGGCATACACGGGCGACGCACGATGCCGGTCGGCGTGCGTCCGCTTGGTGTAGTACTCCTCGCCGGTCTGGGCGTCCATGCAGATCAGCGTGCCGTCCTCGCGGCAGAGATACACTAGCCCGTCGACCACCAGCGGCGAGGGCACATCGGGCGTGTTGTGGTCCCGGGTCCAGAGGTGCCCGTCCTGCTTGTCGGTGATGTCGCCCGTGGCGTGCGGATCCAGCGCCAGCACGGGGCCGTTCTTGGCACTGGGCACGATCACCAGCCCCGGCACGGCCACTGGCGAAGCCACGAAACGGAGCGTGGGATTATAGTTGCTCTTCAGGTTCAGCCCTCCGCAGCGCCACACCTCTTCGCCGTCGCTCAACCGGTGGGCCACGATGTAATCGCAGCCGTGCGTCAGCAGCAGCTCGGTGTCGTCGTCGCGATAGATTACCGGCGAGGAGTACGAGTGCTCGCACTCGGCCCAGGCGTCGCTCTCGCGATGGTGTTTCCAGACCTCGCGGCCGGTGTTCTTGTCCAACGCCAGCACCAGGTGGTCGCCCGAATGCAGCAGTTGCAGGTAGAGCCGATCGCCGTCCAGCACGGGCGTGGAGGTCATGCCGAACTGGATTTCGAACTTGCCGTAGCGGTCCTGCAGGTTGAACTTCCACACCTCCTCGCCGTCGAACGTATAGCATCCGATGTCGCCGGTGCCCATCATCGCCCAGACGTGCTTGCCGTCGGTGACCGGCGAAGGCGAAGCCGAATTGCCCTCGTCGCCGCGGACCACTTTGTTGCTGTCGGCCAACTGTTGCTTCCACAACAACTCGCCGTCGGTGCTCACCGCCAACAGCAGCATCTCGTCGCCGTCGGCCGAGGTGAGAAAGATGTGGTCGTCCCAAACCACGGGCGTGGCCCCGGCGGGACCGGGCAGTTCCAGCCGCCAGGCGACGTTCTCGGTGTTGCTCCACTCGGTGGGCAGACCCTTCTCGTGGCTGATCCCGTCGAGCTTGGCACCCCGCCACTGCGGCCAGTTCTCGCCGCGTGCCAAGCCGCCGGCGAGGGCAGTCACGATCAAAAAACAGACGGCGATCCGATGGGGGCGCGGTGCATTCATGGGAAAAAATCGCTTGGCGGGTTGAAAAACGAGAGGGCGGGAGGCGCGCTTGAGCGCTTCACCTAGTGTGTCTGATCGACACCCACGCGTCAACGAGCGGGGAGGATCGGTGCGTCCGGAGCTGCTGGGGCCGGCGGCTCGCTCTCAGCGGAAAGAATGGCGGAACAGCAGCCACGCGGCTAGCAACAGCAACGCGGGGATGGCGGCCTTGAGAACGAGCCCCGCAATATTGACCAGGACCATGAACCAGGCCGGCACTTCCGCATCCACGCCGCTCCGCTGCTGACTGCGCTCGTCGTTGGCTATGAGCCCGCACTGTAAGCAGGCGCATGACAACGCAGCGCGCCCGTGGGCTGCCTGCGAGCGTCGGATCAGCCGCTTTCGGGACCGGCGGCGACGGGCCCGGATTCGGGCATTTCGGCAACTGGCACCCCGCAAGGCTGGGTGCCCGGCAGATGCGCGGCGAGCACGGCGGCGCTGCGACGCTCGAGCTCGTCGAGTTGGCGCAGCAGGTCGTCCTGCAGGGCGTTGATTTCTTCGATGCGCGAGGCCGCTTCGCCGGGTGGGGTCATCGAGGAGCCGGGAGGTTCGAGTCGAGGCAGGAGAGACACCCCTAAGCCATCGGCCACGCAAGCGCGAGAGCTTCACATCGGCGGTGGACGATGGTCGTGGGTCACCCGGCGAAAGCGGAGCGAATATACCGGCTAGCCGGTCTGGGCGGACGCTCCGAGGTGAGTCAGCCGCTTTGGGGGCTCGCAGTGCCGCCGCGGCCGCCGCGGTTTTCGCTCCAAAGCGGCTGGACATACCGGGACTCTGGCGTGTAAATTCTTATTGGTTATTCGGTTTATGTACCGAAGGGCTCATCGCAAGTAGCTATCAGAAGAAGGAGGACAGGTGGTCAAGCTGAATGTCAGGGACCGCGAATCGATTCAGGAAGCGGTCCGACGTTTCCGCAAGCTCGTCGAGCGCAGCGGCATCAAGAAAGAAATGCGGCGCCGCGAGTACTATGAGAAACCGAGCGAGACCCGCCGTCGCGCCCGTTTGCGTGCCGCCCGCCGCGGCCGTGCAAACTTGGCGTAAGTCGGGCAGGCGTTCCTCGCGCCGCGCGGCATCGGACCATGCAACACGCGTCCGGGCCGCCCTCGCAGTCTTTATCTCTCTGAACGAGTCGTCGATCGTGCGCTGATCGATCGCGCTGGACGTGCGCCACGGCTCTGGGCGCGCTTTGCGCATGAAAAAGGGAGGACCGGCCCCTTGCCGCCGACCCTCCCTGTCGAGCCCGCCATTGTCTGCTCACCCGCAGTCGCGCGCTTTCGCGCGGCGGTCGGCAAGTGCGTTAGAACAGCATTTCTCCTCGCACGAACAGGCCGTCGAAGCCCAGGATGTTCGACGAGTCGAGTGCGCCGAAGTTCGTGCCCTGGATCTGTTCGCCGTAGCCGAGGTCCCACCAGCACTGGAAGAAGTACCCTACGGAAATGAACGTGTAGGGAGCCGCTTGCCACGTGCCGCCGATCTCGATGTCCGAGACCGGAATCATCCGGCTGAAGGTATTGAACTCGTTGGTGACCTGGTTGGGCGTGGTACCCGTTTCGCTCGGTACGCTGAGCGTGCGTGTTTCTTTGTAGTCGCCGATCAGCAGCCCCTGGGCCCCCTTGGCGTACACCGACCATAGCCCGCACTGCCCGAAGTAGCGTCGGCCCTGGATACCCACGCGCGGCCCGGCACCCACGAAGCGGGCGTTGATGTTGCCAACCGATGATTCGTCGCCGTCCACGTCGATCACGGCGTTGTCGTTGTAACGGCTGATGTCCGCCGCCCGGGCACCGGCAAAGAACCGCAGATCCCAGCGCGGGCAGAAGCAGGTGTCGCAGGGCGAGCAGGGACCGCCCATCGAGATGCACTTGGCGAAATCGGCGTCGATGATGTTGGCCGTGATGCCCGTCCAGGCGTTGAGCGACTCGCCGGCGCCGGGGTTGTTTTCGAGCTGCCCGACCAACAGCGGGTTGTTCGTGCTGGGGTTCGCCGGCCCGTCGACGAACGTGGTGTCGTTGGTCAGCCGCCAGTAGCTGACCTGGAAGTCGCCGCCGCAGTCGAGCAGCCGATAGCCGGCCGACACGCGAAACGCGCTGTTGTACTTGAACGGCCACGCCACGACGTGGTCGTCGAGGTACGTGGTCGACGGAGACGTCGAGGAATCGGTCGATTCCTGGCGGCGCACCTCGACCACCGCCTGGCTCACCCGCGGGCGAAACAGCAAGTAGTCGATGCTGCCGTACCACAGACCGCCCATGCAACTTCGCGAGCCGCAGGCGCCGCCGCAGTCGGCATTGCACGTGTCGCAGGTGTCGCAGCCGGCGTCGGTGTCGATCTCCTGCCAGGGCGCCGTCGCCTCGGGAATGGCCCCCGGCTCAGCCGGCAATGGATCGGCGTAGGATGGCGCCTCGTCGACGTCCACCTCGCCCTGGCTCAGCAAGTTGATCGTTTGCGGTCCGCCGCCTTGCCGGGCCGTGTAGGCGACTTGTTTGACGCCTCGCCCCGGGGCCTCCGCGGCCTGTTGGGCAAACGCCGCCGGTGCGGCGAGCAAGACCAGCGCGCAAGAGCAGACAACGCGTGCGCAGATGGCAACCTTCATGACTCCCCCCTTGACCTCGGAGAGGGATCCGGCGCGGCTGGCCCCCCTCCAGTGCCCTACTGTCCCCGGGGCGATCGCCGTCGATCACGACGGGCGCAAAGCCACCGGCTCTTGCCTACCTATCGGCACCGGCACATTCGGCATTGCAGGAATTTCCGGCAGATCCAGAAAAACCCGCATCCCTTAACAGGGCAGATGCCAGCAGGCCGCGCCGGCGTAGCCGCGGCTTGGGCCAAGGAAGAAACACAATCTCTCAGCTCGCCGCACGCCGGCGGCAATGAAGTCGCCAGCCGATGAAGGCCAGCATCCCGACGCTCAACAGCAGCACGCTGTCGGGCTCGGGCACCTGGTTCGTCTGGCCATCGTCGTCGTCTTCCGGCTCGATCGTGCCCGAGTCAGTCAGCGTGAACGGCATCACCATGTCCATCGAGTAGCCGCGCGGAAACGCCAGGCTGGTCGAGGTGGGGATGCCGCCGAAGCTGTAGTTGGGCAACTGCTCGACAAGCTGCGTCGTGCCCTCGCCGTCTTCGAAGCTGACCGTGGCGATGGCATTCGAACTCGGGTCGCTGCCGTCGAGCTGAAACAGCGTCATGCGGTAGTCCTGCACGAATCCGGCCGACGGGTCATCGGCGCTCAGTCCGATGCGAAAGCGCACGAAATCGCCTGGCCCCAGATTGCTGAAGTTGATCAGCAGTTCGTCGGACTTCTGTCCGCCCATCACGCCGTCGGGCGTCACCAGCGAGTATCCCACGCCCGGCGAGGCCTCGATCAGTTCGCTCCAATCGTAGTTCTTGGTCTGGTCGCCGATCGTCAGGTTGAGTTGCGTCAGTAGCGCGTCGGCCGACGTGTTGCGCAGTTCGAGGTAGGGCATCGTGCGCCCCAGCATCAACGAGTGCTGCGTGACCCAGGCGGCGTTCATCGCCAGTGTCTTGTTGGTGGGATCGCGCAATACGTCGAGGTTTTCGCAGAAAGTGAGCGCGTAGGAGACGGCATCGGCCCGGGCAGCGCTTGCGCTTCCGATCGCCAGCAGTACGCCAAGGAGAAGCCGGCCAGCGAGCGTGGCCGCGGTGGTCGTTACGTTAGTCATTGGATGTTGTTCCGTGGGGTAACCGTTCACTGACCCTCGAGCGCACGGTCGAAACCGCCGGGCGCAAGTAAGGGCAAGGTGCGCGGCACATACGGCGACGCTCGGACGCGTCGCAAGCCGCGCGACGTGGGGGCATTTAGGCGATCGAAGGACAGCCGCGGCCGAAATTGCGGCGATCAGAGGACCCAGAGAGGCGGCGGGCTCAGCAAAGGGCCGTCAGGCCCGTTTCAGAGAGACTCGCACGCCCGCGTGTGGGGGCTCTTGCGACTGTCTGAAACTTCACGAGCACTCGAAGGAATATGCCGCCTGAATTGGAAATGCGCGTTATCGCGCCTACGCAATCTAGGTTAATTGCGCGGAGTGCGGGGTCAATCTTCGCGGCCCGGAATGCGCGAATCGGAAGTCCTAGGCGACGAGAAGGCTCGAAATTGGGCGAAAAGGGGCGAAAATCGCCGCGTTTCTACCGCGTGGCGACGGCTGCCCCCCCGACGATCTGGTCGATCTGGCGAACCAACTCGCGGGGACTGAAAGGCTTGGTCAGCACGTCGAGCACGCCCCACTTCTCGGCCATCTCGTGAGGCTCCAGCTCGTACCCCTTGGCCGTGAGCATCAGGATCGGCAGGTCCTTCAGCCGGGCGTTGCCGCGGATCTGTCGGGTCAACTCGAGGCCGTCCATCCGCGGCATTTGGACGTCGGTCACCAGGACGTCGGGTCGCTGACGCTGGACCATTTCCCAGGCCTCGGCGCCGTCACGAGCGATTTGCACGTCGTAGCCGGCCCGGCGGGCCGTCATTTCGGCGGCACGCAGGATGTGAATTTCGTCGTCGGCCAGCAGGATCTTCTTGCTCATCGATACCCTCCGCGGCATGCCCAGAACCTAGAAAGGGTAGGACAAAGCAAGCGCGCTGTCCAAAAGTCTACATACGAACTGGAGGACCGGAGGTACCGAATGTACCGATTGCACGTTCAGGCTTCAGGCCGCCGCGGAGCGAGTTGCCCCCCGCGCGCCTGGGCCTGGCCGGAAGAAGGTGGACGCGGTTGGCGGCGGCAGCGTGGCGAGAGCCCGGTGTTGGGTAAGAAAAAAGGCACGGCAGGGTCCCCTCGAGCTCCATGCAATCCCCGCCGTGCCTCGTGACCAGCGCCCCTCCCCAGAAGGCGCAAGTGCATCGCAAACCTAGGTCGCGCTGGCGAGGTGGTCAAATCCGAGCGCTTTGCTCCGCAGTAGGACCCATTCCGCGGTAGGCAGAACCGCACGGCCGCGTGGGCTACAGCCAATCGAGGCCCACGTCGAGCGCCGGGGCCGAATGCGTAAGCGCTCCCACGCTGATCCGCTCTACCCCGCTGGCCGCCAGCGACGCCACCGTCTCGAGGTTCACCCTGCCCGAGGCCTCGAGCTGCACTTGCCCGGCCAGGCGGTCCCGCAGGGCCACCGCCTCCCGCAGCATGTCGGGCGACATGTTGTCCAGCAGCACCACGTCGGGTTGCTCCGGGAGCACCTCGGCCAGTTGGTCGAGCGAATCGACTTCCACTTCCACGATCATCTGCGCGGTCTGCTGGCTCGTGGCCTTGGCGTCGACAAAATCGCGGGCCCGCCGCACCGCTTCGGCCGGCGTGAGGTGCCCGACGCCCTCGATTTCGGCCGCCAGAGCCAGGTGGTTGTCCTTGATCAGGATCGCATCGTAGAGCCCGGTGCGATGATTCCGGCCCCCGCCGCAACGCACGGCATACTTCTCCATCAAGCGAAACCCGGGCGTCGTTTTCCGCGTGTCGTAAATCTGCGCCGACGTGCCGGCGACGGCCTCGACGTACTGCCGCGTCAGGGATGCCACGCCCGAGAGCCGGCCCATCAGGTTCAGCAGAATTCGCTCGGCGGCCAGCAGGCTGCGGGCTGGACCTTTAACGATGCCCACTCGCGTTCCTGGCTCCACCACGTCGCCGTCGATGCGCGGGTCGCTGAGCTGCAAAGCCGCATCCATCTCGGAGAGGGCCACTTCGGCCGCCCGCAGCCCGCATACGACGCCTGGCTGGCGGACCACGATCGCTGCCGCACCTTCTGTGCCCGGCGGCACCAGCGCCAGGGTGGTCCAGTCGAAGAGCCGCTCGAGGTCTTCGCGCACGGCCAGGCGGACGATTTCGCGGCAATCCTCGGCGACGGCCGCGTCCCACTCGTGTTGTGTGTATTCCTTGACCACGCCAGCCAGGGGTGCGGAGTGTTGGTGCGAACGGGCAGCCCACTCATAATAGCAACTGGCCATGAACCCTTCCCATCCCCAACCGCCGCGCCACGAAGCCCGCCCGCTCTTGAAGCGGATGGATCAGCTCACCGTGGCCGCGCTCGTGCTGTTGGCCATGGGAAGCCTGGCGGGCTACTGGCTCGCACAGGGCGGGGCCAGCGGCCGGCTGATCGAAATCGACCGGGCGCCGCGGCAGCCGGCGCGATTCCAGGTCGATATCAACCAGGCCGGCTGGGCGGAACTCTCGGCGCTGCCCGAGATCGGCGAGACGCTGGCCCGGCGAATTGTCGAATCGCGCGAAGCGGAAGGTCCTTACGCCGACCTCGACGACCTGGAACGCGTGCGCGGCATCGGCCCCAAGACCCTCGAGCAAATCCGCCCCTACCTGCGTCCCCTGCCCCCAGCGGCCAACGTCGCCGGGCAGTAGCCACGACGAACCTCGGGCGTAGCCAATCTCCGAGTGCTTGCGTATTCTTCTGGGATGGGAAACGCGCGGTCGAGCCCCTGCGTAAATTCTGGGCCGCGGACAGCATCTTCACGCCGACATTCCTGGACGAGAACCCCCGATGCCCTTCGAACTGGTCAGTTCCTTTCAACCCGGCGGCGATCAGCCGCGTGCCATCAACTCGCTGGTCGAGGGTTTGCGCTCGGGGCAAAAGCACCAGGTGCTGATGGGCGTCACCGGCTCGGGCAAGACGTTCACCATGGCCAACGTGATCCAGGCCGTGCAGCGCCCGACGCTCGTGCTTTCGCACAACAAGACGCTGGCCGCGCAGCTCTATTCGGAGTTCAAGGAGTTCTTTCCGCACAACGCGGTGCACTACTTCGTCAGCTACTACGACTACTACCAGCCCGAGGCCTACATCCCGCAGCGCGACATCTACATCGAAAAAGACGCCTCGATCAATCAGGAGATCGACCGCCTGCGGCTGGCCTCGACCAGCTCGCTGGTCAGCCGCCGCGACGTGATCATCGTGGCCAGCGTCTCGTGCATCTACGGCTTGGGCTCGCCCGAAGACTACAAGAAGATGATGGTCGGCCTGCACCGCGGGATGGAGGTCGATCGCGATGCCGTGCTCACCAAGCTGGTCGACGTGCAGTACGAGCGCAACGACGTCGAGTTTGCCCGGGGCAAGTTCCGCGTGCGGGGCGATTGCGTGGAGATCTGGCCCTCGTACGAGGAGTATGCCTACCGCATCGAGTTCTGGGGCGACGAGGTCGAGCAGCTCTCGATCATCAATCCCACCAGCGGCGAGGTGATCCGGCAGGAACAGGAAATGTACATCTATCCGGCCAAGCACTTCGTGATGCCGGAAGAACGCATCGCCGCGGCGATCGACTCGATCAAGCAGGAGCTCGAAGAGCGGCTCGAGCAATTGCGCAACGCCGGCAAGCTGCTCGAAGCCCAGCGGCTCAACGCCCGCACGCGCTTCGATATCGAGATGCTGCTCGAGGCCGGCTTCTGCCCGGGCATCGAAAACTATAGCCGCCCGCTCTCGGGACGCCCGCCGGGATCGACACCCGACACGTTGTTCAACTTTTTGCCTGACAACTATCTGCTGTTCGTCGACGAATCGCACGCCACAGTGCCGCAGGTGCGGGGCATGTTCGCCGGCGATCACAGCCGCAAGACCACGCTGGTGGAGCACGGCTTTCGCCTGCCCAGTGCCCTGGACAATCGCCCGCTCAAGTTCGACGAATGGGAGCGAAAGATCAAGCAGGTGATTTTCGTCTCGGCCACGCCGGGGCCGTATGAGCTGGAGCAGACCGGCGGTGAGATCATCGAACAGGTCATCCGCCCCACGGGCTTGCTCGATCCCGAAATCGAAATCTCCCCGGCCCGCACGCAAGTGCCGCATCTGCTCACGCAGATTCGCGAGCGGGCGGCCGTGGGCGAGCGCGTGTTGGTGACCACGCTCACTAAGCGGCTGGCCGAGGATCTGTCGTCCTACCTGGTCGATCAAGGCGTGAAGTGCAAGTGGCTGCACAGCGAGCTGGATGCCTTCGAACGGGTCGAACTGTTGCGCGAGCTGCGCGAGGGGCGGTTCGAGGCTTTGGTGGGCGTCAACCTGCTGCGCGAAGGGCTCGACTTGCCCGAAGTGTCGATGGTGGCCGTACTTGATGCCGACAAGGAGGGCTTTCTGCGCAGCGAAACCTCGCTGATGCAGACGATTGGCCGGGCGGCGCGCAACGTCAACGCCAAGGTGCTGCTCTACGCCGACCACGTGACCGAGTCGATGCAGCGGGCCATGGACGAGACCGAGCGCCGCCGCGCGCTGCAGCAGGAATACAACCAGAAGCACGGCATCACGCCCGAGACGATCCGCAAGTCGATCCGCGCCGGCATCGAGGCCGAGGCCAGCGCCCACCGCGCGGCCAACGCCGCGGTGGGCCGCAGCGACGAGTCGCAGTACATCACCGAGGAGTACCTGGCCGAGCTCGAGAAGGAAATGATGGCCGCGGCCGAGGCCCTGGAATTTGAACGAGCCGCCTCGATCCGCGACCGCATCGAGCGGATGCGGTCGTCGATGGGCGAAATGGTCGAGACCGTCGAAGCGCGCACAAGCGGCAACAGCCGGGGCCGAAGGCGCGGCCGCGGCGGGCGGCTGCCCCGTCCGAAACGCTAACCTGCCATCGCGGCAACAAAAAAGGAGCGACGCCGCGCGACGTCGCTCCTTTGAGATATCCACGAATTCGTGTGGCCCAAAAGCCTATTCGGCGGGCGCATCGGTCGTTTCGGTCGGGGCGGTATCGCCTTCAACCGGAGCGGCGTCCTTCTTCTGCTCGCAACCAATCGCAAACATGCCCAGGCTCAACAGCAGGGCCAGCGTGATGAACTTTTTCATGACGCACCTTTTGTCGTAGAAAACATCTTGGGCCCCGCCGGAACGCCCGGCGCAGCCTCTGGATGTACGATCCCTGTCCGCCGCCCCTTATTCCCGCGATTCCGGCGAAATGCTGGCATATTTCCCGCGGGGCCTCCCAGCGCTTCTGGCCATTGCCAGGCCAACGCCCAAGATTGCCGACCAGGCGGCGAATGGTTTCACAAGGTGAAAGCCCGCCAGGCGAAACGACTTAGGCTGACACGAATCGCCGCGCCCGCGCACCTGGGAATCGCTCCCCGGCGCGGTATACTGGCGGCGCAAGTCGTTTGATGGCCGAATCGTAGCGGCCGAAAGCCGCAGCGCCTGGGACGGCGCGTACCGGATGCTGACGTGCCGGGGCCATCCGATTTTGGGCGGGAATAAATCGTTACCGCCGTGCCTCTTAGTGATGGAAGGGCGAACGATGGCGGATCGCGATGCGCAGGCGGCGATTGCCCAACTGGTGGCAGACCATCACCAGGCGCTGTACCGCTATGCGTTCCGACTTAGCGGATCGTCGGCCGACGCCGAGGATCTGACCCAGCAAGCCTTTCTGGTCGCGCAGCAGAAGTTGGACCAGGTGCGCGATGCCGGCGCGGTGCGCGGCTGGTTGTTTACCGTGCTGCGAAACTGCTATTTGAAGTACCGTCGCAAGCGCCTAGCGTTACCGATGGCCGAATTGGACATGGCGGCGATTCCGCAGGAGCCGCCCGAGCGAATCGATACCCAGGAGCTGCAAGAAGCCATCGACACACTGCCCGACGAATTCAAGCTCGTCGTGCTGATGTTTTATTTCGAGCACTGCTCGTACCGCGAAATCGCCGAGCGGCTGGCCGTGCCCCTGGGTACGGTGATGAGCCGCCTGGCGCGGGCCAAGGGGCACTTGCGGGCGCGGCTGAGCGATACCGAAGGCCGTGCTACGCGGAGCGACGAAGCCCAACACAAAACCCCCGGAACGACATTCCACCAACCCACTGCCACTCGCCGCTAGGCGCGTGGAGATCGACGAGTCGCAGATGGACAACCGAATTCGCGAAGGCATCGAGGCTTGCCGGCCGGCAAGCGACGACCTCAGTGCGCAAGATCTCGCCGACGTGGCTCGGGCCGTAACGGACGATCCCGAGGCCCGGCAGTGGTTCGAGCGCATCGGGCGGTGGGATGTCGCTATCGGCGAAGCGATCGAAGAGGTGAGCGTGCCCGAAGGGTTGGTCGACCGGATTGCCGCACGCTTGCAGGCCGAGCCCGCCGGTGCCGAACACGAATCGCCGGAATTGTTGGAAGGCGCCGTAGCAGCGGCCGCCGAACCTTCCGCCTCGCCCGACGCACACGTCGAGGTTCGCCCTCCGCAGCATCGCCCGGGCTGGTCGCGCCGTCACTGGGCAGGCGCCACGGCGTCGGCCATGGTCGCCGCGGCGCTGGTGGTGATGCTGGGCTTCTGGCTCAACCAGGACAACGACGTGCCGATCGAAGTGCTCGCCGGCCGCTGGCACGATCAATTGCAGAACGATGCCTGGGAGCAACACGATTTCCCGAAAGGCTTCGACATTCCCGCGGCCGTCCACGCCCGGGCGACCCGCTGGCAGTGGATCGAGCGGATTCCCACGGCCCCAGTCGTGGCCTACGAGCTCGTGCATGAGACGGCCGGCAAGGCGGTGCTCTACGTGGCCCGGATGGCCCGGCCCGATCTGCCCAGCGAGCCGCCCAGCGAGCCACAGCACCCCACGGGCGGCCGCACGGTCGCCTACTGGCGCTCGGGAGGCAACGTCTGCGTGCTGGTGGTCCCCGACCAGAAGCGCTATCCGGCCTTCGTGCAGCCGCCCGCGACGACGCTGGCGATGGTCGAGCGCGTGCTGCCTGCCCGCCGGGCCGCGTGAGCCGATTTGCCGGCAGAATCGCTCAATCTGGCATGTCCCGTCGGCCGAAGCCACTGGTAGCCACTCCGCCACGCGCCCCAAACGTCTGCTAGCGTGGTATTAGCTGTCTGATCGAATCCCACCGCCCTGGCCCGCTGCGAGACAGCCGCGTGCGTGCCGAGTGAAAGGAGACCTTCGCCGATGTCTCGCTTCGCGTCGCTTCCTTTGACGTTGGTGCTGGCGGCCGTCGCCTGCCCTTGCCTTGCACAAGAACCCCGCCCCGACCGCGTGGCCCAGGCGCCGACCACGGTCGTGAAAACGCCGGAGATGTGGATCTACGAGCAGGAACGGATCCGCTACGAGGATCCGGCGATGGCCGTTCGCCGCCGCGCGGAACTGCGCGGCGCCCAGCGTGCCGCCCGGCTGGCCGCGATGAAGTGGTACGGCATCAGCAACTCGCGCCCCACGGTCTCGCCGACTCCCTGGCTGAACAGCAGCTACGCGCCGTTCTGGGGCTCGAACACCTACGATCCGAATCGCTGGCGGGCCTACACCTCGCCGACCGTGGTGATGCAACCGGAAACCTACCGCTAGGGGGCCGGCTAAAGTCGGCCAGTATGGCGTACTTCAACGGTTTGGTTGGCAACTGTGAAACGGAATCGCGCGGGGCTACGATAGGGGAGTCACCCGGCTCCAACTAACACGCTGAACCGCGCCCGATGCCGCAACACGGCGAAATCCTGCACGTCACCGGCCGCCACTACCGCACGCGCCGCCCTGTCGAACTGTCGGTCGAAGACGGCCGCATCGCGGACGTCCGGGCTCTCGAGAAACCGGCGGAATCGAACGCCCTGCCGTGGATCGCGCCGGGGTTCATCGACATCCAGAGCAACGGTTACGGCGGTCAGGAGTTCAGCTCGCCCGAGCTGACTGTGGAGAAGGTGGTCGAGATCGCCGCTCAGCAGGCGGCCTTCGGCGTCACGCAGTTTTGCCCCACGGTCACAACCGCCGGTCTGGATACGCTGGTGCACAGCGTGCGGACGATCGCCGAGGCCTGCCAGCGTCACCCACAGGTCGCGCGCACCGCGCCGGCGATCCACCTGGAAGGGCCTTTCATCGCCTCCGAGGACGGTCCCCGCGGCGCGCATCCGCTCGAGCATTGTCGTCCGCCCGACTGGGAGGAGTTCGAGCGAATTCAGCAGGCAGCCGACGGGCGGATCCGCATTCTGACGATGTCGCCGGAGTTCGCGAATGCCCCCGAGTTCATTCGCCGCGCGGTCGGCAGCGGCGTCGTCGTGGCCATCGGTCACACGGCGGCCGATTCCGGGCAGATCCGCGCGGCGGTCGACGCGGGCGCTTCACTTTCGACCCACTTGGGCAACGGCGCCCATCGCGCGCTGCGGCGCCATCCCAACTACCTGTGGGACCAGTTGGGCGACGATCGTCTGCGGGCCAGCCTGATCGTCGACGGCCACCATCTACCGCCCGAAGTCGTGCAGACGATGGTGCGGGCCAAGACGCCCGAGCGCTGCATTCTGATCAGCGATCTTTCCGGGCTCGCGGGCCTGCCGCCGGGCCGCTACGACACGCAGTTGTGTGCCCTCGAGATCCTGCCCGACGGCCGGCTGGTGATCGCGGGCCAGGACCAGTTGCTGGCCGGCGCCTCTCGACCGATCGGTTACGGAGTCGTCGGCGCGATGCGGTTTGCCGGCGTGGACCTGGCAACGGCCGTGCACATGGCCAGCCACCACCCTGCCCGGCTGCTCGGCATGCCGACGGTCGATCTATTGCCCGGCGACGCCGCCGACGCGGTGCTGTTCGATCTGCCGCTCGGTGCTGACGGGGCCCCGACCGCGCTTGTCGTGCGGGCCACGCTGCAGGGCGGCGAGCTCGTGAAGGTCGCCTGAGTTTCGGGGCGGTCGCTCACGTTTTCTCGGTGGATTCCCTATGTAAACCCTTTGTGGCCATTAGCTAAAGGCTAATCGTATTAATTTTTTGGTTTGTCCAAAAACCATTATTGCACGAGACAAATTCTATGATACATTGCGTCTAAATCGTTTCGTCACGCGTCGGCGCGTTCCCTCGGAGGAAGACCGTCCATGTCGCAGCATCATTCGAAACCCAATGGACCCGACGGCGTCGCGAGGCAGCCTTCGCGCGGCTTTACGCTGGTGGAACTGCTCGTGGCGATCGCCATCATCGGCGTGTTGGTGGCGCTGCTGTTGCCGGCGGTTCAGGCGGCGCGCGAGTCGGCGCGCCGCACGCAATGCACCAACAACTTGAAGCAGCAAGGTGCCGCCTTCGCGATGTTCCACGACACGCAGTTGCACTTTCCTTCGGCGTACGAGTCGGTGCCGGGTTTCAGTGCGCCCGATCCCGACACGCGCGACCGCGGCCCGGGTTGGGCATGGGGCATGCAGTTGCTGCCCTTCTTGGAAGAGGCACCGCTGTACGATCAATTCAGTCGCGATCTGCCCTGCTGGCACGCCGCCAATGCCGAGCCGGCTGCAACCTACCTGTCGGTGTATATTTGTCCGACGGCGTCGGGGGAACACGATCCGTTCGACGTCAAGGACGCCGCGGGCGACACGCTGGCAACGTTTGCACCGTCCTGCTACGTGGCCAATGTCGGCCAAGACGAACCCTGGGGGCAAACGCTCGACGACTACCGAGGCGTCGTCGACGGGCCGCTGTATCGCAATTCGCGCACCCGGGTCAAGGACATCACCGACGGGCTGTCGCACACCGTGTTCCTCGGCGAGCATCACCCCGTGCTCAGCAGCAAGACCTGGGTGGGCGTCGTGCCAGGCGCGATGGTCTGTCCGACCGAGGAGTTCGCGTTTTCCACGTGCGATTCCGCGGCCACGCTGGTGCAGGTGCATAGCGGGCCGGCCAGCTCGGAGACGCCGCCCTCGATTCATCCGCCCAACAGCCCGCTGTGCCACGTGTGCCAGATGTATGCCGAGCACCCGGGCGGCTGCAACGTGCTGATGGGCGACGGCAGCGTCCGCTTTATCGATGAGATGATCAGCCAGCTCGTGTGGGCGGCCATGTCGAGCGCGGCCAAAGAAGAAATCATTTCGGAAGGTTACTAGTCCAATGCACGCAGCCCGTCTGCAATCTTTGCCGCGACCGAACGCTCGGTGGCTCCCGGCGCTGGCGGCCTGGCTGGTCCTGACGCTGGTGGCCGGATGCGGCTATCCGGAGACGCAGCCGATGAACATGGAGATCATCACCTCGCTGCGCACGGCGTGCTCCGCGCGCAACGGCGAGTGGCTGGACGCCAACGAGGCCAAGATCGAACAGCGCCGTGCTTCGGGTCAGATGCGCGACGACGAGTACGAAGCGTTTATGGAGATTGTGCGGCAAGCCCGCGGCGGCGATTGGGCCGGCGCCGAGGGGGCGTGCCTCAAGTTTCAAAACTCGCAACGTCCCACCGACGAGCAGGTGGCCAAGATCCGCGCGTTCCACGCCAAGTGACGCTTCTGCCGCGCTACGACCGCTCGGCTACTGGGTCGAGGCCGTCGGTTTCGGCGTGGCGTCGTCGGACTGGTCCGATTGCTCGGGCTGCTTCAGCCGCACGAGCAGCCATTGCTCGGTGCGGTCCTTGCCGAAGTGGACCAGCACGGGCAACTCGTCCTTGGTGAGGTTGGCGATGCCGGCGTCGTAGACGGTGTCTTTGTTGTCGCCCACCGTCCAGCAAGCGCGCTGCGTCTTCTTGTCCACGGCGCCTTGCACTTTCATCGTCGAGCCGGTGAGCATGTCGGCGAAGTTGCCGGCGATCGTGCCCTGCTTGTTCGTGGCCAGTTGGAACACGGCGCTGGTGCTGGCCTGCTCGCCCTGCACGAGACCGAACACGCCCAGCGGGGTCCACTCGCCTTCGGAGCCGCTGGTATCGGTGGCGCTATCGGCGATGGTGCTGGCCTGCTGGTAGTACTCGTCGGCCGTGGCCACCGGCTCGTCGCCGTAGTAGACCTCGCCGTCGTCGTAGGTGACGTTGGTGCCGTAGTCGTAGTAGATCGGAGCCACGTCACCCCAGCCGTACCATCCGCCCAGCATCGGCCAGGCCGTCCAGCCCCAGGCTCGGCCGGCGACCCAGCCGGCGGCGAACCAGGCGCCGGGGTGGTCGTTCCACCAGCCGTGGTTGAAGTAGTTGTAGTGCCAGAAGTTGTTCCGCACGTGGTTTGCCCGGTTGTGCATGTTGTTGTGCGACCAGGCGTGCGTATGGTTCCCTTGCGGCAGGAAATTGCGCGCCCCGCCGGCGTGGCCGAAGCCGAAATCGCTCGGCAGACCGGTGTGTTGCCCGATGCGGCCGCCGTTCAGGTTTCCAAGATCGCCGCGCAGGTTGCCGAGGTCGCCGCGGTTGAGATTTCCCAAGTCGCCGCGCAGGTTGCCGAGATCGCCGCGATTAAGGTTCCCAAGGTCACCCCGATTGAAGCCTCCCGGTCGATCGAGCCCACCTGGCCGCGCGAAGCCGCCCGGGCCGCCGGGACCAAATCCACCCGGCCCGCCGGGGCCGAATCCACCGGGCCGGAAGCCGCCGCCCCCGGGAGGGCCGAAACCGCCGGGATGAAACCCGCCGCCTCCGAATCCGCCCGGGCCGCCGCGAAAGCCACCGAATCCACCTCCGTGGAATCCGCCGCCGCCAAAGCCACCACCGTGAAATCCTCCGCCCCCGTGGAATCCACCACCACCGCGGGCGAAGCATTCTGCGGACACGCACAGCAGCGCCAGGGCCGCCACGACCGCCGTCATCGACTTCAACATGGTCACACTCCTTGAGATTCTGGATGCGATCGCGGCCCGGGCAGCCGGCGTGTGTCGTCGCACGCTGCCCTTCGCCGGCTTGTTTACTGGGAGACCCGCTCCACGCGCACCAGCGCCGTATCGGGCAGCAACTGTTCATTCATGCTGCGTTCGACGCTCTGCCAGGTGAAGGCATTGTTGTTGAGTCGCTTCAGGTAGTTGGTCGACAGGGCCGTGGCACCGTCGGGCATCACGCTCGAGGCGGAGATCTCCCAGCGCTCGCCCTTGTCCTGCCACATCTCGTGACCGAAGCCGCCGCTGGAGTCGAACGTCCAGGACACCACCGAACCCAGCACGGGATCCCAGCCGATGATCTGCGTGCCGGAGCTCAGCGTCTGCTTGCCTTCGTCGACGGTGAAGGTCCGCTTGAGAAAGGCCTTCTCGGGCATCCACTCGCAGTTCAGGCGATAGGTCTTGCCCTGGCCCAGATCGGCTTTCCACTCGCCGACCAGAAACGCGAGCCCGGCGAGACGCTGCTCGCCTCCGGCGTCGGCCACCCGCGACTCGTTGACGTTGGCCAACTGCCACTTGCCGTCGCGCTTGACGTGCACGGCCGTGTACTTGATCGGGGCGCCGGCCGAACCCTTCTTCGAGCGGGCGTGGCTGGTGCCGGTCTCGACGGCCACGTCCGGGCTGAGGAAGCGGATCGACGCGATGTCGATGTCGATCTCGGCGCCGGGCTGCTCGGCGAAGATGGCGGCGAATTCACGCTCGATGTCGTCGCGTCCCTTGAAGTTGCGCCCGTACTCGTCGGTCCACTCGCCATCGTCGGCCCAGGCCGCCGCCACGGCCGAGGCGTCGCCGGCATTGAACGCTTTGACGTAGGCCTCGGCCGCATCGCGAATGGCTTGTTCGTCGGTACCCTGCGCGGCCGGCTGTTGCTCGGCAGGCACCGGGTCGGCGGCGCCTTGGGCTTGTGCGTGACTTGCCGAAAAAACCAAGAGCGCGGTGGCGCTGGCCGCCAGGCCGGCCCACGTTCGAAAACCGCTGTGCCAACTCATGCTGTCTCCCCCTTCCGAACGAAGTTGCCCAAACCGATTGGCCCGCGTCCGCCGCGCAGGCACGCGCGGCGGACGCCGGAAGTTGTTGCTTACGACGCGAGCTTGTTGTGCATGCTCCGCAAGGCCAACGAAAGCATGATCCACATCCAACCGTTGAAGATCAGTTCCAATCCGATCAACAAGCCGATGACCCACAGCGCGCCCTCGGGCAGCGTGCGATAGATGACCACGCCGGCCAGGAACGTCACGACGCCGTTGAGCAGGGCCCAACCCCACTGCGGGAACTGAATCGTCAGCGCCGCCACCGTGCGGAAGATGCCGATCACGATGAACAGAATCGCAATGAACAGCGTCAGGAACAGCGCGCTTTCGAACGGGTGGTCGGTGAACACGAATCCGCACACCAAATACAGAATACCAACCAGCAGTTGCAGGATCGTGCCGCTCCACTTGCCGGCCCAGAACGCGGTGATGATCGTGGCCACGCCGCCGATCATCAGCAACACGCCCAGAATCACCGGCACCGCGATCGAGGTACCAACCATCACGGGCGGAAAGACGATCGCAGCAGTGCCGCACGCGGCCAGGAGTCCGCCCAGCAGTGTGAACCACCACCAGTGGCTGCTCATGTGTTCCAGTTCGTGCTTCAATTCGCTGGCGGCGGGGGTCATGGCGTTCATGGCAAACCCTTTCGTAGATTCGGTGGCCTGTGCAGGCGTGTATGCATGTACGTTGTGCCGGTCGATGCTCAGACCGTCGGGCGCGCTGGCGATGGGTCGCGTGCGAATCGTCCTCTGGTCGCTTTCGGCTGTACAAGTGTAGGTTGCGATGCCGCGTGCGCAACATGCCTGTATGAAAGAATTTGCGACGATCGAGTTCCAGCGGCAAGCGTTGTGCCGTCTGCACCGGCAGGCGGGTGCTGCTGCCTCGAATCGGCCAGCGCATTCTAGCAAACCCGCCCCCGCGTCAATCCACCGCGACGCGCTTACCGGCGCGATCCGCCCAGGTAGGATTCGACCGAGTCGCCCCCCATCAGCGCATCGCCCGAAGGGTTGATGGCCGCCGCCAGTGCCGCGAGATCGGCGCGGATCGTCAGGTCGAGAAAGTATCCCAGCGCGCAGCCGAGGAAGCCGATGGCCGTGATCACCCCCAGCACGGGCTTGCCGACGTCGATCGTCAACAGCGCCGCCAGCGCCAAGAACGGCACCGCGAACGTCAGCCCCAGCACGAACCGACCGAGGCGCGCCAAGCGCACCAGCTCGGGCAACTCGTGGGCGTCGGCCGGCCGGGCCTGCAACAGCGGAGGATAGCAAAGCCGCAGCGCAAGGAACGTGACCACGTAGTAGCTCTGCGTGGCCACGATCAGACCGCACAACAGATTCGAGACGATAAAGTGGACAAAGTGCGCGACAGAGGTCTCGCTCAAAGGACCGGTACCGAGCCGCAACCAGGCCGGAAACAGGAATCCGGAGAGCGACCACAATAGCGCCGAGATACCCGCCGTGGCAACGCCCAGCGTCAGGCAGCGGCGCACGATGTCGAGCGAAGGCGGCGGGTCGAGCTTGTCGCCTCGCGCCAGCCGGTACACCGTATGGAACATCCGCCCGCGCGTCCAAAAAATGTATCCCAGCCCGATCGTATACATGACCGGATTGACCGACATGATCTGAATGAGAAACAGCCGCTGTTCTTCGGGGCTGAGCTCCCGCATGATCTGCGACTGGTTGTAGGCGATGTTCACGACCGTCAGTGCCAGGTTCGGCAGCAGGCCCACGCCCAGCGTCGTGGCTACCGGGTGGCGGCGCACGAAGGTGCCGAAGCTGCCGCGGGCATGCAGCAGCGACTGCGCTCGAGGTTGCAGGCACAGTTCCAACTCGCGCGCAAGCGCCGCCGCCGAGGGATAGCGATCCTCGGGATTCGGCGCCAGGCACTTCTCCAGCACTTCGACGACGCCCGGCGGGCAATCGCGCGGCACTCGGGCGCGGTCCGACGGCTGCACGCCCTCGCGCCGCAAGGCCGTCATCGCCGGCAAGGCCAACGACCAGTCGCCCGGCATGGCCAGATCGGAGAATGGCCGGGTGAGCGTCAGCAGTTCCCACAGCAGAATGCCCAGCGAGTACACGTCGGCCCGGCCGTCGATCTGATCCGGCGTGCGTTCGTGGGCCGGGTTGTAGGCTTCGAGCTGCTCGGGCGACATGTAGGCCAGCGTGCCGCCGAAGTACGCGGCCGGCGTCACGCCATCAAGCTTCGAGCAACTGATGTTGAAGTCCGCCAGCTTCGGCTGCCCGTCCGCGCCGACCAGCACGTTGGCCGGCTTGATGTCGCGGTGCAACACGCCCTGGCCGTGCGCATGCGCCAGCGCGCCGGCCAGCCGAGCGCCGAGCCAGCAGACCAGCTCCGGCCACGTGGCCCCGGTCAGGCGGTAGCGCGTCATCGAGTCGCCGGGCGGCTGCTCGCCGTTTTCGACCAGCATCTCGTCGACGGCGGCCAGCATCATCGTACCGGTTGGTTTTTGCGTGGGCCGGGCCCGCAAGTAGGCTAGCACGTCCAAGATCGTTCCGCCTGGCACGTATTGAATGTACAGCAGTCGTAGCCGCGACTCGGGCAGCAACCGCTGGTCGAACACCCGCACGATGTTGGGATGCTCGAGCTGCGCAAGCGTTTGCGGCTCGGCGCTGCGATCGCGCGAGATCTTCAAGGCCACGATCCGGTGCATCGACGTCTGCCGGGCCCGAAACACCGTGGCGAACGCGCCTTTCCCCAGGGGCGCTAGCAGCTCGAAGTCGTCGATCTTCTGCCCCACTTCGAACGTGGGCATGCCGCCCGAATCCACCAGCGCCGTCGACTGGGTGGGGGCGTCGATGTTGATCAACCGGCGCAGCTCGACGGCGCGGGTGGGAAAGCGGTCGCAGTACTCGGCCACCGTGACATCGTCGCCCTGCTGCTTGCGGACGTGGTATTCCTCGTACACCAGGTCGCAAGGCACTCCGGCGCCGGTCACCAGCTCCGGGAACTCGTCCAGATACTGCTCGACCATCTTGGGCTCGCGCTTGCCGCCCCACCGCTGCTCCATGTCGATCTTGATCATCTCGACCAAGGTCAACCGCCGCAGCGCCGGCGGATTGTCCGGCAGATGGGCAGAGATCTCGGGCGGCGCGTCGCTGTTCTGCCAGGCTTCAATGAACTGATCGATGTACTCGCCCAAGCGGTCCCAGATCTGGGAGGGCTCCATCTGCGTCAGGGCATCACCCGAGGTGGACATCGGCGGCAACGGCAGAAGGCGTTCTGTGCGTGGTTCTTGCAAAGAGGACGGAACAGCCGCAAGGCAGCGCCCAAGTATAGCAAAGCACACCCGTGTCGCGAGCGCGCCGATGCTAGCGCGGCACGTCGTCGGGACCAAGAATTTGCTGCAAGCGGTCGAGCGAACGCGTGAGCATCACCCGCACGGCGCCGTCCGACTTGCCGATGCGCTGGGCGATGACTTTGGTGGGCAATCCCTCGATGTAACGCAGGCGCAGGGCCTCTCGCTGCTGCTCGCCGAGCGTGCCCAACGCCTCGAACAGCCGCGCCTCGCGTCCCTTGCGCGATAGGGCCTGGGTGGGCGTGGTCATCGAAACCACCAGCATGTCGATGATGGCGGCATGCTGCGTGGCGCCGCCGGGTGTGCCCAGAGCGACCTCGCGGTGGGCGTCGCGCTTCTGGGCGCCGAAGAAGCGGCGATGGGCATCGATGATCCGCCGCTCGGCGATCTGGCACAGCCAGGAAAACGGCTCGCGATTCGTGAAGTCGGCCCCCGGCAGCGCCCGCACGGCTTCGACGCTTACCTCCTGGTAGATGTCCTCAACCTCGACCTTGCGCCGCAGCGCGTCGCCCAACTGGCGTTCGATGAAGCTGAGCAGCCCCTTGCGCGAGGCGACCAGATAGTCGGCCAGCGCGGTCACGTCGCCGGCCTTGACGCGGTCGAGCAAGGGGTCTCGCGAATCGTTCAACGTACGTAGTTCCTGTCGCTGATTGTTCGTCGACGTGGCATCCCCAAGATCACTTGCATCGTGCAAGGCGCCAGCCGCATCGAGGTGCGCCGCCCGCTACTCGTTGCTGGCCGAGCTGACGCTGCGTTCTTGAGCGTGGGGGCCGTTGATCCCGTTGCCGCCGTTGCCGGCCCCGGCGGTGACCGCGTCGGCTTCCGGCTCGACCCAGGGCTCTTCCGGAGCCGGGCCACTGCCCGCCGGGTCGCTGTCGACCGGTTCGTGGGTGCCGCCGGTACCGCTGGCCAGGGCGTAGACATAGTACAGCGTGGGGATCAAGAACAGAACCAGCAGGGTGGCCATCATCAGCCCGAAGCAAAGGCTCGTGGCCATCGGAATCACGATTTGTGCCTGAAACGACCGTTCCAGCAAAATCGGCATCAACCCGGCCACGGTCGTCACGCTGGTCAGCAGCACGGGGCGAAAACGCTGCGTGCCGGCGGCGACCAGCGCGTCTTTCAGCGGGAAGCCGTCATTGAGGCGATGGTTGATGAAGTCGATTAACACGATCGAGTCGTTCACCACCACTCCGGTCAGGGCGACGATGCCGAACAGGCTGAACATCGTCATTTCCATGCCTTGCAAAAAGTGCCCCCACACGGCCCCGATAATGCCGAACGGGATGACGGCCATCACGATCATCGGCTGGAAGTAGGAGCGGAACTCGATCGTCAGCAGCACGAACATGGCGATCAAGGCCACGCCCAAGCCCCGGGTCAGGCTATCGACCGATTCGACGGTCCGCTCCTGCTGGCCCTGCCACAGGACACGCAGGCTCGGGTGCTTGTCGAGCACCGACGGCATGAACGTCGTGCGCAGATCGTTGACGATGTTAAACGCGTTGCCGATCGTCTCGTCGACGTCGGCCGTGATCGTGATCGAACGCAACTGCTCGATGCGGTTAATTTCCGAGTAGCCGCGGGTGACGTCCACGTCGGCCAGCTCCGTGATCGGGCGCTCGGCGCCGTCGATCGTGCGGACGCGAATCTCCTCGAAGTCGGCCAGCGAGCGGCGATCCTCGGCCGGGTAGCGGACCATCAGCTTCACTTCGTGCCGGCCGCGCTGCAGCCGCATGACTTCCTCGCCGTAGTACGACCCGCGCACGGTTTCGGCCAGGTCGGCGGTGGGAATGCCCATGGCCATGGCGTTGGGCTTCACGCGGAGCTGAAACTCCCACTTGCCGGGCTGCGAATCGTCGGCGACGTCGAACACGCCGGCATACTGGGCCAGCTTGGCCTTGGTTTCCTCCACCGCCGTTTCGAGCTCGGCCATGTCGCGCGTGGGCCCGAGCAGCTTGAATTCGATCGGACGTCCGCCGGGACCGAAGTTCGGCGTGCCGAAGGTCAAGCTCTCAGCGCCGGGGAAATCGCCGGCGGCCTGACGCCAGGCGGCAATGATCTCGCTCGATTTCGCACTTCGCTTGGTCGTGTCGGCCAGCTCGACGTCCACCCCGCCCACGTGGCTGCCAGCCGAGCGGGCATCGGGCGTGAGCGCCTCGGGCGCGCTGACCTGCCCCACGGTGCGATGCACGAACCGCACGACGGGCGTGCCGTCGTTGTCCTGGAATTTCTCGTTCATCGCCAGGATGGCTGCTTCGATCCGCCGCGTGGCCGCGTCGGTCACGGCCGCCGGCGTGCCGTCGGGATACGTGATACGGGCTTGGATTTGGTTGCTGTCGATCTGCGGAAAGACGTTAAAGGGCGTCTTGCCCGAGGCGATCAGGCCAAACGACACCAGAAAGATCGCCACGGCGACGCTGATGGTCGTGGCCGGGTGGTCGATGCTGAACCGCAACGCCGGGCGGTAGATGCGCTGAATCACGAACGCCAGGCCCTGCTGAGCCTGTTTGTTGAGCCAGCCGAACAGATCGGCCAAGCGCTCGAAGGGGTAGACGAACTGCCGGATCACGAAAGCGAAGACCACCAGCAGCGTGCCAAGCGTGTATCGCATGCCGGGACGCATCACGCTGCGCCAATGCCGGGCACGGTCGAGCACGGTGGAGTGGGCAACGTCGTGGCTCAAGTGGCACGGCAGCACCGTGACCGACTCGATAAGCGAGATGGCCAACGCCGCGATGACGGCCACGGGCAGCACGCCCAAGAACTTGCCCATCACGCCGGCCACGTACAGCAGCGGCACGAACGCGATGATCGTGGTCGTGACGCCGGCCGCCACGCTGGGAAACACCTCGTAGGTGCCGTCGATCGCGGCTTTGTAGAAAGACTTGCCGCGTTGGTGGTGCGCGTAAATGTTCTCGCCGATCACGATGGCGTCGTCGACCAGAATGCCCAGCACCATCAAGAAGGCGAAGCTGGTGAGCATGTTCATCGTGTGGCCCATCGCGAACAGCACCGCGCAGGCCCCCAGGATGGAAATGGGAATGCCCAGAGCCACCCAAAAAGCGAGCCGCAGCCGCAGGAAAATGGCCAGCAACACGAACACCAGGACGAGCCCCTGCAGCCCGTTGTTGCGGAGCATGTCGAGACGCTCGCGCACTTCCTTGGACTGGTCGGCCCAGGTCATCATCTCGAAGCCTTCGGGCAGTTCCTGGCCAGCGACGTAGCTCTTGACGTCGGCCACCATGGCCAGCAAGTCTTCGCTGGTCGTGCGTTCGACCGAAATCACCAGGCCCGGCTTGCCGTTGATGCGGCTGATCGAAGTGATCGAATCGTCAAACTCGTCGCGCACCGTGCCGAGATCTCCGACAGTCAGCACAACACCGCCGGGGGCCGTTACCAGGGGGATATCGAGAATCTCTTCGCCCAACAGCCGTTTGTTCTTGCCCCGCAGCAGCACTTCCTGCGAGTCGGTGCGCATCGTGCCGCCGGGAATCTCGACGTTTTCGCGGCGGATGATGTTGGCCACCTGCTTAAGCGAAAGGCCGTACTTGCGGAGCGTGTCCTCGGGAATCTCGACGTCGATCTGGTACTGCCGGGCGCCGACGATGCTGGCTTGCGACACGGCCGGCTGCTGCAACAAGTCGTCGCGCACCCGCTCGGCCACCTCGCGCAGCCGCAATTCGGCCTCGGTGCTGTCGTCGTCGGGACCCACGATGCCGACGCTGATCACCGGCTGCCGCATCGTGATCTGCTTGACTTCGCGCTCTTCGGCCAACAGCGGGAAGCTGGGGATACGGTCCACCTCGGACCGCACCTCGTTGAGCACTTTCTGCACGTCCTCGACCTCGGCTTCGAGCTCGAGCACCACGTGGCCGGCCCCCTCCTGGGCGACCGACGTCTGGTACTTGATGCCCTCGATCGAGCGGACGGCCTCCTCGATCTTCAGGCAGATGCCCTCCTCGACCTCGTCGGGACTGGCGCCCGGGTAGGGGACGCTGATCAGGATGATCTCGAGGTCGAACTCGGGGAACACCTCGCGGCGGAGGTTCATCAGGCTGAAGGCGCCTACGACGACCCCGGCAATCATCAGGGTGTTCATCGCCGGGCTGTTGCGCACAGCCCATTGAATCAGGGCCTTCATTCGTTCACGCGCTCCCGGACCGTCATGCCGTCGGTGGCCACGTCGAGGGGCGAACTAACGAGCTTCGCCCCCGCCGCGAGCCCCGAGGCATCCGCATAGACGAGCACAAAGTCGTCGGTGGCCTCGGCCACTTGGATCTTGCGGATGTTGAGTCGACCGTCCTGGATATGCCACACGGTGTTGCCGGGCTGCACGGCCCGTTGAGGAACTTCCAACAGCGTCATCTGCGGCTGGGCGTGGACGCTCACGGTGACGTACATGCCGCGCACCAGCGCCGGCGGCCCGACTTTACCGTTTTGCGACGTGCCGTCGCCGGCAAGCGACTCGATCTTCACGTTGCGGGGCTGCTCGACCAGGACCCGGCAAGGCACGGTGCGCGTGCGCTCGTCGACGCCGATGCCGTCGAAGCGCGACAGCACGCCCTCCCAGGTGTAGCGCCTCCCGGCCAGTTCGTAGTGTACCGAGACCGGAGCCGGCGGAATCTGGTAGTCGCGCGTCGGGCTCGCCGCGGCTTCGACTCCGGCTTGCGCCCAAAGCCAGTACAGATCTTCCATCTTCAGGTTGCAGCGCACTTCCACGGCCGAGGTGTCTTCCAGCTTGACCAGCACCGTGCCCATCTGCACGTAGGAGTCCTCTTCGACCATCTCCTCGATCACCACGCCGTCGATCGGTGCGGCGACCTTGGTGCGGCTCAGGTCGAGCTGGGCTTTTTCCAGCTGCGACTGCGAAAGGTCTCGGGCGCTTTCCAGCCGGTTGGTGCGCGTGTTGAGCAGCCGCAATTCGTTGCTGAGCGTCAGGGCGGCGTTGACCGCGGCCAGCTCGTCGCGTTTCGTCTGATCCAGTTCCGAATCGGTGACGATCTTCCGCTCGGCCAGCTTCTTCTGGCGCTCCAGCTCGCGGCGCTGCAGGGCCAGTTGTTCGGTGGAGAGCTTGAGCAGCGACTTCGTATTGGCGATTTCAACGTCCAACTCGTTGAGCATGACGGCAGCTTGCGCCAGCTCACGCTTCAGCCGCTCGACTTCGAGTTTGTAGTCGCGGTCGTCGATCTCGATCAGCGGCGTGCCTTTGGGAACGTAGGTCCCCGCCCGGCACAGTTTCGATTTCATGGCGATGCGCCCGGAAACCTCCGCCGAGAGGTTGATCTCGCGAAACGGGACGACGACGCCGTCCACTTCGATGTCGAGGCCGCCGGTGTGCGGTTCGACCGCCACGGTCTCGACCATCGGCGCGAGCGCCTGCTCCTGAACGCTCTCGGGCGATTTACGCAGGCTGGCCAGCCCGACGAAGGCGGCAATGCCGCCGGCGAGGATGATCAGCGGAGCTCCCACGCGAAAGACCTCGGCCACGAGCGATCCCTTCGAGGCCTTGGGCGGAGCAGGTTGGCGGCGTTCTACAGAGACGGTGGCGTCTTGCTTCATCGGCTGACTCACGTTAGGCCGTCCGGGGCTGCCCCCAGCACTTCGCTGGGATGGACGCATCCTTGGTCGTCCAAGTTCACCATCCGCCTGGCTTTATTGTAGGCGAATGGCGGCCCCGCCCCTTCCTCGTCCGAAAATCGGCGATTGGACAAGCTCGAATGTTGCAACGGTTGCGATAGAAGGCTGGCGCATGTGGCGACTACAGCGGTGCCCGCCCGGGGGGGGCTTGGCCGGCTACGACAAACGGCCACGAGGCGGGATCTAAACGGCTCTCCGTGTAATACGCTAGTCGGAAACCGCTACGCGGTCAAGGCTTCTCGTCATGGCCCTGCCGTGCCGCGCTCGCCGGGCACGCAGGATTCTGCGGTCTGGGCGGGTCCTTTCGGCGCGCGAGGCCGCTGGGCTTTAGCGGAGTACCGCGCGGAAACGCCGCCGATTCAGGGACACCTTCGCCGTGGTAGGGTTCCCTGGCAAGACTCTCGGGCACGCGGGAGCGATTCACGGGGGAACTACACGGTGCTGCCGAATCGATGCGGTCGCGTGCGTCGTGCCGCGTTTGCGCTTCCGGCCGCGCGGGTCTTCTACGTGCAAGGTGTACCGAATCGCGCGCTCATCCTTGACAACACGTCGGCCCGCCACTAATAGTTAGAGCGGGGCTAGCAAATCGATTGTCACGCGGCGACCTCGCACACCGACGACTCGGGGCGATTTTGTACCACTGCTGGCCGCTAATGACCTCTCTCAAATGAGCGCCGCTGCCCGATGAGGCAGTTTCGTTGCCGCGCTCTCGTCTGATCCCGCCAACCATTTCGGGTCGGTAGCTGCGCCTTGGGCCGGCGCTCCCCTTCCCGTCCGGCGCGCGTTCCGATGCTCGATCCCCCGAATAACAGCAGAGAATCGCAACACGGCCGCCCCCTGGGCAGATTGCGAGGTACATCAACCTATGTGCTTCGAGCGGCGGTCCGGAGGAGACAACGATATGACTTTGATCCGATACGGCGTCCTGGCGGCCCTTTCCGCGTGCCTGCTGGGATGTGCCGATCAAGCGACGGCCCAGGTGAGCCTCTCGGGCTCCGACCTGGTGATGCAATCCAATAATTCGGCCACCCTCGATGGCCCCGGCTTCTTGGGCACCTACCTGGTCGTGCCCGACGGCGGGGCGACGGTCAACTTCACGCTCGACGCGACCGAGGGATCGGGATCGCCGTCGGCGCCGGCCCCGCACATGAACGTGGTGGTCGCTGATCAGAAGTTCGGCCTGTCGATCGACAGCGCGTCGCCCAAGCAATACACGACCGGCAACGTCAAGCTGCCGGCCGGCACGTACGTGGTCCGCGCCGAGCGCGACTACGTGGCTCCCGGATCGGCCTCGCCGCGTTCGGTGACGGTCAACAGCCTGGGCGTCAACACCGTGTTCGGTTCGTCGGCCACGTTCAACAATGTAAATACCCGCACCAACGCCCTGAACGCGGCCAATACCTACATCGACCACTATCGCAAGGGCAACGTCACGGTTTCGTTTCCCAACGCGGCTCCCGGCACCCAGGTCCAGGTGTCGATGAAGCGCAACGCGTTCGACTTCGGCACGTCGGTCAGCGGAGCCAATCAGGACACCAGCCGTACCTCGAACGCGTTCCTGTTCGACGGCAATACGAATCCGAACATGCCGGCCTACCGCGCCCACTTGCAGGAGAACTTCAACGCCATCGTGCCCAACAACGCGGGCAAGTGGATCTACCAGGAAGGCTCGTCCGGCGGCCCGTCGTCGCACCCCACGATGGAGTACGTCAACGATATCTTGAACTACGCCACGCAGACCGGACTGCGCACGCGGATGCACGCGCTGATGTGGGGCGAGCCGGTGCAGAATCCCCCCTGGGTCAACAGCCTCTTGAATAGCGGCAATGTCGAGGCGTTGAATGCAGCCATCGAAAACCGCATTGGCTACTACGTGGGCAACCCCGACAGTCCACTCGCGCAAAACCCCGCCGATAGGTACTTTGCCCTCGACGTGCTCAACGAACAGGTGCACCAACCGGCGTTTCTCAACACGCTCGGGCCCCAGGGCGTCGCCGACGTCTTCAACAAGGTAGCGGCCGCCGCCTCGGGCGTGGGTGCCGACGTGCGGCTGTTTACCAACGAGTACGATGTGTTTCTCGACGGCGCCGACGCTTACGGCAACTGGTATCGCGAGAGCATCGAATCGATTCGCGATGCCGGCGGCGAGGTGGGCGGCGTGGGCGTGCAGTATTATGCCCGCGTCAACGGCCACGATCCGGCGCAGATCATCCAGACCCTGCAGAACCTTTCGGTCGAGGGGCTGCCGATCACGCTTACCGAGTTCGGCGTCAAGGGCGGCGACGCCCAGATCGCCAACGCCCCGCAGGTATTGGAAGAGACGCTTCGGCTGATCTACGGCACCGCCAATGCCGACGGCTTCTACACCTGGGGATACTGGCAGGGCGACAGCTTCCCGGACGCGTTTGCCGCCTCGCTGTACTACGACGGCAAGGGCGACCCCAGCGGCAACTGGACGCTGACGCCCGTCGGCGAGAAGTGGCAGGAGCTGATGGCCGAGTGGACCACGCCCACGATGGACCTGACCGTCGGCGACGATTGCACGATCAACTTCGAGGGCTTCTTCGGCGACTACGACGTGATGATCGACGGCAAGCACTACCCGCTGTCGGTCACGCGAGGCAAGAGCGACTACGCCATTCCCACGCCCGAGCCGAACTCGCTGGGCATGATGGCCGTGGCCCTGGGGCCGTTTCTGTGGTGCGTCCGGCGATTTCGCCGGGCGCGTTTCGGCGCGGCGACGCGTGGCCTATAATCCAGGCCTTCGTTGGCGCAGACGGAAAGCTCATGGCCGCCGGGGTCTCACTCGGCGCGCGTCTTTGCATGTCCGCCGTCGCCGGCGGCTCGGTCAACTCGTTGACGGCGAGTGTTCGCGCTTCGGCGTTCACATTCCGCTAACAACGGGCCACTACCATGCGTTCCTCGCGTTAGCCAAAGCGATCCAACTCCCCGGGGGCCCGCCATGCGCAATTCTGCCGTGCTTATCGCCGTCACTCTTTTCATCGCGCTGTTGCCGCACGTCCGCGCCACCGAGGTGATCAAGCTGACGCCCGACACCTGGCAGGACGCCGCACCCCGTGGCAAGGAGGCCGACCGCATCTACGGCGACTGGGTGCTGCGCAACGATCGCATCGTGGCCGTCATCGCCGAGGCCATCCCCACCCGCAACGCCAACATGACGGTGCGCAACGTCGGCGGCTCGGTCATCGACTTGACCCAGCGCGATCGTCAGAGCGATCAGCTCAGCGCCTACTATCCGCTTGGCTCGCTGTACAAGCTCAGCGGCGGCACGCAGCGCGCCGGCAAAGACGATGCGGCCTCGCTCCGCTTCGCAGGGCCCACCGAAGACGGCCGCTCCGCCACACAAGTAACCTACGAGTTGCCCGACGGCGCCCCCTGGCTCAAGATCATTACCCGAGTTACCAACACGAGCGACAAGCCGCTAGAATTGAAGCCCCAGGACGCGATCCGCGCCGACGGCGAGTTCGCCTTCGGCGTGGACGACGACGGCGCGCTGGTATGGGCCTACGACAAGCACTGGCGCCAGGCCTACGGCACGCTGCTGCTCGACAGCCCCTGGAAGTTCGTCCTCGAAGAGGGACGGCGGCCCCTGCTGCGTCTCGAGCCGAAGGACGGCAAGGCCGTGACGCTCGAGCCCGGCGCTTCGCACGAAATCGTGCGCTACCTGTTCCCCGCCGCCGACACCATCGAAGTGAAGGCACTCGCTCGGGAGCTGCGCGGCGAGAAACTATCGAGCGTTGTCCTAGCCGTCACCGACCCCGACGGCCCCGTGGACGCTGCCGACGTCGACGTGAAGACCGCTGCCGGCGCTTCGGTCGGCCACGCGCGTACCGATAGCGAGGGACGCCTCAAGGTGCGTCTGCCGAATGGCCGCTATCAGGCCGTGGTCAGCGCCCAGGGCCGCGGCGAAAAGACGCTCACCTGGGACGTCGACGACGACCTCGAGGACAAGGTCGCCCTGCCCTCCCCCGGCTACGTCGTGGCCAAGATCACCGGCGAAGACGGCCAGAAGATCGCCTGCAAGATTCAATTCAGCGGCCAGGACGATACGCCGGACCCCAACTTCGGTCCCGACAGCGCGATCCACGGCGTCCGCAATCTCCAGTACTCGGCCGACGGCCAGGCCCGAGTGCCGCTTGCGCCGGGCAAGTACGACGTGATCGTCAGCCACGGTCCGGAGTACGACGCCGTGTTCACCGAGGTATCGGTCGAGCGCGGCCGGGACACGCCGCTGGCGGCCACGCTCAAGCGCACGGTCGACACGACCGGCTGGCTGAGTGCCGACTACCATAGCCACTCCACGCCCTCGGGCGACAACACCGCGAGCCAGCGCGGCCGCGTACTGAATCTGCTGGCCGAGCACATCGAGTTTGCGCCCTGCACCGAGCACAACCGCGTGACGGTCTACGATCCCCATCTGGAACATTTCGACGCTAAGGACCGCATGCTCTCCTGCCCCGGCATGGAGCTGACGGGCCGCCCGCTGCCGATCAACCATCAGAACGCGTTTCCGCTCAAGCACAAACCGCGCACGCAGGACGGCGGCGCGCCGGTGACCGACGTCGATCCCGTGGTGCAGATCGAGCGGCTGGCGATGTGGGACGACGGGTCCGACAAGCTGGTGCAGATCAACCACCCGAACCTCGTGCAGATGGTGGGCGACAAGGATCTGAACGGATCGCCCGACGGCGGATTCGAAAAGATGTTCAGCTTCATGGACGTGATCGAAGTGCATCCGCTCGACAACATCTTCGAGCGTCCCGACCAGCTCCCCGGCCCGCGCGACCGCAGCAACCCGATTTTCCACTGGCTGCAACTCGCGAACCTGGGCTACCGCATGCCAGGCGTGGTAAACACCGATGCCCACTGGAACTTCCACGGCTCGGGTTGGCTGCGAAACTACATTAAGTCGTCGACCGACGAGCCGACCCAGGCCGACGTGCACGACCTGGTCCACGATTCGGAGCACGGCCATATCGTGATGACCAACGGACCTTTTCTCGAAGTATCGGCCCGCGCCGCCAAAGGCGACAAGGTGGCTGACGTCGGCGACGATCTGGAAGCCTCCGACGGCCGAGTGAAGCTCAAGGTGCGCGTGCAATGCCCCAACTGGCTCGCCGTCAATCGGGTGCAAGTGTTCGTTAACGGCAAGCCCAAGTCGAAGTTGAATTTCACCGAGCGCACCAACCCCGACATGTTCCACGAGGGGACGGTCGTCTTCGACGAAGAGATTCCCGTGGCGCTTGACGCCGACGCCCACCTGGTCGTGGCTTGCGCGGGCGAGGGCGAGACGCTGGGTCCGGTGATGGGCCCCGATCGCGGAGAGCTGATGCCCGCGGCGGTGGGCAATCCCATCTTCGTCGACGTCGATGGCGGCGGATTCAAACCCAACGGCGACATGCTCGGCTTGCCCCTGCCGATCGAGCCCGGCCTGAAGCCTTCCAAGCCCCACCATCATCACCATCACCACTAACGCGCGACGCGTTGGCGATGCAATGATCGTGCAAGTGCACCGACGGTGCATGACTCGCTAGCGCGGATCTGGCAGCTGATGAATTCGAGGCGCCAGAGCGAAAGGCGCCCCCAGTGCTGCGCGAGCACGCGCGGCACGAAAGCCGGCGAGTGCCGGCATTTTGAAGATGGACTCCAGCGTGTCGCGGTCTATCGCGTTTCGGCCGACTTCGCCCGTTGGCGCGGCGAGCATCGCAGCCGCGGGCAGCGGACCACAACGGTGCGAACGTCCTGGCGGCGCTCGACCGGTTGGATCGCGATCTGCAACGAGCGGGATTCGTCCTTGGGCGCTGGATTGTATCGAGCAATCATCACTAGCGTGCCTTTCCTAACGCAGCCTGAATACGCACAAACTCCTAGTCCACAATGCCAGTAGCTTAACGCCGCGCTGCTTGCGCGTCAACGAAATGGGGCGTGCAGCGACAACCCCATGACCCCCTCTTCGGATGGGGCGTCCACATTCGGGCGCGTTCCGCTTGGGAATTTCGCGTAAAGTATGCCTGTTATGTTGACTATGCAGATTGTGCCAATTACCCTGTCCTCCGAATTGATTGCTGCGCAGCATTCAGTCTCAGTTTCGCGGGCACCGGGGAGCCTCGCCTCCGCGGGCCGCGACAGGACCCCGGCAGGCCAAATCGCCTGGGCGGGGGTGTCATGCAACGGTGTTTCACTTCACGAGGACACAACTTATGAAAAGCTTTGCGATCGCGTGTGCCGCCCTGGCGGCCATGGTGTCGACCGCCGCGGCTGGCGATCTGGCCGTCTCGAAGTCGACCCTCGGCAACATGGGCCTGGGGTCGATGACCACGATGTCCGACGAGGACGGCATGACCGTCCGCGGCAAGGGCACGTTTGCCAACGTTTGGGGCGCCAGCGAGGCGCGTTGGACCATTACCGATCCCAACAACCCCAACAACTACGTCCAGCAGATTTCGGCGAACAACTACGAGGCCGGCGCCAGTTGGGTCGGTAAGCGCTCAAGCGCCATCGGCGGCAACCTGAGCTTCGCCGGTCAGACCGAGATCCAGTACCTGATGGATCCCACCGGATCGCAGTTGTCCGTGCTCGCCGCCGGCGGCATCGCGGGCGGCCTGGCCGGAGCCACGGCCTGGTAGGCTGACCGAAAGCCAAACCACAAATGTGGTCTGTAAGCGAATCTGGCCCTGTTGCCGCAAGGATCGGCAACAGGGCCAGTTCGGTTTCTGGGCGTCGCAATGTCGAAGGCCAAGCAGCCCAGCGATGTATCCCGCCGGGCCACTAAAGCGGAGGGCACGGGACTCGAACCCGCAACCGGTAAACCGGCACGACATTTCCAGTGTCGCCGCTAGCCAATTCGCATACCCTCCGGAAGTACCGCAATTCTAGCACCATGTGTCGTCGGCGTCATGCCGGGCGACGGTGCGGCGGTTGCTGCGGCGGAGTGCCGATGGCGGTCAGAGAAATAAGACGCAAACTGGTGATTTGCGGTTCATTCGACTACACTAATCGGTTCATCCCCCCTCGTGGTTGCCAACGGCGCAGGAACGGAACCACGAACACTGCCCCCAGACGTGACAGAGGTATCCCATGCGAGTCCCGGCACTGGCATTGTTGCTGGCGGCCACGCTTGGCGCTTTCCGCGCCCTGGCCGAGTCGACGCCCGTGGCCATCGGCACGAAGGTCGACAATTTCACCCTCCGCGACTATCACGGCCAGCCGGTCTCGCTCGACGAAGTCGGCAAGGACAAAGTCGTCGTGATGGCTTTCCTGGGCACCGAGTGCCCGCTGGCCAAGCTGTACGCCTCGCGGCTCAATGCCCTGGCCGACAAGTACAAGGACCAGGGCGTCGTGTTCCTGGGCCTCGACGCCAACCGGCAGGATGCGGTGACCGAGATCGCGGCGTTTGCCCGCGTGCACGACATCAAGTTCCCGATCCTCAAAGACCTGAACCAGGTCGTGGCCGATGCCGTCGGCGCCACGCGCACGCCCGAGGCCGTCGTGCTCGATAAGCAGGGGCAGATCTGCTATCGCGGCCGCATCGACGACCAATACGGCTTCAACGAGCAGAACGCCAACTACCAAAAGCCCGAGCCGGAGAAAGAAGACCTGGCCCTGGCCATCGACGCCGCGCTGGCCGGCAATCCGGTCGCCCTGGCCGAGACGCGGGCTCCCGGCTGCCTGATCGGGCGCAACTTCGAGCCGGTGGCCGACAGCGAGGTGACCTACTCGAATCAGATCGCGCGGATCATGAACGCCAATTGCGTGTTCTGCCACCGCGAGGGCCAGATCGCCCCGTTTACGCTCACCAACTACGAGGAAGTGGCCGGCTGGGCCTCGATGATCCATGAGGTCGTGCAGTTGCAGCGGATGCCCCCCTGGCACGCCAACGAAAAGTACGGCCACTTCAAGAACGACGCGCGCTTAAGCGATAGCGACAAGGAACTGATCGCCCAGTGGGTCGACGCCGGCGCGCCCGAGGGCGGACCGGCCGCCTTGCCCGCGCCGCCAAAGTTTGCCCAGGGCGGGATGTGGCCCGTGCCCGAGGAAGGCGTCTACATGCGCGACGAGCCGTTCGAAGTGCCGGCCACCGGCGTGGTCGACTACCAGCACTTCGTGGTCGATCCCGGCTGGACCGAAGACCGCTGGATCTCGGCCATCGAACCCCGCCCCGGCAACCCCGCGGTGGTGCACCACATTCTGCTGTTCGTGCTGCCGCCGGGCGGCAACCTGATGGGCCTGGGCAGCAGCAACGACTTTCTGGGGGCCTACGCTCCGGGGCTTCGTCCCGAGCCGCTGGGCGACGGCCTGGCCCGCTTCGTGCCGGCCGGCTCGAAGCTCATCTTCCAGATGCACTACACGCCCAACGGTTCGAAGCAGACAGACCGCAGCTACTGCGGATTCGTGTTCGCCGAGCCGGGACTGGTCAAGAAGGAAGTGCGCGTGCACAGCGCCTCGAACCACGTGTTTCGCATTCCCCCGGGCGACCCCAGCCACGTCGTCAAGGCCCGCTACGTGTTCTTCGAAGACACGCAGTTGCTGACGTTGATGCCGCACATGCACCTGCGGGGCAAGGCGTTCCGCTACCAGGCGATCTACCCCGACGGGCGCAAGGAGGTGCTGCTCGACATCCCGAACTACGACTTCGGCTGGCAGACCAACTACCGCCTGGCCGAGCCGAAGTTTCTGCCGCGCGGCACGCGGATGGACTGCTACGCGATGTTCGACAACTCGGAAGACAACCTCAACAATCCCGACCCGACCAAGACCGTCGGCTTCGGCGATCAGACGTGGGACGAGATGATGATCGGCTTCTTCGAGTCGATGCCGGCCGGCGAGAGCCTGTTGGCGGGAACCAGGACGAAAGAGCCGATGTCGCGGCTCGAGCGGTTCGCCGTGATCCTGACCGCCACCAAGGGCGTGCCCGACGAGGACCTCCGGGTCGGGGCTTACCGGGCCTTGGCCAACCCCAACGCGTTCCGCGGCTTCAGCCACGCGCTGCGCCGCATGGTGCCCATGGTCGACCGCGTCTGCGTCACGACCGTCGAGGGCGACAAGGTGGTGGAGCTGAAGGGACTTCGCTCGAACACCGGCGGCGACAGTGAGAATTCGCCTCACGACCAGAAACCGCTCGCCGCGCCGCTGCCGGAGGCCGAAGCCGACGAGCGCGAGAGTCTGGCCCGCTACATCGAGATGTCCGAGCCGGTCGTGAACAACGACCTGCGCAAAGCGCCCGGCAAGCTGATGGCCGAGATGCGCAAGCGCGGCGCCCTCTCCAGCATGCACGTCCCGGCCAAGTTCAAGGGCCAGGATGTCACGATCAACTTCTGGAGCACCGACGCGGACGCCTTCCCCGCCCCGGCCCAGCGTCTCTTGGCCGGAGCCGCCCAAGTGATGACGGCCCAGCAAGCCGAAGAGAAAGCCGGCGGCAAAGCGGGCAAGGGCCAGACGGCGGCGAAGTAGTTCGCCTTGGCCTAATTTCCCGCCTTGCCAAAGGTCTCGTTCAGCCAGCCAATGAGGATGCGGTTGAACTCCTCGGGCTGCTCTTGCTGCGTCCAGTGGCCGCAATCGGCGATGGTGGCTTTGTCGAGCTTCGGTACGAAGCGTTCCATGCCGTTGGCCGAAGATGGCGGCAGCACGACGTCGTCCTCGGCGCCGACGTACAGGCACGGCAGGTCGATCTTGTAGGTGAGGTCTTTGGTCAGCTCCCAGTTGCGGTCGATGTTGCGATACCAGTTGATGCCGCCGGTGAACCCGGTTTTCTTGTAGGTCTCGACGAAGAACGCCATCTCTTCCGGAGTGAGGAACACTTCGCCCCCGACGGCATCGACCGGCCCCTCGAGCATCTTGAGCAACTGAAACTTTCGCTCGGGAGCATCGGCCGGCAGCTTGGCAAACGTCTCCGCGTCGAACAATCCGCCGCGCCGCATGAACAGCGAGAAGGTCTTGTGCACGTCGCGGCCGAGTCGTTCATCGGCCGTGTCGGGCTCCTGGAAGGCGACAATGTAGTTGTCCTCGCCGCGCATCTGTCGCAGTAACTGGATGGGCGCTACCGGCGGGCGCGGCATGAACGGTGTGTTGACGCCGACCACGCCCAGCACGCGGTCCGGGTGCAACAGCGGCATCATCCACACGACCATCCCGCCCCAGTCGTGCCCGACGAAAACGGCCTTGTCGATCTTTTGGGCATCGAGCAGCCCGGCCAGGTCGTCGCAGAGGTGCACGATCGTGTAAGCGTCGACGTCTTCCGGCTGCTCGGTGAGCCCGTAGCCGCGCTGGTCGGGAGCGATCGCGCGGTAGCCGGCCTCGGCCAGCGCCGGCAGTTGGTGGCGCCACGAGTAGGCCAGCTCCGGAAAACCGTGACACAGCACCACCGGCAGCCCCTGGCCCTGTTCGTACACGGCCATGCGAATGCCGTTGGTCTCGACAAACTCGGGTTTCGGCAGCGTGTCGTCGGCACGAGTGATTTCCATCGCCATGCCTCCGGCGAGTGCGGTGATGAGCAGCCACGCCGCGACGGCCGCGCGAGTTCCTCGATGATGAGGGCGGCGTGATGAACCTGGTGTGCCGTACATGGTGTCCTCCGCTTCACGCAGCGAACGGGTTAGGGCCGCGGGCGAAACGCGTGCCGCGCTGCCGGGCCATGCCGGCAGTGTAGTGTGGGGGCCGGACGAACGTCAATTTTCGAGACGCTCCCGCCTCGCCAAGGAAAGGCCGGTTATGCCGCCGATCCGGTTTGGCGAGCCGCCGATCGTGCCCTAGGCTTGCGAAGTGGGCGCGGCGATTTGGACCCCCACGGCCTCGCCGGATTAAGCGGAATCCGGGCACTGCGGCCGGCGCGGTGATATGCTGGCCCGAAGCACACCCCTTCTTATTCGCGTTGCAGGCTTACTGGCCATGGCACCCGACCGCTCGCACTCGACCGCCGCACGCTTCGCCGCGACCCTCGAGACCGGCGGGCGAGAATTCGACAAGCAGCAGCAGGACATTGCGCTGGCCGCCGTGGTGCTGCAGTCGGGCCTGGTCAGCGAACGGGATTTGTCCTCGGCACTATCGACCTGGACGATCCACGGCACGGTCCCCTTGGCCGAACATCTGATCGACAAGAAACTGCTCGACCAGGAAACAGTGCACCACTACGTGAAGCTGGCCGCCGAGCGGCTGGCCGAATGCCGACGCCCCCCCGCGGGCCAATCGCCCAGCCGCAGCATCCTGCTCGACACGCTCGAATCGGTCGATCCCTCAGGATCCGTCGCGCGGCTGATGGGCATTCGCGCCGTGGCCGGAGCTGGCGCCACCGACTCGACCGGCTTCCGCCAGACCAAGGGGCGGTACCGCCTGGTGCGCAAGCTCGGCCAGGGCGGGCTGGGCCGCGTGTGGCTCGCGTTCGACGAACATCTCAAGCGGCACGTCGCCGTCAAGGAGCTCACCTCCCGCGGCAACGCGATGGCGCTTTATCGCTTTCGCCGCGAAGCCGAGATCACCGGCCGCCTCGAGCACCCGGGAATCGTGCCGGTCTACCAATTGGGCGAGGACTCGGAAACCGGCGAGGCGTTCTACGCCATGCGGTTTCTGGGCAAGACGACGATGCACGACGCGATTCTCGAATACCACGAGCGGCGCGGCGAAGGCGAAGACGACCCGATGTTGATTCGCCGGCTGCTGACCGACTTTGTCAGCATCTGCCAGGCCATCGGGCATGCCCACTCGCGCAAGGTGATCCATCGCGATCTCAAGCCCGAGAACGTGGCCATCGACAGCTTTGGCCAGGTGATCGTCATCGACTGGGGCATTGCCAAGGTGCTCGACGAGTTGGAGACGACCGACACGCTTGCGCATCCGCTCTCCGAAGACGGCGCCGAGCAGAGCACGATGCACGGCCAGGTGCTCGGCACGCCGATGTACATGGCGCCCGAGCAGGCCTCGGGCCGCATCGACGAGCTCGACGAGCGCACCGACATTTACGGCCTGGGAGCGATCCTGTTTGCGATCCTGACCGGTTACGGACCGCACGAGCGGACCAGCGTCACGCAGGACACCGGAGTGCGCCGCGACGTGCTGTCGGCGATCGCCAGCCAGCCCACGCCGGTCGCTCACGACGCCAACCCCGACGCCGACCCGGCCCTGTCGGCGATCTGTGCCAAGGCGATGGCACGCAAGCGGTATGCCCGCTATCAAACCGCCTCGGAGCTGGCCGAGGACGTGCAGCGCTGGATGGCGGGCGAGCGCGTGTCGGCCTATCGCGAAAAGACCTCGCAGCGCATCGCGCGGTGGGTTCAACATCACCGCCTGGCCTCGCAGGCGCTGGCGGCGCTGGTGATCATCGGCATCGTGGCGCTTTCCACGCTGGCGATCGCCACGCGCCAGGGGCGCGAGGCGGCCCGGCAGGTGCGGTTCGACGAGCTGCGCGGCTTTGACCGCGAGATCGAGGTGCAGCTCAAGTCCGCGGCCGAGGAATTGACCAAAGACGCGCGATTCATGTCCACGTTACCGCCCATCCAGGCCTTGATCGCCGCCCGCGCGGGTACTGAGGGGACCGAGAGCGAAGAGATTTGGCGGGGCCGCCTGGAAACGATCTTCGAGGGTTTGCTGCGAGCCAACCCCGACTATCTGGCGATCTCGTACGCGCAGGTCGACGGCGATCGCAGCGCGACCGACATCGTGCGCGTCGAACGCCATAACAGCGACAGCGGGTACGTGCGCAGCGTGCCGCTAAGCCGCCTGACGAAGCTCGACGACAACGCACTCGTCGGCGCCACGACTTCGCTGTCTCCCGGCGAAATCCTGCTGAGCATTCGACGCGACTCGCAGGCGCGAAACCAGGTGCGCGGCGTCGATTTGGCCGCCTCGACGCCCGTGTACGACGAAGCCACGGGCGAGCTGTTCGGAATCGTGGTCGTCGAAACCGACCTGTTGAACCGCATCGTCGAGTTTCTCGATCGCGTCGAGCAGAGCACCGCCAGCATCTACATCACGGGTGCCCAGGGCGAAGTGTGGGTCAGCGATAATCCCGAGACGGGCGTCGTCGTCAAGTCGGGGGACGTCAGCGTCGGCCAGTACATCCCTCAGACCGCGGCATTCTTCAAGGATGCCGAGCGTCACCGCGAACTCGAGCGCGACGCGGGATGGCTGGCCGCGAAGCTCGAACTCGACCCGGCCAACCAAGAGACGACCGTGGGCGTCGTGCTCCAACTCTGGAGCGAGTAGCCACCGGGCACGCCGGCCAAACGCACGCGGCAGCGATGGTGGCATTGCCTGGCCAGCGTTCGCGGGAGCAAAACGGCCTTGCTGCCGCAGGGCCCTTATGCGACCATCCGCCCCCTCTCTCCCCTGCCCTACCCTCTTGTGCAGATGGTCATGGACGACGCACTCAACTCCTCGGACGACGATCGGCCCGCATCCGGCAGTTTGATCCGCGATCACTGGCCCGTGGCGGCATTGGTTGCGCTGGTCTTTGCAGCTTACTTCCTGCGGCTGACGGCATTGCCCGTCTGCGGCGAGGAATCGCGCTGGGCCGGAGCGGCCCGGGAAATGATCGCCACCGGCGACTGGGTCACCCCGCGCCAGCAAGGCACGTTGTTTCCCGAGCGTCCGCCGTTGGGAAGCTGGGCCATGGCGCTGGTAGGTCTCGTGCGGGGGCGGGTCGACCTGGTAGCGATTCGGCTGCCGACCGTGCTGGCCACCCTGGCGATGACGCTCGGCATCTTTGCTTACGCCCGTTGCTGGCTGTCGCGCACCGGCAGCCTCGCCGCGGCGGTCGCCTATGCGACGTTCGGGCAAGTGCTGCAGATCGGTCGGCTCGGCGAGTCGGAAGCGCTGTTCACGTTGTTCGTCGGCGGAGCGCTGCTGGCCTGGCATGCCGGATACATGCGCCGCCGCAATCCGGTACTGGTGTGGTGCGTCGGCTATGCCCTGGCGGCGCTGGGAGCGCTGGTCAAGGGTCCGCAGGCGCCGGTATACTTCGCCGCTGCTTGCACGGCCTTCCTGGTGGTGAAACGCGACTGGCGCTGGCTGCTCGGCTGGGGACACGCTGCCGGCTTGGCGTGCTTTGCGGCGATTGTGGGAGCCTGGTTCGTGCCGTTTGCCCTCGGGCACTGGACGGCCATCGATGACATTTGGGCCGGGCTGGCCCAGGATCGATTCACGCTCGACGGGCTAGCCAAGCACGTGGCCAGCTATCCGCTCGAGACGTTCGGCTGCTTGCTACCGTGGTCGCCTCTGTTGTTCGTGCTGGCCGTCCCGCGGGTGTTCCGCGCGGTTCTGGCCCAGCGGCCGCAAATCGTGTTCTTGCTCGTGGCTCTGGCGGTCACCTATCCCACCGTGTGGCTGGCGGCCGGGGCGCGTGGACGCTACTACATGCCGCTCTATCCGCTCGTGGCAGTGCTCGTTGGGCTGGCCGTTGAGTACTGCACGTCGGCGGCGGCGCGGCCGTTGGGGCGCGCCTACTGGAAGCACTTCCAACGCGGCCTGGCAATCACCGTCGGGGTGATTGGTGCCGGCGTCGTCGCAGGCAGCCTCGTGGCATGGGATCCGCTGGCCAAGGCGGCACAACCGCCGACGTTCTTGTGGCTGTGGATTCCGGGCGTGTCCGCCGCCTCGGGCCTGCTGGTTTGGTGCTCGCGCGGCCTGCAAAGCTGGCGGCCGCAGGTGGCCGTGCTGGCGCTGGGCGGGTTTCTGGCGCTGGCCGCAAGCGGCGTGATGATCAATGCCCGGCTGCGGGGGGCGAACAACATCGATCCCAGGCTGGCCGCAATCAAACAGCAGTTGCCCGCGGGCCAGCTCGTGAGCCTGGGGCGCGTGTACCATCGCTTCGCGTATTCGTACGAAACGCCGATCGAGCAAATCCCCTGGCCCGAGACGGCGGGCCAACTCCCGCCGGGAGTCGAGTACTTCTGCTTCGATCGCCGTCCGACCGACACGGCCGAGGCACGCAGCACCAGCGACGGCAGGCTGTCGAGCACCACCTCGGGCACGTTGCCGTTCGAGTGGGAAGAAGTGGCCGAGATCGCCTGCGATCCGGTACATCGCGACGTGCCCAGCCGTACCGTGGTGATCGGCCGCGTACGGCGGCAGCCCTCGAGAGAAACGCTGCTGGCCCGGCCGGCGGCGCGCACCACCCTCCGCTGAGTCGCTCGGGACTTCGCGTGCCGGCACAGCGCTCGAGTTCCCTGATCAGTCGACGTGCGCGCCGCTGATCAGCTCGATGAACTCGCTGTTGGTCTTGAACTTGCCCAGCTTGCTGGTGAGCTGCTCCATCGCGTCGACGTGATGCATCGTGGCCAGCGTGCGGCGCAGCATGTTCACCGCATGCAGCGTGTCCGGGTCGAGCAGCTTCTCCTCGCGGCGGGTGCCCGACTGCGAGATGTCGATCGCCGGCCAGACGCGCCGGTCGGCCAGCTTGCGATCGAGCACGAGCTCCATGTTGCCGGTGCCCTTGAACTCCTGAAAGATCAGCTCGTCCATGCGGCTGCCGGTATCGACCAGCGCCGTGGCGACGATCGTCAACGAGCCGCCTTCCTCGAACAACCGGGCGGTAGCAAACAGCTTTTTGGGAATGTCGAGCGCCTTGATGTCCACGCCGCCGGACATGGTGCGACCGGTGTTGCCGACCCACTTGTTGAACGCCCGGGCCATGCGGGTGATGGAGTCCATCAGCAGGAACACGTCCTTGCCCATTTCGGCCAGCCGCTTGCAACGCTCGACGACCAGTTGCGAAAGCCGCACGTGGCTTTCGACGTCGCGATCCAGGCTGCTGGCGATCACGTCGCCGTGCACACAGCGCCGCATGTCGGTCACTTCCTCGGGCCGCTCGTCGATCAACAGCATGACCAGCGTCAACTCGGGAAAGTTGGTCGTGATCGCGTTGGCGATGTGCTGGAGAAGAAAGGTCTTGCCAGTTCGCGGCGGAGCCACGATCAGAGCACGCTGTCCCTTGCCCAGCGGAGTGAGCAGATCCATCACGCGCGTCGAGAGCGGCTCGGGGCCGGTTTCCAGCTTCAGCCAGCTCTCGGGATTGATGGGCGTCAGCTCGTCAAAGCTCTTGACGTTGACGTACTCCTCGGGCTTCATCCCGTCGACGTCGACGATCTCCTTGACGCGCGGGCCCTGCTGCTTGCGGGCCTGCTGCACCATGGCGTTAATCATCACGCCTTCGCGAAGGCGGAACTTGTCGATCATCGTTCCCGGGACGAAGGGATCGCTCCGCTCGCGGAGATAGTTGGTCTTGGGATTGCGGAGGAAGCCGTAGCCGTTGGGGTGCAGCTCCAAAACGCCGCTGCCGGGTTCGACGGCACTGGGATCGCCGTTGTCGGCGGCGATGTCGGCGTCGGAGTAGGGCGGCCGATCGCCGGGCTCCTTGTTAAAGCGACGTCCACCACGTCCTCGTGAACGGCCGTTGTTCGGTCCGGAACCGACCTGTCCGCCGCGTCCCCGAGACCGCCCCTTCTTTCGTTTACCCATGATTCACCTAAAAAAAGACAACGCCACACAAATTGATCGCGGGATGCGCAAAGCGAGTGATCCGAAGCGATCGAGTGGCTGTTCAGCTTCGATGCCGAATGCCCTTACTAGAAGCCAACTTCCGCCGGAGGCGAAAATCGAAAGTACTTATTCGTCGCTGGACGAATACCGTCGGAATCGTTGCGTCACTGGGGACGAACGTCGTGAAAACTACGGCGGACCGCTCACAGACAATGCGCTACAGACTACGTCCTCGTCCGCGTCTTCCCGAGCGCTCTTTCACCCCGTGAAAAAGCTCTCGTCGGAAGCTCGTCCCGCTAACTTGCCGGGCGATTCAAGCAAGATTGCCCAACGGGCAACCATACCGGCACGACGAAGCAGGAATTCAGGTCAAGAAGCGTCTTACTCGTCCCCGCAGCGCGACTGCTGTCACAAGTCGCTTTTCTTGGGGAGGCCCCGGTGATCGACCTTTTGCCGATCCACTGCTGTAGGGCCCACTGCTACCGGGCCCACTGCTGTCGGGTTACAGCGCCTGCCTGCTTGGCAGAACTCAAACTACGGTCATCTTAGTCATCTCTCGGACGGTGTCAAGCGACTCCTCGACATTATCTGGCACTCTGGGCAGTTTTTTCCAGATAGGCGAAGCGCTTGAAACGCCCGTACCGGCCGTATGCGTCGACTCTGTTCGATTCCGTTACTTCCTGTACGAAATCCACTCCTCGGCAGTTCGGCAATCTCTCGCCAACCCGCAAGTTTTACACAACTGGCACGACGCGTCTGTCCGATACAGCCCTTGGATCACCTCGTCGACTTTTTTTCCCAAGGGGAAGGCTCCCATGCGGGTAATGCTCCAAACCATATGCACCACCGCGGTGCTGGCGGCAGCGACGGCTGCCGCAGGCCAGGATCAGATGCCCTGGCAACCAAACCTGGAAACGGCTCAGCGCGTGGCCGCCCAAACCAACCGACTCGTGCTGGTGCACTTCTGGGCCCCGTGGTGTCGTCCGTGCATGCAGTTGGAGTCGAACGTCTTCTCCAACCGTCAGACGGCCCAGCAGTTGGAAGCCAACTACGTGTTCGTCAAGCTCAACGCCGACCGGGCCGCCGCCGAGCGACGCCGCTTCGGAGTGTCGAGCTTGCCGACCGACGTGATCATCACGCCCGATGGAACCCTGGTCGCGCAGTTGCAAAGTCCTCCGACGGTGCCGCAGTACGTCTCGAAGATGAACCAGGCCGCCGCCGGACACCGTTCGCTCGCGCGAAAGCCCGAGGTGCAACCAGTCAAGCAGCCCGACGCGTCGCAGCAGACGGCACCGCCCAGCAACGCCGGCGCGATGCACGATCCCTATGCGGCGCCGACTGCCGAGGTCGCCGGGCCGCCAGCGGATCGCTATGCCGAATACTTTCCGGAGTCCGGCCCATCGCAGCCGCAGCCCGGCTCAGCGCAACATCCCGTGAAGCCCGCGCAAGCCTACGCCGCCGCTCCCTCGGGGCCCGCACCGCCGAGTGCCACGGTCGACCCCTACGCGACGAATCCGGCGCCCGCGACGCCGACCGCGGATAGCCGCTACGCGCAGTCCGCGCCTCCGCAGCAAGGTCAGGCGCCCCTGGTGGATCCCTATGCCGATCCGCCCGCCGGCGCGCAACCGCCCGGGGCCAACCCGTACGCCGGTGGCCCGGCACCGTCGGCCGCGCAGCAGCCGCCCGTGCAACAGCCCCCTGTGCAACAGCCGCCCGCGCAGCAGCCGCAGGCGCAACCGCCGATCACGCCGCCGCCGGTGGCTGGACCCTACGGGGCCCCGCCGCAAGGCGCGCCCCAGGGTGCCGCACCGCAAACGCCGCCGGGCTACGGTGCCCAGCAGGCTGCTCGACCGCAGGTCAATCTGCCGCAGCTACCGCCGGGCTGTCCGCCCGTGGGGCTCGAAGGAAACTGTCCGGTCACGTTGCTCGAGCGCAAGCGCTGGGCCGTGGGCAATGCGGCCTTTGGCGCGGTCCATCGCGGGCGGACCTACTTGTTCCTGGGACCGCAGGAAAAGGAGAAGTTCCTGGCCGATCCGGACCGCTACAGCCCGGTGATGTCGGGCCTCGATCCGATTCATGCCCTGGAAGGCCAGCAGGCCGTGCCTGGCAAGCGCGAGTACGGCGTCTTCGGTGCCGACGGCCACGTGTACCTGTTCGCCGACGAGGCGACGCGAAGTCGCTTCGAGCAGAACGAGCAGTACTACACCCAGCGCGTGCAGCAAGCAGCCGGCGGAGCGCCCGCTGCTGGGGCTCCGACCTACCAGGCGATGCGTCCGCCGGGACGCTAGTTCGCCCGCGGCAAGTCTTTTCGCCCCTGCTTCGAGGGGCGATAGCATCCACGCATAAAGCCCTGTTTGTCAGTGGCAGCCTCTTCGCTATAATCCGCGACCCCTGTGGGGCGGACCCGAGGGCGAAAGGGCAATACTGCACTGACTTAACAGGCAACGAATGGCTTCGTCGATGCGCTTGCGCTGGGCTTGCTTGACGTGCGCCGCCGTGGTGGCATCAGCCGCCGGCTGCGGCACCACCAAGTGGAGCGACTCTCCGCGCACTGCCACCGAACAACTGCTCATCTCCGACGCCGTGGATCGGGCCGTCAGCGAGATCGATTTCAGTGCCCTCTCCGATCGCAGCGTGTTTCTCGACACCAAGTTCATCGAAAAAACGCTCGACAAGGACTACGTGATCAGCACGCTTCGCCAGCACATGTTGGCCAGCGGCTGCATCATCCAGGACGAGGCCGAAAAGGCCGACTACGTCGTCGAAGTGCGTAGCGGCTCGCTGGGCACCAACCGCAACGACGTGCTGCTAGGCGTGCCGGCCACGAACCTGCCCTCGGTGGGGCTGTTGCCCGTCGGCACCGCCAGCATTCCCGAGATCGCGATCGCCAAGAACACCACGCAGCAGGCCGTCTGTAAGATCGCCGTGTTTGCCTACGACCGCGAGTCCGGCCGGCCCGTGTGGCAGTCGGGCAACCGCAAAATCGCCAGCCGCGCCAAGGATTCGTGGCTGTTGGGCACCGGACCCTTCCAGCGCGGCTCGATCTACGAGGGCACCGCGTTTGCCGGCGAGCGCATCCGCGTCCCGCTGCTCAGCCGCTGGAAGAAGCCCCCGACGCCGGCCAGCACGTCGGTCGCGTCGGAACGCGTCTTCGAGCACCGCGGCGAAAACGCGCTGGACGACTCGCGCGACGTCCAGAACGCCGGTTATCAGGCGACGCTGCCGGCCAAGACGGGCGAGCCGGGGCGCATGCCCCCGGTGGGCGCCGGCCAAGAGCCGGGCAGGATTCCGCCGGGCGACGCGGGGGTCGCTCCGTAGACAGTCTTTCGCCGTCGAAACGATTCGGCTAGGCCACGATCTCGTAGCCCTTGCGTTGCGGTCGCGATTGCATCGACAGCGCCTCGGAGTCGCCAACGATCGTCTCGGCTTCCGGATCCCACTCGATCTTGCGGCCCAGGCGAATCGCGATGTTCGCCAGGTGGCAGGTGGTCATCGCCCGGTGGTGCGAGAACACGTCCGAGATGGGCTGCTTGCGCGACTTCACGCAATCAAAGAAGTTGGCCATGTGCGAGGTGGGCACGCCGCCGTAGAGCTTCACAATGGCATCCTCGGGCAGCGGCTTGTCCTTCAGATCGTCGACCGGCTTACCCGTGAGGCTGCCGCGGCTGACGAAGAACGTGCCGTCCTCGCCCTCGAAGGTGATGCCGTTTTCCGTGTCGTGGCGAATGACCAGCTCGACGTCGTCGGCATACTTGCAGTTCACCATGAACTCGGTGGCCGTGTTGTAGCCGTTGGGAATATTGGGGTGCTTGGCCGTGCCTTCCACCGACACCGGACCGGTGTCGTCGGCCCCCAGCGCCCAACTGGCGATGTCGACGTGGTGGGCACCCCAGTCGGTCATCTTGCCGCCGGAGTACTCGTACCACCAGCGGAATTCGTAGTGCACGCGCTTTTCGGTGTAGTCGACCATGGGAGCCTGGCCCAGCCACATGTCCCAATTCAACTCGGGCGGCACCGGCATCGGCTCGAAAGGCCCGCCGGTGGGCGCGCCGCCGATGGCGCAGGTGACCTTCTTCACTTTGCCGATGCGGCCGTCGCGAATCATGGCGATGGCCGTCAGAAAGCGTTTGTTCATTTCCGTCCGCTGCTGCGTGCCAACCTGGAACACGCGATTGGTGTCCTCGAGCACCTTGCAGATCAGCTTGCCTTCGTCGATCGTGAGCGTCAGCGGCTTCTCACAGTAGATGTCCTTGCCGGCCTTCATGGCGTCGATGGCGATCTTGCTGTGCCAGTGATCGGGAGTGACGATCGACACCACCTCGATGTCGTCGCGGTCGAGCAGCTTACGATAATCCTCGTAGATGTCGGCCTTGCCGCCGGCCTTCTCGCGGCCCTGTTCGGCATGCTTGCGGTCGACGTCGCACACGGCCACGATGTCGCCGTGACGCCGGATGCCGCCGACCAGGCCACCCTTCCAGCGGTCGCCCGTGCCGATGCAACCCACCAGCGGCCGATCGTTTTTCGATCCCTCGGCAGCCCGAGCCGACTGACTGGTCATCCAATACGGAACAGTCAATCCCGCGGCGGCGGCCGTCGAGGTGGTGGCAAGAAACTGGCGACGACTAGGCAAGTGGTGGCTCATCGAAAGGTTACCTGTTCGAGGGACGGAGGAGGGATGGTTGCTGCGTCGCTGGATACACGCCGAGCGTGCGACGCCGGCCGGAAAGCTTCCAGTCTACTAGCTCGGTCTGGCGAGTGCAAAATGGCGGCTGGCAACGAGATGCCGGCCGATTTCAGCATCCAGCCTGGGACGGCATGCTCACCAGCGTTCGGTCGATGCTCGCAATCGTGGGACGCCCGGCGAGGGCCATGTCGAGATCGAGCTCTTCGCGCAGAATCGCCAGCATGTGCTCCACGCCTGCCTGGCCGCCGGCCGCCAGGGCCCACAGGTAGGGCCGCCCCACCAGCACCGCTCGCGCGCCCAGGGCCAGCGCCTTCAGCACGTGGCTGCCGCGACGAATGCCGCCGTCGACGATGATCTCCACCCGATCGCCCACCGCGTCGGCTACTTCCACAAGCGCCTCGCTCGTGGGCACGGCGCCGTCGAGCTGCCGACCGCCGTGATTCGAAACGACGATCGCCTGCGCGCCATGGTCGACCGCGCGCTGCGCATCCTCGCCCGTGAGAATGCCCTTGATCACCAGCGGCAGGCTCGACTGCTCGCACAGCCAGCCCACGGCATCCCAGGTGAGCGCCGGGTCCCAAATCTTCGAGACGTAATGCGCCAGCGCCGATCCCTCGTCCTCGACGTCCATCCGCTCCAGCCCCACGCCCTCGAGGTTCTTCCAGCCCATGCCGTGCGGCAGGCCAAAGCGGTTGCGAGCGTCGCGCTCGCGCTTGCCGACCAGCGGCGCGTCGACCGTCAGGCACAAAGCGCGATAGCCGGCTTGCGCCGCCCGATCGATCAGCCACCTGGTGATATCCCGATCGCGGTAGCAGTAGAGTTGAAACCACCGCGTCCCATTCGGAGCGGCGGCCGCGACGTCTTCCAGGCTGTGCGTGCCAGCCGTGCTCACCACGTGGATCACGCCGGCGGCGGCCGCGGCGCGGGTCACGGCCAACTCGCCCTCGGCGTGGGCCAGCGCGTTGAACCCGCAAGGCGCGAGCATCACCGGCATCGAAGTGTCCGCTCCCAGCACGGTCGTTTTAAGATCGCGCGTGCCCACGTCGGCCAGCACCCGCGGGCGGAGACGAATCCGCTGCCAGCTCGCGCGGTTTTCGGCCACCGTCAACTCGTCTTCGGCGCCCCCGAAGTAGTAGTCGAACACGACTTGGGGCAATCGCTCGCGGGCCAGCTCTTCGTAGTCTTGAAGGTTGATCGGCTGCATGGCTTTCTCTCGGCCCGGTCCGCGAAAGGCCCTAGGCTAGCAGATGCCCTGGAGCCGCGAAATCTGGGGTTTTGGGCGCGTATGCCATGATTGAGTAAGATATCTCGTCCCGGACATGAGTCCGGGCCAGGCGTACAGGCGTATTTGAGTGCCGAGGAATTTCATTCCTTGTCAGAAAGGACCAAGCGATGAAAACAACTTTCGTGAAGATTTGCACCGTGCTTGTCACCCTGGGATTGGTGACGGCCGCCCGCGCGGCCGACGAACACGATGCCCTGCCGGTCGACGAGGCCGTGGCCGTGATCGTGCCCACCAAGGCCAGCAAGAGCGACACCGCCGGTGTGATCATGCTGAAGCAGAAAGACGGCTACGTGCAAGTCACGGGTGAAGTCACGGGCCTCACCCCGGGCGAGCACGGCTTTCACATCCACATGTACGGCGACCTGCGTGCCGACGACGGCACCAGCGCCGGCGGCCACTACAATCCCCACGGCAAGCCGCACGGCGGTCCCGACTCGAAAGAGCATCACGTAGGCGACATGGGCAACATCAAGGCCAATGCCGACGGCGTGGCCAAGGTCAGCGCCAAGGCCGACGGCAACCTGCATCACATGATCGGCCGCTCGATCGTCGTCCATGGCGGCGTCGACGACCTCAAGTCGCAGCCCTCCGGCGATGCCGGCCCGCGCGTGGGCATCGGCGTGATCGGTCTGGCCCAACCGGCCCCGGCCACCGCCGCGAAGTAGACAGCAACCTCTGGGCAATTCGACGCGGATTCACCAACTCCGGGCAAGAGCAGCATGCGTTGCTGTCTTGCCTGGAGTTTCTATTGCGCCACCGCTGCGCAGAGGATGTCGAATAGCCGATCGACTTCGTCGCGCGTGGCGTTATCGAGGCTGTAGCCCACGGGTCCGCGGACGATCGTGTTCTTGAACACGCCCTGCCGCACCAGCAGATGTTTTTCCACAGCCAGGAACGCATCGAGGCTGTGCTGCACCGACACCAGTGCCGCCAGCGGCAGCCAGATGCGGTAGGCCGTCGCCTCGTCGCCGGCGCGAAGCGCCCGCCAGAGTGCGACAATCGCGTCCACTAGGTCGGCCCCGGGCATCGTGCCGACAATGCCGCGGCGGAAACTGTCGACCAGCGCGATTCCGCCGGTGCCCTCGAACACCCGGGCTTCGCCGCCGGTGGCCGCCAACAACTCCGAGAGCCGCGGCCCGATCGGCACGGCTTCCGGCTTGAAGTACACCCGCGGCCCAAACGCCTCGTGCAATTCGGCCAACAGCGCGACCGGCATCGGCCGGCCGACGTATCCGCTGGCATCCTGCACGATCACCGGGATCTCGACCGCGGCCAGGATTCGCTCGTAGTAAGCCCGCAGTTGCTCGGCATCGAGGGCCACGGCGACCGGCGGCACGGCCATCACCGCGTCGGCGCCGTGCAATTCGGCGTGCCGCGCAAGCGCTTCGGCCGCGTGGCTGCTTTCGGCCCCCACGCTGATCACCACCGCGCCGCGACCGCCGCTAGTGCGGCACGCCCGCTCGGCCAGCGCCTCACGCTCGGCCGTCGACAGCCGAAGCACTTCGGACACCATGGCCATCACGATGCCGTCGGCGCCGCGCCGGTAGAGCCAGTCGATTTCGTGATCCAGCGTCGCGAAGTCGATCGACTCGTCGGCGTCGTACGGCGTTTGAAAAACGCACAGCACGCCGGTCAGCGGCCGCGCGTTGCTATCGCCCGAAGCTGTCACGGCAATCGTGTCCCGGCCGGTCGTTTAGCCCGGAGCCTACGGCGACGGCGCGTCGGCTCGCACGGAAGCGCTCTCTGGGAGCTCCTCCACTAAACCGCGCCGATCGTCCGCTGGCAACCGGCTCCACGACGAGCGCCACTCAGGCCGCGCGTTTCTTCTGCTCGGCGGGAGCCTCGCCCGAGCTGCGCAACTCGGCCATCACGCGGACGATCACCGCCTCGGTGGCCTGGCTGACGATCTCGGTCTGCAGGGCCGGATCGAGCTTCTCGCGGCCCTTCTGCACCGCGCTCAGCTCGCGGTGCACGATCTCGAGCGAGCGGGCTCTAACGTATCCGCGGGCCTCCGAGATCCGCATCGAGGCCGCCCGACGGCGCACGCGGCCCAGCACGGGCCCCACGCTGCGTTGTGCGACCTCGCTGCTGATGAGGGCCGCTTTGCGGGCGTTCCGCCGCTTCGAGAAGAAATTCCACAAGCCCATGGGCAAACTCCTTTTTGCCGTTGCTCGAGTCCGTTCTAGCACAGTTGCCTATTTTCGCATCCGCCTGCCGGCATGGTAGCTACTGCAACCCTATGTAGAGAGATCGTGCGCGATGGCCGATAGTCTTAAGAGTAGGAGTTGCGGGCGGGGCTGGTCGACGCGGAGTGCCCAGAGTGCCAGGGCAGGCCCAGTCGACCTTGACCCAACCCCTGTGATCCTTTAGGTTTCAAAAAGATCAGGCGCCGTCGCCAAGAGGCTAAGGCAGCGGATTGCAAATCCGCCATCGTGGGTTCGACTCCCACCGGCGCCTCTTTAGACCTTAACTCCCTTCGATGACTTGGCTTGAGTGCCAGCAGAGAGATTGCCATCGGGGGTCGAATTTATGCCGCTGTTACCAGAAGTGTTACTCGCGGCTTCGTGTGCCGCCCATAGCACGTCGGCGGTCGTCTGGGCGTTTCTGCCCACGTAGTACTTGAGGGTCGTTTCGATCGACTCGTGCCGCATCAGTTCCATGAGGATCTGCGGCATGACCCGGCTGGCCCATCGCTCGCCAAACGAACGCCGGAGATCGTGGGCACTGGCGTACTTGACCTTGCCGCTGGCGGGATCGGTACTCACCTTGACGCCAGCCGCGCGGCCGATCAGCGAGACCGCACGCCCCACGGTCACGTCCGACAGGCGGGTGCTGTGCCGCTGAGTGCCCGGATTGAACACGTATCCTGCCCGCTGGTCCGCGGGGATCTCGGCCAGGAACTCGGCGAACTCGGGGGCCATCGGCAGCAGCCGATCCTGATTCCCCTTTTCTAGGGCAGCTGGGATTCTGAGCATCGGACGCTTGCCCGACATATCGACGCTGATCCTGTCCGACCGATCATCCCAAGACAATTCCAGGGATTCACCCAGCCGCAGACCAGAGAACCACAGCCCGCGAAGGTAGTGCTTCCACGACTCGACCCGTTCGGCATCAGCCAACTCCTGCTTGGGGTCCGGCTTGACCGGTTTCCCCTTCGGCGGTTTGGGCACGACCACGGCTCGCACCTTGGCCAGCATCCGCTCGAATTCCTCCGTGGTGATCGGACGTCCCTTCATCAGCTTGGACGCCTTGGCCCGCTTGGGCCGCTCGATCGTCGGCACCTTCTCCAGTAGGCCAACCCGGTTCGCCCAGTTGAGTGCGGCACCCAGGTGTGCCAGGTGCCCCTTGATGGTGGACTCGGCCAGACCACGCTCACGCAGCTTGGCCTGATAGTAGCTCAGCCGGGCCGCGGTCACACTTCGCAACTTGTCCGGGGACAGGATCTTCTCGACGCTGTCCAGCACGCCGGCCGTTTTCTTGTGGCTGGACTCGGCCAAACCGGACAGGGCTTCGGCCTCGTACCGCTCACGAAAATCTGCCCACGTGATCTTGTTCGGGGCCACGTACCGCCCCGCCTGGAGATCCTGTTCCCACTTGGCAGCTTCACGCAGGGCTGCATCGCGTTCCTTTTTGCGACCAGTGACACGCTCCACGCCCGTTGATCGGGTCTTTTTCTTGCCCGTCATCGGATCGCGGTACTGCATCTGGTAGCACTTGCGGTCGCTGAATTCGACGACCGTCACCTTGATGGATTCTTCCATCCGTCTACCCTCCCTTCTTCTTTGTGTTCAAATCCTTGCAAAACCTCAGACCGAAATACGCCGCCAGCTTGTCGGCCGAATCGAGCGACATGCCGGCCGTCCGGTTCACGAAGCGATGCAGCACGGCATACTTCACGTCCGAGTCCTTTGCGATGCGATACAAGGTCACGCCACTATCGGCGATCCGCTGACGTAGCTGGTCGTGCAAACTGACTCGACGCTTGGCCATGATCGTGCTCCACCTTCGGTTGTGACACGATCATTATATAGGACGTGTGTACTACATCAAGCATCCGCCAACACGAAAAATAAGCACTTACGCCAATCCGACCGCCGACCAGCCCGAAACCGACGCCCCAGGATGCCCCAGGAACGCATCGGATGGCACGGGGCGACCACTAACACGTCCGGGGCAACCGGGGCTTAGACGGCAAATCTCGCGTTCACCGTCCGTAGGTTTGGCGGCTGTCGTGGGCACCATCTTCGTCGGACAGTTCGGCGATCAGACGATCTCGATGCCCTTCCACTTCGGCCATGTACTTCGTGAGGTTGGCCAGGTGGTGCTCCACCTTGCTCAACTCGTCACGCACGGCCCGCTCGCTTCGTTGCATGATCATCTTCAATTCTCCTTTGATCCGACCGGCACCCGGCCGCACACTGCAAAGGGGGGATACAGCAGCGGCCAGGTACCGGCATTGTTCCTACGCCCCCACGGGCTTGCTGGTGAACTCCATGTTCTCGGGCACGAGGTGGTGCCCAGATTCTTTCTTGCCCGTCGCCTGCACTTTGGCGATCGCCTTGTCGAGCTTGGCCACTTCCTTCTGGCGAGCCTTGAATTGCGACAACGCGGTCCGCTGGTACAACAGCCTGGCACTTAGGACGGGCTTGATCTCGTCGCTGGCCTGCTCGATCTGCCCAGGGAGATCTCGCACGGCACTCTCCGCCGCGGCGAACTGCTTTTGCTCATCGGGCGACAATGCCACCTTGGCACGCTCCCGCTCCAGGCTGGCGACCTGATTGCTGATCGCGTGGCGACCTTCGCTGAGCTTCCGGCTGGCCGTCGAGAACAACACGTGATTCGCCCCGTTCAGCACCTTCGTCTGTGCCGATCGCGTGCGGGCCGCACCCTCTTGGGCAAGCAGCAGCCGCTTCTTCAGCTCGTCGAGTTCCTTCGTCGCCTGCACCAGCGGATGGTTTTCGATCGCGGCCATCGCAGCGGTGACAGCCTTCTCGGCCGCCTGCACGTCCGCGTCCATCGCCCGGGCGGTTTCCAGATCCTTGGCGGCTTTCCGCCGATCCAGTAGCCGCTGTAGATCGCCTTCAAACTCGGCCATCTCGCGGCCGTCGAGAATGTCGTCCACGTTGGCCGGCAGCGGCTTGCCATCGGCCACGTCGCGGACCATCTGCTCATAGGCTTGCTGCGTCCCAGGACGTGGACCGCGTAGCCGTCGAATTGCTCCAAGCATGAAATGCACTCCGTTCAAAAAGGTTCGTTTAGTCTCGCCGCAACTCGTGGACGAAATCGTGGACGTTTTGAAACGTGACCGTGGACCGCCCCAGCATCGCCTCGGTCGCTTGGACGCGGACGCTCGCGGGGATGGTTGTCTGGCCTCGCAGCGTCGCCACGAATTGCTCCGTGCTGTGGACGGTCTCGGGATCGTCGCCAACCGATTCAAACAGTGAGCTAGCCGTCGCCGGCTCGGCAACCAGGTCGACCGAACGCACGCGCACGATTGCCTCGACGACTTGCTTGCCGCTGCGTCGGCTAATCCTGCATTCAGCGTTGTGGGAAAGCCCGCACGACTGCGGCGAGTGCTCGGCGTCCCACATCAGTTGTTCCGCCAGCGGATGCTTGACGTTGAAGTGCAAGTCGCCGAACAATCCGCCCCGCTCAAAGCGGACGTTGTGTAGAGTCCCGATGCGATCTTGATAATCCCGCGGCCCATCCGGTCGGCCCTTGGGATGATTCACGTTGACCTTCGCACCCTCGTAGAGCGAGGCGGCCTTTTGGCAGGCTTCCTCGGTGTAGGTGCGTCCGTTCTTGGAATCCAGTCCCAAGATCTTGACGCCTCGAATGACACCAGCTTGACGATCCACACGACCGCTGACGCTGGCACGTTCCAAGATGTTTTCGATGGACATACTCTGCTCCTCAGAAATGGGGCTCGCCGCCAACAAGATCAAAAATCGAGGACGGCAGCGGCGGCTCCGGCTCGACGTATTCGGAAATGCTCATCTCGCCCGAAAGCAACGCCAACGCCAACGCGATCGCACGATCCGCGTGCCCGTGGGCTGCGTCCGATGGGGCGACGAGCTTGTATCCGTAGCTTCTCTGCTCGATCGACAGCCTGGACAAGTCCGCCAACAATGCCGGCTCGTGATACAGCCGGATCTGCCGATTGCGGAACGCTTGAAGGATCACGTGGGCCATTCGATCCGTCCACTTGGCCGTGAAGGGGACTTCCACCATGTTGACGTTCTCACGCCGAAGCTGTTGAGCCATCAGACGAGCTTGGCTTGGGTCATACAGCACGTTCAACAATCCGTACCGCCACTGTGCTTCGAGCACCGCCAGCTTCACCTGCTCCAGATCCACTTCCGCACCCGGCCGCGGTGGTGCCCACGATTGGCACGACGCCAACTGCATGTAACTGTCGGCCGTATGCGTGCCCACCACGACCAGAGCCGAGTGATCATGCTTGGCTCCAATGTCCAAGCCGGCTTCAAAGACAAACCCTTCCTCATCGCCGTTCATCACGTCTAGCTGACGATCGACGCAGGCCATTACGTCGGCCATTTCCAGAGCATCGCCCGATTGAGCCTGCCACTGATTCAGCCACACCCGGTTGAATCCCGTGGTGGTCATCAGCTTCCGCTGCTCGTCCAGAATCTCCTCGCTGATCCACGACGCCACGGGACCATCGAGCCGTGAGAAGTACCAGCGGGGACTCTCCGCCGCGGCTTCGCGGATCTTCCACTGCCAAGAGGTGCCCATGCCCAAGCCGGCATTCGAGATGATGACCATCATGCACTTGGCACGCTTAGCCGCCGACGAAAGCAACGACTCGAACAACGCTTCGCCTTGCTGCCAGTGCGTCAACTCATCGCAGACGATAAAGTCGGGCAATAAACCCCAACTGCTCGGGGCATCGCTGGAGAGCACCGTCACCTTCGCTCCGGTCTTGCGATTGATGACGGCATTCTTCTGGATTTCCAGCACCTTGCCCAAGGGTGGATTGATTCGGCACAGCAACGCCAGTGCATCGAGCACCAGACGAGCCTGATCGGCATCGGCAGCCACGCAGATGGCGGTGATCGCCGCCGTCGCCGCGTTCAAGACATACGCCAGATTGATGGCGATGTCGGTTGTCTTGGAGTGACCGCGGGCCCTTTCCAAATACGCTCGCTGGATCACTTCGGACGTAGGAGCCACACCGGCCGCGACTTGTAAACCGCCGTCCAGTGCCGCAAAATCCTTGGCCTGCCAAGTCTCGATCACCTTGGACAACTTCTGCACCACGCCGTTGGTCTCGACATTCAAACGTCGCCGAAACTCTGCGGGCTTCGCTCGCACTGCTTCGCTGCTCATCGACTTCTCCTAATAAAACCCGCTGCACGCCCCTAGCCCCGCAGAGACCAAGAGCGTGCCTTGCGGGTCCGCCCCTAGCCGCGACAAGCGGCGGGGGCGCCGGTGGACAAACCAAACTCCTCAGAACGCTATTTCGTTCGCCGCAGACTTCACTACGGACTGGTCGCCTGGCTCGGCACGTCGGGCGGGTGGGGTGAGTGCCTGCACGCGATCAGCCAGGATGTAGTGGCGGCTGTGCTTCTTGCCGTTTTTCTCCCACTGGGAAAGCTTCAGACGCCCATCTACGACGGCGGGGCTGCCCACGTCGAGCAGATCCGCCGAGAGCTCAGCCGACCGGCCCCACACCTCGCACGAGATGTAGCACGTCTCATCGCAGGGGTTGCCGTCGATATCCCGGCGGACTTCATTGACGGCCAACCGCAGCGTGGTCACGGGCTTGCCCTTCGGGGTATGCCGCAGTTCCACGGGTTGGACGACGGTGCCGATCACCAGCACGCGGTTGAATCCGTTCATGTCGGGCGACTCCGTTTCTTGGCCAGCCGGGCCTTGCGTCGGGCTTCGGCCTTTTCCCGTTTCCATCGCTCGCGGTCCAACTCCCACTGAGTCATCCAGGCGGGTTTGAAGTGGGGGCGAGATTGCCGCCGTCGCGGCCATTTGCGTGATCCGATCATCGGGGCGGTTCTCCATCCGGGGCATCTGAGGGGGCGTCCAGGGCTGCCCAGGGGTCCGTCTCCGGCACCTTGTCCAGGCCCAACTTCTGCACGCACTTGTCGCGGCTGTCGCTGGCGTTGCCGATCTCGCGCAGCACAGCTAGCCGGTCCTGCAGCCCCAGGTCGGGTTCCGTTCGGAGCCAGCGTTCGAGTAGTTGGGCCCGGCCGCTGTGGCGTATGGCACTCTGGAGAATCGCCGCGTGATACAGCGTGATCTCCCCATGCCGCAGACACACCGCAGACTCCAGCTCGTCACGCTCGGCGTACAACGCCTGACGGACCAGCCCGCTGCCCTTGGGCAGCCGCTTGACGGTCGTCCAGGCTCGTTTGCCGGATCGGGTTCGGTTCGCATTGTCGCGGGGGGCTGGCATCGGTCGTTTGAGTCCGTTTTCGGGGGCGGTCTGGTAACAGTGCGGGTACGTCAGGCGTCCTAAGTGCTTGCCACGTAAGGGGTCGGCAGCGGATTACGAATCCGATGCCTCACTTTCCAGGGTTTCCAGGTAGGCCGCGAAGTCGTCGCCGCGGACAAACTTGCACCGGCCAACCTTCACCACACGGAGACCATCCCGCCGGGCCTTGCGTAGTGCCCAGCCGCCAAGTCCCGTACGTGCTGAAAACACGCTCAATGGGTAGATGCAGCCCCGCTCAATCGGAGCCAACGTCGAAGGTTGAACGCCAGCGGCAGCGGGTTTGCCGTTTTGGGTGGGGACCAGCTTGCTGCTCATGCCCGATCCTCCCCAGCGTTTCTGCCCTTGGTGACAGAACCCCTGGTGACACAACCCCCGTTTTGCTCGGGTTTCAGATGGGTTTCGTCGCCAGAGGTTTCGTCGCCATCCATTCGCTCGTGGATCATGCGGAGTGCAGACTCGCCTGGTGGAAGGGCCTGCCCTTCGTTCGCTTCCCACTCCGTGCGGTAGATCCCAGGAGGTGGTCCGCTGCGGCTGGCCAGACAGAACACCCGGGTCGCCCGGCCGCCCTTGGGTCCAGGGGGGCGGAACATCCAATGGCCAACGCCACGTAGCATCAGATCGTTCAGCACTGGCTCGGCATCCTTTCGGAACTTCCGCGGACCACGAGCCAGATCGCGGGCCGTGACGACGCCGCCTTGCTTGGCGATCCACTCGATCAGTTCGCGTCGATCACGTTCGTCGTCAGTCTCAGCGAACATGCCGTAAACTCGCTTGGCTTCGTTGGCAAACCAGTCGGAAAGGGCGATGCCCGCTTCGATGGCGGTCTGGTCGATCACGTCGTTTGATGCAGCACCAGCCGCCGCGGCAACCATCTGGAAGATCAGACCAAACCTTGCCGCGTACGCTTCCAGTTTCGCGTAAGCGGAGGTCAGATCGGCGTCGAGACTTTCCATCTCCGCACGATGGCGGTTGTAGTATTCGACCCAGGCAGACTTCGCCTCGGGCGTCAGCGGAACTGCAAAGGGTTCGGGTTCACCCTCGGGCGTGGCCGCCGGTTCCAGCTTCAACAGCTCGTCGAAAACGTTCGCCATCAAGGCTTCGATCTCAGGGTTCACGATCGCCTCGGACCACGTAACCCGCTTGGGCTTCGGCATGGCCATCAGCAGCCGGGCGCACATGCCATCTTGCAGATGCTCAACGCCCATTGCTCGCTGAAGGATCGCGGGCTGGACGCCGCCCACAATCGACACCGATGCACGCGGCACGTGGATCATCGGCGTGTTGCCGGTTTTGCGATCGAAGGTCATCGGCGTGCCGGACCAGCACGAGAGCCAATGCCCCGCGTCAGCACCCTTTCCGCCAGCCTTATATTGACCGATGCCATTGACCCAGCCGGCCAATTCATCGCGGACAACCAACACCCCATCGTCCTGGCCATGCAGCAGAACCGCGAGAGCTTCGATAGTGACGTCGCTCGCAATGAACCTTTGGCAGTGCGGTTGCTTCGGTTCCCACGGCGGGGGCTCCGTGGTTTTCTTCTCTCGCTTCCACGCGGCATAATCCTTGTCGTACTGCGCCTGTTCCTGCGCGTAGCGGGCATTCGCTTCGGCATACTCAGCGATCGCTTCGGACTGCTTCTGTGCCAGGATCTTCGTCGCCGCCTGGATCGCCGGGCTCTTGTGCGTGCCCGACTTGCCGACGATCGCGGCCCAGATGATCGCGGGCTCGGTCCAGGTTCGCTTCAGCTTGATCACCCTCGTGTTGCCGATCGCTCGTGCCAGGCACGCCAGCGTGGGCAGTGCGATATAACTGGCATCGCACCCGATGGCAGCCGACGCCTCGCGGACGAATGTCCCGACCGGCTCGGGTAGCACGTGATCAGGGAACGGCACGTACCGCAACGGGGCCGCCTCCATCATCGCACCCCCGTGGAGATCTGGTGCGACTTGCAGAATTGACGCAGGGCGTCGATGACCACCCTGGATCGCCGCGGAGAAAAGACGGCATCGACCGTTTCCTGATCGCAGCCGATCATCGCCGGCAAAGCCCGCTCGGCCTTCCATTGGCCGGGGAACGAATACGCCTGATCCATTTCCCATTCGCTCAGTCGCCGCACTTCGTCGCGGGCGAAGTCGATAGCATCGTCCAATAGCACTTCGTCCGTGCTGCCGATCCGCTCCATGAGCAGACGGATTTGACACACGTGCAACGCTTCGACAGCAGTATCCGCGGAGGCCTTACGCCCCGCTTCCCTTTCGTGTACACTTGCCATAGCTCAAACCGCTTCCCTTCAGGTTGTGGTACAAGGCACCGGCCAGTGTTCCCCGCACTGGCCGATGTCGTTTCTGGAAGATCACACTTCGATCAGCTTTTCCCCGGTGACGGTCCCCTCCCGGACGAGCTTCTGCACCGCGGACAGCGGTATCCGGCGGCTCTTGCCGAGCTTCACGTACGCCAGCAGGCCTGCGTCCATGAGTCCGTAGATCGAACTGCGGCTGAGATTCAGGCAGTCCGAGACCTCGCTGATCTTGAGCAGGCGACATTCGATCAGCTTCTTTCTGGTCGCGGGGACGATGGCGACATTCATCTGCAATCCCTCCAACTAAACTGGATAGTCTATTACGGCTAGACATACACTAATCATAAAGAAACAATGGCGGACACAAACACGACTATGCCACAATAGCCGTAAATACATCTGTAAAGGGGGTGCGATGATGGGGAGCCAGTTCAAGGGCAGGGTGATCGTCGATCCGCAGGGCTACCGTTGGGATGACGAGTTTGCGGCTGGTCTCAACACTTTTCCTCGGGACGATGACGAGTGCCTGCGCAATCGGTTGGTTGGGCGAAGCGATCAGCAGCTCCTCAGTGCGATGCTGCGTACCCCCGACGAATCACCGCCGGAGGAGTGGCCGTCTTACGATCCCTTCGTGAAGGAGCCGGCCCTGTTTCGTATCTTCGCCTCGCTGGACGCCACGCCCGCTGCGTACCTGCGATTCGCAGATCAGTGGGGAAGTCTCAGCACCCTGCGTAACGCACGAAGGCACGAGCAGAGCCGTTTCGTCCAGTGGTACGCAACATCCGCCAGCATGGCGAATCAAATCAAGCTGGCCGAGAGGTACCTGGCTGCCCAGAAAAGTGGCCGCAATCGAAAGCGGCCCGTCAGCGAAGCACTCAAACTCGTGAACGACATTCTCGCGGACGCTACCCGCATCTCTATAAAAGCCGAGCAGAGGGGCGGGGTCGTCGTTTCCGTGATGGTCGTCGATGAGCTTCTGAATGCGATGCGGTTACAACTGGCGGATATGATCCTGGAATTGCGCGAGTTCCGCAGTTGCGAGCACTGCGGGAAACCCTTCCCAGTGGACGCGGCCCGAAGCGATCGGGCATTCTGCTCCGACAACTGCCGCGTCAAGGCGTACTATCGCCGCAGGAAGAAAGCCATCGCCCTTCGAGAGTCGGGGACGACGCTACGCGAGATCGTCAAGGAGACCGGCTCGGACATGGCCACAATCAAGAAGTGGGTTGGCTCCAAGGGGAAGTAAGAACCCCCGCAGCCGAACGCATCGACCACGGGGGTGTTGGTGTTACTCGATTGTTACCATTCAGCGGATCAGGTCGGCATGATCGTGACCATCGCCAACTCGTCCGCGTCGGCAATTCACGGTACTTCGCTACTATTCAAAAACCATTCACAAGTTTCACGTGCATTGCAAATCCGCCATCGTGGGTTCGACTCCCACCGGCGCCTCTCATCGTTTCCCGCCGCACCGTCTCGCATAACCTCGCGTGACGGCTCTGCTTGTGGCGAGGCGGGTGGATTCTCATTCGCCGACGCCAAGGTTTCGTTCAAGCACGAAGTCGCACCGAAAAGCACCGATTCGCCTCCCAGCTGCTGCGCCAGGTGCTGCGCGCCATTTTGCTCTAGGGCGTTGATGCCATCGGTCCCTGTGGCCCGAAGTTCTCCAGCTTCCGCCTCGTTGCCCCCAAACGCCGGAAGGCCATCCAGGGCGCCGCGTAGATCGTGAAGCTGCGTCTTGGCATAGCGATCGATTGTCAGTCGACAGGTCGAGTGCCTTGCCAGCTCCTGCGCAACCTTGACCGACGCTCCCCCGGCGACGATGGCCGTAATGATCGTGTGCCGGGTGGGGTTAAAATCGGCGATCGCACCGACCGCGGTCTCGTATGTGAGGAAGTCCGACCGTTGCCTACGCTCTCGCTCGTCGTCGGCGACTGCCGCAGCGATCCAGGCCCTCCGGCCGGGCAAGTTGTGCGTATCTAGGGTTGACCCGCGAGTCCCTCAGCCTGTCGTTCGAGGCAAGCGCCGTGCTCGACGCCACATGTAGGCTGCGACTAGGCCCGGCAGAATGAGCGTCAAGGCGCCCGGTTCCGGTACTTCGACGATGGACACCGAATCGAACACCACTCCGTTAAAGCCGAGCATACGGCTGCGCAATTGGAGGGTGGTCGTTGTCGAGTCGGCGGCAAACTGATGCGACAGAAACGTCCACTCCATGTCGGCCGCCGTCGAGCCGGAATGGGTTATGAATTCGGTATAGAGAGTGCCCGTGCCGAATAGCGTCACGTCGGCGTCGTAGCTGGGACTGGCCATAGAGGGATTTGGATTGTTGGCGTAGTACAGCGTCAACAAGTACTCGCCGCCAATCGAGGTCGCAAACGACTGCTCGATCGTGCCGTTATTGCTGCCGTTGATATCGAGCATCTGATCGCCGTCGTGCGCGGTGCCGAAGATCGCTGAAGTCCGATTAATATTCACGGTTCGTTCGGTAACAGCCCAACCGACGATGTCCGTCGACGGAGCGGCGAACTCTTGATCGATCGTTGGAATCACCGGCAGTTCAAATGAGCCGTTGATAAGTAGCTCGCTAGCACGCAACCCTGGCGCGGTTAAACAAAGTAGCAACAAGGCCACGGCAATCCGGGATTTCGCTTTACTCATTAGCTATGTCCGTAGACCGAACCGAGAGAGGGTCGTTTCTGCAATGAAGATTTTCAGTGGACTCACAACACGTGTCAATCGTCGGATGTACGTCTCGTCGCAGGCAGGTTTACTCTTGGTGCGGCCGTCGCTGCGGGCCTATTCCGAATTTGCTTGACCCCCGCTCCGGGCGGCCATATGCTGTCCGGCAGGGGCAAGACTTGCATGTGGGGCCCCCGGGTCTCACGGAGCATCTGCATGCTGGGGCGATACCGGCGAGCTTCGCTTTCGCGCCGCCGCGCTCGTGTCGGCACGGGTTTCTGCTCGAAGCCAGGAGGGCTTGCGGTGCGCGCGACTGGCCTTGCGCGGCATCGCGGCCCTTTCCCGAGCCGAGCACCTTCGTGCTGGGCGCGATCGGCTTCGTCGGCTTGTACGCCGTGGCTCGCCGGCGTGTCCGTTCCACCTGTTAAACGTCGTACTTGTCAAGGTATTTCACGGAGGCTTCGCATGAAACGCTTGCTTTGGGTGGCAGTGCTTCTCGCGGTGCTTTGCTCGACGGCGCACGCCGTGCCGACCATCTTCGCGGGCGACCATATCATCCTGCCGAACACGGCGGGCCAGGTGTTGCCGATCTTCGTTCTTGGTCCCGGCGAGATGGTGCCCGGAGTCGACCTGCACTTGCTGGTCAATGGCGGCATTGGGCCCGCGCCGCTGATCACCGACGTCGACCTCACCGGCCCGGGCACGATCTTTCACGCAAACAACACCGGGCAGCTCGACTACGGCGCGCCGTTCGTGACGCCCGGCCTGCAGCCCTCGGCCATCACGACGACCACGTCGGGGTTCGTCGAGGCCGATGGAATTCTGGCCTACATCACGGTCGACACGACGGGTCTGCCCGGCGGTGTCTACACGCTGAGCCTGACCCACCCCTTGCTGGGGCCATCGGATTTCGCCACCGACCCGGGCAACGATGCGATCCTGATCGATGGCACGCTGGGATGGCTTCCGTCCATACCCGAGCCCGATGTTCCCGAACCGAGCACGTTTGTGCTGGCGGCGTTCGCCCTGGGCGGCTTGTTCCTCGCGGCGCGGCGGCGGCGCAGCGGGCCGAGACATCGGTAGGACGCGTGCCACGCTTGGGCCTCGCCAGCATGCGCACGCGAGCGTGAGATGGCACCGGCTGCCGCGCGGTACGACGACCTGACAAAAAGACGCGCGGCCGCTCGACTAATTGGAAAAGCGGCTGGCGATGAGCGAGACGTTCTGGCCGCCGAAGCCGAAGCTGTTCGAGAGCGCGTGATCGCAACGCGTCTCGCGGGCTTCGTTGGGGATGTAGTCCAGATCGCACTCGGGGTCGGGCGTGTCGTAGTTGATCGTCGGCGGCAGCACGCCGTCGCGAATCGCCAACAGGCACACGATCAACTCGGTCACGCCGGCGGCGGCGATCAAGTGGCCCATCATGCTCTTGGTGCTCGAGACGGGCACCTTGTAAGCCTGCTCTTCGCCGAGGGCTTTCTTGATGGCCAGCGTTTCCACCTTGTCGTTCACGGTGGTGCTGGTGCCGTGGGCGTTGATGTAGCGCAGGTCGCCGGGGTTGATCTCCGCGTCGGCCATCGCCAGTTGGATGCAGCGCATCGCGCCGCGGCCTTCGGGATGGGTGTCGGTAATGCGGTAAGCGTCGGCCGTGGAGCCGTAGCCGGTCAGCTCGCCGTAGATCGTCGCGCCGCGCTTCTTGGCGTGCTCCAGCTCTTCGAGCACGACCATCGAAGCGCCCTCGCCCAGCACGAAGCCGTCGCGATCGCGATCGAACGGCCGCGAAGCCTCGCGGGGGTGTTCGTTGTTGGTCGACAGAGCCGTCAGCAGGTTGAAGCCCGTGACGCCGAATGGATGGATCATGCTGTGCGTGCCGCCCGAGAGCATGATGTCGGTATCGCCGCGGCGGATCAGCTCGAGCCCTTCGCCGATGGCCTGGCTGCTGGCCGCACAGGCGGTCAGGCAGTTGGCATTCGGGCCTTGGGCACCGAACATCGCGGCTAGGTGACCGGCCGGCATGTTGGGTTCCTGCTCGAGCTCCACCGTCGGGTGCAGCCATTCCAGCCCGGCCTTGGTGAACAGCGCCAGGTCGAACGCCTCGCCGCGCAGGGCGGCGGCCATCATCCGCGCGAAGCACTGAAAGTCCTGCTGGCCTTCGCCGCTGCCCAAGTACACGCCGAACCGCGTGGGATCGAACGGCTTGTCGAGGATGCCGGCGTCGGCCACGGCGATCTTGGCCGCGCCGGCGGCAAACTTGGTGTGCCGGCCGCGCAGCTTCCAGATTTCGGGGTCTTCGCCCACCTGGCTGATGTCCCAGCCGCGGACTTCGGCCGAGATTTTCGTCGGAAACCGGCTGGCGTCGAAGATCGTGGTGTAGTCAACGCCCGAGGAGCCCTCTTTGAGTCCCCGCCACACCGTTTCTACGTCGGTGCCCATGGGCGTGATGCATCCCACGCCGGTAACCACTACGCGTCGTCGCTTGTGTGCACTGTCGATCATCATGGCCAGCTCGGGGTTAGGAGTTGGAGGCCAATTCCTCGGGGACCTTCAAGGGGTTGCCCTCGGCGTCGCGTCCCACGTCGTACACGCCCAACAATTGCACCATCGCCAATAGCGATGCCGGATCGAACAGCCACTTGCCGGCCACGTCCTCGCCCAGGTGAGCGAAGAACAACTGCACCTCGGCCTGCAGCCGCTCGCCGACCGAACTAGTGCCGCTGACGACGGCGCCGCTGGCGTTGATGTCTTCGATCGTCGTGCGATAGGTCAGCGTGTCGCCGGGCGTGGCCGAAAAGTGAAAGCGGGCCTTGGCCACTTTGGCCAGCACCACGCGTTCGACAAAGCCGCCGTGCTCGGCGGCCAACAGGCCGCCGGTTTGCGCCAGCCCCTCGATGACCAACGCATTGGGCATCAGCGGCGCGCCGGGAAAGTGGTCGTGCAGGTGATCCTCGGACAGCGAAACGTTCTTGACCGCCGTGGCCCTGCGGCCACTTTCGAATTCGATGAATCGATCGATCCAGAACCAACGCATGGCGTTTCACCCGACGAGCGACTCTTTCCAAGTGCTTGGCCGCGTCGCTCAGGCGGCTCCCACTTTGCTTTCGACGTAGCGGCACATGTCGCGAACGGTGAGCAGGTTGCCGAAATCCTGCACCACGGGGTTTTCCGAAAAGGCCGACAGATCCGCGAACGGCATCCGGCTTTGCAGTTGTTCCAGGCCCTCGTCGGTGACGCGGCCGTTCTCCACGTACTGCGCGTTGTTCAAAATGTCCTCGGGGAACAATTCGCCCCGTGGAATCTTGATATCAAATGCCTTCTCCAGCCGGAATACGATATCGAGAAAGTCGATCGACTCGGCTCCCAAGTCACCAACCAGGCGGGCCTCGGGCGTTACTTCTTCTTCATCGACGCCCAGAGCATCGACCAACGCCGCCTGCACCTTCGAGAACACCTCCTCTTTCGTCGCCGACATCGCTTAACTCCTCTGGTCGTATCGCTTTTGAAATCCCGTCGGCCGACCGCGTCAACCGATGCCGGGGGGCACACCGCAGTCTGCCGTTTCCAATACCTTCACCGGCGATGCCCGCAGGCACGCCGTCTCACCATAGTTATCGGCCACACAACCCGTAATGTTTGACTAACCTCGCAAATCGTAGAGTCTAGCGTGTGGCCCTGGGGGGCTCAAGAAGCGTAGTCAACGGCGAAAAGTTAGGAGAGCCGCAATTTCGGGGTTCGCCGGCCACCCAAGGGTTTGCGTTCCCCCGCCCCGCGGGTTAGGGTCAGCAGAATGAACGTTAGCGGACTGGCTCTGTTGTTCACGTGGGTGGCCTTTGCCCCGGCCGAGGCCCCGGCCGCGGCGGCGATGCCGCCCAAGATCGCCCGCTTTCTCGAACAGTGCGAGACCTCGCGCCAGGGGGCCATCGCACAGATCAAGCACCAACTGCGCGGGCTGCAGGACGAAGCCGGCGATGCGGCGGCCCGGCGTTCGATTGCCCGCCTCGAGAAGCAGTTGCGCGTGCTCGAGGCCAACGAGAGTCCCGTCGTGGCCCCGCTGTCGTTTCCGCCCCAGTCGGGAGCCATCGGGCGACTGCCGGGGCTTTCCTGCCACGTGGAACAGGTCCTTTCCGACCGCGAGTTTCTGGCCACTTGCACCTTTCCCGTGACGATCACCGCAGTGCGCAACTTCAAGCGGTACCGCGATCAGGTGTCGCAAAAGGTCCGCTTCGTCGTCCGCGGCCTGCCGACGCAGGATCTTGAGCCGGGAGCCGACCTCCAGAGTCTCGACGTGTTCGAAGTCAGCGGTCGAGAGACGTACCGTACCGTCTCCGGCGGGTCGCAGGCGGTACTTGTCCTGACGCGGTTCGACCTGAAGCAGGTCGAGCCGTATTTCCGCCGTCGGTCCAGCCGGCGCTAGGAGATCCGCTGGTTTTCCCCGCAGCCGTGGCGCGCGTCCACCATTGCCCCCCATGAAAGGAAGAGTGCTTGCTCCCTGGCCCCCCGTAGGACCGGAAATTGTGGGGGGGTAGCTCATGCTTCGTTATAGGCAAGAATCTCGTGCCTGCTCTCGCTCGATCGTGGGGGTCCTAGGGAGGTAGGCAGTTGGTATCATAATTGTGACCTTGGAACTAGGACTTTCATAGCGTGGGTGGCGCACGCATGATAAGTCCGAATTCATGACGGCTTTAGGAGTTGGTAAGTATGAGCATCAAATTGCTGATCGCCGACGATCACGAGGTGGTGCGGGCAGGGCTCAAAAGTGTACTGGCGGGCACCGACATCAAGATCGCGGCGGAAGCTTCCACCGGCGAGCAGGCGGTGCGCCTGGCGCTGAAGCACGAGCCGGATGTCGTCCTGATGGACATCCGTATGCCCGAGGGCGATGGCCTAAACGCTCTGGGCCGCATCAAACTCGATCGGCCCGACATGCCGATCCTGATTCTCTCGACCTACGACAATCCCACCTATGTGGCCCGGGCGGTTGCCCTGGGGGCGTGTGGATTCCTGCTCAAGGGGATCGGCAAGGACAAGCTGATCGAAGCCATCCAGGCCGCCGCCAGCGGCCAAACGGTGTGGACACGCGACGAGTTGCGCCGCGTCACCGGGGCGCTGGCCACCCCGCGGCTGGCGGCCGACGTCGAGGTGCCGCTCACGCAGCGCGAGAGCGAAGTCCTGCGGCAGTTGGCCTTTGGCCTGACGAACAAAGAGATCGCCATGGCGCTGCACATCAGCTACGAAACCGTGAAGGAGCACGTGCAGCACATCCTCCGCAAAATTGGCGTGTCGGATCGCACGCAGGCCGCCGTTTGGGCGGTGCGTAAGGGGCTCGTCTAACCGAGCGCTCATCGTTTCCTAACAATCGCGTCCCCCGCTGCCGACGGCGATCGAGACGCATGCCGGCGTTTGCCTGCGGCAAGCGCTGCGACCACAATGGTCGGGTCCCCCGCGGGCTTCCCTGCTCCCCTGCTCCCCGACTCCTCCCGTGCCCAAACCGACCGACATCCGGCTGCTGTCCGCGGAAGCCTCCACCGAGCGCATTGCCTACCGCGCGCCCATGAAGTTCGGCGGCCGGGTCGTCAACGACGTCGTGCTGCTGCACGTGACCGTTGACGTGGAATTGCCCGGCGGCCGCCGCGCCACGGGATTGGGATCGATGCCGATGGGCAACGTCTGGGCGTGGCCCAGCGCCGTCGTCCCGGCCGAAAAAACCTTGGCCGCCATGGTCGCCTTTGCCGAGCGGTGCGTGTCCGAAGCGCACGGGAGCGGCTTGTCCGGGCATCCGCTCGACATCACCCGGTCGCTGGCCGAGGCTCATCCACAAACGGCCGGCGAGGTGACCGGCGCGCTCGAGCTTGTCGAGGCGATGCCGGTGCTCGCACAGTTGGTGTGTGCCAGCCCGTTGGAAGCGGCCCTTCACGATGCCTACGGCAAGGTGCACGATCAGAATGCCTACAACCTGTTGGGCCCCGATTGGGTGTCGGCCGATTTAGCGCATTACCTGTCGGACGACTTTGTCGGCGAGTATCTCGATCGCTATACGCTGCGCGAGCCCAAGAGCCGCATGCCGCTGTACCACCTGGTCGGCGCGCTCGATCCGCTGACGGATGCCGACAATCCGCAGCCGGTTCGGGATGGCTTACCCGAGACGTTGCCCGAGTGGATCGCAGCCGACGGTTTGACGCACTTGAAGATCAAGCTGGCCGGCGACGACCTAGCCTGGGACGTCGATCGCGTGGTGGCTGTCGAAAGCGTGGCGGCCGAAGCGCAAGCGCGGCGCGGCTGCTCTCAGTGGAACTACTCGCTCGACTTCAACGAGAAGTGCGCCAACGTCGACTACATTCTCGATTTCCTGGCGCAGGTCGAATCGCGCTCGCCGGACGCGTTCCGCCGGGTGCAGTACATCGAGCAGCCGACGCATCGCGACCTGGCGGCCCATCCCGAAAACCGCATGCACGCCGCGGCCAAGATCAAGCCGGTCGTGATCGACGAGTCGCTGGTCGACTTCGAGAGCCTGCTGTTGTGCCGCGAGCTGGGCTACACCGGCGTGGCGCTCAAGGCCTGCAAGGGCCAAACCGAGGCGCTGCTGATGGGCGCGGCGGCGCAGAAGTACGGCATGTTCCTGTGCGTGCAGGACCTGACCTGCCCCGGGCGGTCGTTTTTGCATTCGGCCAGCCTTTCGGCCCGGCTGCCTACCGTGGCGGCCATCGAGGGGAACGCCCGCCAATATTGCCCGGCCGGCAACCGCGCGTGGGCCGATCGCTATCCTGGCATGTTCGACGTCACCGACGGCACGCTGGGCACCGCGGTGCTGTCCGGCCCCGGGCTGGGGTACTAAAGATTGCATGCACGGGCTGGTGGTTGGCAACAACTCGGCATCCAATGGTGTGGCGAGTGTTCGCTGACCCCGCGCGATCATGACAGCCTGGCTCGATTTGACAGTCGGTTTCTCGACCGACCGATTGCACGATGCTGCTTGAGCTCACCACCTCGCTAGACGCGCCGCTGGAACTCGCCTGGCAGGCCGTGAAGAAGCCGGACACGTTTCGCTATGTCACCGGCGGGCTGTTGAGCGTGTCCGAGTCGGAGCCGTGGCCCGAGCGGTGGGGAGTCGGCGAGTCCTTCCAGGGACGACTTTATTTACTGGGTGTAGTTCCCGCCTGGCGGCATTGCATCACGATCGTCGAGCTTGACGAGACGCGGCACTTGATTCGTACCGAGGAGCACGGCGGACCCTTGCGCGGCTGGAACCACTTGCTGCACTTTGAGGCGGCGCCCAACGGCCGTTGCCGGTATACCGATCGCGTACAAGTGCGCGCGGGCCTGCTGACGTTGCCCATCTGGCTGTTTGCGCAAGGCTTCTTTCGCTACCGGCAGTTCCGTTGGCGAAAGCTTGCCAGACGGCTGCACGCCGACGGTGTGTGATCGCGGACCTCGTCGGATGAGCCAGTCGCGTCAGCCCGAGCACGCGTAGACGCGGATTCCCATCTTGCCTTCAAGCAGCGGTAAAACAACGTAGAATTGCTGCGTTCGTATGCCCAACTCATGGAGGCGAGTCGATTTGCCCGGCGATCACGAGAAAACCCCAGGCGTGTTGCGCTCGGAACTGGCCCTGCTGGCGGGCGCGGTCACGATGGGGCTGTTCCTGGTTTTCGGGTCGCAGTGGCTGAAGGACTTTTCGAATCCCGCCTGGTTCGCCGCGATCTTCGCTTGGCTGTTCGCGGCCATGCTGTGGCTGGCCTTTTCCGTCGTCAGGCACGCCGACGCGCTGGCCGTCAAGCTCGGCGAGCCCTACGGCACGCTGATTCTCACCCTCGCGGTGATCAGCATCGAGGTTGTGATGATCTCGGCCGTGATGCTCACCGGCGGAGACAATCCGACGCTGGCGCGCGATACGATGTTCGCCGTGCTGATGATCGTGCTCAACGGCATGGTCGGCACCACGCTGCTCGTGGGCGGACTGCGGCATCGCGAGCAGGAATACAACCTGCAGGGAGCCAACGCGTTTCTGTCGGTGATCATCCCCGTCGCGGGCCTGGGGCTGATCCTGCCGCGGTTTACCGAGTCGACGCCCGATGCGTCCCCCTCGACGTTTCTCGCCGTCTTCCTGATCGTGGTTTCGATCCTGCTGTACGGCATCTTTCTGGCGATGCAGACCACCCGGCACCGCGATTTTTTCACGCAGCCGGGCGACGCCAACGGCGGACACGATCCGCACGGCGCCGCGCCGCGTTCAGTCGGTTTCCACGCGGTGCTGCTCGTGCTCTCGATGCTGCCGATCGTCGTCCTTTCCAAAAGCATGGCCAAGGTGATCGACCACGGCATCGAAACCGCCGGCGCGCCGGCGCCCCTGGGCGGCTTTCTCGTGGCCGTGCTCGTGCTGGCGCCCGAGGGACTGGGGGCCGTGCGGGCTGCGCTTTCGAATCAACTGCAGCGGACGATGAATATTTGTCTCGGCTCGGCCCTGGCCACGATCGGACTGACCGTGCCGGCCGTGCTGACCATCGGCTTGATCACGGGCAAGGTCGTCGAGCTCGGCCTGGGTGACGTCGACCTGATTCTGCTCGTGCTCTCCCTGGCCGTAAGCGTCGTCACCTTCAGCGGCGTGCGCACCAACGTGGTGCAAGGCGCCGTGCATCTGGTACTCTTTGCGGCATACGTGGTGGCGATTTTCGATTGACGCGTTTCCGCCGGCAGGTATCTGGAGAGATCCTCATGAGCGACAATCCCTTTCAGGCTCCGCAAACGGCCGCCTGGCAGGAGGCTACGTCTTCCGACGGCCGGCTGAGCCACGAGCAACTTCGCCGCGTGGCCAGCGACCAGCGCGGCATTCTGATTTGCATCCTCATCTATCTGTGCTCCGGCTTCGGGCAGTTCGCCGTGCCCCCGGACATGCGCTTGATCCCGGCGATTATCAGTTTGTTGGCCACGATCGCGGGCGTCGTGTACGTGTTCCGCCTGGCCACGAAGGTCTACTCCACCGGCACCGGGATCATTCTGGGCATGCTGACGTTCATCCCGCTGATCGGCTTGCTGGTGCTGCTCAAGGTCAACGGCAAGGCGACCAAAGTCCTGCGAGAACACGGCATTGAAGTCGGGCTGTTGGGGGCCAAAGCGTCTTCCATCTGAGCGAAGGTGGCCAGCGCAAGAGGTTTGCTGCGGCTTGCGCAGTTGGCGTGGAATGCGTCGTCGCGGTTGGCTAGACTAGAGCCCAAAACCGCCACACCCTCGTTCGACGGAGTCGTACCCACGCATGAATCACCGCTTGAGCTTCTTCGTTTGCGTCGCCTTGCTGGCCAGCCTGCTGTGCCTCGGAACCGCCGCGCCGCTTGTGGCGCACGAGGACCATCCGCCCAAGGTGCTCGACGAGGATCTGTATCGCGCCACGCCGATGCCCGACCGGATCATCCTCACCTGGACGGGCGATCCCGCGCATACCCAAGCGGTCACCTGGCGCACAAATCCTTCAGTCGGCGAGGCGCTGGCGCAGATCGCCTTGGCCGAGCCGGGACCGGGTTTTGCCGAAAAGGCCAAGGACGTTCCCGCCACCACGAAGCCCTTCGAGAGCAACCTGGGGCCGGTCCACTACCACAACGTGTTGTTCGAGGATCTCGAGCCGAGCACCCGTTACGTCTACCGCGTGGGCGACGGCACCAACTGGAGTGAGTGGATCCAGTTCAGCACCGCCAGCGACAAGCCCGAGGCGTTTTCGTTCATCTACTTCGGCGACGCCCAGAACAACCTGCGGGCTTTCTGGTCGCGGGTGATTCGCGAAGCCCATCGCGATGCGCCGAAGGCCGCCTTCATGCTGCATGCCGGCGACTTGGTGAATCAAGGCCATTCCGATGCGGAATGGGGCGAGTGGTTCGGCGCAGGCGCCTGGCTCAACGCCATGGTGCCCAGCATCGCCACGCCGGGCAATCACGAATACTCGCGCGATCCGAAGCGGCCGCTCGAAAGCCGCAAGGTCACGCGTCACTGGCGCCCGCAATTCGCGTTTCCCGAGAACGGTCCCGAGGGCCTGAAGGAAACCGTTTACTGGCTCGACTTCCAGGGCACGCGGATCATCTCCCTCAACTCCAACGAGCACCAGGAAGAGCAGGCAGTTTGGCTCGATCGCGTGCTGACGGACAATCCGAACCAGTGGACCGTCGTGACGTTTCACCACCCCGTGTATTCCACGGCCCGCGGTCGCGACAATCCGACGATCCGCAAGCTCTGGAAACCGCTGTTTGACAAGCACAAAGTGGACCTCGTGCTGCAAGGGCACGACCACACCTACGGCCGCTTCGTGGGCGAGTTGTCCGAGAACGTGCCCAGCGGCGCCACGGCACGCAGCCCCGACGGCGGCACGATCTACGTCGTCTCGGTTAGCGGGCCGAAGATGTACGACCTGGAACGCTCGCCGAACATGATCCGCGGGGCCCAGGACACGCAGCTCTACCAGATTATCTCGATCGACGGCGACACGCTGTCGTACGAAGCGCGGTCCGCCGACGGCCGCCCCTACGACGCCTTCAAACTGAAGAAACGCCCGGGCAAAACCAACGAGCTGATCAACGAAATCCCCGATACGCCCGAGCGCGTGGGCGACGAGAGGGCCGACGACTAATCGCTCGCTCGGCCCGGCCGACCGCTATTCGCCGGGCACAACCGCCACGCGCGGAGCCCGCGTCGCCTCGGCGTGCTGAAAGGCGGCTTCTGCCTCGCGTAGCGGAAAGCGCGCCACGACCAACTCGGCCAGGGGGAACTCCTCGTGCGCCGCGGTCAGAAAGTCGAGCGCCGCCACCAGGTCGGTCGGCGTGTAGTTGTGAATCCCCTCGATCCGCAATAGCCGCCGCACGACCAATTCGGGCGGCAGCGCCACCTCGCGGCTGGGAAACACCGAGCCCACCAGCACGTACCGCCCTCCGGTGCGCAGCAACTGCAATCCCGCTTCGATCGAAGCCGGGTCGCCCGAGAGCTCCAGGGCCACGTCGACGCCGCGGGCACTGGTGACCCGGGCCACGGTATCGGTCAGCCGTCGCGAGCCGGGCTCGAGGTGCACGCTCCGCGTGGCCCCGAAGCGGCTGGCCCATTGCAGGCGTTCTTCGTCGGGATCGCACACGATCACTTCGCGCGCGCCGCGATGACTGGCCATGGCGGCCGCGGTGAGCCCCAACATGCCCGCCCCCTGTACCAGCACGTTGCGATCGGTCAATTGCCCCGCCACGCGTAGCGCGCCGGCCACCGTCGCCGTGGCGCAATTGACCGGACAGGCCACTTCGTCGGGAAGCTCGTCGGGCACTTTGAGAATCGACGTCCCGCGGGCCAGGTGGCAGTGTTCGGCAAGCCCGCCCGAGAGCGGATGCCGCTCGCCGAGCCGCTCGTGGCCGTACTTGAACAACTGTTCGCACTTCTGCGGCAACCCGTGCTGGCAGTAGAAACAACTGCCGCAACTCGCGGCAACCGACCAGGTGATGCGGTCGCCGACCGCCAGCGGGCTGCCGTTGAGATCGACCGGTGGATCGCCGGGGCGCAGTTCGGCGACGCGTCCCAGAATTTCGTGACCCAGGATCGTGGGGCAGCGCGTCTCGCGGCGGCCCGAGTGCGTGTGCAAGTCGCTGCCACAGAGCGTCGTGCAGGTGACCTCGACCAGCAGCTCGCCGGCACCGAGGGTCGGCAGCGCGAATTCGCGGTCGACCAGTTCCTGGCCCGGCCCTTCGAACACCATCGCGTGCGATGTCGACTTCACGTTCTGCCCCTCATGTTCGTGCGGGCCGCATGGCGCTTACCACGGCCAGCAGCGCGCCGGTGCCCGTGATACTGGCCAGCAGTACGAAAAACGTACCATAGTTTGCGCCCGACCCGCCCTCGATAATCCACCCCAGCAGCGGCCCCTGTGCCGCGGCGCCGGCATAGGCCAGGGCATCCATCAGGCCCACGGCCGTGCCGGAATGGGCCCGCCCCACCAGTTCCGGGCACATGGCCCACAGCGGCCCTTGAGCACCGTACACAAAGAAGCCGGCCAAGAACAACAGCGCAATGCCCAGCCGCTGGTCGCCGTCGACCACCACGGGGTTGGCTCGCATGACCAGGAAGCAAACCGAGCTGACGGCCAGGAACGTCGCCACGACGGCCGCCCGCCGCGACAGAAACCAGCGGTCGGAGAAATAGCCTCCCGCCAGCGCCCCCAGCCCCATGCCGATCGGCAGCGACAACGTGAGCTGCAGCGCGTCGTTATCGTTCAGCCCAGCGTCGATGTAGTAGGACGTGATCCAGGTCAACAGCCCGTAGCGGGCAAAGCTCTGAAACACGATCACGATGGCCGCCAGCAGAAACCACGGGTTCCCCAGCACGGCCAGGTAGCGTCCGAACCAGTTCGTTTCCGCTTCGGCCTTGTCCGTCGTTTTGATCTTATCGCTCGGCGCGTGTTCTTCGTCGTTCACGGCCGGCAGCCCCACGTCTTGCGGAGCATCGCGCACGAGCAGAAAGAACAGCATCCCGGCGCCTCCCAGCCCCAACACGGGCAAGCGGAACAGCCAGCGCCAGCGGCTGGGATCGTCGGCGTCGAACAGGTCGAGCACCTCGTAGCTGCTGCACCAGACGAGCACCGTGGCCAGCCCCGCGGCCAGCATGTACAAGCCGAACGCCAACCCACGATGGCGCGCCGGCCACCAGGTGGAGATAAGTTTTCCGCCGGGGGCCCAACCCATGCTCTGCACGTATCCGTTGGCCGTCCAGATGACCAGCAACCACAGCGCGGCGTCCATGAAGCTGAACACCCAGCAGAGGATCATCGAGCCGATCGCCCCCAGCGACACCATCAGCCGTCCGCCCAGCCAGTCGCCCAGGTTGCCGTTGATCGCTTGTCCGACGCCGTAGCTGGCCAGCGCCGCTCCGGCCAGCCAGCCGAGCTGTTCCGACGAATAGGACAGCTCCTCTTTCATCATCGGAATAGCCAGCCCCAGCGAGAGCCGACCGGTGTAATAGAACAGGTAGCAGCCCATCAGCGCCAGCAGCACGCGCCATTGCCAGTAGCGGAGTTGCGCTTCGGGGGATGCGGGTGGGCGAGCGGGCACGGATGATGGCCCAGGCGGTGGAGTGTGGCTGGCGCGGTGGCCGCGAGTATACCCGGCCGCGGCAAGCGGCGCGAAGTTCGTCCCCCATGAGAATCGCGTTTCCCGCGGAGTGCCGAATCGGCGTCTGACGTTCGGGCGCTGCCGGTTACAATCTGGCGTCTCCCGCCACCGGCCTTGCGAGGAACCCGCCCATGAGCAAAACGCACACGCACAAGCATCGCCGCCCGCTGTTTCACCGCCGCACGAGACCCGGGGCCTCGCCCGGTTCGGTCGTGGTCGATCCCAAGGCTCCCAAGCCGATCGTGCGGCTGATGGCCTACGACAACGATAAGGTCGTCGAGCGCGAGCTGCGCACCGCCGCGGACTTCAAACACGTCGCGCAGCACCTGGAAAGATTCCCCGTGACGTGGATCCACGTCGAAGGCCTTGGCGACGCCGACATCGTGCGCCGCATCGGCGAGATCTTCTCCCTGCATAAGCTGGCCCTGGAAGACGTCGTCAACAACCACCAGCGCTCCAAGGTGGAGCAGTACGGCGACCACCTGTTCATCGTGGCCCGCATTCTCGAGGGCGGCACGACGCTGGCCAGCGACCAGATGTCGTTGTTCCTGGGCAAGAACTTCGTAATCACGTTTCAGCACATGGTGGGCGACTGCCTCGACCCGGTGCGCGAGCGCATCCGGCAGGCCCGCGGGGTCATCCGCGACTCGCGGCCCGACTACCTGGCCTACGCCATTCTCGACTGCACGGTGGACTCGTACTTTCCCATCCTCGAGGCGTTCGGCGACCACATCGAGAGCCTGGAAGAGGCCCTGATCGATGGTGCCGACGACCAGATGGTTTCGCGCATCCACACGGTCAAGACCAAGCTGCTGGCCATGCGGCGGGCCATCTGGCCGCTGCGCGAGGCACTGCACGTGCTGGTGCGCGATCCGGACCCGCTGATCTCCGACGACACGCGGATCTACCTACGCGACTGCGCGGATCACACCTTTCAGATCATCGACCTGGTGGAAACCTATCGTGAGTTGAGCTCCAACCTGATGGACCTCTACCATACCTCGCTGGCCAACCGCACCAACGAGATCATGCAGGTGCTCACCGTGATCGCCACGATCTTCATCCCGCTTACCTTCATCGTGGGCGTGTACGGCATGAACTTCGACATGCCGGAGCTCAAGTGGCGCCACGGTTACACCGTGGTGTGGTGCGTGATGTTGGCCGTGGCGCTTAGCCTGGTGGGGCTCTGCTCCCGCATGTGCTGGCTGCCCAAGCGCACTTCGCGGCAACCTCCGGGCACGGTGCCAGGCCATCATCATCCGCCGGGCAACGGCAAGCCCCTGATGTGAAACATCTCGAGCCCTTGCCCTAGGCTCCGCGGCGGGCCGCCTTGCGGCGCTCGTTTTCGCTGAGCAGGATCTTCCGCAGACGAATGCTCTGGGGCGTAACTTCGACCAACTCGTCGTCGTCGATGTACTCCAGCGCCGCTTCGAGATTCAGCACCCGGGGCGGCTTGAGCAGAATGTTGCGGTCGCTGCCGGCGGCGCGGATGTTGGTCAGCTTCTTTTCCTTGGTCGGATTGACGGCCATGTCGCCAGTGCGGCTGTTCTCGCCGACGATCATCCCTTCGTAGACGACGTCGCCGGGGCCGACGAACATTTCGGCCCGCTCCTGCAAGCCGTCCAGGCCGAACGCCACGGCCTTGCCCGAGACCATCGACACCAGCACGCCGTTGCCTCGGCTGGCAATCTCGCCTTCCAGCGGCCGATACGACTCGAAGCGATGGTGGATGATCGCCGTCCCTTGGGTCGCATTGAGCAAGCGCGTGCGCAGCCCGATCAGGCCCCGGGCCGGGATGGTGAAGGCCACGTGGGCGTACTCGCCGCGATTGTTCATTTCGACCATCTGACCCCGACGCCCGCCAATCAACTCCATCACCGTGCCCAGTTTGTCGTGCGGCACTTCGACGATCAGGGACTCGAACGGCTCTTCGGTGATGCCGTTGCGCTCGCGCAGGATGACTTTCGGCTTGCCGACCGAAAGCTCATAGCCCTCGCGCCGCATCGTCTCGACCAGCACGCTCAAGTGCAACAGCCCGCGTCCGCTCACCGCGTAGGCGTCCGTCCCGGGCATTGGCTCGACCCGTAGGGCCACGTTGCGCTCGAGCTCCTTCATCAGCCGATCGCGCAGGTGCCGGCTGGTGACGTACTTGCCCTCGCGTCCGGCCAGCGGCGAACTGTTGATCGTGAACACCATCCGCAGCGTGGGCTCGTCGACTTCGACGCGCGGCAAGGCGTTTCGCACTTCGGCGTCGCTGATCGTGTCGCCGATTTCCACTTCGTCCAGGCCCACGACGGCCACGATGTCGCCGGCCGTGGCCTGCTCCACTTCTTGCCGGCCCAGCTTGTCGAAGGTGAACACGGCGCTTGCCTTGGCCAGCGTCTCGCGCCCCTCGGCCTGCAGTAGCGCCACTTGCTGCCCCTTGGAAAGGCTGCCCGAAAACAGGCGTCCCACGGCGATGCGGCCCACGTAGTCGGACCAGTCGAGCGTGGTGACGAGCATCTGCAGCGGGGCCTTGGCGTCGATCTCGGGGCCGGGAATCTGCTCGAGTACCATGTCCAACAGCGGCTTCATCGAGTCGCCCCGCGTGGCGGGATCGTGCGTGGCGTAGCCGTCGCGTCCGCTGGCGTAGATGTGCGGAAAGTCGGCCAGGTGGTCGGCACCCAAGTCGACGAACAGATCGAACACCTCGTCCAGCACCTCGTCGGCGCGGGCGTCGGGGCGATCGATCTTGTTGATGACCACAACCGGCACCAGCCCGCACTCGAGCGCCTTGGTGAGCACGAACCGGGTTTGCGGCATGGGGCCTTCGGCGGCATCGACCAGCACCAGGGCGCCGCCGGCCATCCGCAGCACGCGCTCGACTTCGCCGCCGAAATCGGCGTGGCCGGGGGTGTCGATCAGGTTGATCTTCACGCCGCGATACGGCAGCGCGATGTTCTTCGACAGGATCGTAATCCCGCGTTCGCGCTCCAACTCGTTCGAGTCGAGAATGCAGTCGCCCACCAGTTGGCTGGCGCGAAACTCGCCGCTTTGGCGCAAGAGAGCATCGACCAGGGTCGTCTTGCCGTGGTCAACGTGGGCAATGATGGCAATGTTGCGGATGTCGTCGCGTCGCATACAGGCAGCAATAAACGGCGGCCCGAGCGTGGGGGCGGCCGGAGGCAGGCATCGGGAAAGTGATGCATTCTATCCACGAGGTGCCAGCAGTTATAGGGCGTCGAATTCCGCGTCGGCTTCGCCCCGCAGGATGCCCAATTTGGCCATTTCCACGCCAGCACGCCCCGCGGTCCGGCAAATCCAGAAGATTCCCGCGGGTCTACTAAATCGTCACAGCTTTCCAGCCGATGTAGGGGACGAAGTCTCGTCACAAACCCAATTCTGGGGAATTGCCATGGCCGGCCGTCTGACGTTGATTGCTGTCATTACTGCGGTGTGCGTGCATTGCGCCGTAACCTCGTGGGCCCAAGAGGACCCGACGCAGCGCCCGACGCTTGCCGACCGGCTGCAACGCTTCCGCCAGGAGTTGCTGGGCGACACGTCGCCGGAGCCGCAGCCTCGCCGGCGGACGACCGCGCAACCGGCGGGCCCGCGAGCCACGCGCAAGGCGCTGGGACGCCGACAGCAATCGACGATCATGGCTCCCGGCAATCGACAGCCGCACCGGACCGAAGTGCAATATGGCCCGACGCCTGGCCATCCGACGCCTGCCCAGCCCACGCCCGGCCGCCCGACGTATGCCCAACCGGGCAACTTGCAGAGCCAATCGGCCCGTCGTGCCCGGCCCGAGAGCGACGAGGGCCCGATGACGGTCTACCCGAGTCGCAGCCGAGAGCCCGGCGGTCACAGCGCGATGCGCCGTCCGGTCGAAGAGGCCCGTCGGCGCCCAATCGAGCCGCTCGAGCCTCAGGAAGTGCAGCCGTACGAGAACGATACCGAGCGCTACGAGCCGGCCGGCGAGTACGCCGACGACACCTACGAACCGGTTTCGCCGGCCAACGAAGAGCACTACGAGCCCGAGGCCGACGAGGATGCCGGCTGGGTACCGTATCGCGAGGACGACGAGGTCAACTCGTCGACTGACGCCGACGCCTCGCCGTTTGCCGAGGCCGACGCCGCCGACGAGCAGCAGCCTTCGACGGGGCCGCAAGTGTTCTCGCCCGCCCGCCGAGCCCGAGCCGCGCACAACGCGCTGCGCGACGACGCAGGATCAATGCCGGAGCCAGAGGAGAACGCGGAGGAAAACTTCGACGACTCCGAAGCAGGGCCGGAGATCGACGCCCCTGCGGCCGACAACGAGACCCTCGAAGTGGAAGTGCCGGCCCCCGACGAGCCGACGCCTGCGAGCCCGACGCCTGCTGAAGGCTCCGACGAACCCACGCCTGCCGAGCCGACACCCGGAGAGCCGGCTTCGCTTGAGCCGGTCGAGGCCGACCCGGCGGACGACGCTGCCGAGGGCGTGCTGCTTTCGGCGGCCAGCCCGGTGATCGCCGTGCAGGCGACCGGCCCGCGCAGCGTGTTGGTCGGCAAAGAGGCGGAGTTCGTGGTCAAGGCGAGCAACACCGGCGCCCCTGCCAAGAACGTGGCGATCTCGATCCACATTCCCAGCTATGCCGACGTGGCAGACGCCCGGCCCACTTCGGGCAGCGCGCAACCCACCTCGCCGGGTGAAGCGCGGCAAGGCGTCGTCTGGACGCTCGATACGCTCGACGCCGAAGCCGAGGAAACGCTCGTGCTGAAGCTCGTGCCCCGCCGCAGCTCACCGCTCGACTTGGCGCTGAGCTACACGTTTGCACCCGAAACGTCGCAGACGATGGTCGAAGTGCAGGAACCCAAGCTGGCCATGACCCTCTCGGGTCCCAGCGAAGTGCCGTTCGGCGAGACGCGGATCTACAAGTTGACGATCTCGAACCCCGGCAACGGCGACACCCACAACGTGCGCGTGTCGTTGCTGCCCATCGGCCGCGCGGGCGATGCCCCGGCGAGTCACCGGCTGGGCACGCTGTTGGCCGGCGAGAGCAAGACGATCGACATCGAATTGACCGCCCGGCAGGCCGGACCGCTGGCGATCAAGGCCCAATCGTTTGCCGACGGCGGACTTCGGGCCGAGGCCGCCGAGCAGGTGCTGGTCCGCCGCGCCGACCTGGCCGTGGAAATCGAAGCGCCCCAGATGAAGTACGCCGGCACGCCGGGCACCTGCCTGGTCAAGATCGCCAACACCGGCGACGCGGTGGCCCAGGGAGTGCGCGTCACGGCGGTTCTGCCGCTCGACGCGAAGTTTCTGGCCGCCAGCAGCGGCGGCCGCCTCGACACGCAATCGGGCCAGGTCCACTGGACGCTCGGCGCGCTGCCGGCCGGCGGAGAGCGGGTGATGGAATTGCAGTTCTCGATGAACACCGCAGGCGACAACCGCGTGCAAGTCTCGGCCACGGCCCAGGGCGATTTGAGCGCCGCGGCGTCGTCGAACACGCGCGTCGAAGCGATCGCCGACTTGAAGCTCGAAGTGCGCGACCCGCAGGGGCCGGTGGCCGTGGGCGACGACGCCGTGTATGAAATTCGCATTCGCAACCGCGGCACGAAGGCGGCCCGCGACATCGACCTGGCGGTCTTCTTCTCCGAAGGCCTGGAGCCGACGGTCGCCGACGGCGGCGGCCACGAGATGGGCAGCGGGCAGGTGATCTTCCACCCGATCGCCTCGATCGAAGCCGGCGAGGCCGCCACGTTCCACGTTCGCGCCCAGGCCGCAAAGTCGGGCAACCACGTGTTTCGGGCCGAGGTCGTGTGCGAGTCGCTCAACACGAAGCTGGCCGCCGAAGAGGCGACCCATTTCTACGGCGACGGGCCCCGGGCGTCGGCCGCGTACGACGATCAGCCCGCCGGCCAGCCGACGCCGGCCGCGCCGCCGGACGACCTGGTCGAACCGTCGGCCTACGATAGCGACCCGGCGCCGCTTGCGCCGGGACCGTTCGGAACCGAATAGCCGCACCGCCCGCTTGGGCGGTCGCGGCGGTCCGGCGCTCTGCGCCCGGAAGCAAGGAGAAAGCCATGGAGCAAAAAGGGGGCGGGCGGCGCCACTGCAAAGAGGCCACGGTGGCTGCCGTCGGCTCCATGGCACTAAGCCGCACAGCGGTTGGGGGCAAAGGCGACGCGGGGCAAGGCCCGCGTCGGCCTTATAACATCGTCCTGGTGATGTGCGATCAGGAGTCGCATCACCTGCAGCCGGCCGACGGCTATCGACTGCCGGCCCGCGAAGAGTTGCGGCGGCGCGGCACGACGTTCGCGCATCACTACATCGCCGCGGCCATGTGCACGCCCTCGCGCGGGGCGATGTTCAGCGGCCAGCCGCCGCAGGTCAACGGCGTCTTCGATCAGATGGAATTGGGCTACGTGCCCAGTCTCGACAAGCACCGGCCCAGCATGGGCACGATCATGCGGGGCTTGGGCTACGAAACGGCCTTCTACGGCAAGTTCGAGCTGCGCCGCGACATCATCTACCCGAAAGACACGGTCAACTATAGCGAGGCCCTGGTCGAATACGGCTTCAACGCCTTCGCGCCCGACGGCGACAAGGTCGGGGCCCCGGACCAGGGCTACGACACCGACGATTACACCGTCTCCGAAGGCAACCGCTGGCTGCGGACCCACGCCCACGACCTCAATCGCCAGGGCAAGCCGTGGTTTCTGCTGATCAGCATGGTCAGCCCGCACGACATCATGTACGCCGACGCGAACACGCCGGGCAGCCGCGTGCAGGTTTCGCCCGTGGGTGCGCAAATCACGCGGCCGCCGGAAAACAGCATCTACGAGCGGAAGTGGCAGTTTCCGCTTTCGGCCAGCCGCCTCGAGCCGCTCACCGGGCCGGGAAAGCCGAATGCCCAGCGCGAGTACCTCGAGGGTTGGTCGTACTGGCTGGGCACGATTCCGGCCGACAACGCCGAGATGTGGCAGGTGTTCTACAACTACTACCTGAACCTGATCCGCGACAACGACGATACGCTGGCCACGCTCTGGGCTACGCTAGGCGAGCTCGACTTGTGGGAGAACACGATCGTCATTCAAACCGCCGACCACGGCGAGTTGGCCGGCAGCCACGGCGGACTGCGCGGCAAGGGCCCGTTTCCCTACGAACAGCAAACGCACGTGCCGTTCGTGGTCGCGCATCCCGACGTGCGCGGCGGCGGCACGTGCCAGGCGGTCACCAGCCACATCGATTTGATTCCCACCCTGGTCGGCCTGACGGGCCTTTCCGAGGCCGATCGCCGAGCGGCGACCAAGGACCTGCCGGGCGTCGACTTCTCGCCCTGGATCGCCAAGGCCGACCAGGCCAAAGCCGACTCGGTGCGTCCCGGAGCCCTGTTCAACTACGTCGGGCTTCAAACCATCGATGCCAACTACCTGCACAAGATCGCCCCACTCCAAGCCCACGGCAAGCCGGCACCGCCGCTCTCGGAGCTGCATCCCGATCTGGGCAAGCGCGGGTTCTTGAACTTCGTGTTCGACGGGCGCTACAAGTTCGCACGCTACTACGCGCCCAACCAGTTCAACACACCGCGCGACCTCGACGCCATCTTCCGCGACAACGACTGCGAGCTATTTGATCTCGAAGCCGATCCGCACGAGATGAACAACCTGGCCATCGACCCGCGGGAGCATCGCCACGTGATCCTGCGGCTCAACGCGCTGCTCAACGACCTGATGGCCCAAGAGGTCGGCCCCAACGACGGCCAGTTTCTCCCCGCCCCCGTCCGACCCGCAATGCCGGTGCGCACGTAGCCCAAGGTGTCGCGGCCCCTCGCCAAGTCATTCTGCGTCACCAAGGTAGCAGGCTCACTCCGTGAGCCGTCGCAGAAGTGCCGTGGGGCTTTGGGCGACAGAGTCGCTGGGTGCGGTTGATTCAAGCGGCAGTGGGATGTCCAACGAGGTGCTGCGACGGCTCACGGAGTGAGCCTGCTACTGATGCCGGATGCGCGGTCCCTGGGACGACGCACGCGTTGTCTCAATCGTGCTCTTCCCAATCGCGCGAGCGCTCCACCGCCTTCTGCCAGCGCCCGTAACGCTGATCGCGGTCGGCGGCTTGCATCGACGGCGAGAACTCCTGGTCGAGGATCCAATTGCGAGCCACTTCGGCCTCGTCTTTCCAATAGCCCACGGCCAAACCTGCCAGATACGCGGCGCCCAAGGCCGTGGTCTCGGCCACCTGCGGCCGACGCACCGACGTGCCGAGGATGTCGGCCTGGAATTGCATCAGCCGATTGTTCACACTCGCGCCGCCGTCGACCTTGAGCTCGCTGAGGTCCAATCCGCTGTCGCGCTTCATCGCGTCGACCAGGTCGCGCGACTGGTATGCCATCGACTCGATGGCCGCCAGGGCGATGTGGGCTTCGGTCGTGCCGCGGGTGATGCCGACGATCGTGCCGCGGGCATAAGGGTCCCAATACGGGGCGCCCAGCCCCACGAATGCCGGCACGAGGTACACGCCGTGCGTATCTTTCACCGTGCCGGCCAGTTTCTCGACGTCGACCGACTGCTTGATGATTTTCAACCCGTCGCGCAGCCACTGCACGACGGCTCCGCCGATGAACACGCCCCCTTCGAGGCAATAGGTGATCTTGCCGTCGCGGCCCCAGCCGATGGTCGTTAGCAGCCGGTTCTTCGAGGTCACGGCCTCGTGCCCCGTGTTGAGCAACAGAAAGCAACCCGTGCCGTAGGTGTTCTTGGCGCTGCCCGGCTCGAAGCACGCCTGGCCGAAGGTGGCCGCCTGTTGATCGCCCGCGCAACCGGTGATCGAAATCGGCCCGCCGAAGAATGACGCGGCGGCCTGGGCCAACTCGCCGCTCGAAGGCCGCACCTCGGGCAGCATTTCGCGCGGGATGTCGAGGATCTTCAGCAACTCGTCGTCCCAATCGAGCTCGTGGATGTTGTAGATCAGCGTGCGGCTGGCGTTGCTGTAGTCGGTCACATGCTGCTTGCCTTCGGTGAACCGATAGATGAGCCAGGAGTCGACCGTGCCGAAGGCGATTTCGCCGGCCTGAGCTCGCTTGCGCAAACCCGGCACGGTGTCGAGCATGTACTTGATCTTCGTGCCGGAGAAGTAGGCGTCGATCACCAGGCCTGTCTTCCGCTGAACCGTCTCTTCCAGCCCGTCGGCTTTGAGTCGATCGCAGATGGGCGCGCTGATGCGGCTTTGCCAGACGATGGCGTTGCCCACGGGCTTGCCGGTGGCGCGCTCCCACAGCACGACGGTCTCGCGCTGGTTGGTGATGCCCATCGCGGCGATATCGGCGGCCGTGAGCCTGGCTTCGGCCAGCGCGTCGCGGGCCACCTTGAGCTGCGACGACCAGATTGCCTCGGGATCGTGCTCGACGTGACCGGGCGAGGGCAGGATCTGCTCGAATTCCTCCTGGGCCACCGATTTGATCGAGCCGTCGTGAGCAAAGACGATCGCGCGACTCGAGGTCGTGCCCTGGTCCAGCGCCAGGATGTACTTGTCTGCCATGATGCGCCGTTTCCGCCTTGTCGATGTATGGAGAATCGCGCCGGTGCTGCCTGAGCCCTCTTCCGGCAGTGCCCGCAAGTGCCCTGCCCCTAGGAAACCGTCTTGCCGTAGCGCGTCTGCAAGCGATCGCTTTCGGCGCTGGCGGCCTGGTCGATTTCCTCCGGCGCAAGATGGCCTGCCTCGGCCAACAGAGCCGCCAACCGCCGCAGGCAAGCCGCGGTCAGCCGCTGATGGTAAAGCAGCACCAGGCGCCGTTCAACCAGATCGGCCAGCGTGCGCGGATGTTCGTGCGCGATCGACCAGCGTGCCATCGCGGTGGGCAAATCGGTGCCGGGCAGCAACTCGCGGTCGGCAGCTTCGCTCAGGATGGCCTCGCACCGCGTGCCGCACAGCTTCCACGTCTCGGCCACGCCGGCCAGCGTGAATCCCGTGCGCTCGGCGATCCGCTGCTGTTCGGCCAGCACGGCCTCGGCGCCGCTCGGATAGTTTTCGGCTCCCGGAAACGGCCGGTCCTGCGACGTGGCCGTGGGCGTGCGGCCCAAGTGCTCCAGGACGTCGGCCGTGGCCTGCTCGGCCAGCGACCGCATCGTGGTCAGCTTGCCACCGACGACCGAGATCATCGGCACGCCTAGGTTCGTATGATCGACGAACGAGTGCCGCCGCGTGATGGCCGCATTCGTGGCCGCGTCGCTATAGGGCAATGGCCGCACGGCACAGTAGTGAAAGTCGATGTCCCTCGCCTCCAGACGCACGCCGGGCAGAATCTCGTTGACCGAGGCCAGCAGGTAGTCCAGCTCGCGCTCGGTGGCCCGGGCGTTTTGCGGGGGCCCCTCGTAAGCAATGTCGGTCGTGCCAATCAACACGGTCTGGTCGAGCGGCGTGATGAAGATCGGCCTTCCGTCGTTAGCCTCGGCGTAGACGCCCTGCCCTTGCAGCTCTTCGAGCAGTCGCGGGTTGAACGAAAAGAAGTGGCTACCCTTGGTGCCGCCGATCAACCGCCTCGAATCGACGCGGAGGCTCTGGAGCGTTTCGTCGACCCAGGCCCCCGTGGCATTGACGATCAGCGACGGCTCGATTTCGCCCGCCTGGGGCGACGCGACCCCTTCGCACGGCGTGATCTCGACCGTCTTGCCGTTGAGCCGCGCTTCGTGGTAGGTGAGCACGCGGAACCCGAGCCCCCGCTCGGCGGCCATCGCCCGGGCGTCCTCGAGCATCGACAGTACCAGGCGCTCGGGAAACGAAACCTGCCCGTCGTAGTAGGAGCAGAGCCGATGATACTTCGCCTGTGCGAAGCGCGGCGCGCCGTCGGCTTGGATCGAACCGCAGGTGTGCTTGGGCAGCGTGGCGTCCTGGGCATAAGCGTCGTAGAACCAGAGCCCGGCCCGCACCAGCGCCGAGCCGCGGCTGCGCTTGGGTTGCGGCCACCAGCGCCAGCCAAAGAACTTGCCCACGGCCGGAATCGCGCCGCCGAAACGGTTCTCCGCCGGGATCCACAGCCGCAGCGGACGCACGAACTGCGGGGCCAGCCGCAACAGCCGCGTGCGCTCGCCCAGCGATTCCTTGACCAGGTCGAACTCGCCGTATTCCAGGTAACGCAGCCCGCCGTGAATCAGGCGCGACGAACCCGAGGTGGCCCCGCGGGCCGGATCGGCCGTGTCGACCACGCAGACCGGGACGTTGTTGAGAATTAACTCCCGCGCGATCGCGCATCCGTTGATGCCGGCGCCGAGCACCAGCACCGGTTTCTCCGCTGACTCCATAAGCGGTGCGTCCCTCGCAGTTTTTTGTCCCGAAGCTCAAATCGACGCAGGTTGCGGAAGTCACGTCCGCGGTTCCTGCAGTCGGCCCCCTACGGCATGCACACGCAAGCGTGAGCTGCACCGCCCAATTAGCGGGCGATCGCTGGGACCCTGTCGGTGACCGCTTCCGAAGCAACGCGATGCGGCGCGGCGCGATTCGATATTGCAGGAAACCGAGAACCGGCCCGCGCGATCACGTCCTTCACCAGGGCTCTATTCTTGCCGCTTGAGCATCCGCCGCAAGTGGTGCACCTGTGCCCGGACGCCTTCCAGGTTGGGATTGAGCTGCAAAGCGCGCTGAAAGCACTCGAGCGCCGCCGGGCGGTTGCCCAGCCGCAGGTACGACTGGGCCATGCCGGTCGCGGCGCCGAAATGATAGGGGTTGATCTCCAGCGCCTGGTTGCAGTCGCGAATCGACTCGCTGTACTTCTTCTGGCTGAAGAAGGCCAGCGCCCGCTGGTTCCAGGTTTCGGCCAGCCAGGGAGCATGCGCGATGAGCTTGCCGGCCTTCTTGACGGCCGACTCGAAACGCCGCTGCTTGTTCAAGTCGATAATCGCCTGCAGCGCCTTGCGCTGGGCCGGATCGCCGACGCGGCACCACAGCGAGCGGATACCGTTTTCGGCCAGCATCCGCACGCCCCGATCGTTGTCGTGCAGGGCGCGGCCCATCACGGCGTTCGATTCGTAATCGGCCAGCCCGCTCAACGCCAGGATTGCCGCCCGGCGGGCCATGCGATCGCCGCTTTGCGCGATGCGCTCCAGCGTGCCGATCGTGTAGCGTTTGCGAACGTTGTCGGAAAAAGCGGTCGTGTTCTGATCGACCAGGTAGGCTTTGTAGATGCGGTGCAAGAGTGGACCGCGGGTGCCGCTGCTCATGGTATGGTACGTCCTCGAAAAACGCCGCGGGGGGTTGAGGGCGGCGTCAGTAGAAGTCTCCAGTAGCACCCCACCCGTGATAAGATTCAGTGTAATCGGCCCGCGCCGAATTACCAACCGAGGTGCAAGCGGACGGCCAAAAAAACCTTCCGCAAGGCGGTTCCTTGGTGGACAATGCAACGAAGAGCCTTTCGAGGCGTTTCCCAGCAGCTCCGCCGTGTGGCGAGTCTCTCCCCATGTTTTGCCATAGTCGTTTTGCCGGCCTGTTGATTTTGATTTGGCTGACGACCCCGGCGGTCCCGGCAAGGGCAGACGGTGCGTCTTGGGTCGAAGGGCCCCATCTCAAGCAACAACTGGCATCGCCCACGCGTGTTTCGTGGCACGGCACGCCGCTTGATCGCGCTTTGAGCAGCCTCAGCAGCGCGCAGCACCTGGCGATCTTGCGCGATCGTCGGGTCGACCCGAACCAGTCGGTGACGCTGGCCATCGACGGCGAACCGCTCGAACAGGCCCTGGCCGCGATCGCCGGTCACGTGACGATCGGCTACTGCCAGTTCGGTCCGGTGGCCTACTTCGGACCACGCGAAAGCGCCGGGCGATTGCGCACTCTGGGGGCGCTACGACTGGACGAGGCGAGCAAGCTGCCGCGCGACGTCTCGCGCAAGTTTCTGTTGATGCGAGATTGGCATTGGGATCGCCTCGCGCAGCCGCGCGACCTGTTAGCGCAACTGGCCGCCGAGGCCGAGGTCGAGATCGTCGGCGCCGAGCGCATTCCGCACGATCTGTGGCCCGAGTGCAATTTGCCGCCGCTTTCCTGGCTCGATCGAATGACGCTGCTCACCGCGCAGTTCGACCTGACCTATCGCATCGATCGCACGGGCAAGCGCGTCGAGCTGGTGGACCTGCGCGAGCCGATCGCTATTGAACGCACTTACCACGGCGGGGTGGCGGCCCGCAACGTGGCCCGGCGTTGGGCCCGACAACTGCCGCATACGAAGATCCGGCTCGAGGGCCAGGAGATTTTCGTGACCGCGCGCGTCGAAGATCACGACCGCATCGAGCAGGCACTGGCAGGCCGGCCGCGGCGCAAGACGACGGTGAAGACCGGGCCGGAGGTGTATCAACTGGCCGTCGAGAACACGGCGCTCGATAAACTGGTCGAGCAACTCTCCAGCCGGCTGAGCCTGACGTTCCAATGGGATCGCGACGCGACGGAGTCGGCCGGCATCGCCGCCGATCAACTCGTCAGCGTGCAGGTGCAGGACGCCGATCTCGACGCGCTGCTCGAGGCCGTGTTCGCCGACACGGGGCTGGCCTTTCAGCGCGACGGGCGAAACGTCGCCGTAAAGCCCAAGCCCTAAGCGGCACGCGCTAGGCCAGAACCTTCTCGAGTTCCTGACGGACCGATTCTTCGATCTTGCCTTTGAACATCATGGCCGCAAACGGCAGGCTGCCGTTGACCTTTACCTCGTTCGGCTCGACGTTCATGTCGCCTTTGATGTTGAAGCCGAAGGTTGAGAAGCCGTACTCCAGGTGATTGCCGTCCCATTTCTCTTCGAGGTTGCTCATCTTGTCCTGGTGCTCGGCTTTGAGCTTCTCGAACAGCGCCTTGAGACGTTCCGTGGCTTGGTCGGCTGTGAGCGAATGGGGAACGGTGATCGAAAGACTGGGCATGGTCGAGCAATTCCTGCTTAAAGTAGATGGACGATGACTCCCTCGCGTGCCGGCCGCGTGCTTGCGCTGGCGGTTCCGGCCAAACCCAACAGGGTCTCCCGAGTATACCGAATCGCTGCCCCCGGGAACCAGACGGTCCCCACCGGCCGGGCCGCGATGCAAGATCGCACGGACATGCCTCGCGTCGATATCCCTACGCCACAACGCTCACACGGCGCTTGCGCGGAATGCCAGGAACGCGCGTGTGGCTTTCGATTACCGTAACCTAGAACTCGGATTCCTCATCGAGGTCTTGCCGATCGTCGGGGTGCCACAAGGGCAGGCCCTGCCGAACCCGCTCGGCGAGCACGGTCAACTTGTCGGCCGTACCCGGCATCGACGCACAGGCCTCGAATTCTTCCGCTTCCACCTCCCTCGGCTCAAAGTCCCACAGCCCCATCTGAATCGCTTCCAGAATCGTACTTGGCACGGTGCAGCTCCTTGCTCCAGCTTAGCCACTAGCTACGTGCGGCTGTCGCCGCGTTGAGACAGCCTCTCGCGATGCTCCCTCGGCCCAAGGCGTACGCGGGTTCCTTGCATCGCAAACGCATGGTGTATTCCACGCTGCGCCCCCTTGTCAAGCAATTAATCGGGAAGTGTGTGTGCGATCCCCTCGGACGAGCGTTCGATTGTCCGGCCGTCGATCCTGCCGCCGCCGATTGCGTCGACCAGCTCGTCCACGCGCGCGGCGCTCAACCGTCCGCTGCGCCCGCCGGAACACGCCGCGCGGCGCACGCCGAAGTAGTCGGGCTCGAGCCACGCCAGGGCTTTCAAGTCGTCCAGGCACAAGCTGCCGGCCACGACGCTCCGCATTCCCGCGGCGCGTGCTTCGGTCACCAACCATCGCAACTGCTGGTGCGACCAGAGATTCGCGACCGAGCCGGCCGACTTGTCGTAGGTATCGACCAACAGTGCCCCGCAACCGAGCTCGGCGGCCGCGGCCAGTACCTCCCGAGGATCCGGAGCCCGGGCCGCGGACCAGTCGGCGTAGACTACCCCGACCGGCGCAACGCCCTCGGGCAGCAACCGCACCTCCGCCCGCCAGCGATCTTTCCAGCGCAAATCGTCGCCGCATCCGGCCAACCCGAACTTGGCAAAGGCCACCCGCCGGGCCAGCGATGCCTGGAGCGCGTTTCCTTCGTGCAATTCGCCCAGCGCGGCGCTAACCGGCGCGCGCCCACCGACGCGCTGGACGACCGCGGCGATTACGCTCGCCGCTGCGGCGCCCAACGGGCCGCGGTCCGGTTCCTTCACGTCGATCAACGCGGCGCCGCCGGCCAGGGCCTGTTCGGCTTCCTCGGCACTGCGCACGCTTACCAGCAACCGCGTCATGTGCCGCCTCGCTGAGGGGAAGGAGCCCGCGACACCTCGGCCAGCCGTTGATTCAGGCGATTCACGACGTCGACGTTCAGCGGTTCGCACCAGGTGCCGCGAATCGTGATGTAGCCGTCGCACCATTGGCCCAACTGCGGCTTCACTTCCTGTTGATGCCACTCCGCGGCGCGATCGGCGATGCGCACCACCAGCGCCGAGGACTTCGATTCCCGCTGCCGCTTGCCCGGCAGCAGGCTGGGAGCCTGGCCCAGCAGAAAACACTCGACGACCTCGAGGGGCACTTCGATCGGCCCACCCGGGCGCAGCCAGAGCAAGAGCTTGCCCGGGCGATACGCCATGCGCGGCTGGCGAATCTGCCACGCCAGAGCGCCGAGAACCACCAGCGACAGAACCAATACGCCGGTGCCTACGATCCGCAGCCAGTCCGGAGGTTCGCGCCCCGGTAGCCCGACTAGCAGCAGCACGCCCATCAGGGCGAAGAGTGCCGGGGGCACCATGCCGAACAGCAAGGCCCGGGCATTTGTGCGGAGCCAGATCTCCATGTTCTCCCCAGTCCAATGGCTCCCTGCGGCCCACCGCAATTGCCGATGCGTGCGCCAGTTTAGCAAAAGGACGGTTCGTGCGGCAGGCGTGCGACCCGCGGGCACCAACGGCGGCGCGGCGGCGAGCGTGGCCCTTGATTTTCGGCGGACAATCGTATTCTCTGGGGCGGCAGGCGGAGAAGGCAATGGAATCTGGAATGCCCGGCGGCAAGTGGAAGTCGAACGTGCACAAGCCTGTCATTCTCGCGATTTTCTCGATACTCGCGGGATACGCGCTGATCACGGCGCTGGGCTGGACCGATACGACCACCGCCGGGCACGCGGAACACGCCGCACACGACGCGCCCGCCGAACACGGCCAAGGGCACGAGGCCGAGGCCGCCGAAGAAATCCCCGGCCTGCTCTCGGTGATTCCCTTTACGATCCTGCTGGGCGCCATCGCCGTGTTGCCGCTGATCGAGCACACGGCGCACTGGTGGGAAAACAATCTGCACAAGTTCTACGTGGCCGGCACGCTGGGGATGATTACCCTGCTCTACCTGGCGCTGGGGCACCCCGACGCCAGCGTGCACCGGGCCGCCGAGACGTTGCGGCATTCGATCGAGGCCGAATACATCCCCTTCATCGTGCTGCTGTTCAGCCTGTACACGATCAGCGGCGGCATTCGCATCACCGGCGACCTGCGGGCCCATAGCCTCACGAACGCGGTCTTCATCGCGGCCGGCGGGAGCCTGGCCAGCTTCATCGGCACCACCGGCGCGGCGATGCTGTTGATTCGGCCGTTGCTCGAGACCAATCGCGAGCGCAAGCACGTGGCCCACACGGTCGTGTTCTTTATCTTCGTGGTGTGCAACTGCGGCGGGTTGCTGTTGCCCATTGGTGACCCGCCCCTGTTTCTGGGCTACCTGAATGGGGTCGACTTTCTGTGGACCCTATCGCTGTGGCGCTCCTGGCTGTTTGTCAACGGCATGCTGCTGACGATCTATTTCCTCGTCGACCACTTCTATTACTACCGGCACGAGACCACCGTCGATATCGTGCGCGACGAACGGCGCGTGCGGCCGCTGCGGTTCTCGGGCGTCTGGCCCAACGGATTGCTGCTGCTGGGCGTGATTCTGTCGGTGGCCCTGCTCGACCCTTCCAAGCCGGTGCCGGGCACCGACTGGCAACCCTGGCTGTATCTGCGCGAAATGGTGCAGTTGGGACTCGTGGCCGCATCGCTGTTGCTGGGGCCGCAGGTCGTGCGCGACGACAACAACTTCGATTACTTCGCCATCATCGAAGTGGCCGCCCTGTTCATCGGGATCTTCGTGGCCATGCAGCCGGCGCTCGAGATCCTCAACGCGCGCGGTTCGTCGCTGGGGATCAATTCGCCCCAGGAGTTCTATTGGGCCACGGGCTTTCTCTCGGCCGTGCTCGACAACGCGCCGACCTACCTGGTGTTTTTCAAAACCGCGCAGACGCTGCCGGCAGCCGAGGGCGCGACGCTTGTGGCGGGCGTCGCCGAGTCGATCCTCCGGGGCATCTCGCTGGGGGCCGTGCTGATGGGCGCCATGACCTACATCGGCAACGGTCCCAACTTCATGGTCAAGTCGATCGCCGAACAGGCGGGCGTCCGCATGCCGAGCTTTTTCGGTTACGTGCGCTATAGCGTCGGCTACCTGCTCCCGGTTCTGGCGCTGGCCGCCTGGTTGTTCCTTCCGCACTAGCAGCCCGTTGACGAGCCGCGTGCGACCGCAGTGGTCGCATTGCGTGCCGGCTGATACAATTCAGACCCTCTATGCGAAAGGCCAAGCACCCCCGCCGCGAATCGAAGCCTCGTGCCGACGTTGCATCGGACTACGAGCACATCACGTCCGATCGGGGGCTTGCCGATCTGTGCCGGCAGTTGGCCGATGCGCCCACGATCGCGTTCGACACCGAGTTCGTTTCCGAGCACACCTACCGGCCGCAGCTTTGCCTGATTCAAGTGGCCGCCGGCGAACGCATGGCGGTCATCGATCCGCAGACGATCAGCGACGTCACGCCGTTTTGGGAGCTGCTCGCCTCGCCGGGGCACGAGACGCTGGTGCACGCCGGCCGCGAGGAGTTGCTGTTTTGCCTGGCCGCGGTGGGCCGACCGCCCACGGGCCTGTTCGACGTGCAGATTGCCGCGGGCCTGGTGGGCTACGAGTATCCGGCCGGCTACGGCTCGCTGATGTACAAGCTGCTGGGCACGCGGCTGCACAAGGGCGAAACGCGCACCGATTGGCGCCGCCGTCCGCTTTCGGCCGCGCAGCTCTCCTACGCCCTGGACGACGTGCGCTATCTGGGTCCCATGGCCGAGGCGCTCAAGGCCCGGCTGGCCGAGCTGGAACGCACTGCCTGGCTCGACGACGAGATGACCGCCTGGCAGTCCGACGTGGCCGCCACGCGCAGCGGCGAACGCTGGTGGCGGGTCTCGGGCGCTTCGGGCCTGTCGCGGCGCAGTCTGGCCGTGGTGCGCGAGCTGTGGCGGTGGCGCGAAAAAGAGGCCGAGCATCGCGACTCGCCCACGCGGCGCGTGCTGCGCGACGACCTGATCATCGAGCTGGCCAAGCGAAAGAGCTCCGACATCAAGCACATTCGCGCCGTGCGCGGAATGGAGCGTCGCGACTTGGATCGCGTGCTGCCGTCGCTGGCCGCCGCCGTCGAGCGCGGCCTGGCCGTACCCGATGCCGAGTGCCCCACGCCGGCGCAGCGCGAGGCGCCGTCGCAGTTGACCGTGCTGGGGCAGTTTCTCTCGACGGCCCTGTCCAGCATCTGTCGAGCGGCGCATCTCGCCCCCAGCATCGTGGGCACCACCAGCGACGTACGCGAGTTGGTGGCCTACCGACTGGGCATGGGCAAGCGCGACGGCGAGCCGCCCACCCTGGGACGCGGCTGGCGCGCCGAAGTCGTCGGCCGGCGGATTGAAGATTTGCTCGCCGGCCGCCTGTCGATGCGCATCGCCGACCCGCTGTCAAACGAACCGCTGGTGTTCGAGCCGGTGGGCGAACAACCGGACAAGGCTGAGTCTTAGCAACGCCCGGCATTCGATCGAACGGCCCTTGAGCACGCCGTCTCGGCTACGCCTCGGGGTTCGGCGCCTTCTCCGGCGCGAACATCATCGCCAGGCGGGCCTTGGCCCGTTCGCGCAGGTAGGCGTCCGTGGCGGCCATGCCGGGTCGGGTGTCGGCCAGATTGTAGCGCTCGAGCACCAGGCGACCGTTCACCGCCGTGCTGCCCTCGAGCGTGCCCTCGGCCTTGAGCTCCACTTCGCGCTCGTCCTGTTTGCGAATCGTGGCGGTGACCGTCAGCGTGCGGCCCGGTTGCACGAAACCCGCAAAGCGGATGTTGCGGGCCTCCTTGAGCGTGACGATGCTGTGCGCGAAGTCTTCGCTTGCGCCGATCAGCAGCGTGCTGGCGTCGGTCATTGCCTGCAGCATCAGCACGCCGGGCATCACCGGAAACCGCGGAAAGTGATCCGCCAGATACTCCTCGCCCATCGACAGGCACTTCACGGCCGTGATGCTCACGCCCGGTTCGAGCTGGATCACGCGATCGATGAGCGAAAAGTGCATGGGGCTTCGGCGGCAGACGTGGGCGAAAAACGAAGCGGTGTAGTATATCGATCGTCTGAGATGCTCACAACAGACGTACGCATGCGCCCGCGCCGCCGCGCAGGCTCGCCGGAAGCGTGCGTCATCTCCGCACGCTCCGCGGTGGCGCCGCCGAGCGCGTGGGCGCCTCGTCCGGTGCCGTGCGGCAGCGGCTCGGCACGTGAGCCCGGCTTCGAAAGATGGCTTCCTCGGTGGGCGGCTCGGTGGCGCCTGGCCCGCGTTTTTCCGGCCGGAACACACCTTCCGGGCACGGCTCCGCCGGCCAGCGACGCATCAAATTGCTTGCCACTGGGAAAATGCCTAATTATCCTATTTGTTGGGCGACAACCACTTTACAGCGCTCGCAGCCGCTCGTCGGGCGGCCGAATCGAAGCAGATTTTTCACAGGTCCGCTTTCCGGACACGCCCGAGACGGCGCAACGCTTACGGTACATCGAGGGAGGCCTTTCATGTCGACTCACCACCGCACACCGTCGCTGGGAATTCGGTTCGTCCTGGCCGCGACGCTCGGGGCCTGCCTGCTGGCTGCCAGCCAAGCGCACGCCCAGCTCATTAACCAGCAGGTCGGCGGTGTGTCGATCGATGCCAACGGCCTGGTCAGCAAGATCCAGATCGATCAGCTCAACTCGCTCAAGCAGGATCGGCTGGCCGCCATGCAGCCGGTGCCGGGCGCGCTGCAGGACAAGGGCCTGCGCAAGGTCTCGCTGCGGCAGCTCGAGGCCGCGATCAAGGCCCACACGCAGCGCGGCGAACCGCTCAGCGACGAGATGCGCTACCTGGCCGGCATCCAGCGCATTCAATACGTGTTCGTCTATCCCGAACAGCAAGACATCGTGATCGCCGGACCGGCCGAAGGCTGGAAGCTCGACGCGCTGGGCGAAGTGGTCGGCGAGACGACCAACCTGCCCGTGCTACTGCTCGACGATCTGCTCGTGGCCTTGCGGTCGATCGAGGGCGCCCAGTCGACCGGCATCCAGTGTTCGATCGAGCCGACGCCCGAGGGCCAGGCCCGCACGGCCGAATTCACCCGCCGCTTGCGAAATCCCGGCGCGAACATCGATCCGATCCTCCGCAAGCTGGAAGAAGTCGCCGGCCAGCGCAACGTGATTCTCAAGGGCGTGCCCACCTCGAGCCACTTCGCCCGCGTGCTGTTGGCGGCCGACTACCGCATGAAGCGGATCGCAATGGGCTTCGACGAATCGCCGATTCGCCAGTTGCCCAGCTACCTGCAAATGGTCAAGACCACCGGCCGCACCCCGCGGAACATGTTCCCCCGCTGGTGGCTCGAGCCGCGCTACGAGGCGATCGTGGGCGATGCCGATGGTCTGGCCTACGAGATCCAGGGCGGCAGCGTCAAGTGCATGACCGAAGACCAGATGCTGGACGCCCAGGGACGGCGCTCGGCCAGCGGCAAGACCGACCCGCGCACCGAAAAGTGGGCCCAATTGATGACCACCCACTACGACGAGCTGGCGGCCAAGGACTCGATCTTCGGCCAGTTGCGCAACTGCATGGACCTGGCCGTGCTGGCCGCGTTGATCGAGCGCGAGAATCTCACGGCCAAGGCCGGTTGGAGCATGCCGTTGCTGATGGACGCTTCGCTGCCGGTCGAGGAATACCACGCCCCGCAGCACGTCGATTCGATGGCCACGGCCGTCAACAAGAAGGGCGCCTGGGTGCTGAGCATCTCCGGCGGCGTGTTCATCAACCCTTGGGCGCCGCTCGAGCAGGCCAAGGCCGGCCCCCAACTGGCTCCGCTGCGAGCCGAGGCCGCCGCGCCGGGCAAGCAGTGGTGGTGGAACTAGGTTCCGCCTCGCAAGGCGTCGTACCTCGTAAACTAGCCCGAAGCGCGAGCGAGGGTCGCCATGGCAGTGGTTTTGCGCCGCGCCAACGACCCTCGCTCGCGCTTCGGGCTGGTGCTATGACGAGACACACCTGCTCGTTGACCTACGCGCTCTGCGGCGCGAGCCATTCGCGGTAGAAGTAGTACGCCGCCAGGCCGAAGCCGATGGCCACGATCAGGCCGCGCACCAGGGACTTGTTCAACCGCTTGGCCGTGTGCGCGGCCACGTACCCGCCGACGATCGACGAGACGGCCATCGCTCCGGCAAACGGCCAGTGCACCTTGCCGCTGAAGGCGAACACCACGACGCTGGTGCCATTGATCGACAGGTTCAACAGCACCTTCACGGCATTCATGCGGTGGATGTCTTCCATGCCCATGATCGCCAGGGCCGCCAGCATCAGGATGCCGATGCCCGCGCCGAAGTAGCCGCCGTAAGTGGCCACCAGGAATTGAAAGAACAACACCGCGGCCAGCACCCCGGCCGCATGGCGAGCAAGTCCCGCGTGCTCCGCCTCCGGCGCGTGGGAGTGTTCCGAACGGATCCAACGGGAGATGCGCGGCTGCAAGGCAAACAGCAGCGCCGCGGCCAGGATCAGCCAGGGCACGGCGGCCGCGAACGACTCGCTCGGCAGTTGCACCAGCAGCAGCGAGCCCAGCAGCCCTCCGACGATGCTGGGCAACAACAGCAGCACGACCCGGCGGCGTTCGTGGCGAATCTCATCGCGATAACCCGCCAGGGCTCCGATGGCGCCCGGCACGAGCGCCACGGTGCTGGTGGTGTTGGCCATTACGGCCGCGGCGTTCGTTCCGCCGAGCGCCGCGTAGAGCGCCGGAAAGGTGAGCAGCGTTCCGCCGCCGGCAATCGCATTGACCGCGCCGGCCATCGCGGCCACCAGACACAAGAGCGCGTAGTCTGCGAGCAAAGCTTTCCTTTCACGCCATCGGCGGCGTGGCACGAAGAAAACGCCGAGTATATCGGGCGCCGCCCGATGCATCTAGCAAGGTATCGCCGTGCTGCGCGCGATTGACCGTCGCCCAGCGGCATCGTAGGATTCCGCGCAGAGAAGCTTCCGCACCTCAGGCGAACACGCCAGGAGTACGCCATGCACGCCAACCCCAAAGACTCGGGCGGAAAAGCGCCGCAAGATCCGCGACACGAGCCCAAGCAGAAAGATGCTCCGAAGCCCGAGCAGGACGTCGTCGAAGAAGCCTCGGACGAGTCGTTTCCCGCCAGCGATCCTCCGGCCTGGACCGACACCTCGGCCAGCCGCGACAATTGACAACGTAGCCTAGACAGTCGGCTCAGTCGCCCTGCCCTAGCGCCAGCACCCACTGCTGGAAGTCGCGGTCGAACTGGTCCAGGTCGACCCCGGGCAACACGGCGGCCAGCGTCTTCTGCCCGTACGGGTCGTGGGCGTGATCTCGGCGAAACGCACGATAGTACTCTGCCAGCAAACCCTGCTGCTGCATGTAGAGACAGAAGTAGCGGGCCTGTGCGTAGTTGGTTCCCTCGCCGGGACCGCGAAAGCGCGGGTTGGCCATCATCTCGGCCAGCGAATCGAGCCGGCCATCGCGCACCACTTCCTGCAGTCCGGCCAGCCGCCAGTTGACCAGTCCCTCGATCCACGGCTCGCCGCCGCGCGATCCGAAGCGCGACTGCTCGTGCAGGCTGGCCAGCCCTTCGTTGAGCCAGTCGGGCAAATCGGGAAAGTCGAAGTCGGCAAGCGCGTGCGTCAGCTCGTGCAGCAGCGTGCCCGAGCCGGTGCCGATGTTCAGCACCAGCGTCCGTCGTCGCGGCTTATAATAGCCGTAGATCGAAATGCCCCGCTCGCCGAACAGCTCCTCGCAGTAGCGGTTGTAGCTGTCTTCGTTGCGAAACAGCAGCACCGTGATCGGATCCGAGGGCGGGGTGGCGAAGTACGTGCGATACATCGCAAGCACGGCCGGGGCCATCGTGCGGTCGTAGAGTTGCTCGACTTCCGCGCGCGACAGATCGCTGCCCAAGACAAACGGCGAACGTACGACCACCTGGCACTCGCTGCCCAACATCGCCTCGAGCTGGCGCCCCGTTTCCAGGGCGCGTCCGGAAAGCGGCGATGGTTGGGGTGCCGGCGTCGCGGTTGTGATCTCCGGCGCCGCTCGATCGGCCTGCACGCCAAGCACCCGATTGGGTGCCACGATCGGGGGCGGTTCGGATTTAAACCACGCACAAAGGGCCCACGACGACCCGAGGATCGGGAGCGGTCCCAGGATCAGGATCAGCAGTCGAATGCGATTCACGGCGGCGCGGTTCACGGGCTGGGGGTCGACGATGGCCGTCATGCTTCAACCTAGTGCAGGGCTGCCGTGCCCACAAGCGCGCCGAGCGGCACGTTTCGTCCCGAACAGCCGATTGGTCTGCCACGGGCCGCTACAACCGATTCGAGCGCACGAACTCGACGAACGCAAACAATCGCTCGCTGCCGCCGCCAGACGGCGCGCCGTTTGCAGCCTGATCATGTTGCGTAAACCGCACAAAAACTGCCGATCCGACATCGCGGCAGTGCTAGACTTTCGAGAAGCAGCTCAGAGAAGTGTAAGGGGCTGTTGCGATTGAACGACCGCGTTTGCCCCTTCGCCGCAATGTTTGTCGAAGGGGTTTTTCGTTCATCCCAGGTATAAGGAGAGTGACCATGCCTAACCATCGAGCCGCCATTGGCACGCACGCCAAGAATGCCGTCAGCGAAATGCAGCTGGAAGCCAAGAACATTGGCAACCGCGCCACCGAGCGGGTCAGCGAGATTCGCGAGACCGCTCGCGAGAAGTGCACCACGATGCAGAACGACCTCGAAAGCCGCATCACGACCAACCCGCTCAAGGCGGTGTTGATCGCGGCCGGCGTGGGTGCCCTGCTCGGTTTCCTCTGGCGGCGGTAGAACGGTCCGCAGGAAGCACAAGGGGTGCATGATGCCCGTCGACCGACAAGATCCCCCTGCCGATGACCAACGCGCCGGCGGCACGGGTCCCGAAGCGTTCTTCCGCCTGCGCGAGCAGCTCGACGAGTTGGTCGAGTACGGTTGGACCTACGTCTCGGCCCGCGCCGACGCGATCGTGGTCGTCTTGCGCCGCCTCGGCCTGCTGGCCGTGGTGGCTCTGGTGGCGCTGGTGATTTTCTGCGCGATGCTGGCCACGGCCACCGTGGTCGGCATCGTCGGTTTGGCGCTGCTGGTCGGTGAGGCCCTCGGTTCGGCCTGGGCCGGCTACGCCGTGACGGGCTTTGGCCTGCTGGCGCTGACGATGATCTCGCTGTTGGTCGGCGTGGCCCTCTTGCAGCGCCGCTTCCGCAGGAGCACAAAGAAGAAATATGAGCGACGACACCAAGCACAACGAGCCCGCTTCGGACGCGACGTCACCGGCGCGGCCGGAGGAGCTCAGCGAAGCTGAGTTTCTCAATCACGAGGCCGAAAGCGCCCGCGAGGCCGTGACCGAGACGATCGCCGGCATCCGCGCAAGCGCGGTCCGCGTCTGCGACGTGCGCGGCTGGGCCAGGCGTTTCCCCTGGATCACGCTGGGCGCCGCCACCGCCGCGGGCTTCCTGGCCACCACGGCATTGCGCCGCAGCCGCCAGCCCAAGCGCCGCGACGAGGAAGATCCTGCGCTGCTGGAGCGTATTCTCATCGACGAGCAGATCGCCAACCGCCTCCGCGAACTGGCCGCCGAAGACAAGGCACCTAAAAAGCGCGACAGCGCCGTGCAGGACACGCTCGGCATCCTGCTCAAAACGTTCGGCCCTGCCGTGCAATCCGCCATCACTTCCGCCCTGGCCGCCAAAGCCGCCGCGGCCGAAGCGGCGCAGCAAGTGGAAGACGCACCGCCGGCTGAGGACGAGCCGGAAAAGGCGCGCTAGCCAACGCGGCGAAGACGGGTCGAAGGGCGCGGGCCGGTTTCACTCTCCGCGTCGGCAGGCCGCTCCTGGCCTACGACAATTCACCCAGCGGGGCCGATGCGTACATCGAAGCGGCAAAGCAGGCCTTCCGCCGCGACCACAGCTTGCTGGCTAAGCTGATCGACGAGGCTCTCCACCGGAGCCGTTGAGAATGGCCTCCAGATCGCGACGGATCGATTGGCGCAAGGCCTCGTCGAATGCCGGCAGACCTTCGATCATGCTGTTGCGTTCAGTCACGTCCAGAATTCGAGCGATACACTCTGCGTCTTCGCGCAGGTAAGGCGACGTTTCTCGGAGCGGGCGGCCAGTACCGTTGGCAGGATTCATATTTGGATTATACCACGTCCCCTGCGCCAGTCGGCAGCCCAACCTACCCGCCGCCAATGGCCGGCAGGAAGTGAATCTCGCTCTGCGGTCCCACCGGCGCGAGCATTCCGCGCGAGGCGATGGCCCCGTCGATCGACACGGCCACGCCGGCCGCGATGCCGCCATCGTCGCCCAGTCGCTCGGCGATGCCCGGAAACCGAGCCTCTAGCCCGCGGGCGATCTCACGCAGCGTGGCCCCTTCGATCTCGACCGATTCGACGTCGGCGGTCAGGTCGCGCCATTGGGTGGGAATGAAAACGGTCGCCACGTGTCCACCGTGCGTGCGTCGGGCTACTTCTGCATCGCGGCCCACAGCTTGGGCGGCGACATGGGCAGTTCCTGCATCCGCACGCCCGTGGCGTGATAGACGGCTACGGCCATGGCGGCCGGCGGCGGCACGATCGGCGTTTCGCCCACGCCCCGCACGCCGTAGGGGTGCGCCGGGTTGGGCACTTCGACGATGATCGTGTCGATGTGCGGAACGTCGAGCGCCGTGGGCATGCGGTAGTCGAGATAGCTGGCGTTGGCCATGCGGCCTTCGCCGTCGAACACGTACTCCTCGTTCAACGCCCAGCCGATCCCCTGCACCGCCCCGCCCTGCATCTGGCCTTCGACGTAGCTGGGATGGATGGCCTTGCCGGCATCCTGAATGGCCGTGTAGCGCAGCACGGTCACCTTCGCCGTGTCGGGGTCGACCTCCACGTCGACGATGTGCGTGCCGAAGCCGTTGGTGGGCCCCTCGGGATTGACCGTGGCGCGTCCGACGACCGGACCGCCGGTCTGGCTCAGCTTGCCGGCCAACTCGGCGAAGGTCATCCGCTTGTCCTTGGTCTTGAACTCGCCGTCGACGCTCTCGACCTCGGCGGCGTCGCATTCCCACAGGATCGCCGCCCGCTCGCACATCTGCCGCAGGATGTCGCGCCCCACTTCGTAGGCGGCCAGCCCCGTGGCGAAGGTCACGCGGCTGCCTCCGGTCACGTCGGTGTAACCCACGCTGTCGGTATCGACCACCTTGGGGTGCACGGCCTCGGCCGTGATGCCCAGCGTTTCGGCCAGTTGCATGGCGACGCTGGTGCGCGTGCCGCCGATGTCGGTCGAGCCTTCCAGCAGGCTCACCGTGCCGTCGGGGTTCACGTTGGCCGCGGCGCTCGACTTCAGCCCGATGTTGAACCAGTAGCCGCTGGCGATGCCGCGTCCGCGGTTCTTGCCTTCTAGGGGCGACTTCCAATGGTCGCTGGCCTTGGCCGCTTCGAGCGTCTCGATGAAACCCACCCGTGGATAGACTGGACCGTCGACGCGGCGCGTGCCTTCCTTGGCGGCGTTCTTCAGACGGAACTCGATCGGGTCGATGCCCAGCTTCTCGGCCAACTCGTCGATGACCGACTCGCAGGCAAAGGCCGCCTGCGTGGCGCCGGGGGCGCGGTAGGCCTGGGTCTTGGGTTTATTGTCGAGCACGTCGTAGCCGTCGACCCGCGCGGCGGGAAACTCGTAGCAGCTAAACACGCACATGCACCCGGGGCCGATCACGCCGCCGGGAAACGCGCCGGCATCGTACGCCAGCCAGGCTTCGCCCGCGGTGAGCTTGCCGTCTTTCGTGGCCCCGATCTTCACCCGCATCGACGAGCCGGGCGTGGGCCCCGTGGCTTCGAACACTTCGTCGCGGCTCATCACCATCTTCACCGGCCGCCCGCACTTGCGGCTGAGCATCGCGGCCACCGGCTCGAGATACACGGCGATCTTGCCGCCGAAGCCGCCGCCGATCTCGCACGGCACGACGGTCACCTGTGAAATTGGCACCTGCAACAGCTCGGCTGTCTGCTGCCGGGCGGTGAACGAACCCTGTGTCGAGGTCCAGATCGTCAGGTGGCCGTCCTGGTTCCACAGCGCCGTCGACACGTGCGGCTCGATATAGCCCTGGTGTACGCTCGCGGTCTTGAACTCGCGCTCGACCACCAGGTCGGACCCTGCGAAGGCGTCCTCGACGTCGCCCTTTTCGAAGTGGATGTGGGCCGCGATGTTGCTTGGCTTGTCCGCTTTCTTGCCCATCGACTTGGTGTAGACGTCGTCGTGCAATAGCGGCGCGTCGTCCTTCATCGCGTCGAGCACCCAGGTCACCGCCGGCAGCGGCTCGTACTCGACCTTGATCAGCGAGAGCGCCTCTTGGGCCACGTGCGGGCTGGTGGCCGCCACCGCTGCGACGGCGTGCCCTTTGTAAAGCGCCTTGCCGTGGGCCAGCACGTTGGCGCCCAGGTGCGCGAGGTTCACCGCGCCCTCGCCCAGGTCGGCGATCTTGTCCTGCAAGTCGGGAAAATCGGCCGAGGTGGTCACGGCAACCACGCCGGGCAGCTTCGCGGCCGCCGAGGTGTCGATCGACTTGATCACCGCGTGCGCGTGCGGACTGCGGAGAATCTTGCCGTGGACCATGCCGTTCAAGCGCAGGTCGGCGCCGTAGATGGCCCGGCCGGTCACCTTGTCGGCACCGTCGTGCCGCACCGGGCGCGTGCCGATCACTTTGTATTTCCTGGGATGCGATTCCGCTTGGGCCATGGCCTCGTGCTCCCGCGCTGTTCGTGGCGCGCTAGGGGTTGTTTGTGGGTCTTCAGGTGGCTTGCTTCTGTTGCTGCCGCGCGGGGCTGCCGTTCGTGGTCGTCGAGGCGCCGCGGGCTTCGGCCGCCATCCGTTTTCCGGCATCCTGCACGGCGCGAATGATCTTGTCGTAGCCGGTGCAGCGGCAGAGGTTGCCGGCCAACTGAAAGCGAATTTCGTGCTCGCTGGGCGTCGGGTTGCGATCGAGCAGCGCCTTGGCCGTGACGATGAAGCCCGGCGTGCACACGCCGCATTGCAAGGCCGCCTCTTCCAAAAAGCACTGCTGAATGGGGTGCAGGCGGGAGTCGTCGGCGATGCCTTCGACGGTGGTGATCTCGGCTCCTTCGGCTTCGACGGCCAGCACCAGGCAGCTATCGACCGGCTGCCCGTCGAGCAGCACGGTGCAGGCGCCGCAGTTGCCGTTGTTGCAGCCTTCCTTCGAGCCGGTCATTGCCAGGTTGTCGCGAAGCACTTCCAAAAGGCTTTGGCGAGCTTCGCAAAGAAACTCCATCGGCTCGCCGTTGATCGTCGTCGCAACGTGCGTTTTCTTGGCCACGGGTGATCCTCGGTTGACGTGTGGAAGGGATGAGTCGTTCGCGGCCCCTAGCCGCGGGCCCGTTCGACGGCGATGGCCAACGTGCGCTGGGTCAGTACGCCCGCCAGGTGCTTGCGATATTCGCTCGTGCCCCGCTTGTCGCTGATCGGCCGGGCCACCTGGCTGGCCAGTTCGCCGGCCTTGGCAAAGGTTTCGCTGGTGGCCGGCTTGCCGGCCAGAAAGCTGCTGGCCTCGGTCGCGGCCAAGGGCGTGGGTGCGACTGCGGCCAAGGCAATCGAGGCTTTTTCGATCGTGTCGCCCGCGGCAGTGAGCTGCACCCAGGAGGCGGCCCCCACCACGGCGATGTCCATTTCGTTGCGGGGAATGAACCGCATGTAGGCCGACGAGGCGTGCTCAGCCGGCGGCGGAAACTCGAGCGACACGAGCAACTCGCCCCGCTGCAAGACGTTCTTCCCCGGCGCGGTGCAAAACTCGCTCGCCTTCACCGTGCGCCGTCCGCCGGGACCTGCCAGGTGGCAGACCGCGTCGTGAACGACGAGCGGCGGAATCGAGTCGGCCGCCGGCGACGAATTGCAGAGGTTGCCCCCGACGCTTGCGCGACTTTGGATCTGCCAGCCGCCGATGATGCGGGCCGCGTCGGCCAGCCCGGGATAGGCCACGGCCACGTCCTTATCGCCGTAGATGCGATGGCACGGCACCGCAGCCCCCAGCCGCAGACCCTGCTCGGGGCTGAACGACATGGTCATCAGCTCGGGAATCTTCTTGACGTCGACCACCAGGTCGGCCGAGCGGAGCCCCTCGCGCAGCTGCACGATCAGGTCGGTGCCGCCGGTCAGCACCCGGGCCTGGTCCCCCTTGGCCGCCAGCAGGCTCACTGCCTCGTCGACGGTCGTGGCCGATTGAAATTCGAATTCTTTCACGTGGCGTTTCCCCGAGGTTGGTAGGCGGGCGCGCTTCCGCGCAACAGCAACCAATATGAGGCTTTACGCGCGGGACTGTCAAGCGAGTGGATGGTGGCGTGGGCTCTTGTGGTGAGGTGCTCGCGCGGGCGGGCGGATTGTCCCGGCTATGCTCGCTGGCGGCGCAAGCCGATTCCAATCACACATGCTGCTGCTCCAACGGCCGCCAGGATCGCAGATGTCGGCTCCGGGATGGACGCGTTGTAGTGATACTCGATCACTTCTGGCTCCAGAGGCGTGCCGTAAATCGCAACCTCGTCTAGAACACCGTTGAAGGGCTCGAAGCTGGATACGCCGTCGGCCATCGGGTTCCGTCCAATCTGAAACGCGCTGGAACTCGCGACGATTGCACCGCTGCTGGGGAATGCCTCGAACGGCTGCCCATTGAGATAAAACGACGGCGCCGAGAGTGCATCAACGACGACGGCCACGTAAAACCATTCGTCCGCGATCACAACGTCCGAAGTGCGGTAGTCTTCGACGCCGAACGCGCTGAAGATCAAGTGAGAATCTTCGATTCCCAGTCCGTATCCTTCGCCAAACGATCCGCCATAGAACCGGTTGCTCAAGATGCGCTGTGTGCCGCCAACGGCGGCTGTTTTAAACCACGCTTCGATGGTGAACGAGTGGGTCAGGTCTAAGAGCGGTTCATAGCCAATGTCAACGAACCCGCCATTGAATCCGTCGCCGATGAACGTGGCAGCGGTATTGGTTGAACTCTGGATCGCGCCGGCGGCCCCCGGAGTCACAGAGCTCAGATATGTACCATCGAGGTTGTTGGATCCGCTATCCAATGCTGTGGAAGCGCTGGCTGCCTCCCCCAGCCGCCAGTATCCAATCGGCCCATTGGAGAGAACCGCCGAAGAGTACGGATCAGCGATAGCGTAGCTGGGCAGTGCGAGGGCCCAGCAGGCGAACACGATTGCTGGTTTCATTAGCGTCACCTCTACCAGAGTATTGGTTGCCGAGGGCCTCATCATAGCATGGCAGCCAGATGGAAGACGCTCGGATTATGACGTTGTAGCGACCGCGCTGATGAACAGTACCAGGAACTACCACCCGATCGCGCAGGCCTTCTTTCCAAACCTCAGTCCCCCGCTTCGGCCAGCGGGCTGGGCTGGCGGACGTGGATCACGACCGGGGCCGAGCATTGTCCGCCGGCCTGGAGCGCGCGGGCGTAGCATTGACGCGTGGCCTCGGGCACCCACTTGTCGGCGGTGATGAAGATCTCGCGCTCGTTCTCGCCCTTGGGCATCAACACGCCCGAGAGGCCGATGTTGTCGACGATCACGCCGTGGGGCATGTTCTCGACCTCGAACTTCACCAGGTCGTCGTGGCCGTTGCGCTCGACGATCAGCTTGGCGGTGATGGTCGAACCAGGCGCGACGACCAACTCGGCCGGCTCGAGCCTGACCAGCAGCTTTGGCTTGCCGGTCAGCTTGAGCTTGTCGAAGCCGCTCACGGGCTTGACGATCTCCGCGCTGCCCACTTGGGCCTTGGCGCGGACCTCGACCTTGGCGATCGCCTCGTCTGCAGGCTGCTTGGCGTCCGGCTCGGCGAAGATCACGCCCTTGGCCTCACGGTGCCCGGCCTGCACCACGATCGGCGAGGACACGCGAAAGCCCTCCGGCACGTTCGTCACGTCGACGTGCACTTCGCCGTCGAACCCGTCGATGCGGGTGACCGTGAGCACGAACTCGGTGCCGCTGCCGGCGGCCACGTTGTCGCCGCCGCGAAGCGCCACGTTGAAGTCGGGCGTTGGCGGTCGAACCGTCAGCCGGTAGGCGAAGCGATCGCCGCCGTAACCCCGCGCGTCGCGCACGCGCACCAGGTAGCTGCCGTCGGCAGGCGCCGTGAACGTCAGCCGCGAGTCGCTGCCGATGCGGCGCTGGGCATCGTCGTCGTTCGTGTAGTACACCGGAAAGATCGGCAGGCCGGTCGAGATCAACTGCGATCCCGGCTCGTGCGGTTCAACGATGTAGCACGGTTCGTCGACGGCGTGCACCGTGGCACTGGTGTCGTAGTACAGCAGCCGCTTGCCGCCGTCGCCTTCGTAGAACAGAAAGCCCGAGTCGGGTCCGCGCGGCGAGCGGAACAGCTTGACCACCTCGCCGTTGATGTAGAGCAACTGGTTGAGCTGCATCTCTTCCCAGTTGGTCAGCCGGCAGTCGCGGGTGACGCTGTCGATGCCGCGGAAGGTGACCGTCGAATCGCGCACCGCCTGCAGCAGCACGCGCTCGACCGGCGAGCCGTCCTCGTGCAGCACTTCGACCACGGTATCCACCGGCGACCCCCGGCGGGCCGCGTCGGTTTCGACGATCCAGGTCTGGCCCGCCTTGCTCTCGAAGCGGAAGTAATCATTGTCGCCCAGCGCGTCGGTACTCTCGTCGGCCGGCTGTAAGCGGCCGCCGACCGTCGCGGGCAGGTCGATCGCCGTGGCGGCCTCGGGCGTGTCGTTCGGCTCGACTTCCAGCTTTTCGGGCAGCGTGCCGACAACGACCTTGAGCGGTTCGCGCACGCGATACTTCGCGGCGTCGATCGGCACGGTCAACTCGCCCGAGTCGCCGGCTGGCACGTTCACTTTCAAGTCTTGCGGCAAATTGAACCCGGTCACCTCGACCTCGGCCGCCTCGCCGGCCGGTACGCTTAAGGGATAAACGCCCGTGGGCACCGGCAGCACGCCATAGGAGAGCCGGTAGGTATGTTCCTTGCTCCCCTCGAGCATCAGGTCGCTGAGTTGAACCACGTAGCGGCCGTCGGCCGGAATCCGGTAGGCCAGTAGCGGGTCGCTCGAGCCGCCGAAGTCGTTGTTGTCGGCCAGCACGCGGCCCCGGGCGTCGAACAGGGTCACCACCACGTTGGCCTTCGAGCCCAGGCTCGCGGCGCTGACGTCGAACACCAGCTGCTGCCCTGCCCGGGCATCGAAGGCAAAGTGATCGACGTCGCCGCGCTTGGCCAGCGTGCCCCAGACCTGCGCCGCGGGCGGAGTCGCCTCGGCATCGGCGAGCGCATCGTTCGGCTCGGCCTCTTGGACTTGCGGCAGCTCATCGACAAAGAGGCGATGCCTCGTGCTCTCACCACCGGCGGAAGTCACCCACAGCTCGTAGCGTCCCCGCGGCAGATCGGCGGCCGGCTCGACTTCGATCTTGAGTTGCTTGCCGCTGGGCCGCTCGATGATCCGCGCCGCCAGCTTGTCGTGGCTCGCCTTGATCTCAGTGGCCTCGGCCAAGTGCTTGCCGGCGAGCGTCAGGCGGGTCTTGGCACCGCTTTGCACACCCTGGCGGGAGAGGCTGGCCAGTTCCGGCTTCGGCGGCGGCGGCGTAGGAATAACCTGGCCGCTTTCCGCCTCGTAAAACTCCAGGCTGCCGTCGAGCCGTCCCACGGCGATCGTCTTCCCGTCGGGCGTCAGCGCCAGGGCCGGGGCCCAGTCGCTTTGAGCGAGCAGGCGCTTCTCGGTCATCGTTTCGGCTTCCCACACCTTCACCGTGCGGTCCTCGCCGGCCGAGACCAGCGTCTTGCCGTCGGCCGAGAACACCAGATTCACCACTGCCGCCTCGTGGGCGAATCGGGCATAGACGAGCGGGTTCGTGTTTTCCTTCGCGTCGGGACTGATGTTCCAAACGCGAATGCGGTTGTCCACGCCGCCGGCGGCCACGCGCTTGCCATCGGGACTGAAGGCGACGCAATACTGCTCCTTCGTCGGCTGGCCGAACGTGTCGAGCCGCTCTCCGCCGGCCACGTCCCACAGCTTGACCGTGCGGTCGCCGCTGGCGCTGGCCAGCACCTTGCCGTTGGGCCGAAATGCCAGGTCGAACACCGCGTCGTTGTGGCCGGCCAGCGTCCGCAGTTCCTTGCCCGCGAGGTCCCAGAGCTTGATCTGCTGGTCGTAGCTGCTGGTGGCCAGCAGCTTGCCGTCGGGGCTGATCACGGCCGCATACAGGCTGTCGTTGTGTCCTTCGATCGTGGCCGCGGGCTTGGCATTTTCCACGTTCCACACCCGCACCTCGCCCACCACGCCGGGCTGGCCGCCGGCGGCCACCAGGCGCTTGCCGTCGGCCGAGAACCGCACCGAGTTGATCCGCCCGCGATGCGGACCGAGCTTCACGAGCAGGGTGCGCTCGGGCATCGCCAGCAACTCGATCGTGTCGAACCGGGCCACGGCCAGCGTCTTGCCGTCGGGCGCGAACGCGACCGAGGTGACCGCTTCGTGCACCGGCACGGTGGGCTCGATTTTGGGAACCTTCAACGGTACCGGATCGGGAGCCGGGCCGGTCGATGCCTTGGCCCCCGCATTGATCCAGGCGACGAGCACGGCGATCTCTTTGTCAGACGGCTTCTCGTTATCCTCCGGAGGCATGGCCGGTTCTAGCTTGCCGGTGAGCACGCCGATCAGCCGGCTCTCGTCGGCCTTGCCCGGCACGATGGCCGCGCCGCTGGCGCCGCCGGCCACCAGGCCCTTGTGGCTTTCGAGCACCAACTCCGCCTCGGGAGCGTCGGCACTGTGGCAGGCGGCGCAATACGTTTGCAGGATCGGAGCGACGTCGCGATTGAAGTCCGGTGCCGCCGGCTCGTCCGCCGCCCGGGCCACGGTGCCCAACGACCAAATCAACGTCGAAAGCAACAACGCCTTGCGAATCATGTATCCAGTCCGCCTGTGCTGAGTCTGACACTAGCCCGAAGCGCAAGCGAGGGTCATTGCGGTTCGTTGCGCTACTCACCCTCGCTTGCGCTTCGGGCTAGTGTCGTTATCAGTGTTCTAGTGTCGCTAGTGATTGAACAGAAACTCCTTGCTGCTGAGGATGCTCCAGTAGAGATCCTCGATCAGTTGCCGCCGCTCGGCTTGCGCGTCGTCGAGCGCGGCCAGTAGCTTGGCTTTTTCTTCGTCGGTGGGCCGGCGCACCAGCGCCGCCAGGTATGCCTCGTCGATGATCTCTTCGTTCGACATGCCGTCGGCTAGCATCTGTTCGAGGCGGTGGCCCTCGGCCGCCAGCTTCTGGTTGATCGTGTCGCCGTTCGAAATGTGCAGCACCTGCACCATGCTGGGCATCGCGGTCCGCTCGCACTCGCAGGTGATGCTGCGCTCGGGGCGCCCGAACGACTTCAGAAAGTACGAGTCGACGTTCACGTCGGGCAGTTCGATCGCTCGCGTGCCGGGCGCGTATCCTTTGAACGGCGTGTCGGCCCCCGAGACCTGCGACAAGGCGTCGAGCAGCACCTCGGCCATCATCCGGCGCGGATAGTAGCGCGAGTAGAAGCGTTCGTCCGCGGCGTTGCCTTCCAGCGGCTTGCTGCTGCGGGCATAGGTGGCCGATTGCAGGATCACGCGCATCAGGGCCTTGACGTCGAAATCGTGCTCGACCAGGTAACCCGCCGCGGCATCGAACAGCGCGGCGTTGCTGGGCGGGTTGGTGAGTCGCAAGTCGTCGACGCTTTCGACCAATCCGACGCCGAAGAAATTCGCCCACACGCGGTTCGTGATCGCGCGGCTGAAGTAGGGGTTTTCGGGGCTGGTGAGCCAGTCGGCCAGGTGCACGCGGCGGTCGGCTTCGGCCTCCATCGGCACGGCCTCGCCGTCGAGCGGACGCGGCGGCTGCGGCTTGCCCGTGCGGGGCTGAATCCACTCGCCCGAGGTGACCGGATACACCACGCGGTTGCCGGTGCCGTCGGCCTCCTTCGAACGCACCCGGGCGAACAGGTTGGCCATGCCGTAGTACTGGTCGTTGGTCCACTTCTCCAGCGGATGGTTGTGGCACTTCGCACAGTTGATCGACATGCCCAGGAAGGCCACCGACACGGTCTCGGCCAGGTCCGGCGGGTCCTGGTGCAGCACGAAGAAATTGGCCGCGCCGTTCTCCAGCGTGCTGCCCGAGGCCGTCACCAGCTCGCGGGCGAACTGGTCCCAAGGCGTATTGGCGGCCACGTTGTTGCGAATCCAGTGGTAGTAGGCCCACATGGCCGGGGCGGGCAGCTTCTCGCTGTTCACGAGCAGCAGATCGCTCCACTTGTACGCCCAATAGTCGACGAACTCGGGCCGCTCGAGCAGGCTCTCGATCAACGTGTCGCGCTTTTCGGGCGATTCGTCGGCCAGGAAGGCTTCGGTTTCCTCGATCGTGGGCAGGGCTCCGATCGTGTCGACGAAGGCCCGGCGCAGAAACTCTGCGTCGCCGGCCGGCGGCGAGGGAGGCAGGTTCAGGTTCTCGAGCTTCTCGAGCACCAGCTCATCGATGAAGTTGCGACGCGGAGCCTCGGCGAACACGCTCGGATCGACCTGTTGCGGGTAGGCCACGCTAGTGGTGGCCATCACGTTCTGGCTCAGGTACCAGGCCTTGATGGCCGCTTCGCCGTGGCCGGCCACTTGCACGAGGCCCTGATCGTCGACCGTCGCCACTGATTCGTTGGTCGAGGTGAAGCGGGCCCAATGCGTCACGTCCTCGGCGCGGCCGTCGTCGAAGTGCGCCAGCACGATCAACTGCTGCTGGCTGCCGGGCTCGAGTACCGACGCTTTCGGCAGAAACTCCAAGCGCTCGATCCGCGCGTCGTCCTCCTGCGGACCGGGAGCGCCGGCGGCAATCCACTCGGCCAGCACGCGATACTCGAGCGAGTCGGGCGAGAAGCGCACCCCGCCCTTGTGCGGCACGGCGCCGGTCGGCTTCTCGAGCAGCAGGCTGCGGCCCGGATCACTGAGCACCACGCGGCGGGCCCGAGCCTGGCGGGTGATATAGAAGTAGTCGCTGCTGGGATCGAACGCCCCCAGCGAAAGCTTGAAGCCCTTCTTGCCGGCCAGCGCCCCATGGCACGCGCCCGTATTGCAGGCGGCCTTCGAGAGCACCGGCTCGACGTGATTGCGAAAACTCCAGCCAAAGGGCTCGCCCATCGCCACGACCGTCACTTCGGCCGCGGCGCTCTTCTCGCCGGCCGTTGCCGTGATGGTCGCCGTGCCGTTGGCTACCGGCAGGGCGACTCCGTCCTCGACCTTGACGACGGCCGGATCGCTCGATTCGAACTCGAGACCTTCGACCAACTGCCCCGTCGCGTTGTCGCCCTCGAACGATTCCAGCACCAGCGACTGCCGGGCCGCGGGGCCCGAAAGCGTGAATTCGCCGGGCAGCAGCTTAATCGTTTCGTCGGCGGTCGCCGCGTGAGCCCAAGCTCCGATCAACAGCGTTGTGAAGCCGAGGCGGAGTAGCGTGGATCGCGTGAACATTATTCTGACCTTCGCGGAGGCTGCGTTTGTTGGGGGCGGGTGGCTGTCCGTACGCGCTGCATCGAAGCGCGGAGGGCGTGCAACGCGGCGGCGTGGTCGTCTCGCGCACGTGCCGCGGGAAGACGCACGTCAAAACAACTCGTGAATCTCGTGCTTGCCGGTGTCGACCAAGGGGAACGGGCGTCCTTGCGGACCGGGGAGCTTGGTTTCCAGTTCGAGGCCCAGGCTGCGATAGATCGTGGCCACGACCTCGGGCGGCTCGACCGGACGCTCGGCCGGCACGCCGCCGATCGGATCGCTGCGGCCCACGACGCGTCCGCCCTGGATGCCGCCGCCGGCGAAGTACACGCTCCAGCATTGCGGCCAGTGGTCGCGCCCGCCGGCCGGATTGACGCGCGGCGTGCGTCCGAACTCGGCCAGGTTGCAGACCAAGGTGTTTTCCAGCATGCCGCGCTCGACCAGGTCTTCGAGCAACGCAGCGTATGCCTGGTCGTACATCGGGGCGACGATGTCACGCATGCCCTCGATCGACGTAAACGGCGACGAGCCGTGAATGTCCCAGGTGACTTCGTTAAACACGGTCAGGAACGTATTGACCGTGACGAACCGCACGCCGGCCTCGATCAACCGCCGCGAGAGCAGACAGCATTGCCCGAACCGGTTCATGCCGTACCGCTCGCGCACTTTCTTGGGTTCCTTCGACAAGTCGAAGGCCGCGCGGGCCTCGGGGCTGGTCATCATGCGGAAGGCCGCGTCGAAGCTGCTGTCCAAGAGTTGAGCGCTGTCGCTGGCCTCGAAGTTGGACACGGTCTCGTCGACGATCGAACGCAGTTTGCGCCGCCGCTCGAGCCGCGCTTCGCCGATTTCCGGCGGCGGCAACAGGTCGGGCACCTTGAAATTCTCTTTCGAGGGATCGGCCATCAGCGCGAACGGGTCGTATGCCTTGCCCAGAAAGCCGGCGTCCTGGCCGTGCGGCAGGTTGCCGCCGGTGGGGCCCATCGGCTCGGGCAGGATCACGTGCGCCGGCAGGTCGGTCTTGCGGCCGCGCAAGAACGCCAGCGCACAGCCGGCGTGCGGCGTGTTGATGCCGCCGGTAAACAACCGGCCCGTCTGCATCATCTGGTGTCCGGTATCGTGCACCGCGGCGGCCGTGTGATAACAACTCCGCACCAGCGAAAACCGGTCGGCCAACTCGGCGTGGCGGGGCAAAATCTCGGAGATCTGCATGCCGGGGGCCTTGGTCGAAATCGGCTTGAACGGCCCGCGAATCTCGGCCGGCGCGTCGGGCTTCATGTCGAACAGGTCGAGTTGGCTGGGCGCGCCGAGATTAAAAATCATGATCACGCTGCGCTCGTCGTGCTTGTCGGCGACGGCGCCGGCGGCCTTGGCGGCCATCAGGTCCGTAAGCGACAGGCCGATGGCTCCCAGCGAGCCGACTTGCAGGAAGTCGCGCCGCGAGATGCCGTCGCAGGTGTGGGCCTGGCCTTTTCCGGTCACATGGAGCATGGCGAGAAACTCGGCGGGGGTGATGGTGGAAGGCGCTACAGTGCGCACGCGCACCGCCCGGTTAGACTAACACAGCTAGCACGCAAGATCAACTAGTTGAAACACTTGCGCGCAGCCGCCGCAGTGCCGCGAGTTAGCCAACCGCGTCCGCGCCTACGCCAGCCCACCAGGACGAAGCCCACAAGCGCCATGCCGCCCAGCACCAGGGCCGACGGCTCGGGCACGGGGAGCAGATAGTCGATCGAGTTGAGAAATAGGTTCTCTGCATTCGGCAAGTCCCACAGGCTGGCAAACGGCGATGAATCCGCGAGGATCACGACCCGGCCGCTGCCTGGCGCGATGGCGTCACGTTCGATGGCGGCCAGCACCGGAAAGTTGCTCCCCAAGTGCCTGGAGATCGGGGTGGCGTAGGGGCCAATGACGTGGAGGTACGCAAGGCCATCCAAGATCAAGCCGCCCGATGAGCCGAAGGGTCCGTTGACCAGCGGGTGGTCGTACTTGTCGTCATAGGGGATGGCGTTCTGCCAGCCCACTCGGCCGTCGTCCTGCTGGGCCATGCCGAACGTATTGAGCAGCGACAGCGAAGCAGTGAGAAACGGCCCATACCCTTCGGCGACAAGCAGTGCCGTTCCCCCGCCTTCGACGTAGTCGAACAGCGCCCTGCGCTCGAAGAAATGGAGCGGCGTGATCCCGGTGTCCCGATCCGCCACAGAACTGAGAATCACCGTGTCGACGCCGGCCAGAAATTCTGACGTCAAGGTGGGCGTCGTGGCGTAGGTCGCATCCGGGAAATGGGTCAACAGCGACTCGCGGCTCTTCACCGTCAAGCTGCCCGTGGCAATGTTGGCCGTCGTCGCGCGGGAAGTGTCGAACACACCGATCACGAATTCGGCCGACGCGGTCGAGGCAGTCGCGGCGAACAGGCAGGCACTCGCCACAACGCAAAGCAATCGAAAAGGTCGTTTCATTAGCCTTCCAGGTAGCGTCGGAGGTGGGTGTCAATCACGCGTGGAACAACGTGGCACACGCTGTCAGACTCGGCGGCAGCGTCGCGTTCGTACTACCGCAACGAGGCCCGCGACCGCCATACCGCCCAGCACGCGGCCACTCGGCTCGGGCACCGGCGCCAGATAGGCCAGGGTGTTAAGCAGCATGGTCTCGGTATAGCGAGAGAAACCGCCGTCGGCAGTATCCACAAATGGTGATCCGTCGCCGATGATGACCACGCGTCCACTGCCAGGCGCGATGACGCCCGCTTCGATCACGGCCAACGCTGGCTGACGGCCGATCTGCAGCCGGGCGAGCGGGGTGGCATAGGGACCTAGGTCGGTGAAAATCCCCGTACCAAGAATTGGAATCGGCGGCGCTACTCCGAACGGCCCGTCGAATATCGGATGCGCGGGATTCGTGGGGGCTGCAACGAGGATGTCGCTCATCCCGTCGTCTTCGATCGTGACGCCGAATGGCGCGACGATTGATTGTGCCGCAGCCAGATGGGGAGTGAACCCCTCGGCGATCAGAAAGGCGGTGCCACCGCCCTGCACGAACTCGAACAGCGCCGTCTGCTCGCTCGCGCTCAGCGGGCTAATACCGGCGTCTTCCGTGTCGGTCGAACAGACGGCGACCATGTCCACGCCGTTGAGAAACTCCGGCGTCAACGTGGGACTCGTCGCGTAGGCTGCCCCGGCAAAGTTGGTCAGGAACGCCTGCCGTGCTTCTTCGTTGACGGTGCCCGAGGCAATGTTCGTTGTCGAGGCCCGCGAGGTGTCGAATACCCCCATGACATATCCGGCGTGCGCCCCGTGGGCACTGCCGAGCCAAACCAGCACCCCGGCGGCGGCGATGGCTGTCCTTCGAATTGCAAGGCTCTCCGACATGCTCCGCGGCCTCTCCCAATCGAACCGTTCGCGACACGATCGCCCAAATTGCCTCTAGGCAATGTATCAAGGCGCATACCGTGCGGCAACCATTTTGGCCGGCACAGGCCCCCAGGACGAGTTGGCCGAAGCGCAGCGGAGACTCGGGCGAGATCTAGCGCGATTCGCCCGGCGATGGGCGCGAAGCGACGTCGGCCCGGTCGCGGCCCAGCAGCAGCACGTGTTCGTCCTGGCCGATCTGTCGACGCGATTCGAGCACGACCACGTCGGCGGGCAACTGGCCGTGCAGCTTCTTGAATTGGCCCTCGTTGGTGATCACGAAGGCATCGGCCGGATGGGCTGCGAAGAATTCGCCCACTTGCTCCGGCGAGTCGATCTTTTCGACCGTGGTGTCAGTGTAGTAGACGTGGCTGGGGCGGAAATGGCGAAAGGCCTTCACGGCGGCCGGCCGGCCCGCGGTGTCAGCGGCGATCCGCTCGGCGAACGCCGGACCGTCTTGATAGCGATCGACGTACGGGGCCAGAAAGCCGAGCATGGCGATCCACATCGCCGCTCCGGCCGCGGCCATCGTCCAGGCCGAGCGACGCGCTTGCTGCCGCTCGCTATAGATCCAGCCGACGATGGCGGCCGCCAGCGGAATCGCGCCCAGAGCTCCCAAAAACCATTCGTCTTCCAGCACCAGGTGCGCGGCAATCGGTAGCGCGATGACCAGGCCCACGCCCACCAGCGCCACGCAGCCCCAGGCCAATCGCGTGAACAGCCGAGGCACGGCCGCAGGCTCGTGAATCCACTGGGCCACGAAACACGCGGTCAGCAGGGCCAGCGCCGGGTAAGCCGGAATGATGTAACTGGGCAGCTTCGTGCCGGCCAGCGAAAAAAATCCGACCCACACCGCAATCCAGGAGCCCGCCAGCGCGTAGCCCGGCCGCCAGGGATGCCCCTCGCGCACCTGCGTCCGCATCTGCAACAGCGTCGGGCTGGCAAACACCGACCAGGGAAAGAAGCCGATCGCGATCGCAATCAAGTAGTAGAAGATCGGACCGCTGTGATCGTCCATCGCGTGGGCAAAGCGTCCAAAGTTGTGCACGCCGAAAAAGCCGGCCAGCCACTCGCCGTCGGTCGCCATGCCCACCAGCGCATACCACGGTCCGGCCACCAGCAGCACCATCGCCAGCGCCGTCAGCGGCCGCATGCTCCAGATCGTGCGCAGCACGTGCAGCGGCGCGAGCACCCCCGCCAGCCAGCGCCCCAGGTTCACCAGCGCGACCTTCCATCCCGTGCCTTCCACCGTTGGAGCGTGGTGCGCGCGGACCACCAGCAGGAACAGGCCGATCGAGGCAGTCGGCAGCACGACGCCGATGGGTCCCTTGGTCAGCACGGCCGCGCCCATGGCCGCGTACACCGTGCACCAGCCCCACCAACTCGGCTCGAAACGCGTTTGGCCGGCCCAGGGTGCGTTGCGTTCGTTGCCCTGGCCCGACTGCGGGCGCGCCTTGGCCGTGGCGGCCACGAACAACAGCATGGCCAAGGTGCAGAAGAACGTCAGAAACGCGTCGGGCGTCGCGGCCCGGGCAATGATGTTGAAGTTCAAGCTCGTGGCCAGAATCAGTCCTGACCAGAAGGCCACACTGGGCGAGAACGCCAGCCGCCCCAGGCGATACGTTAGCAGCACGCTGCCGATGCCGAACACCGCCGACCAGAATCGGGCCGCGAATTCCGTGGTGCCGAACACTTCATACGCGCTGATCATCAGCCAATACATCATGGCCGGCTTGTCGGGAAAGACCTGGCCGTTGAAGTACGGGGTGACGAGATCGCCGCGGAGGTACATCTCCTTGGCGGCCTGCGAGAAGATCGCTTCGTCGACGTCCCACAGATGGGTCGCCCCGAGATTGACGAAGAACATACAAGCGGCAATCGCCGCTAGCAGCGCGGGAAGTCGCAGAGGCTTGAGCATCCTTGCTCCTCACGGGGGAAGACGATTGGGGCCGGAGTGTACGGCAGCCGGCCGGCTGCCGCCAACAGCAGTTGATGCCGCGCGAGCTACGAGCGAAGTTGGCGTTTCGCCCTGCCGGAGAGCTTGCTATTCTTCCGCCTCGCCAGCCTCAGGGGGGCCCGCGAAGCCGGCGCGATGGCGCGCCCCGATGGAGTGCCTGCATTGATTCCCGATCCTTGCCGCGAGGACGACCTCCCTCGACCGCCGCTGCGCACCGTTCCGCACTTCTGGATGATGGCGGCGGTGCTGGTCGGCCTGGGCGCGGCACTGCTGGCAGTTGACGTGCCGCTGGCCTCTTGGGTGCACGACGGCCATGCGCCGGGGTCCCTCAAGAAGGTCGCCGGCCTGTCGGAGATCGCCAGCCACGGGCTGGGCATCGTGCTGATCGTGATCGTGATCGCCGTGCTCGATCCGTTGCATCGGTATGCCATCCCGCGGATTCTCGCCGCCTCGCTGGGAGCGGGCTTGATGGCCAACGTGGGCAAGTTGCTGCTGGCCCGGCTGCGGCCGCATCACGTCGACTTCGCGGCGATCGATCGCGGCCTCGCCACGTTCGGCGAGTGGCTGCCGCTGGCCAGCAATCCGAGTTGGCAGCAAGGTTTCCCGTCGGCCCACACGGCCACGGCGGCCGGTTTGGCCATTGTGCTGGCGGCGCTCTATCCCCGTGGACGCTGGCTGTTTCCGGCCGTGGCGGCGCTGGCGGGGCTCGAGCGCGTGTTGCACCAGGCCCATTTTGCCAGCGACGTCATGTGGGGAGCGGCCGTCGGCTGCGTCTTCGCGCCCTTGTGCGTGTACGGCAGCCCCCTCTCGGCCTGCTTCGACCGCCTGGAGGCCAAGCTGCTGTCGCGAAACGAAGCCGACACGCCCGGCACGGCGCCCCGCCCCCACGTTTCGCCCGGCGCCTCGCGTCCTGCCGCCTGAACACTTCCGTGGAAGTGCCTCCTGCATCCGCTATACTGAACCGCGGAATCAGAGCACGCTTACCCGGGAGGTTTCTCATGGTCGCCAATGCTTTGCTCGCCGCGCTGCTGACCGCCCTACCGGCGGCCTCGCCCGACGACTCCCCTTCGGCCCACGAATCCGGGCCATCGGCCTTCGAGCAAAAGACCGAGATGCGCGACGCCCAGGAGTTGCGCGACGCGGTGCACGAGACGCTACGGCGGCAAGCCACGACCGAAGGTGCCGCGCAGGAGGCTGCCCTGCGCGATCTGACGGATCTCTACGCGGAACTGATGGGGCCGACCCGGTTGAACGCTCAGCAGCAGTTGCAGTTTCGCGGCATGGTACGCAGTCGTCTGCTGCGGACCGCCAAGCGGCTCAAGCGAGAGCTCGCCCGGGCGGAAGCCAACAGGGACGAGTCCGACAGGGACGAGTCGGACAGGGACGACGCCGACGCGCCCAAGTCGGTCGAGCTGCCGCCTGTCTGGCAGGCAGCGCTCGCCCAAGTAGCGGGCAACTTAGGCGGTCAGGCTGCCGGCGCTGCTGGCGGCAACGTTAATCCAAATATTTTTTTCCAGGGCGGAGCGGCCGCAGGACGTGCCGCAGCCGGTGGCACGCTGGCCGCGCAGACGGCCGCCAACGCCGAGCAGTTGATCGAGCTAATTCAGACCACCATCGCGCCTGCCAGTTGGCAGGTCAACGGCGGACAGGGCACGATCATGTACTTTGCGCCCAAGCAGGTGCTCGTGATCCGACAAACCGGCGGCGTGCACAATCAACTGGGGCAGGCGCTGGGCGGATTGCGCGGCAAGAAAAACTGAGCCTGGCGCAATCGGGCCTTCGTCGGCTCAGTTGCCCAGAAAGCGCCGCGCGTAGCTTTCGGCGAGCTTCTTGCTCGCAAACGGCAGGATCTGAAACCGCGACGAGGCCCGCTCCGAGGGCGGCAGCCGCGTCAACGTTTGCTCCTGCCACTTCTTCGCGCCGCCGGGCGAGGTGGTGACGCTGGCGGCGCGCAGCTTCGCCGTGTCGATCATCACCACGTAGTGCGTCTGGTTGGCGATCGGATCGACGTAGGGCAGCGACCGCAGGTGCTCGACTAGCTTGGTTTCCATGTCGGCGTAGTCGGACCCGAAGTGCTTGGTGAAGAGCTGCTTCAAGTCGTTTTCGGCGCTGCGCTCGCGGGGCTCGAGCGGGCCTAGCTGCGCGATCTCGCTCACGTAGTCGTGGAACTTCTCGCGCTGCCGCGTGGCCAGGTAATGCGTCAGCGACCAGGCCGCCGCGTAGCCGCCCGACGAGAGCCGCGGCGCGGCCACGACCTCTTCGACGAGCACGCCGGGCGGACGCTTGCTCGCGCGCATCAGGCGATTGAGCTCGTACATCCGCAGGTCGTGCGGACGGCCGACGCCCTTCCATCGCATGCGGCGGCCCACCTCGGTCGGCGCGAAGTACTCGGCCAGTCCTTCCGACAGCCACATCGGCCAATGCGACAGCCGCTGTTGCACGCCGATGTTGTGCAGGATCTGGTGGATGCCCTCGTGGGCGATCACGCCGATCGACTGCTTGATGGCCAACTCCGGGGCCACCTTTACCAGGTCCGACTGCTCGTACATCACGATCTGGTTGGTGATCGTGTTGTAGTAGGCGGCAATCGAAGACGGCACCGGATCGTATTTCTGGAACTCCTCCTCGGTGCGGAACATGATCGCCACCAGCGGCGTTTCGGGATGGTGCACCGGCAGTTTCAGCCGCTTAAAGTAGGCGAAAATCGCCGGATACATCGTCTCCAGAATCCGGCTGGTGCCGGTGCGAAACGCCTCGCTGGTGTTGTAGACATAGATGTACCGCGCGGTCGAGCGAACCTTGAAGTCGCCAAACCCTTTCGCCTTCAGCTCGTCGGCGATCTGCTGCTTCGTGGCCGGTTCGAACGGCTCGTCGGTGATGGGGGCCTCGGCGGTCGGCACCGACACCAGACGCCCGTCGGGCAGGATCACCAGCCGCCGGTCGGCCACCTCGGCGTGCAACAGGGCGACGACGTCCTGGCCGTGGCGGTCTTTCACACGCACGTGTTGCCCCTGCCCGCGGCGCACGATGCCGCCTTGCGGCAGGATGAGTTCCGAGTCGTCGCTCGCGGCCCGCGGCACCGCCTGGGCGCGGCCGGAGTCCGTGAGGGCCGCAAGGCCGATGGCCGCCAGCAGTCCCCCAACGACGAGATGGCGTGCGGATCGAAGCATGGGTTCCGGGAAGTGCTGCGGGGGGCGCCTCGGCCGAGGGGCCGGTGGACCTTGCAAATTCGGTGGATCTCGGATACTTGTGGAGCTTTCCATTCTAACCCATTCAGCCGGGAAACGCCCGCGCCCGGGGCGGCCCGGTCCGAAGATTTTTTGAAAGCCGACCGAACGATGGCAGACGAGAAAGTCGACGAGAAGCGCCAGCGGGTGTTGATCGTCGACGACGACAACGAAATCGTCGAAAGCGTCCGTTACGCGCTGGAGTCGAACGGATTCGAGGTGATGGTCGCCCGCGACGGCAATCAGGGCCTGGCGATGGCCGAGCGCGAAGACCCCGATCTGGTCGTGCTCGACATGATGATGCCCAAGCGCAGCGGGTTTCTGGTGCTCGAAAAGCTGCGTCGCACGCGCCCGGTGCCGTTGCGCGTGATCATGATCACGGCCAACGAGGGCAGCCGCCACAAGGCGTACGCCGAGATGCTCGGCGTCGACGACTACATCCGCAAGCCCTTTGCCATGGACCGCTTGATGGAAAGCGTCAAGCGGTTGCTGGGCTGAACGGCCGCACCGTCTGTAGCGCACTTGGAGCGCTGCCGGCCCCAATTGCCGTGCCGAACAAAGTGTCCACATGCGACAGTTGTTCAAACGGCTACTCTGTCTGACGGGCCTGTACGGATTTTCACAAACGGGATGGCAAGTTTTTTGTGCCGGAAATCCCGGGCCGAATCGTGCGTTTCGGCAAGCTTTTTGCTGAGCAATTCCGGCGTTCCCGGGTGCAGGGTGCCCTCACGGCTTGCCGAAGTCGTATTGTCGACTCCCAGAGTTGTGAGCATACTTGAACTAGGGAAGGTAAGAAGACGGTCGCGGCAGGGACGGCACGGCCTCGGTTACCTGAAAGAGAAGCAAGGTCTTCCTGCCCGCCGCGCCTCGAGCGTTCTTTTCCAATTTCTCTCTCTGTCTGCCACGTTTGAAGATTTGCAGCGTTGGACGCTGCGCGTCTGACGGCGTGCGCGGGCGCCTCTCTGTCGGCCGCGTGCGGTTCTCCGTGCGCACTCAGGCAGGGGCGCGTTTGGTTGTGACGAAAGATCGGCTGACGAAAACCGGGGAACGACTCGAGGGTACGGCAACTAGACTGGAATCGGGAACAGCACGAATACGCATCTGATACGGGCCGCTGGCGCAACTCGCCGCGAGGCCCCTGGCGTTCAGGGACACTCCGGGCGAGCGGTGCCGATGAGCACCCTTCGGGGAGGAATATCCATGAACAGCGGACGCGAGATCATCACGCTCGTGGCCGAGCGCCAGGACCTCGACCAGTTCCGACGCAAGAACTGGGAAGGATCTTTCGAGGAGTACCTCGACGTGGTGCGGGCCGACCCACGTGTCACGCGAAACGCCTTCGAACGCGTATACGACATGATCATGTCGTACGGTACGGAAACCTACGAGGAGTTCCGCGACAAGCGCGTTCGCTACCGTTTCTTCAGCGATCCGGAGGATCACGGCCGCGACGCCGTGTTCGGCCTGGAAGACGCGCTGTCGGCACTGGTCAACGCCTTCAAGAGCGCCGCCCAGGGCTACGGCATCGAAAAGCGCGTGCTGTTGCTGCACGGTCCTGTGGGCAGCAGCAAGAGCACCATCGCCCGGCTGCTCAAGAAGGGCCTGGAGCGGTACAGCGCCACAGACGATGGAGCCCTCTACACCATCGGCTGGAAGACGCCCGAAGGCGTGCAGTGGTGCCCGATGAACGAGGAGCCCTTGCATCTGATTCCCGAACGCTTCCGCCCCGACGTGCTCGCGCGGCTGAATGCCGACGTCGCGCCCGGCGAGTATCTGGCCAAGGTCACCGGCGAGTTGTGCCCCTACTGCCGCTACGTCTACAGCCAAATGCTGCGTGAGGCCGACGGCGACTGGACGAAGGTGATCCAGAACGTGCGCGTGAAGCGGTTGATCCTTAGCGAGAAGGACCGCATCGGCATCGGCACCTTCCAGCCGAAGGACGAGAAGAACCAGGATTCGACCGAGCTGACTGGCGATATCAACTATCGCAAGATCGCCGAGTTCGGCAGCGACAGCGATCCCCGGGCCTTCAACTTCGACGGCGAGTTCAACATCGCCAACCGAGGGCTGGTCGAGTTCGTCGAAGTGCTCAAGCTCGACGTGGCCTTCCTATACGACCTGTTGGGCGCGAGCCAGGAACACAAGGTCAAGCCGAAGAAGTTCGCCCAGACCGACATCGACGAAGTGATCCTGGGCCACACCAACGAGCCCGAGTATCGCCGCCTGCAGGGCAACGAGTTCATGGAGGCGCTGCGCGATCGGACCGTGAAGATCGACGTGCCCTATGTCACGACCCTGGCCAACGAAATCAAGATCTACGAGAAGGATTACAACAACGAGACCGTGCCCGGCAAGCACATCGCGCCGCACACGATCGAAATGGCCGCCATGTGGGCCATTCTCACCCGGCTCGAAGAGCCCAAGAACGCCGGGCTCACCACGCTGCAAAAGCTGAAGCTCTACAACGGCAAGAGCCTGCCCGGCTTCACCGAGGACAACATCAAGGAGCTGCGCGAGCAGACGATCAACGAGGGCATGCAGGGGATCTCGCCCCGCTACGTGCAGGACAAAATCTCCAACGCCCTCGTGGCCCATCCCGAGGCCAAGTCGATCAACCCGTTCATGGTGCTCAACGAGCTCGAGTCGGGCCTGAAGCACCACACCCTGATCACGAACGACGAGCAGCGCACGCGCTATCGCGAGCTGTTGGGCGTGGTCAAGGAGGAGTACGAGAACATCGTGAAGAACGAAGTCCAACGCGCCATCGCCGCCGACGAGGACGCCCTGAAGCGCCTCTGCGGCAACTACATCGACAACGTCAAGGCCTACACCCAGCGCGAGAAAGTGAAGAATGCTTTCACGGGCCAGTACCAGGAACCGGACGAGCGGCTGATGCGTTCGATCGAGCAGAAGATCGACATTCCCGAAAGCCGCAAGGACGACTTCCGCCGCGAGATCATGAACTACATCGGTGCCCTGTCGATCGACGGCCGCACGTTCGACTACAAGACCAACGAGCGGCTCTACAAGGCGCTTGAGCTCAAGCTGTTCGAGGATCAGAAAGACTCGATCAAGCTCACCAGCCTGGTCTCGAAGGTGGTCGACGCCGACACCCAGGCCAAGATCGACGTGGTCAAGCAGCGTTTGATCCGCAACTACGGCTACGACGACGAAAGTGCGACCGACGTGCTCAACTACGTGGCCAGCATCTTCGCCCGAGGAGACGCCAAGCCCACGGCCTAGACCAGCAACACCCCACGGCCGCCGTCGAAGGCGCGTTGCCGAGATACCCCTTGCCCAACTCCGAGATCGCCCCATGAGAATCGAACACGACTTGTCGCGATTCAAGCAGATCGTACGGGGCAAGATTCGCCAGAATCTGCGCAAGTACGTGACCCACGGCGAGATGATCGGCCGCAAGGGCCGCGACCTGGTCAGCATTCCGATCCCGCAGCTCGATATCCCCCACTTCCGCTACGGTAAGAACGGCTCCGGCGGCGTCGGACAGGGCGACGGCGAGGTGGGCACCCCGGTCGGCTCGCCCGGCGACGACGAGGGAGGTGCCGGCGCCGCGGGCAGCGATCCGGGACGCCACATTCTCGAAGTCGAGGTCTCGCTCGAAGAGCTGGCCGTGATTCTCGGCGAGGAGCTCGAGCTTCCCCGCATCGAGCCCAAGGGCAACGACACGATCGAGCGCGAAAAGGCCCGCTACACCAGCATCCGCAAGAGCGGTCCCGAGTCGCTTCGGCACTTCAAGCGGACCTACATGGAAGCGCTGCGTCGCCAGATCTCGTCGAATACCTACGTGCCCGAGCGGCCCCGCGTGGTGCCGATTCGCGAAGACAAGCGCTACCGGGCCTGGACCGAGGTGAGCCTGCCGCAGGCCAACGCGGCGATCATCTACATGATGGACGTCTCCGGCTCGATGACCGACGACCAGAAAGAAATCGTCCGCACGGCCGCCTTCTGGCTCGATGCCTGGCTCAAGAGCCAATACAAGGGGGTCGAGCGGCGGTACATCATCCACGACGCCGCGGCCAAGGAGGTCGACGAGCACACCTTCTACCACACCCGCGAAAGCGGCGGCACGCGCATCAGCTCGGCCTACCGCGTGGCGGCCGACATGATCGAACGGGTCTTTCCGCCCACGGACTGGAACATCTACGTGTTTCAGTTTTCCGACGGCGACAACTGGGGCGAGGACAACGAGAAGAGCCTCGACCTGCTGCGAGGCGATATCCTGCCGCACGTCAATCTGTTTTGCTACGGCCAGGTCGAAAGCCCCTACGGCAGCGGCGAATACATCCGCTCGCTGGAGCACTCCTTCGACGAGGCCGAGTCGAAAATGATCGCCGTCGAGATCGAGAACAAAGACGGCATCTACGCGTGCCTGAAAAAGTTCCTGGGAACGGGAGTATGAACCACACACTGTAAACGAAACCGGGATGGGTGCCATGCTCACGCTGGCGTGAGCAGGCTCGCGCGTGCCGAGCCGGCGACACGAGTACGGCGCCCGTTAGGTCCAAGTGGAAACAGCACCTGGACCCCGCGAAAACCTTTCAGCGAGAGTCGAGCGCCATGGCTACTGTCACCTTCGAACCGCTGCCTGCGAACCTGGCCGACATTCAGGTCAAGATCGAGGGCTACGCCCGCGATTACGGGCTCGACTTCTATCCCACCATCTTCGAGCTGATCGATTCCGACCAGCTCAACGCCGTGGCCGCTTACGGCGGCTTTCCGACCCGCTACCCGCACTGGCGGTTCGGCATGGAGTTCGAGCAACTCAACAAGGGCTACACCTACGGCCTGCAGAAGATCTACGAGCTGGTCATCAACAACAACCCCTGCTACGCGTACCTCATGCGCTGCAACGGGCTGGTCGACCAGAAGCTGGTGATGGCCCACGTCTACGGCCACTGCGACTTCTTCAAGAACAACTACTGGTTCAGCCAGACCAACCGCAAGATGATGGACCAGATGGCGAACCACGGCAACCGGATTCGCCGCTACATGGACCGCTTCGGCGTGGAAGAGGTCGAGCAGTTCATCGATGCCTGCCTGAGCATCGAGGACCTGATCGACATCCACTCGCCCTTTGTCAAGCGGTTCGACCGGCCCAGCAAGTACGACTTCGAACACGGGCACGACGAGGTGGGCGAGCCGCCCGCGCCGGGACGTTTCCAGTCGAAGGACTACATGGACCCGTTCATCAACCCGCCGTCGGTGCTTTCGGCCGAGGCCGAGAAGCTGCGCAGCCAGGCCGAGCAGCAACAGACGCGCTTTCCCGCCGAGCCGGTGCGCGACGTGATGCTGTTCGTGCTGGAAAACGCCCCGCTCAAGCCGTGGCAGCTCGACGTGCTGTCGATCCTCCGCGACGAGGCCTACTACTTCGCGCCGCAGGCCCAGACCAAGATCATGAACGAAGGCTGGGCCAGCTACTGGCACTCGACCATCATGACCCGCCAGGGGCTCGAGGCGGCCGACGTGGTGAACTACTGCGACCACCACTCGGGCACGCTGGCCAGCTCGCCCACCAAGCTCAACCCCTACAAGCTAGGCATCGAGCTATTCCGCGATATCGAAGAGCGCTGGAACAAGGGTCGCTTCGGCAAGGACTACGAAGAGTGCGACGACTTCGTGGCCAAGCGCGAGTGGGACACCGGCGCCGGCCTGGGCCGCGAAAAGATCTTCGAAGTGCGCAAGATCCACAACGACCTGACGTTCATCGACGAATTCCTCACGCTCGATTTCTGCCGCGAGTACAAAATGTTCTCGTTCGGCTACAACCCCGCGAGCGACGCCTACGAGATCGAAAGCCGCGAGTTCCCCAAGGTCAAGCAGCAGTTGCTGTTCAGCCTCACCAACATCGGCCGCCCGATCATCGCCGTGCGCGACGGCAACTATCGCAACCGCGGCGAGCTGTATCTGGAGCACCAGTTCAATGGAGTGGAATTGAAGATGAACTACGCGACGGACACGCTGGCCAACCTGCACGCCCTGTGGCAGCGGCCGGTTCATATCGAAACGGTGCTCGACGGCACGAAGACGATCCTGTCGTTCGACGGCAGCGAGCACCATTGCGAAACGTGCGGAGACGCAGAATCATGACCCTCAAAGCCCAACTGGAACAAACCCTGGCTGGGATGGCTCCCTTTTCCACCGGCGAACAATCCGTCTCGCTCAGCGACGGCGATCTGCACCTGACCTGCCAGCTCGTGGCGCTCGAATCGCTGGGCTGCGCCTTTTCGCGGCTGGCGCTCTCCTCCGATCGCCTCGCCGGCCTCGATACCGACGGGCTGAAGCGCGTGGCCGAGGACCTTTCGGCCAAGCTCACCTATCTGCTCGAGCCGATCAGCCCGATCGAGACCGACGCCGAAGGCTGTGTCGTGCAGATGCGCTCGAACCCGCCTCACAAGGACGCCGACCGCACCAGCTACTACGAGCTGTTGGTCGCGCGCACAGGCGAGCTGAGCCTCACCCGCTACACCCGCGCCGCCGGCCAACCCCGCGAGTCGGTGCCCGCCCACGTCACCCGCGAAGTCCTCTGCCGCCTCGCCGGCGATTTGGCCGAAGCGGCCGCGTAGGTCGCGACCGCTCATTCCCCCAGCCAGTACGAGTACAGGCTGGCGTTGCGCAGCGTGAAGCGAAGCCGCACGCGTCGATCCGAGAGGTCGGAGATTCCGCCCGGCTGCCAGGCGACTTCCTCTCGGGGATGATCGCCGCGGATCGCTTGGGACTCGGCCAACACTTGGCCGGCTTCGTCGCAGGCTTCGACGCGCAGCTCGCCGTCTTGCGCATCGACGTTCAGCAACAGCTTGTCCGCCGGCAGCGTGAACGGCTCGGTCAACAGCGTGCCTTCGGTTTCGTCGGCGTCGAGCGATATAAAGCCGTCGCGGCGGAGCACGGCCAGGCATACGGCGCCGACGTCGCGGTCGCGGCCGGCTTTGGGCACGTGCTTGCCGTCGGGATACGTGCCGAAGTAGTCGAACGTGCTCCGCCACTTGAGGCCCGTGTAGTAGAACCACAGCTCGTCGTCGCGCACCACCGGCGCCGACGGGGGCAGAATCTGCGTCAGATCGTAGGCGCCCGAGTCGATTCGCGATGGGGCGATGAACGGCTGCCGATCGCCCAGCCGCTGCCAGTCCTTCAGGTCCCGGCTGCACACCAGCTCCACCAGGTGAAAGCCGTCGGTGTTCGGGTAATTCGGCACGGGCCCCGTGGCGTGAAACATCGCCGGTAGGCCGAGGTACAGGCCTTCGTAGCGAAACACGCCCATGTTATAGACGTCGACGTTGTAGACCGCGGGATCGTTGTACAGGGTCTGCTCGAGCGTCTTGTCGGCCCGGCGTGCTTCGATGTCCTTTCGGCCCCGCTGTTGGTCGACGTCGTCGGCCTCGAACACCAGGCCGTAGTCGTCCCACGTCTCGAAGTCGCGGCTCGTGGCCAGCGCCACTGCCCGGCCGTGCGTGCCGCCGCGCTTGACCGTGTGGACGAACAGGCCGTTCTCGGCGTCGTAGCTGAAGTTGCCCTCGTCGGAGCTCTGAATCTTCGGCACGTCGAGCTCCGTCCAAGTCACTCCGTCGGGCGAGGCCGCAAACCCCTTGTTCAACAGCGGCGCCTTGAACCGCCGGTCCGGATCCTCTTCGCCCGGGTCGTACACCGCCATGTGGATCCGCATGTTCGTCTCGGGCCCCGGCGTCCAGTGCAGTCCGTCACGGCTCTGCCACAGGTTCTCGTCGATCCCCAGCACCCACAGCTTGTACACCTCCTCCTGCGGATCCCACACCGGCGCCGTGCGCGTTTGGATGCTGTCTTTCGGTTGGGGGCTGCGAATCACCGCCCCGCGCTTTTCCGGCGCGTGCAAGTGGCGCGTCAGGTTGTCGATCTGCGCGACGCCGTGGTCGTCGACAAACAGTTGCCGCTGGCCGGCGGGGACATGGAAGTCTTCGGCCCCTGCGTACGCTCTATTAATGGCCGTTGCGAAAAGAGCGGCCGCCGTCACGGCCGGGCAGGATAAGATTCTAAACAGGTACATAGGTGACTCAGCTCGGGGTATGTCAGTAATCGATCATGGCGCCGTGGCCTGCATCAGGCCGCGGATGTAGCCGAAGGCGAACAGGCGGCCTTTCATCGTGTAGCCGGGCTCGCCGTCGTCTTCGCCGGCCAGTTGCGGCACGTGGTCGGGGCGGATCGGGCCCGTGAAGCCGATCTCGCGATAGGCCCGCATGGCGGCGGCCATGTCGGTGGGGCCGTTGTCGTGAAACGTTTCGGCGAACGACTCGGCCGTGCCGCGCACGTCGCGAAAGTGCACGTAGCCGATGTGCTCACCCAGCCGCCGGATCGTGGCTGGAATGTCGAGGCCCATCTCGGCGAACGTCCCCTGGCAAAAGCAGATCTTGTTGCTCGCGCTGGGTACGAGCTGCACGAGCCGCTCGAAGGCGTCGACGTGGTTCATGATCCGCGCCCGGCCGAGAAACTTCGCCAGCGGCGGATCGTCGGGATGCATCGCCAGCACCACCCCCGCCCGTTCGGCCACGGGGACCAGCTCGCTTAGAAACGCCTCGAGCTGCCGCCACAACGTCTCGGCCGAGATCTCCTCCACGGCCGCCGCGCCCCCGTCCCCTGCCCCGTCGTGCCCCAGCAGAATCGCCCGTTCGGCGTCCCGCAGGTCGAACGCCGTGACCCGCGCCCCGCCCCGCTCGGGCGCATCGAGCCGCGTGCGCACCCAGTCGGTGCCGGCCATGAAGTTGTAGCAGAGCACCTCCACCCCCAGCTCCCCCATCATCTCCACCAGCGACTTCATCTGCGCGACTTCCGTTCCGTCGTCGCGTCCGACCTTGATGTTCTCGATCGGCAGATAGCCCTCGATCACCGACATCCGCAGCCCGAACCCCTCGACCCGCCGCTTCAACTCGACGAACTCCCTGGCATCTGGCCCCAGATACCGCGCCACTACGTCCGTCACGCCGCACTGCGCCGCCAGCGCGAGATTTTCGTTGGACATCGGATTCAACACGGTGGCCAAACGCATGGGATACTCCGGAATTTCGACGGCGAACCGGGCCCCATTCTACACGGCCCGCATCCGGTTGCTGCAAACAGGCTCCCCTCCTAAGATGCGTGTTGGGGCGCTTGACCCGAGTCGCCCGCTCACTCTCCCTGGAAACCACGCATGTCGCACGCATCCGCATCGCAGGAAGTCTCGCTCAAGCCCAGCGAGGGTTGGCACTGCAGCCACTTCTATTACCGCTTCGATCGCGCGGCCCTCAAAGGTCTCAGCGCCAACGAACTTGCCGAGGGCCGGCAGCAGTTTGCCGCCGCGCTCGATCCGGCCGCCGAGGGTGCGCCCGCGCGGCTTCAAACTTCCGTCGTCAGCGGCCACAAGGCCGACTTCGGGCTGATGCTGCTCGATGCCGATCCGCTGGTGATCGACAGCGTCCATCAACGCCTGATGGCCGGCCCGCTGGGCGCGGCGCTTCTGCCGACCTACTCGTTCGTGTCGCTCACCGAGGTTTCCGAATACGTTCCCTCGGTCGAGCAGTACGGGCAGCGGCTGGTGGCCGAGGGCGAAGATCCCGACGGCCCGGCGTACGCGGCCAAGCTGAAGGCCTACGAGGGCCGCGAGGTGATGATGCGCAAGCAGCGGCTCACGCCCGACCTGCCCCCCTGGCCCGCTACCTGTTTCTATCCCATGAACAAGAAACGCAAGGTCGGCGAAAACTGGTTCCTGCTCGACTTCGATGCCCGCAACAAGCTGATGGCCGAGCACGGCCGCACCGGCATGACCTTCGGCGGCAAGGTCACGCAGTTGATCACCGTCGGCCTCGGCTACGACGACTGGGAGTGGGGCGTCACCCTCTGGGCCCGCAATCCCGAGTTCCTTAAAGACATCGTCTACCGCATGCGCTTCGACGAAGCCAGCGCCCGTTATGCGGAGTTCGGGCCGTTCTACACGAGCTACGTGACAACGCCGGCGCAGGTGTTGGAGCACTGTAGGGTGTGAGGGTAGTGGTCGGTGGTCAGTGGTCAGAAAAGGCAAGAACCGCTGCGATCGCTTGTCGGCGTTACATTCTGTTGCGTGTCGGCAGTGCTGCCGTCTAAGTGGAATCTCGCGATGAACGTCGAATTTCGAAACCTGGAGCGATCAGACGGTGCGAGTGGTGGCGTAATTTTCGACGAAGCGGCAGCGCTCTTGGAAGCGATCCAGGTTCTTCGACGAGATCGAGTCCCGTTCATGGCTGAAGTCGTTGGTGAGAATGGAAATAAACTGACGATTGGGATCGCCGAAGACATCGGGTGTGTCCAGCACGCTGCAAGCGATGGAACCCCACCGTACTTAATGGCTGTCGAGAGCACTAAGAACCGCCCGAGCGAGATGAGTTTTCTTGTTGGAGGCACGCCAACGCCGGTTGAACCACGGTACCTCATTTCGGCACATGCCGTGGACTCGGTTGTTTCCGAGTTCTGCACGACTGGCGCACGGAGCCGCAGCGTCAATTGGACGGAGCTTGGGCCTTAGACTGGGTCGGCCGACGCTACCGAGAGTGCATTGCTCGCCGCGCGGGAAGGAATTTAGACAGTTCCACGTAAACCCCTGCGAAACCTGGGGCTTACGGCGAATCCCCCGCGCTGGATGGGGCATCTTCCCGAGAAAAGGCTTGCTTCGATCCACCCGGCGAGTAAGGTAAAGCCCACAAACTGCATGCGGTTTCGGGACTTTGCCCGAGACACCCACCACTGCGGAGTCGCTAGTGCCTCGAATCGAAATCCGGCAAGTTCTAAAAGGCCACTGACGGTCTGTGTCCGCGCACACAGGGTGTCCGTGGCTTTTTTGTTGCCAGGATGGTCATCCCAGCACCTCGGAGTCACCACGATGAGAATGCTCTTCCTGACGACGGCAACCCTCCTGGCACTCGCTGCCGGCAACTCGGCTCGCGCGGTTCCGATTCACATCGACGCCGAAGCGGCCTACACCGGGGCCAGCGGCAACATTCTGACGATGATCCCGTTGGGCACGCCCGTCACCGCCGACGTCGATTTCTCGGCCAGCGCGGCCACGCCGCCGTCGGCCTACCTGGCCGATGTCACCGGTAGCTTCACCTGGGACAACGGCGGACCGCAAGTGTTCAACGTCAGCAGTGCCACGATCGGCCCCACCTCCTCCAGCGGCGTCATCGGCCTGAACTTCTCGGGCAGCGGACCGACGATTGGCAGCCTGACCATCGCGCAGTTTACGATCACCGTGGACCTCGGCACGAACCCATTCACGACGACCGAAGAGATCGCCTCGCTGCTGGTGAACCAGGCGAGCGTCGTCAAGATGCGGGTCGGCGTCTCCGCGCCCAACTCGACCAGCTTCGGCGATCTCGACGCCAACGTCTCTGGCCTGATCGTGCCCGAGCCCTCGACGTTCGCCCTGGCCATGTTCGGCATCGCCGCCTTCGGCGCCTTCGCCTGGCGGCGGCGGGTGGGGTGATATTCGAATGCCCTCGGTGTGTTTGAGTGGGACGCCAAGCTCTTGGTAGCTATCGCCTACGAGATCCCATGCAGCCATTCAATCGAACCCGTCGTGGCGTCGACATTGGCAACGCTAAACGGCAAGTCCGACTCATCAAGTGGTACAGCCAGAACAACCGCCCATCGAATCTCACCCTGAAACTCGATCAACCGAGCTTCTGTGATGTCATAGCCTGGTCCGAACGGCTGTGGATCAGCACGGCGCATGGCTTCTCGTACTACGGTAGCGGCCTGTTCAATTGATAGCATTACAACCTCGGCGCGAGTTACCGGCCGCCCGGTATCCGAACGGGATGGCGTTTACGGCCCCTTCACGAACTGCCCGTAGTTCGTATTCCGCTCCGGATACGCCTCGGTGCCGCGCCAGACCACCGTGCACGACTCGCCGTCGGCTTCGTCCTGGTCGTGGACGACGACGGTGGCTTGAATGCTGTGCCAGTTGTCGGATTGCTGGCTGGTGATGAAACCGATCGGCACGGCGATCTCCACGTCGTAGCCGTCGTCGGTGCGCCGGGCCGTGGCCTTTGTGCCTTCGATGGGCCGGCCGCGTCGCAGGGCCGTCACTTCAACCTCGCTCGACTCGTCCCCCTTGGGCGCCGTCACGCGAAACACGTACGCCCCGCGCCCCTGCCGGGGATCGTTGCGGCGCTGGTCGATCGGCCGCGCATCCACACGCAGCTCCAACGCGTCGCCCGCCTCGATCACCCGCTCGTCGACCACGTGGGCCGACAGGTACAGGTGCTCGTCATCGTGCCCCAGCCCGAAGTGCACCGACGCGTCGTCCGGGCCCGTCCAGGTCTCGGTCGCACCGACCAGCAGCGGACGCTCGCCGGTCGCCTCACCGCGCGCAAGCGCCTCTTCCAGCACCCCGTCGATATTCTCAAGCGTCGCCACCGGGCAATCGAACTTGCGATCGATCACCACCGGGATGGTGCGCTCAGCCGTCAGCGGCACTTTGTCGCCCGTGGTGCGGAGGTTGGCCGTCAGCAGCGTCTCGGCCAGGTGCGGAAAGGCGATCGGCTCTTCGAAGCGAATGCCCACCGACAGATCGCTCGTCTCGCCGGGCCCGGCCGCCAACTCGAGCTTCGCCGGATCGACCGTCAGCCCCCGCAGCGGAAGGCCCTGAATCGTGCCGCGAATCTCGATCGGCTGGTCGAATTCGTTGGTCACCCGCACGTCGATCGTGCCTTCGCTGAGATCCTCGCTCTCGCCGATCAGGATCGGAGCCACCTCGATTCGCGTCTTAGCCAGAAACTGCCGAAACCGCGCGATGCCTTCCTCGGTCACCGCGTCGGCCGGCAGGATGCCGTCGAGCAGCAGGTTGGCCACGTGCGGACCGTCGGCCTCCATCGTCAGCCAGGTCACGTGGTCGAACTCGCCGTAGGGCACGCCCCGCAATCGCGAGCCGCCGCCGGTGGTGGCCAGGTGGTAGTACTTCCGCCCGTTGCGTTCGTACTGCACGTAGTGGTGCACGTGCCCGGCAAACACCGTGAACGGCCGGTTGCCCAGCAGCTTCTCGACGTCTTGCCAATGCGTCTCGTCCGGGTTGCCGGCCGTGCGGTTCGCCTCCGACCGGGTCCACAGCGGCTTGTGCATGAACAGCAGCGTCCAGCGGGCGTCGGCGTGCTTGGCCAGGTCCTGCTCGAGCCAGGCGAGTTGTTTCGGCCCGATCTGGTTGTCGCGATCTTCCGACGACAGGCAGACGAAGTGCACGCCGCGGTAGTCGAACGAATACCACTCGGTGCCAAAGTGCTCGCGCCAGATCTTGTGCATCGTGGGGTTCGACACGTCGTGGTTGCCGGCCACGAAGAAGAACTTCATCTCCATCTGGTCGATGAAGCCCAAAAACTCTTGCCACTGGGCCTCGACCTCGTCGCGGTCGTTGCTGTACCCCTCGATCAAGTCGCCCACCGACACCACGAATTCCGGCCGCATCCAGTTGAGCCGCCGCACCGCCTTCATCCAGATGCCCGGCCGATGCCCGCCCGTGTTGTCCGTCATGATCGCGATGTGAAACCGATCCGGATCGTCGAGCACCGGCTTCTCCGACCACGGCCTCGCCCCCTCCATCGCCGGCAGCATCAGCCCCTGGGGCAGCACCTCGCCCGAGGAGGTCGTCGTCAGGGGCGCGTTGCCGTCGTGCTTGTGATCCGCATGATCGTGCTTCTTCCCCGGCTCCGGCGGATGCCCAAGCGCCAGCGAACCCACCACGACCGCCCCCACGCCCGCCAGCACCGCACCGATCCAAACCCTTCGCATTTAATAACCTCGCCTAAGATCACGTTGCCGCGTTGATATTCACCACATGGAGCGCCTCGATTATGACCGGAGCCAATCCGCGGGTCGACCCTTGTCCGACGATGGTAAATCGACCGCCTCGCACGAGTACCAACGGGCCATCGCGCGGGCTAAACTTCTTTTTGCTCCTGCCGAGCTGCCCTGCCTTCAGCCCCCTAAATTGACCCCGTGCCCCCGGCTCAGCATACTATTGCGTGAGCGGTGCGTTGGATCGGTTCGCAAATGTTCCTTCTTGGCTAGGGTCCTGGTGTGGATCGTCACGAGCGCCTCGAGTCGCGCGAACGCCAGGGCGCCGCGCGGACACAGCTTGAAGTGTGGCTGGACGACGCCCGCGCCGGTTCGGACGAGGCCCTGGGAGCGTTGCTCGAGGGTTGTCGCAAGTACTTGCTGCTGATGGCCAGTCGCGAGTTGGACTCCGACTTGCGACCACGCACGGCCGCGTCCGATCTTGTGCAGGAGACGTGCGTCGAGGTACACCGCTCCTTTCAGGGCTTTCGAGGCAATACCGAGGACGAACTTTTCGGCTGGCTACGCGCTATCCTCAGCAATCGACTGGCCACCAACGTTCGCAGGCATCGCTACACGCTGAAGCGAACGGTCGATCGGGAGCAGCCGTTGGACCTCGCGCCGGTCGCGATGTGTCTCGGAAACCACGACGATCCGACTCCGAGCGATCGGGCCGCGCGACACGACGAAGATCGCCGCCTCCAGGATGCGCTGAACCAGTTGAATGAGCTCGATCGCAAGCTGATCGTTATGCATACCTGGGAGCAGCAAACGTTCACCGAAATCGGCCGCCGGCTCGGAAAGTCGGCCGATGCGACACGACGGGCATGGGGCCGAGCCGTCAAGCGTCTGGAGCGCAAGTTGCGCAGCACGCGATGAACGTTCCACACGACGATCCAGACGAGCGATTCTCCCAGGCGCTGGCCGACTACGAACGTTCGCTCGCCCGCAGTGCATCGCCCAGCGACACGCCAGCGGCCGATCGCACAAACTCCGCGCTCGAGTCGCCGCAGGCCCCCGAGCTCGGTCGTGCCAAGCAGTGCCTCGAGTTCCTGCACCGTGCGCGTCGACGTGGCTTTCGGCCTGCACTCGACGGCGCCGCGATCGATCAACGGTCGAGCGAGCTCCAGGAGGCCCATCCTCTGGGACGCTACGTCATCGAGCGTGAATTGGGCCGCGGCGGCCTGGGAATCGTCTACCTGGCTTTCGATCCGAAGCTCGACCGCCACGTGGCACTTAAGGTGCCGCGGTTCGATACCCATTCCACCGCAGAAACGCGGCGACGTTTCCTGCGCGAGGCCGAAGCAGCCGCCCGGCTCAGCCACCCGAATCTCGTGGCCCTGTACGACGTGGGCGAGCAGGGCGCGACGACCTTTCTGGCCAGCGAGTACTGCGCCGGGCCCACGCTGACGCAGTGGCTGCGCGAACAAGACAAACCCGTGCCGCCCCGGCAGGCGGCCACGATCGTGTTGCAGTTGGCCGAAGCGGTCGAGCACGCCCACAGTCGCGGCGTGCTGCATCGCGACATCAAGCCCAGCAACGTCATCCTCGCCGAACGACCGCCCGACGTCACATCGCCGCAGGGCGCCGACGGCTTCCCCTGGGTGCCCAAGCTGACCGACTTCGGCATGGCCCGGCTGCTCGAGCAGGAATCGCGTGATACCCGCACCGGTACGGTCCTCGGCACGCTGGCCTACATCTCGCCCGAGCAGGCCGAGGGCCAGGTCGCCCAGCTCGACGCCCGGACCGACGTCTACGGACTGGGGGCCGTGCTGTACGAATTGTTGACCGGCTCGGCTCCCTACACCGGCGCCACCGACGCCGACACGCTGCGAAAGCTGATCTCGGGCGAACCCACGCCGCCGGGCAAGCTGCGCGGCGAGCTGCCCCGCGATCTCGAGGCCATCACGCTCAAGTGCCTCAGCCGTTGGCCCGCCGACCGCTACGCCACGGCCCACGACGTGGCCGGCGACCTGCGCCGCTTTCTGGACGGCGAGCCGACCCTGGCGCGTCCGCTGGGCCCCTGGGAACGAACCTGGAAGTGGTGCCGTCGCCGACCCACGGTCGCGTCGCTGGCCGCGGTGTTGGCCATCTCGGCGGTCAGCCTGCTGGCCACCGTGCTGGTCTCAATCGCTCGCGTACAGGCCGAGGCCGCCCGGGCCGACCGCGAGCGTGCCTCCGCCCTGCGAGAAGCCGAAGCCAGTCGCCGGCTGCTCTACGCGTCGGACGTGCGGCTGGCGTACGAAGCCTACGACGCCAACAACGTGGTCCGTGCCCTGGAGGTGCTCGACCGACACGTGCCGCCGCCGGGGCGCGAAGACCTGCGCGAGTTTGCCTGGTACTACCTGCGCGATCAGTGCGAGCCGGAGACGATGACGCTGCCCGGCCACCAGGGTCCTGCCCATTGCGTGGCCTACTCGCCCGATGGACGCCTGATCGCCAGCGGTGGAGAAGACGCCGCGGCCCGACTGTGGGAGGCCGACACCGGACGACTGGTGCGCGTCATGCACGACGCGGCGGCGATCGAGGTCGACGGCCTGGCCTTTTCGCCCGATGGCCGAACGCTGACCACGGCCAACGCCGACGGCACCGTCCGCCTATGGAACGTGACCAGCGGCGATCCATCGGCCGTGCTCCGAGGACACACCGATCACGTGCTGGCCGTGGCCTTTTCGCCCGACGGCAAATGGCTGGCCAGCGGCAGCCGCGACGAGAGCGTGCGCGTGTGGGATCTTGCCGGCGGTCGGCCGCTCGTCACGCTCGACCACAAGCTGGCGGTCGTCACCGCCGTGGCCTTCGCGCCCGACGGCAAGACGCTCTTCGCCGTGGACGAATCGGGCGCGGTGCGCGGCTGGCCCACCGCGAGTTGGGACGGTCGCTGGGGAGTTCGGCCGCGTGGCGGCGATCACTTTGCCCTGGCCGCGCTGCCCGACGGTCGACGCGTTGCCGTCGCCGGGCGTCTGCGGCAGATCACGATTTGGGAACCTTCGGCCGACGGCCACTTCACCCAGCTTGCGGAACTCCGCGGCGGGCATAGCGACTGGATTCAATCGTTGGCCCTAGCGCCCGATGGCGATACGCTGGCCTCCGGCGGCAAGGACCGCATCATCCAACTGTGGTCCATCAGCGACGGGCGATTGCTGCGCACGCTGCGCGGGCACAAGGATCGCGTCTGGAGCGTCGCCTGGTCGCCCGACGGCAAACGTCTGGCCAGCGCCTCGGGCAACGGTAGCGTCAAAGTGTGGCAGGTGCACGAAGACCAGGCGGCCGTGTACCCGCCCTTGTCGACGCACGTGCGCGATGCGGTCTTCTCCCGCGACGGCACGCTGTTGGTGACCGCGTGCGAAGATGGCCGCCTGCGGGTTTGGGATGCCGCCACGCGCTCGCTGCTGACGACGATCGACACGCTCCACCAGGCCGTGCATGCCGTGGCCCTTTCGTCGGACGGCGCCCTGGTCGCCGCGCGGGGCGACGATCACAGCCTCACCGTCTGGGACCGGGCCACGGGCCAGCAGATCGCCGGCCTTCCCGAATATGACGAACCCGGTGTCGCATTTGCCTGGGCGCTCGAAGGGCATCAATTGGTTGTGGCGCCCGATGACCACACCCTGGCGTTGATCGACGTCGACACGGGGCGCCTCATCTGGTCGATCGACTGCGAGTCGCTAGTGCGCGGCGTGGCCATGACGCCGCGGCGGCAGATGATCCTCTCGGGCTGGGCCGTGCAGATTCGCGACGCCAGCTCCGGGCGCCTAGAGCGCAGCTTCCGCGAATCCAACAGCCAGTTCGCCGTTTCCGCCGATGGGCGCATGATCGCGGCCGGCAACGCCGCCGCCGTCACCCTGATCGACGCCGGCACCGCCGAGCGCCTGCAGACCTTGCTGCCCGGCGGCGAGTTGGTCAAGCGACTGGCGATGCACGGTAGCACGCTGGCGGTCGCCATGCACCCGGCCGACATCAGCCTGTGGGATCTGCGCACCGCCCAGATGCTCTGCCGCCTCGATTGCGACGCCGCCGATATCGAGGGCCTCACCTTCTCCCCCGACGGCCACCACCTCGTCGCCACCGGCCGCGACCCCACCCAGCAGGGCCGCATCTGGGAGTGGAAGATCCGGCCGCGTGAGTAAGACGTCGTAGTCGCCCCCCGCGTCCATCCGCGCTTCTTACGTCCAACGTCCGCCGGCGGCACAGACGTGTGCTCCTCTTCCCTTTTCTCTTCTTTGCACAAACAACGATCGCCCGGCTGCCGGATCGAGCGGGGCGTGAGTAACGCCGGGCGGGGAATTCTTAACCTATACTTGTGTCGTGTAGGACTCTTTCGTCAAGACCTTGCTGCAAGGGAGAGGACACATGGGCCGTGCCGTCGTCATCGTGTTGGGCTGCGTGCTAGGGCTGGGGTTGCTGTTCTACGAAAACGACTCGACGTCGCCTGGAGGAGCCCCGGCCGCGTCCGAACCGGGGCGTGCTGCCGGGCCTGAAGCTCGCCGGTGGCTCAAAGGCAACGAGAGCGAGAGCGCGTTGGCCTCGAATCGTTTCGGGCCCACCGACGAAGCCCTGCGATTCGTCAACGAGCTGTATCGCGCGGGGGCGACACGAGTCGTTGTCCCCAGCGACGCGATCAGCGACGATGGCGTGGAACGGTACGCCGACGCACTGGTCGTCGAGCTTCCGTCGAATCCCGACAAGCGTTCGCGCGTGCTCGCAATATGCGAACGAGAACTCCGCCGCCAAGGCCTCGACCCTGACGACGGCGATCAGGTCTACCTTTGGTGGGACTAGGCAGAAGGGGACATCATGATGTCCCCTTTTTCGCTCCTTTTTTGCTGTCCAACTGAAACGTTCGCAGATCGGGTGGTGTTTGAAAACGCGAGTCGCTGACATCGTAGGTTACCCGTGGGCCATCGGCGCAAACGAAGACGGGCTTGGCCGGTGGATCCGGATAACTTGGATGTCCCAGGAACAACGACTCGATGATTTGCCCTTGGCGGTCGCGGACGACGACCACATATCGGCGCGGGTCGCCCCCCAGGAGTCCCGCCCTAGACAACCTGAGTGCCACTCCGACCTCGCAGTCGGAGAATCTGTGGTCGGCAACGAAGTCCTGGTACATGAACGTGTTCTTCATCACGTTCAGCCGCCACCGGACCAACCCCACGAGCAACGCGACGGGCAGCAATGCGCCGAAGGCCAGCGCGATCGTCCCGCACCCGTACTTGGGCATGGCCGACTCTCCAGGGCGATCTGTCATACGCAGACTGAACCGGCGTGAGATAGGGGGTGTGTCAGTACTCGTCCCCGGCGTAGTATGCCCTCCCCAAATCAGCATCGTACGCAAACTGCATTCCGCGAAACTGTGCACCGCCATCGTACGACCACCCATTGCGAATCGTATGATTGACTTCACCGACAGCCGGATTGCTAGAACAGGTTACGATGACAAACTGCGTTGTTACGGGCTCTATGTATTCCCGACGCGGATCTGCGTCACTTGAGCCCGCCAGGGATCGCGCCCACCGACTGAACCCCGGCTCATCGATTGCAAAGTTGTACACGATCGTCCGGCGAAGACCTCGAAGCACGCAGACATCACTCGCGCCGGGCGGCAGATCGAGGCTGGCCGCGCGGGGTGAAGCATGCGTAAGGTGACGGGGCGGGATCTGACCCGTGCCGCGCACGAATCCATAGGCCACGACCGCCAGCGCGAACACCAGTACGAGCCCGTCTCGCAGCGTGAGCTGAAAGCGGAAACGACCGTCGCGGCCCGCGGGCGTTCGTTCGTCGTCGACCACGGGCGATGCCACGATTGGCGCATTGCCCAGGCGCCGCTGCCTGCGGCCGTTAAGCAGGCTTATCCAGCACAGCCCTGCGCCTGCCAAGCCGGCCGGAAACACGAGACTCGCGAGGTAACCCCATTCCGGCAGCTTTCCGGAAAAGACCGGTTCGAGGGTTGCAGCGCCGGCCGTGACAAGTAGACCCAGTCCGATGGCGAGCAATGCGCCAGACAGCGACTTCGCCGCCAAGGCACTTCCATGGAAGACCGCCACGAATTGACCAATCGCTAAAGCAAAAGTAGGAACCGCCAGAACCCCTAAGAGGATCTTGATGACAGGATTCCAGTGCACCAGGCCCGACAGGAACAGGCCGCACAGGTAAAGGAGGAGGCATGACAAGAGTACGCTGCTTGCGACTAATTGCCAGCCTGGGCGCAACATAGAGATACCCATGCGCTTCGGAGCTTCCGGGACCAAGAGACATCTCCATCATACCCGCCGCTTACACGTGCTTCTCGCAATGGGAAATGAAAGGGGGACATCACTCATTGTTTATCAGTGATGTCCCCCTTCTCTGTCCCGGACGCGTGACATACACCGAAGGCGGCAGGTCATTCAACTCGTCAAGTACCGACCAGTCTCCCCGAATGCCTTGAGAAGGGAGATAGCACGTATGGACGACGACTACATTCGCGGCGTCGGTGCCGCTCGCCTGCGCTTGAAGCTCGAACAATCGTTCGCCGATTGCCCCGAACCAGCGGTAGAGAGGTCCCGGAGGCGCGCAGTCAGCCGGTTGGAATACGGGTTGCATCGGGATGTCGTTCCCTAGTGATGCTACGTCGGCATATAGCGAGATCGTTTGGAGCGGCAGCCCGGCGTGCTGACCCACGGCATGCTGTATCGTTTCTTGGTTAAGCCACTTCATGGCACTCTTGATAGCGTGTCGCTTCCCGTGGGCAACGATGCCTCTGCAGAATGGTCGTTCGTCGCCTCCTCTTGTGCCCTGCGGCACTCCGACAACAAATCGTCGCGGCCACCCGCCGAGTCATTCTACGTCACCATTGTAGCAGGCTCACTCCGTGAGCCGTCGCAGAAGTGCCGTGGTGCCTTGGCCGACCCGCAGTCGTTTGCTGCCGTCGTCGCAAGCGGCGGTGGGATATCCAGCGAGGTGCTGCTACGGCTCACGGAGTGAGCCTGCTACATCGTGGGCCTGCGGCACTTCTCGGCTTGGGTCGGCATGGC
>ERZ869936.58-NODE-58-length-185445-cov-9.085371_pt1 | contig 185445 bp, 159 predicted proteins | sample MGYA00520876_ERZ869936 | MGnify/ENA primary metagenome ERZ869936 (study PRJEB32218, sample SAMN09650985) | biofilter metagenome | isolation source: enrty point of leading RO module | place: Saudi Arabia: Thuwal, RO plant located on Red Sea | collected 2016-02-17 ...
ACGCTGGGTTCGTATCATGTTCCGTCCCCGCATCACCCCAAACGTGCAAGGTATGAGTATCATAAGGGTTTTGAACCCCAGCCCCGCTTTTCCAATCCTTCCGCTCTTCGATGTGATCGGTGACGTCGATCGATTTATAGTTGGGATCACTGTAAGACAGGTAGCTCTCAGACAAGTACCATTGCTCATTCCCCTGGTCGGTCGTGGATGTTGTGATGGTAGGATCGTCAGCCCCATTCAGACGAATCGTGGTCGTGTTCTCCAAGGTATGGGAACTCTCGTTGCGAACCTTGTCACGTTGACGCTCCCAGGCCCCGCTAGTAGTCCACTCGGTGCGAAAATCGTCACTTGAGGTGAACTTGCGAGTGGTCTCTGTTTTATTCGTGGTTTCGGCCTTTGCTTTGAGTTCCCTTCCATAAGGGGTATCCTCATACGAAAAATCATCTTCTTGATGGACAACTTTTATAGTTGTGTTGATGTCTTGAAACTTCAGACGATAATCACGCTCTACCGTTGGATCAGAAGATGCTGTATCATGACCACGCCCCTTCTTCGTGATGGTCTCCGTCGAGTTGCGATCGTGATGGGCTTTCAATTGGCCACTGACAGCCGAAACTCCGTCACTTCCCAGGGTATGCGAGGCGTTATAGCTTGAGTTCTCATCCCACACGGTCTCGGTAACTGTCTTGTGCAGGATGTCGTAGGTGGTCGAGGGACCGTGATCCACGGTCGTCTTCGAGTCCCCCTTGGCATTGCGGGTGATCTCCAGGGTCTGCCTGTCTTCAGGCTTGCTGCCGGTCGTGGTAAATGTCTTGGTATGGGTTCCCTCTTCATGAGATTCCGAGTCGGTATCTCCCTGGGTGACGCTCGTCGATTTTCCTGCTCCGTCCTTGGTCCATATGGTCTCGGTGGTGGTTTTGTTCCCTTCATCGGTAGCACGGGTGGTGACCGTGGTGGTCGTCTCCGAGTCCAGGGTGTCGTAATCGCCGGTGGCGGTGTTCTGCGAGCCGCTCTTCTGAATGGTCTTGGACGTGTTTTTGCCGGTGACCTTGCCGGTGGAGGTGCTCTCGCTTTCGTTGCTCCCCTCTCCGCCAGACGAGGATCCATCCGGCTCGCCATCGCCATAGCCAGAGAGGAACGGCAAAGTGTCGTCTGCTGTGCCGTCCACATTGTCGTATCTGGGATTGTGAGAGGAGTCGGTTTCGGCGTCGCCCCAGATATGCAGGTTAGGAATAACAAATACCCTTCAGGTGTCCTTCATCGATCCCGTTAGTTAACCAGAAAAGCAGAGTTCCGCTCCGGCAGAGCGGACCTACTGGGAGCCTCTTGCAGAGTTTGTCCTGGTGGGACGGGTGCGGGTTCTTTCGCGCTTCGCTGGGGCCTCGTGAGCCTCGGCGGGCGCGGCGCGGCTAACTATGAATGCACGCGGGAACAAAACGGGACAGGATGTTCGTCGATCCGAGCGGACTTTATGGTCCGGGCATCATCGGCTATCCGTAAAAAAAGAAAAATGGGATGCAGGCGTCCCTTTTATCAGGGGTAATTTTTGAAAAATTTGAAAATAATCTATTATTCACGGAACAGAGAGTCTCTCATTAATTACAATGAAAAAATCCGTATTGAAAGATACTAATTTGCGTGAAATTGATTCATCTTAAGCCATGAGGGCGGTTTCAGTTCAAATATTGATGCCGTGGAAAGGAAACTATTTGATGCTTAAGTGTGTGAGATTTGTTGTTTGGAGTTTTCTTCTGCATGTAGCGAGCAGTGCACATGGAGCCATCCTTAATACGGATCTGATTGCCTGGTGGGAGCTCGACGACACCAGTGACTCGTCTCCGTCTGCTTCGCGTACACTGCAACTCAAGGACGGTGCAACGCTATCTGGAGGTGCACTTGTCTTGGACACCGATCCGTCCAATAACCGAGCCGCAACCGGTGCCTTCAATCCAACCGACAGCTTTTCGATCTTTATCGATTTTCAGGCGGACACGCTTCCTTCAGGTGGCATCGATCCCCAGTATATTTTGCTTTCCAACATAGGCGACGATGCCGTCCGCAGTTTTAGTCAGTTCTCGACGAGTGCGGGGTACATGATCTTTTTGCGTCCCAATCGTTTTGAAACGTTTCAAAAGACGGGTGGAAGTTTTGCAGGTGCTGTTGGAGCAAGTCTTCCGTTGGCCGATCCTACAGGCCGGCACCGCGCCGTGATTAACTGGGAATTCAACTCGTCGACCAATGAATATCGGAGTGTTTTATTCTTAGATGGTTCAAGCATAACGACGGCCTCGGGGTTTGGCCCAATGAACTTCGGTACGGGAACCGCCACAAACAGCCTTCTGCTGGGCACCAATGTAGACGAGGCATTTCAGACTCCACGTACCTTGGATGGTACTATTTTCGAAGCTGCCATATTTAATCGCTCATTGACCGTCGCTGAAATTGATCAACTCGCTGTCGACGGCGTCCAACCGGTGCCTGAGCCATCGACAGCAATCCTTGTTTTGTTCGCACTTACGAGCGGGCTCCTTTCTCGGCGCACTGCATAGCTAAGCGGAGCTCGCCGCTGCGAATCAGTGACTCTCCGCAGACGAATCTGCGACTTGGTAACGATTGAGCGGGAGCTACTCGCTGGGTGCCTGCTCAAGCACTTCGTTTTCCACACAGGGGTAGCCGTAGGGGGGCATTGGTGCGGGGGCTTGCAGGCGGAAGTAGTCCAGGTGGGTTGGGTACGGACGCTGGTACCAACTCCCTGCGTAGAACTGTGGTGGGAAGCCAAAGAAACCGTAATTAAACGGGTAGCCGCCGGGATAATGCCAGGGATAGTTCCCGTGATGATGGCCTCGGCCTCGTTGATAGACCGGCGGCATGTCATTGCCCTTCGCCAGGGGTAAAGTGCCTGCGATGAGCAGCGCGGCGAGCAATGATTTGGCGATGAGTGATATCACGGGTGAAACCTCTTGTAAGAGGAGAACAAAAGCGGATTTACTATTGCTGCTCCGCGCATGTCTACGATCAACTGCTTGAAACTCCCGGAACTTGAAGCTCCCGGATGGCGTGGCCATCCGGCTAAGGATGTCAGAAATAGCGGTGCATAGTGCGCTTAGAATCCTGCTTCCATACTAGGCAGGCTCAGAAGCGGGAGTCAAGAAATTTGGTCGGAGCTGCAACCAGCAACCCAAAGTATCGCTCAGAAATCAATACAGGCAGCACAATCGTTGCCAACTGAACGTTGGATTTTAGTAATGCTCCAGGAACTTGCCGCACTTGGGGCACTTGGCAAACCACATCGGCACGCGCTCACCGCATTGACATTTGATGTTGTGACGAATGACCGACGAGCCTAACAAGCTCACGCTGCTGTCGTTGGAATGAGAATCGCCTTCGTCAAGTACCGATGAGCCGGCGTTCGGATTGTGTTCCTGGCGAACCGCTCGGAAAGCGGCGGACTGCAGCACCCCTGACGAGGTGGCGTCGGGTACAAGCACTTTGACCTGTCCCGGGCAGAAGGGGCACAAGCCTTTCTTCCCGGCATATTTGTCTTTGACTTTGAACTCATGTCCGTTCGGACATTTCACCGAGATTCCCATTACAGGTCTCCTTGCGATACCTTGCGGTTGCCATCCCGCCAGCCTAGCAGTTCACTTGTCGAAGTGACTGTAGCTGCCACCAAAAAAGTTATTGCCGCTTGTTCGGTCGAGCAGTGCGTGCCATAGCGTGACACGCCTGGCCGAACCTCTGCCGCGGACAAACAACAATATCGAACGCAATTCGACAGGGAACTGCCCAGGCCCCGCTCGAGGGCAGAGGCCACTTGCTGCAATACCCAGGCACTCTTCTCGGTCAATAGCCCCTGCGGGCATCTACCACAAACAAGCGAATACTCGCTTGGATAAAATCTCAGAACATCAATCAGAAAAGCAAATCTCTATCTACTATTGTCACTTGAACCCCCCCACAATGTCAATCACTTGGGAGGTTAACCCGCGGAATTAGGCACTTTCTGCTTGGGGTTGCGGCTGCGACATTGTCCGTTTTGGGGCAAAGTTGAGGTGGTGGTCTTCGTGCAATTCGGTGATTTCTACAGCTTTGCGGCCCTTGTACTGCCCAGGCCTGGCGTGGAACTTTGGCTTTCCCTCGACAGAGACGACCAGGGGCTTAGAAACATCTTGTTCGGTGGCAATGATGTCGCCCACTTTGAGATTAATCAGGTCGGCCGTTGAAATGTTTGTTTCCGCTAGATTGATGACAACTTCGACGGGAGCATCCGCCAGCCGACTGCTGAGATTCTTTATGGATTCGGGAGTCGGGGGTCGCTTGCGATAGCTGACCCAATTGTTCGAGGTCAGTTTGTGACTCACGCGCTCGATGGAGTTGTAGGGGATGCACAGATTGATCATCCCGCGGGTTTCTCCCACGGTCAATTCGAAGCTGATCAGCACGACGACTTCATTGGCTGGAATGATCTGGACCAACTGGGGATTGCTCTCCACACGGTCCACCGAGAGTTCAAACTTGAGAACATTCTCCCAGGTCTGCTGCATCTCGCGCAAGAAAAGTCCGGTGATTCGAGAAACGAGCCGCAACTCGATCTCTGTCAGTGGCCTGCGAACAGGGGTTGATGATAAAGTGTTGCCTCCCAGCAGGCGATCGATGATGGGAAACAAAATCGACGGGTTAAAATCGAGGATCAGTTGTCCTTCCAGCGGAGGCGCATTGACAACATTGAAGCACGTAGGATTCTCGAGGCTGAAGGCAAATTCGCTGTACGTCAACTGATCAACGCTGGTGAGTTTGACTTCGACGATATTGCGAAGCATCGCTGAGAGGGCAGCTCCGAAGTTTCTGCCGAATCCTTCATGCATCGTCTGCAGGGCGCGCATCTGCTCCTTGCCGACACGCTCGGGGCGTTTGAAATCGTAAACGGTGACCTTTTCACGAGGTCGACCCTCCTGCGAGGCACCGATCGGCTGGTCCTGGACCTCGGGTTCACTCTCCAGAGAATGGAGCAGACTTTCAACTTCATCCTTGCTCAGTACATCGCCTGCCATGGCGCACTCCGTTGCTGGTGGGTGGTGAGTGGCTTGTGGTTGGTGGTTCCGCAGCGAGCATGAAGATTACTCACCACCAACCACCAGCCACAAACCACCCTTGTTACTTTCTCGTCTGACCCGAGCCATAAACTACATATTTATAACTGGTCAGTTCCTCGATGCCGCAGGGTCCGCGGGCATGGAATTTGTCGGTACTAATGCCAATTTCCGCCCCCAGACCAAATTCTCCTCCGTCGTTGAATCGTGTGCTGGCGTTAACCATGACTGCCGCGCTGTCGACCTGGGCAGTAAACGCCTGGGCGGAGAGCAAATCGCCGGTGACGATCGCGTCGGTATGTCCTGAACCATAGCGATTTATATGCTCAATTGCCTCATCCACCGAGGACGTGACACGCACGGAGATCGTCGGGCCTAAGTACTCCGTGGCAAAATCCTCTTCGCTCGCTGGCGTGGCGCTTGATATCAGCTCGCAGGTGCGTTCATCTCCGCGGATTTCCACGCCGTGTTGCTCAAGTGCCTGAGCGGCACGGGGCAGGAACTCATTGGCGATGTCCGCATGGACAAGCAATGACTCTGCTGCATTGCATACTCCCATCCGTTGGCACTTGGAATTTACCAGGATCTCAACGGCCATCTCCATATCGGCAGCCGCGTCGACATACACATGGCAATTTCCTGTGAAGTGCTTGATCACCGGCATTTGAGCCTCAGCGACGACTCGACGAATCAATCCTTCTCCACCCCGGGGAATTGCCACGTCGATGTAATCCGGTAGCCGCAGAAAATGGCCGACGGCCTCGCGATCGGTGGTGTCGACCAACTGAACGGCATCGAGAGGCACACCGGTTTGCTGGGCTGCGCTGCGCATGATATCGACAATAGCCTGGCTCGAGTGCATCGCTTCCTTGCCACCCCGTAGGATGACCGCATTGCCTGCCTTAACACAGATTGCCGCGGCGTCAGCCGTCACATTCGGACGGGATTCATACACAAAGAATACGACTCCCAACGGAACGCGGACCTTGTTGATCACCAATCCGTTGGGCCTCACCGTCGAATCGATCACCTCGCCAATGGGGTCGTTCAATTGGGCGACTTGCTGCAAGGCCGTGGCTATCGCATCAATCCGCTCTGGCGTGAGCCGCAGCCGATCGATGGCGGCGTCGGTAAGTCCATAGCCGGGTGCAGCCTCCAAGTCCTGCTGGTTGGCTTGCAGGATTGTGGTGCATTCGCTGCGAAGTGAGTCCGCTGCCTGACGGAGCCACGCGATTTTTACCTCCCCCGCGAGTTGCGCCAGCTTGACCGATGCTGCCCGCGCACGTTGGGCCACTCCGAGGCAGTAGTCGCTCAGTTGGGGCGTTTTGGCGGCGGATTTGTCGAGGGTTTTCATCTCTAGAAACAGCTTCTTTATCTTTTCAGTATCCTTTAAGCACTCTGCAGGGTCAACGCCGAAGCGTTCTTGTCGCCTTTCGCTAGATGATCACAGCGCATCCCTTGCTCCAGAGAAAGGTGACCTTCATGCTAGCTGAAGGCTGATGCCGTCGATTCCACCACTCGCTTCGAAAGCCAGCAGGGCTTCGCGGACCGGTCGCACGTCGTGAATTCTTAGGATCTGGACTCCCTGACTGGCCAAGGCGAGGGCAGCCCCTGTAGTGGCATGGGTGCGGTCCAGCTCTGAATCGCCCAACACCTTTGCGAGAAAACCCTTGCGGGAGTGCCCAACAAGGAGAGGGCACCCCAGTTCGTGAAATTGCCAGCAGTTGGCCATCAATGTGAGATTGTGTTGGTGTGTTTTGCCAAAACCGATCCCAGGATCGAGGCAGATGCGCTCTGGGACAATATTCCCTCTTAAGAGAGCTGCGAGTCTTTCGGCCAGGTAGGCGTGAATTTCAGCTACCACATCCTCGTAGTGAGGTGCATCCTGCATTGTCTGCGGAGTCCCCTGCATGTGCATCGCGCAAACCGCTGCCTGTGACTCAACGGCAAGCGCGAGCATCCTCGCATCACCGGTGAGACCCGTCACATCATTGATAATTTCCGCGCCGGCATCTAAAGCGGCCTCCGCGACGGCGGCTTTGCTCGTATCGATTGAGATCGGGACATCCACGGATGCCGCCAGGTGCTGCACCACTGGAATGACACGCTCGAGCTCTTCGGACTCCGCGACGGGTTCAGAATAGGGTCGCGTGCTTTCCCCGCCAATGTCGAGAAGGTCGGCACCTTCTGACACCAGTTGCAGGGCATGTTCGATGGCTTTGTCGGGAGCCAGGAACTTTCCGCCATCGGAAAAGCTATCCGGTGTGACATTCACGATCCCCATCAACAGCGGCCGCTTGCCAAAAGTAAGCGTGCGGGTGCGCAACATCCAGCGCTGGGCACGCTGGGGAAATCGCGTAGCAATTGATCTCTCGCTGTTATTCATATTTCAAGTCGCGCAACAGTTTCTTGAGGGCCGCGTTGTCGGGATCAATTTGCAGCCACGCTTCTGCAGCCGTGCGAAGTAGCATGGCGTCTTAGGTCTGTCCTGCCAATTATAGCTGTTCTGTGTAGACGAGCGTAAGGAATTGCTTTTCGTGGCTTGGCGGCCAGGTGGTTGGTAGAGGGAGTTCCAATGATTTCTGCAGATTTTGGCGTGCCGCGAACCAGTCGTTCTTGCAGCGGGCAATCTGGCCGAGAAAGCAATCAGGCACGGGATCGTTGGAATCGGCCTATTCGTACTAGGGAGCAAGCACTCCGCGGCACGGATATTGGTATTCTGCGAGATGTTTGCGGTTAGTTTCTGGATTTTCGCGGGGATTTACATACACTAGAAGGAAATCCACCCCCCGGGGTTGGTACGTATTACAGAGGGAGGCGACGCTCGGCGCGTAGCGATTCGAGATCGGGCAATCGGTCCGCGTAAAGATCAACACGGTGGCCAGGGACTTATCGACATGGTGCCAGAGATCGAACGGCTTGCCATCGACAGCGGTGGGTTCCGCTTTGGCAGAGTCGGATCGAACCGCATCACAACCGACATCTAGAGCAGCGATCATCATGATAACAAACAAGGAGATTCGCATGCGGTTATTATACTCCAGCGTGGGTCGTGTTGGATTTCTATTCCTGGGGATCTTTTTCTTCGGCACGCTCTCTGCCGAGGGGTCATTTCACTTGATGCAGATTGAGCAGATCATTGGCGGGGTGAATGGAGATACGACCGCTCAGGCGATTCAGTTGAGGATGCGCTCCAGCGGACAAAACTTTGTTTCGAACGCGAGTGTACGCGTTCTTAATGCATCTGGGGCGGGTGAACTGATACTTCAGAACATGACCACCAACGTAACCAACGGTGCTGCGGGCAGTCGAGTACTCCTCACAACACCTAATTTTGCCAACTATACTGACATTCCCTTGGTGAGCGATTTCATTATGGATCCTATCCCCGCCTCCTATTTGCCAGCCGGGCAAGTGAGATTTGCCACTAGCAATGGAACGACCGCCTATTGGAGATTGAGTTGGGGAGGGTCGGGATTTACTGGTTCGACAGGCTCATTTACTACCACGAATGATGCCGATGGCGATTTCGGCCCCCCTGTCAATATCGCATTACCAAGTACCACGCTTCAAGCCTTGCGATTCACGGGACCCCACACGGCGCTTAGCACCACGAATCTTGCTGACTACGCGTTGACGTCTGGTGCAGCGACGTTCATCAACAATGCAGGCACCAGTTTCACGCTGGTGGCACCAGAACCGGATTCGGCGGACTTTGACGACGACGGTGATGTCGACGGACGCGACTTTTTGATTTGGCAACGAGGTGATTCTCCCCGTCCCTTTTCTGCCGAGGATCTTGCGCTCTGGCAGAGTCAGTACGACACGGTCCCGCCATTGTCGTCCGCGGTGGCGATACCAGAGCCCTTGAGCATTGCGCTGGTTAGTGGCGCGCTCTGTTTTCATCTGCTACACGGACGGCGGCGTTCTTAACAACTGTGTCCACGCTTCATATTCGCATTGGTTCGCGTGCCAGCAAACTGGCTCTTTGGCAGGCCCATTGGGTAGCCGGCCAGTTGCGGCAATTGGGTGCGACAGTTGATATCATCGAGATCGTCACTCAAGGAGACGAGCGCCAAAGCGGCCCCATTGCGGCATTGGGTCTGCAGGGTGTGTTCACCAAGGAGATTCAAGCAGCCGTGCTACGGGGCGAGTGCGATTTGGCCGTGCATAGCTTGAAGGACCTCCCCACGGAGACGGTTGCTGGCCTCACGCTTGCCGCGGTACCCCAGCGAGAAAACTGCGCTGATGTGTTGCTTACCAGAGCGGGTGAATCGCTCGCTACATTGGCACCTGGTGCAACGGTCGGCACCGGCAGTTTGCGTCGCCAGGCACAGTTGCGCTCTGTGCGCCCAGATCTGCTCATCCAAGGAATCCGGGGTAACGTCGATACGCGGCTGGCGAAGCTCGATGCTGGTGAATTCGATGCCATCGTGCTGGCCGCAGCCGGGCTCAACCGCCTGGGACTCGACGACCGGATCAGCGAGGAAATCGGTCCGCCACAGATGTTGCCTGCTCCGGGGCAAGGTGCTTTGGGGATCGAGTGCCGAGAGTCGGATGCTCAAATTCTTGAATTTGTCTCGCAGCTGGAACATGCCGAAACCCGGGCTGCGACGGATGCCGAGCGTTCGATGTTGGCCCTGTTGCATGCTGGCTGTTCGGCGCCCGTCGGTGCCTGGGGACGCATTGAGAGTGGCAGTTTAAATCTCGACGGACTGGTGGCCAGCTTGGATGGAACGCAACTACTCCGCGCGACTGCCAGTGGATCGCCGGAGCAATCGCAGCAGTTGGGAAAACAAGTGGCAGAGCAACTGCTAGCCCAAGGTGCCGACCGGCTGATCCAAGCGGCGCGGGAGAGTTGACTGTGGATTCCACTGTCTGACAAGTTATGTAGTCGAAGTGCGTGGTTAGGAGAGTCAGTTTGATGCCTGATCGGCCAGTCACCCTTCCTTGGGAGGGTCGCGAGATTTCGAGCGGGGAGGGGATGGGTGACATTGAAGCAGAGAGCGAACGAATTCCTGTTTTTCCCTCCCCGGCCGCTACCGCGTCCGACCCTCCCGCAAGCGGGAGGGTGTTACTAGTTGGAGCGTTTCCCAAGCACTATCGATGATAATGGAGTAGAAATTGAACCCCACGACTTCGAAGCTCTTGTTTCTCTGCACGGGAAATTATTATCGCAGCCGGTTTGCGGAGTATTATTTTCGTCATTTGGCGATTCAGGCGGGGTTGGATTGGACGTCCGACTCACGCGCTTTGCGAATCACCTCATGGAATATAGGCCCGATGTCCCAGCATACTGTCCGAGAACTCGCTCGCTTGGGCATCGAGACAGGAGAACTGCGGATGCCCATCGCTCTCGCAGAAGAAGATTTGCAAGGTGCCCACCTGACGATCGCCGTCAAAGAGACGGAACATCGGCCCCTGATGCGCTCACAGTTTCCAGGCTGGGAAGATCGCATCGAGTATTGGGAAGTGCACGACCTGGATGTGGCAACGCCCGAGGAGGCCCTGCCCGAGTTACGGCGGCATGTGGAAGCGTTGGTCGAAAGGCTGAAGGGATAGTTGCCATATTCTAGGCAATCAGCCTTTTTGCTCTTTTCGTGAATACAGAGAGTAATGCATAGAAGCTGGAACCTGCTAGCAGCAACTCATGCCGAGTCGGCAACTCTTGTCGGCGAACTTCGCCGCTAGCGGGGCATTTTTCTGGTTTGCTATCGCTACAACGCTTCCATGATCAAATGAAAAATTCATCGGTAAACATCGTGTGATGCATTGCGACACGCGGCAATCGCAGAAGATTGGCATGGCAGGTGCATTGCCAACAGGCCGACGGCAGGGGGGCAACCTGCTTTCACGCGACTTGTCCTATGTACGGAATGTATCTCTCGGCCGAGGGGGCGAATATCCAATCGAAGCGATTGGAGTTCATTGCCAATAACCTTGCCAATGTGGAAACACCCGGCTTCAAACGGGACATTCCCACGTTTCAGGCCCGCTATGCCGAAGCGATTCAGCAGGGGAAGGATTATCCCGGCAGTGGTTCAATCAACGACACTGGCGGCGGGGTAAAATTGATGGGGGTGGATATCGATTTCTCTCGATCCACGTTCCGAGACACCAATATGAAGACCGACTTCGCGATCAACGGCGAAGGGTTTTTTCGAGTTCGTGATGCCAAGGGGCAGGAGTATCTCACCCGCGCTGGTGACTTTGATTTAGACGCGGCAGGAAATCTCATCACCCAAGATGGCAAGTATTCTGTGCTCGACAATAGTGGCAAGGCGATCAAGCTCGATCCGCTGCTTCCTTGGACCATGCTCGGTGGTGGCAACATCGAACAAGATGGCTCGCTCACACCGATAGGTCTGGCACAACCCCAATCGCTTGGCGACCTGGTCAAGAGTGGCAATAACACATTCCGCTCGCTGGGACCAACCTCGCCGGTGCCGACTGCCCAGCGTGATATTCGCCAAGGCTATCTGGAGCAATCGGGCGTGAGTTCGATTCGCGAGATGAATGCGATGATCGAAACCACGCGGGCATTCGAAGCAAATACCCAACTCATCCAGCACCAAGACACCATGGTCGGCGCACTAATCAGCCGAGTATTGACAAGTTAAATGAGTGGTGAGTGGCTGGTGGTTGGTGGTTAGTAGTTACTGACCTCTCACCACCAGCCACCAGCCACCAACCACCACTAAGGAACCAAGCAATGAGTGTGCAAACTCTTTATACGGCGGCGACGGGCATGGAGGCCCTGGAGACCAAGCTCGACGTGATTGCCAATAATATGGCGAATATCAACACGACGGCGTTCAAGAAAGACCGAGCCAACTTTGAAGACTTGTTCTACCGTCAATATCGTTTGCCAGGTGCCCAGGATGCCGATGGTGGCATTACTTCGACGGGTATCGAGGTGGGTCTAGGTTCTCGGGTTTCCAGCACGCAGACCAATTACGTCCAGGGAGCGATGCAGGTGACTAACAATCCCCTGGATTGGGCGATTGAAGGGGACGGGTTTTTCAAAGTCAATACGATCAATGGGCCGCTATATACGCGTGCAGGTAATTTTGGAATTGACGCCAACGGTCAGATTGTCTTGGGCTCGGCGACTCAGGGATGGATTCTCGATCCCCAGATCAACATCCCCGAGGAGGCGGTGGAAGTGGTGGTAGCTACCAATGGTGAAGTGAGTTTTAGAACGACGGATTCGCCCACTTTGACTCCTGCCGGTCAGTTGACGTTGACGACCTTCATCAATCCCGATGGTCTGCTGAAGTTGGGCGACAACCTGTATCAGCCTACGGATGCATCGGGTCAAGGGACGGAGGCCAACCCCGGTACACCGGGGATGGGAAACATCCGGCAAGGGGCGCTTGAATCGAGTAACGTCGAGCCCGTGCAGGAGCTGATCGATCTGATCACCACCCAGCGTGCTTTTGAGTTGAACTCGCAAGTTGTCCAGGCCGGCGATCAGATCATGCAGGTTGCCGCTAACTTGAGAAGGTTTTAATTGACACGATTTAAGAAATCAACACGGATGAACATTCGCATCGTACAAATTGTCTTGTTCGCGACGCTTTGGCTAACCATGGCCAAAGCTCGCGGGGCTACCATTCTGCTGCACGAACAGGCAGAGAACTTCGGTGCGGTAATCTACTTGGGTGATGTTGCTGACATCTCGGCAGCAACACCCAGTGAGGTGCAGGATCTATCGACAACGCCCCTGATGCCTGCGCCACCCAAGGGAACTCAGGTGTTTCTGCAAGCCACTCAGATTCGAGAACTACTCATTAGCCGAGGAGTGGATTCAATTGAGATTTCAATGATTGGGGCTTCGGTTGTAGAAGTTGGCCGAGGGGTTGAGCGAGCAGCGCAAGTCCCTGCACAGCCAATTCCCCAGCGATCGTCGGCAGAAATTGAGCAAGCGGTGGTTGATGCGATCAAGCAGTATTTAATTTCTCAAACAAGTCACCAGGTGTGGGAAGTGGAAGTCTCACTCACGGAGGCCAACTTCAGGCGGCTCAGCAAACTGGGTTTTGAACTGGGCGCGAGTGCAGGGAGAAGTCCCTGGACTGGTTCTCAAAGGTTTCAAATAGCAGCGCCGGGCACGAGCGAAGCTGTATTAGTTAGTGCGCGCGTTGATCGCCTGCAGAACACAGTGATTGCTTTGAGAAATATCCAGCAAGGAGAATTGATCGGGGTGGCCGACGTGGAAGTGCGGTTGCAGGGTGGCAATCTTCCTAGCGATTCCTTCCACTCACTCGACCAGGTGCTGGGTAAAGAGGCAATTCGCAACATTTCGCCGGAAACGATCCTGCAAAGTGGGCAGGTTCGGTCCCCTCTCCAAGTTCAGCGAGGTGAAACGGTGGAAGTTTTTGCACGTACCGGAGGAATCGTCGTCAAGACTTTTGCCGTGGCGAAACAAGCGGGATCGCTGGGAGACCTCGTGCAAGTCGAGACCCTCGACCGACAAGGCAAGTTTGCGGCACGTGTATCCGGTTGGAAGCAACTGGATGTGTTGCCCACGGGTGCCACCGCAGCGGACTTGGCCACACTTCACCGACCATCACAAGAACGACGCTAAGCATCTAGTTAACAAGGCATGATACGACAACCGATTCAATTTGACTGTTTATTTGTTCTGCTGCTTGTCTTTGGGACGAGTTGGAGTGCGACGGGGTATGTGAACGCTCAGGACGGCAGTCTATTCCTTGTGCCTGATCAGAGTGCTCGGGGACTGACGCTGGAGAACAGCTCGTATATGTTCCAGAAATTGCCCCCTGAAGCGATGCCTCGACAGTTGCAATTGCATGACATCATCACCGTAGTCGTTGACGTTCGCTCTCGGTTTCTGAGCGAAGGGGACGCTCAGAATCGTAAAACACAAAGTCTTACTGCGGTTCTGGCCGATTGGCTCAAGCTCGAAAATGGACACTTGAAGCCAGCTCCTCAAAGTGATGGTGATCCAACCGTTTCAGGAACACTCAATAGCCAGTATCGTGCACAGTCCGACGTGGAGCTGTTGGATTCGTTGTCATTCCGTATGGCAGCGGAGATCGTTGATATACAGCCCAATGGTAATCTCGTGATTGAAGGCCATCAGACGATCAATAACAACGAAGAGCAATGGCGGATTTCCCTTTCAGGAGTCGTTCGTCGCGAGGCGATTCAAGCCGATCGTACGGTCAGCAGTGACGCAATATACGACTTCAGGGTGGACAAAGAAGAAATGGGTCAGGTCCGCGATGGCTATGCCCGCGGTTGGTTTGCCAGATGGTATGACCGCTATAAGCCGTTTTAGTTGGTGGTTGGTGGCTGGTGGTTAGTGGTTCGTAGTCAGTGGAGTGAACAGACGTGAAAAGCTGCATTCGCAAATTAACAACGATTCTGTGGGTCGTATTCTTCACGGTGTTGGCTTTCGACATTGTCAGTCCTTTGCATGCTCGTAGTGTGTTACGGAATATTTGCCGCGTGAAAGGCCAGGAAGAGAACGTCCTGCGAGGATTGGGGCTTGTGGTTGGTTTGAATGGCACGGGGGAAGCGAACGATCCCCAAACGATGCGTGCTCTGGCCCGGGCAATGGAAATCATGGGGAGCCCCATTCCTCAGCAAGGTCTACCCGGTTCGGCGAGCTTTGAAGAGTTAAAAAAGTATAAGAATGTCTCTCTGGTGATTGTTTCTGCCCGGGTTCCATCTACGGGGGCACGAGTTGGTGACAAACTCAACTGCGAAGTGAGTGCCATCAATGGCAAAAGTTTGGACGGTGGTAAGCTGGCGTTTGCGGCCTTAAAAGGTCCTAATGTGCAAGATCAGCGAGTTTATGCCACCGCCGAAGGTATGATCCATCTCCATTCTCTCGAGCAGCCGATGGTTGGCACGGTCGTTGGGGGGTGCCAAATGGAGGCAGACGTTTTCACTCCATTTGTGCAGGATGGCTATGTGACCTTAATCTTGGATAAGCATCATGCGAATTTTCAAACTGCTGCCGACATCGTTTCGACGATTCGTCAAACCTACTTTCAACACGACGATGGTGCCGTGCAGGCCGTAAATGCCGCAAATATAATTGTCAGAGTGCCAGATGCCTATAGTACGGACCCCGTAGAATTCGTTTCCAACTTGCTCGAACTCCAATGCTACAATCCTGAACCCGAATCTCGCGTGGTGATCAATCAGCGTACGGGGAGTATTGTGATTGATGGAGACGTGCAGATCGGCGATGTGGTCATCTCGCATCGAAACATTGTTGTAGAAGCGGTTACTGGCCCTGGTCCCTTTGTGCAAGTTGATCAGCAACAGCAAGAAGCGGCCAAACTGCAATCGCTCGTCGATGCCCTCAATGCTCTCAAGGTGCCGAATGCTGACGCTATTGAGATCATCAAAGGAATCGACCGCAGCGGCAAACTGCACGCTCGGCTGATAGTTGATCAGTGATGCAGAAGTCTCAGTGATTCTCAGAGAACGATTCTGACTATGAAAATCGACATGAACAACCTGAATGCGATCAAGCCGTTGCGTGCCGGAATGCACACCGCACAGCAGCGATTAGATAGCGCTAAAGAGGTTCGAGATACGTTTCGCCAATTCGTGGGTGAAGCATTCTTCAAGCAGATGCTCAAGTCGATGAGGAACACACAGGATAAGCCGGCCTATTTTCATGGCGGGCATGCCGAGGAAGTATTCCGCAGTCAGCTCGATCAAGTCCTTGCTGAAGAAATGACTGCCTCGAGTGCCGACCAGATTGCTGACCCTATGTTTCGTCAGCAGTTTCCTCAGCAAGCAGAAGTTCTGGCGAAACACGAATCAAGCACAGTATCTTCCCTGGACGATCTGAAATCCCTCCGCAGATGGTAAGAAGCAATTACATCAATGAGTCAGCAGTCTCAATCAGAAAGATTTAGGATCGAAATGGACTGGGAAAGTGAGTTAGCGGAGCTGATTGGCAGACTGAACGAAGCACAGCAGCAGTTGTTTGAACTTCTTTCCCGGAAGAGACAGTTGCTTATTGGACGCGATCTGGTGGGGCTCGCCGAGCTTGCACCCGAGGAGGAACTTCTGTGTGCTGAGCTCCAAGCATGTCATGATCGCCGTCAGGAATTGCTAGCACAAGCTGCGGCGGATGGGCTGCCAGGTGATAGCATTCGCTCATTGGCGAGCAGTTTGTCAAAAGAACGATCCAACACCCTGCAAAAACCGCTGGATGAAGCCCAAAAGCGTTCTCAACTGCTGCGACATCATTGCATGTCGCAATGGGTGGCAGTCCAAAGAACTATGCTCCATCTTTCGCACCTGATCGAGATTGTTGCTACCGGCGGGCAATTAAAGCCGACATATGGAAAAGGGACCGCTTCTTCTCAGAGTGGTACCTTGATGGATCAGGCAGTCTAACGCCGAGGGACGCGTGGATTCCCCCGGCCGGGACTTCTCGTCTAGGATTCGGGCTACTCCTCTATGTCGATATTTGGCTCACTTCAGATGGCAGGCAATACGCTGACAGCCATGCAGATTGGACTGCATGTGGTTGGCAACAATATCGCCAATGCCAACACCCCCGGCTACGTCCGTGAACGGGCGATCTATACCCCAGCTCCAGTGCAGAAGATCGGCAAGCTCACCTTGGGCTTAGGGGTCGAAGTTGCCGGAATTGAGCAAGTCATCGACAAGTTTGTGGAGAACCGGCTTCGTGATGCCGGCAGCGATCTAGCGAGTGCCGAGGTCCAGGAAAAAGTATTCAACGATCTACAGGCTCTCATAGGTGAATTGACCGATGTCGACATCAGTTCGGCGCTAACTCAGTTCTTCAACGGAATCGAGAATGTGACGGGTGCGCCCGAAAACATCGGGATTCGCGACCTTGTGGTTAAAGACGGGGTAAGCCTGGTCCAACGGATCAACTCCTTGGATCGAAGAGTGAAGGGAGTTCATGCTGACCTGAGTAGTCGCGTTCAGACGATCGCCTCGGAAATCAATACGCTGACAGAGCAAATTCGCAAGTTGAACTTGCAAATCGTGACGACCGAAGGTGGAGGCACCACAGGTAGCGATGCAGGAGGGCTTCGCAGCCAGAGAGCGGTTGCCTTGACCGAATTGGCAAAGCTGGTCGACATCAAGGCTACAGAGAGTAAATCGGGGGCATTCAATATTTCTCTGAACGGAGAACTCCTGGTTTTTGACGGAACCAGTCGTCGGGTGGAAGCTTTTGCCAGCTCGGAAGATGGTCTCAATAAAACTCTCATTCGCTTTGCAGACAATAAGGGCCTTTTACAAGTCAACAGCGGCGAGTTGCACGGAGTCTACGAAGCCCGTGATAATGTGCTCGGAAGCTATCTGGAAAGTTTTGACAACTTCGCGGCGACCTTGGCTTTTGAATTCAACAAGCTCTACAGCCAAGGGCAGGGGATCGATGGATATACAGACATTACTAGTTCTGCTAGTGTCGATGATCCCGATGTGGCATTGAACAAGGCGGGGCTCAAATTTACTCCCGTCAGCGGCTCTTTTCAGGTTTTGATCCGCAACAAGAAAGATGACATCACCAAGACTTACGATATCTCGATCGACTTGAACGGACTCGATGGCAACGATACGTCTCTGCGCAGTCTGGCAGCGCAGCTGGATGCCATCGACGGCCTTTCGGCGACCGTGAACCTCGATAATCGATTGGTTCTAAGCTCCGAAACAAGTGACATCGATTTCAGCTTCGGTATCGAGAATTCTTCCGATGAGAGCGGGGTGTTGGCTGCACTGGGAGTGAATACGTTCTTTACCGGCTCAACCGCTGGAGACTTGAACGTCAATAGTTTATTAAGGACGGGCTCACGGGCAGGTGCCAGGTTTGCGGCCAGTACGCAGGGAATCAATGAAGGAACCCAGAATGCGTTACGCTTAGTGGCGCTCTATGACGATTCTCTCACGGTGCTTGACGGGGGGTCGATACGCGGTATTTACGATACGATCATCAATGAGACCACCCAGGGAGCCACGATATCTGCTGCGGTCGCTGACGGATTCCGCGTTTTTGCAGGGACATTGGAAGCTAGCGCCCAAGCGGTCAGCGGTGTGAACCTGGATGAAGAAGCGATCGATATGATCACGCTGCAGCGAACCTACCAGGCATCGGCGCGATATATCAGTACCCTAGCTGAGTTACTCGACATCCTTATTAATCTTTAAAACCAGCTCCTGTTTGACAAAGTTACGAGTCTACACATGGCCGGCATCATCCCGATTCCGAATTCCCGCGTGAGCAGTTTACTTTTGCGGCAGCGGCTTACCCAGCAGTTTCAAAACGACCAGCTCGAGTTATTTCGTCTGCAGGAGCAGATCGCCACGGGACAGCGGATCACTTTGCCCAGTGACGATGGTCCAGCCGCCTTGCGTGCAATAGCCTTGCAGCGTCTTATCGAACGTAAGACCCAGCTCGGGACGAACATGCGCATCGGCCAGCAATTTCTTGCTGCTAGTGATACTGCGCTCCGCGATGTTGCTACCGAGCTTGCCGACATCAAAGGATTTACTCTCGGAGTATCGGGGACGATTTCTTCCCCTGAGGAGCGAAATCAGGCCATTGCGGAGATCAATGGGTTTCTTGAGAATCTCGTAACTCTTGCGAATCGCCAGTTTCAAGGTCGTTATCTGTTTGCGGGATCGCAAACCAGCAAACCACCCTATCAGCTTGTCGACGGAAACGTCGTATTCAATGGAGATCAGGGACTGGTGCAAAGTTACTCCGACTTCGGAGTTTTATTTGCATCAAATGTTTCGGGACAGAATGTCTTTGGGGGAACCTCGGCTCAAGTCGAATCCAAAGTTGACTTGAATCCTACACTCAGTTTTAACACCAATCTGAGCAGCCTGCGTGGAGGGCGAGGATTATCACCGGGGGGGGCAATCACGATCTCCGACGGGACAAACCAATCCACCATCGATATCAGCGGTGCGCGAACCATTGGTGACGTTGTGAGGTTGATACAGGAGAATCCACCTGCAGGACGCGAAATTGTTGTGACGGTCACCGGTACGGGTTTGAACTTGCAGCTTGTTGATCCCGGATCATTGGGGGGGAATCTAACGGTTACCGAAGTTGCCAATGGAAGTGCGGCGCGGGAACTCGGAATCTTGCATAAAACGGGAGTAGGCACTTCGACCCTGGTAGGGCAAGATCTCGATCCCTTGTTGTTGAATACCACTCGGCTCGAAAACTTGCTTGGCACAAAGGCACAGACGACGATCAGGTCGGCAATTAACAAGGACAACAACGACATTATCCTCTCAGCCGGCGTCAATGGTTCGGCTTTCAACGGCGTGACGGTCCAATACGTCAACGACGCTCTGCTTCAAGCCGCCCCCGGAATATCGGCAGGGAATGAATTTGTCAATTATGACACGAACGCACGAGCAGCATCGGCGTCTCTCGAGTTTACCGGAAACGGCAATGATATCATCCTGACGGCTTCCACCGCAGGCATTAATTTCAATGAGGTCGTGATTAATGTCGCTGACGGTGGGGCGATCGGTGATGCAGCCTCGGTTAGCTACGACAGTGTGAACAAGAGACTGACCATCGCGGTAGATAGTTCGGGGGCCACGTCCGTTCAAACGGTGATTGACGAAATCAACAGTGAAGGGACTTTCACGGCGGCACACGACAATAGCCTCGAAGCAACCTATATTCCCGGTGCCACGATTACCGCAGGGGACATCGGTGCAGTGCAAGGCAACACCGGTAATAGTGGCGGAGCGGCAAAAACTCTCTACATACATATCGCACCAGGAGCTTCGACAGCCAATCAGGTTATTGCTGCAATCAATGCCGAAGGGACCTTTACAGCGGCTTTGGATCCCAATGATTCCACCTCGGCAGTAGAAGCAGGAACTGGCAAAGTAAGCTTAACCGCTACGGCGGCAGCAACAGCAGGTGGTTCGGGAACCAACCTTGATCTGGCCTCGGGCTTACGGGTTGTCAATGGAGGAGAGACTCACGAGATCACCTTCGAAAATGCCGAAACGGTTCAAGATCTAATCATAACGCTCAACAAAGCAGGGGCCGGCCTGCATGCGGAGATTAATGCCAAGGGAACCGGCATTAACATCCGCTCGATCTTGAGCGGTAATGATTTTCAGATCGGCGAAAACGGGGGGACCACTGCCACGCAACTGGGAGTGCGAACCTTTGGTACGGAGACCAGGCTGAGTGACTTCAACTACGGAGTAGGTGTTCCGATACAGGCTGGATTTCAACTGCCCACAACGGCGGGCACCGATATCTCGATCACCACGCGCGACGGTCAGTCGTTCGACATCGATCTGAGCAGCGCAACCTCGCTTGCTGACGTGCTGTCAACGATCAATTCAGTGACGGGAGGGAATGTCTCGGCACAACTTGCTCCTCCGGGGAATATCCTGGAACTGGTCGATAACACTACTCCAGGAACTACGGACTTTTCTATCACTCAGGCATCAGGCAGTCTGGCAGCCCAGTATTTGGGTTTGGTGCCTAATGGTTCCACTGTGGTAAGTACCACCAGTGCGACAATCACCGGCAGTGACAGTCGTTACATTGATTTCACGATCAATTCAGCGAGCGGGCAATCGTTTGGCATCGATCTGAGTGGGGCTGAGACCGTGGGTGACGTGATCGATGCGATCAATGCCATCACCACGACGAACATCACAGCTCGCCTCGCATCCACCGGCAATGGGATTGAGTTAGTCGACAATACAAGCGGCCCGGGGCAACTCTCGGTGACGCAGGCCGAAGGCTCCCAGGCAGCGGAACTCCTTGGATTCGTACCAACTGGTTCTAGCACAGCCACGAGCGGCACGGGATCACTCACCAGCACGGATCACAACTATCTGGAAAACAAAAGCGTCTTTAATACGCTGATTCGACTGCGGGATGCATTGATCAACCAAGATATTGCCGGCATCGATCGGGCTCTGTCAGATATCGACGCCGACATCGATCGCGTCACCTTCGCAAGGGCACAAATTGGTGCAACCCAACAGGGATTGGAGCTATCGCAACTCAATCTTGAGGATGAAGATGTTCGCCTGCGGGCTGCACTCTCGGAAGAAATCGATGTTGATCTCGTCCAAGCCATCTCAGAACTCACCTCCCGGCAGATCGCCCTGCAAGCCTCGCTGCAAGTGACGGGAAACATTTTGCGGCTTTCGTTGCTGGATTATATTTGAAGCGTTACACGGGGAGCCGAGTCGGTTTACCTCCTGTGCTGCGCGTCTCTAGAATCGGCCGACGTCGCTGTTCAGGTGCCGTAGTTTGTTGCGGCTGGTTGACGAGATTAACCGAATGGAACTATCTCTTGGTTGAGAGCGACACTTGACTGTGATTATCTGGTAATAGACATGCACTCTTCTACACGCATGCACGAGCATGCTTAGTGATCATCGCAAGAATCACTGCAGAACCCTCCCGACATCGCCTTTTATTCTTTCTTTTCTGTAAAGGCCCTCAGAATTTCAGGCAAGATGCTTGTCCTGGGTGGCAGAGGCTGTTAGTCTGAGTAGTATTCTGAGAAACATCGGGATAGCTAGTGCTAACAAACCGATTGGTGGAATGTCCTTCTGAGGAGGGCCAGTACATTGGCCTTGTCTAAGCTCTACTCAGCTTCGGGGAATATATTACCCCCTGACTTTACCTATCGCGTTCTTTCTGTAAACGACATGTGTAATCCGCGCCGAGCGCGCGTTGAGAAGCTCGAAGACCGCAATTCGCCCGGTGTTTTCCTCGACCCCTGGCTGGTGGGGTTAGATTTTGGTGAGCCGCTGCTCAACAGCGAACAAGAGGAGCCGTTTTACGAAGTTGCGCAAGCGAATGATTCACCCTCGGCGGGGCACGAGTTTGCCGACCTGCCCGCACGGTCCTTGGCGTCGTCAGACAATTTGGATCAGGTCGTTTACGACCACGACGATTCTCAAGCAACCGACCAGCGCAAAGTGTTTCGCCAAGTGCCAATATCTCTCAAGACGACTGACTGGAACCAGCTGGCGATAGATCGCTATCATGCGTTGGACATCGATGTATTGAGCCCCTTGTTCACCGACGGTGACAACACGATCGCTGGTCAAGTGACCGAAGATCTGAACAACCCTGCCATTAGCAATATGTTGCCACCAACGGCGGGCAGCCCTGCTGCTGGAGTGAGTTCCACCGGCGCACCGAACATCGGCCATGGAACTGGGGGAGCTGCGATCAGCACTAACGCACACCATGTTGGCTCGGTTGGCTCTGGTGTACCGACTACTGTTGGCGGTGCGACCGAGTCGGACGCAACGGCGGCTGCCGCAGATCTAGCGTTGGTGGATGCCGACGGCGTGGCGCTGGATATTCCAGTGGATGGGAATACGTTGGTTGTCGGCGCTGCGACCTGGTGCGGCGCCTGTGCCAGCTTCAAGGCGCAGCTCAATGCTCCCGGTGCCGCCGAACAATTGACCGAGCTGACCATCGTGTTCGCTTTCAGCAATGAGGGGGGCACAGGACCAGGTGGTGTGCTCCGTGCCGAGTTCCTTGATGAGCTGCCTGTCACTATTGCCTTCCTCGGCGAAGGCAGCCCGCGCCCCGATCGTTTTCCCACCGCATTTAACACCGAAACTGGCCTGTTCGACCTGAACCCGTATCAGGTGATCGACAGTTGGCTCGCCAGCACGCAGGCCACAGATCCGGCCCCTCAACTCGTGGAGTCTAATGTCGATTTACCCGCTGCGCTGCACCTGCCCGCCATCAATGGCGACTTCGACGGGGATGAGGACGTTGATGACGGAGATCGAATGATATGGGAGGGGAATTATGGCACACCTTTGGTCGCGAGCAAGACTGATGGCGATGCCGACGGGGACGGGGACGTGGATGGAGTCGACTTCCTGGCTTGGCAGCGCACTTTCGGGGCGGAGAACCCCGTGGGAGATTTTAATATTCTGGCTCCGAAAGCTGACTTTTCGATGACCTCACCTACACCCGACACAACTCCACGTGTGGTCTGGACTGCCGCTAGCGGGGCGGCCAGTTACGATGTCACGATCACCAGCGACGCGGCGGGCACAAGCATAATGCAACAGCACCTGGGAGTTGCGAGCACCGACATTACCCTCAATACGCTTGCTGCCGGAGACTATTACACATTCATCACTGCCCACGACGGTGTATCGCATAGCAACGAGGCCGAGAATAATGGCCTTGCGTTTACCGTGCTGGCTAGCTTCCACCGTATGTTTCTTACGAGTATTCCCTCCACAATATCTTCGAACACAGTTATCCCACCGCCCTCGGTCGACAATTGGGGCGGCTTGGCAGCCGCCGATTGGGTCTGCACCTTTCATGCGGTTAGCGGAGGACTTCCTGGGACGACTGGCTGGGACTTTATTACGCCCATCTATCAAGCAATCCTCTCTGACAGCACAGAGAATGCCTTTGACCGACTGAACATCGATGCACCGGTCTACGACACAGCGAATGATCTTATTGCTTTCGACAAAAATGACCTTTTTGATGGTACAGTAGGAACAAATATTGACAGAGACGAATTTGGCTCCAAGGTTAGCGAATTTGATGTCTGGAGTGGTACTTCTGATAGCGGTTTATGGACGGGAATCAGTTGTGGAGATTGGAATAACCCGTCTGGCGCCGTAGATGCGTCGGTGGGAACGACTGGCTCCTCCACTTCAGGGTGGATTGATGTTGCTACGACAAGCTGCGACGAGCCAGGACGACTCTACTGCGTGAGTCCGGTGATTAACAACCCGTAGGTATCAAAAAGGTCGAGAGAGCCATGACGCTGCGTACCCCGACAATCAGCAGAAGTCACTCTACGGGAGTCAGAGCTTTCTGCGGCCGACTGTCGGGGCTCCCTGATCTTAGAACTTTTTCCATCCCTCGATTTTAAGAGTCTCCAGGAAAACCCCAGCGATTTCGTAAATTAGCCATTTTTTCTGAACGGCCTAACCAGCCACAGACGATACCACATTATGGCGAATTGCCGACGTGCACACGGAGAGTGACGCTATCGGTGCAGATTTCCCCTAGGAATGTAGGCATCTGCAAAAGGTCACGGAAGGCGGTAGAACGATGGACATCTTCACAACAAGATTTGGAACCCTCTCGGTTCAGCCCCAGGACGAGCTCCTCTTTGAGCATGGACTCATTGGGCTGGAGGATTGCCGACGCTGGGTTGTCCTTACCGATTCTAACAATGCCGCGCTCGGTTGGTTGCAAAGTCTTGACCAGGGACATATTGCCATGGGTGTGGTAAGTCCCCGGCGGTTTGTTCCCGATTACCAGCTTCGCGTGGATCGGTTTGATCTGAATAGCTTGGGTCTGACGACTGTGCGCGATGCGGAAGTTGTGGTCATTACCAGCCGAAGAGACTCGGGACTTTCGCTCAACTTGCGTGCCCCGATTGTGATCAATGTCGAAAAGCGGTTAGGTTGCCAGGTGATCGCCAAAGATGAGTATCCCGTGCAATATCCACTTGATTTGCACAATACGAACTTGCGTCGGATTGCTTAAGTGAGGCTTTCGGTTAAGTCGAAGTCGTCGATAACCCACTGCCATTTGATCGTACCAGGAAATAACAGACAAACTTGACCCTGTGAATCAAGAGAAGGATTCTCAGGAGTGCCGAGGAGAAAACCATGTTGGTGCTGTCCAGACAACGCGACGAGAGTATCATCATCGGCGACAATGTCGTTATTACCGTTGTAGACGTACGTGGCGACAAAGTGAAATTAGGAATTGAAGCACCTAAAGAGATCCCCGTGCATCGCCGCGAAGTTTACGAGGCGATCCTTCGCGAGAATCGTCAGGCATCACTATTGAAACCTGAAGACACTCAATTCTTGGGTCCCAATGGACTCACTACCGATCGCAGTTAGGATTGGTATCTCAAAAGAGCTGCACATTCACGTTGTAACGGTCTGTAGCATTATAAAAGTTTGGACCGTGCAGTAAGCAATTCTTCGACTGTTGTAGTTCTAACGAGTATGCGGGTTAGTGGTTGTGAATGTGAAGAATCCCAGAAAAATGGATTGAAAAGTGCCAGCACTTTCTCAAGCACCTCTGGTCCTAGGTCGATATTTCCACTTAGACGGTCCGAAAAACTGAGCGAAGAATTTATTTTCGCCCACGTTGCACGGAATATGTCCTAGAGTTGGCTAGGTAATCTTTACCAGTCAACCCTTGGGGCGAGGCTAACAGGAAAAGCCTGGGCCGTCGTTCAAGGACGGACAGCGGTGTTACACTTTCGAGGCGGATATCCTCGGCGCCGTGCGACAACAATTTTATGAAGGGCCGGAGTCATCTGACTCCCCAGATCCGGTCTTCCAATGAAAACTGGTTTTTTTAGACAGGGGTGTTTGCAATGACTCGAATTAACACAAATGTGAGCTCACTCGTCGCCCAGAATACGTTGGGACGATCGAACGCGAGCTTGAATGAAGCACTTACCCGATTGAGCACTGGTTTGCGAATCAATACGGGTAAGGATGATCCTGCCGGTTTGATCGCCAGCGAAAACTTGCGGAGTGACATTACTTCGATCCGACGTGCGATTAGCAACACGGATCGTGCCAATCAGGTAATTGCTACAGCAGACTCAGCCCTCGGCCAGGTGAGCTCCCTGTTGAATGATATTCGTGGGTTGGTCACAGAAGCTGCCAATACGGGTGTTTTGTCTGACGCGCAGATTGAGGCTAACCAGCTGCAATTGGACTCGTCGTTGGATGCTCTCAATCGTATTGCCCAGACGACCACCTTCCAAGGCCGTCGTTTGCTTGACGGCAGCTTAGACTTTATTACGACTGCCGGGACCGGCTTCAGTAATGTCACCGACTTGAAGATCGATCAGGCCAATCTTGGTGCCACTGGTTCGGTCAATGTTGCTATCAACGTAACTGCTGCTGCTACTCAGGCCCAAGTTGATGTTACAAATATTCCAGTCGGCATTGCGGGAGTTACCGCTTCTGACGGTACGCTGACTTTCCAGACAACAGAAGTTCTGGCTACGGGTACTTTCACAGTTGGCACGGCTGGTTCGGATACCATTACCGTCACTGCTGTGACTGGCACCGCAGCTGCGGGTGCTGCTGGTAACGATATCGACATCGTAATTAATGACAACAACGGAACGGCCAACGGCGTTGATTCGATCACGTTCTCCGGAGGTGTGATCACGATCGAAGCGGACGTGACCGGTGGTGTTGGCTCGGATGTCATTGCCGCCGCGATTGATGGATTGGCGGAATTCACCGCTTCGTCGGATAATACCAACAACTTGATCGCTGGCGACGCAACCACGAATACGGACGTTACTTCCGGTGGTGTGAGCGCGGTCGATGCTGTAATTACCATTGCTCCTACAGCTGAGGGCGCTGACTTCAATCGTACGATCACATTCGTTAGCACTGCTGATGAAGGTGCCGGTGCCTATACCGTGACGGACGATGGCACAACGCTGGCGATCAGCGTGGATGATGATACCGCGATTGATCTCTCGGCCCTGGCAACTGCCATTGAGGCTGCCCTGGATGCTAATGACGATTTTACGGTTACCTTTACAAACACGACCGGTGATGGACAGTTTAATACGACTGAAGACACTGATCCAACTTTGGTCAACGTCGGTGGCACGACCGCTGGTGTGACTGCTGGTGGTGGTATCTCCGCCAAGGTCGTATTGGAATTGGCTGGTGGCTCGGGTGCTGATGTGCTCAGCTTCGGTGCCGGTACTACGATTGATGAACTCGTGAATGGCATAAACCTGGTTCAGGACGCGACCGGTGTGAAAGCCGTAGCCAATGGCACGACCCTTGAGTTGGTTTCTACCGCTTACGGTAAAAATGCAATTGTTGATCTAAAAGTGAAAAGTGAAGGAACGGGCAGTACGCCGGCAGGTACCTTCACCACTGCAGTCGCTGCTGGAAAGCGTGACGAAGGTACCGACATCGTAGCATCCATCAATGGTGTTGCCGCAACTGGAAACGGTAATAGTCTCACTATTAACACCTCCAGCCTTGACATCACTGCCTCAATCACGGCAGGATTCACCGGAACCGCCAGTTTTGATATCACTGGGGGTGGTGCACTGTTCCAGTTGGGCCCAGATGTGGTGAGCAACCAGCAAGCCCGTTTGGGTATCGGCAGTGTCAACACAGCCAGCCTGGGTGGAGTGAGCGGTAAGCTGTTCCAATTAGGTACTGGTGGAGATTACTCTCTGACAAGTGGCAAGCTGGATACTGCTGCGTCAGTCGTAGCTGAAGCCATCGATCAGGTTACTTCGCTTCGCGGTCGGTTAGGTGCGTTCCAACGAACCACACTGGAAACCAACAAGCAAGCCCTCAACGATACCCTGGTGAACCTGACTGAAGCAGAGAGCTCGATTCGCGATGCTGACTTCTCACAAGAAACTGCCGCCCTGACGCGGGCTCAGATTCTGGTGCAGTCGGGCACGACGGTTCTCCAGATTGCCAACTCGAATCCCCAAAACGTGTTGGCTTTGCTCCGGTAAGACTAGTTTTCACGACAAACACTCAAAACCGGTTCGGGCTTACTGGCCTGGACCGGTTTTTTTGTTGGCTCCGAAAGGTTTTTCTGACCGATACATTCGATAGGGTTGAGGCTCTGTGAGTGCTAGCGGTACGCGCTTCCTTAGCCATTCGGACATGCCGGAACCTAGAGTTGAAGGTGCCGCCTGTAATCCCGCACCATTTCTCGCAGAGCATGCATCGTACGGGAACGAGACGCTCCAGCTTAGACTTCTTACTTGAAATAAACCATGGGTCGTATCACATCGAATGTGGGTCTAGTCAGCGGTCTTCCGATTGCGGATATCGTCGACCAATTAATCAATATTTCCTCTATACCGCGAACTAACCTGGCCAAACGCAATGAGGGCCTGCAAGCCCAGCAGTTGGCGATCGGCACGCTTTCGGCCAAGCTTATCTCGATTCAATTTAGTCTGGGGAAATTAACGAGCAACTCTCTGTACGTGGCAAAGAAGGCGACTTCCAGTGATACAAGCGTGCTGACGTCCACAGTGACCGACAGCAGCAAGCTTGTTAACTCCACTTATAGCTTCACTCCTGTCCGCACGGCTTCCGCTCAACAACTTGTCAGCCAGCGGTTTGACAGTAAAGACTCAACTTTCGTCGCGCAGGATTTCTCTTTCCGAACGGGTGGGTTTGTCGACAAGGGTATTGCTCTGGAACAACTCAACGGCGGCCTAGGTGTACGGCTAGGACAAATTCGCATCACCGATAAGAGTGGCGAGAGCGATGTGATCGATTTGCGATTTGCCACAAAGATTGATGACGTGCTCGATGCGATCAACGCTAATACCACAATTAACGTGACCGCCAAAACAGTCGGTGATTCAATTCAACTGGTCGACAACACAGGGCAGTCTGGAACCTTATCTGTGCAGGAAGTCAACAATGGCAAGACTGCTCTTGATTTGGGGTTATCCACAATCAGCGCGTCCGGGGCAACGACCGTTGCTACTGGGAGCGACGTGTTTTATCTCCATTCGGGAACGCGCCTTTCAAGGTTGAACGATGGCACAGGGGTACACTTCACCAATGATGCTACCGAGGTCGACGATCTCGTCTTCCAGTTTGCCGATGATTCGGGGCCAATCGGGCTCGACCTCTCGGGTGCCGAGACCTTGGGCGATGTCGTGAATCGCATCAACGACTCTACCGAGTTGGCCGGAAAGATCACGGCAAACATTGCTGCCGATGGCAATCGGCTTGAATTAACCGATCTCACAAGTGGCTCAGGGACTTTCTCGGTGAGCAATGGCGTACTGGGAACGGCGGCTGATGATCTCGGACTGACCAAGACCGCCGTCGGGGGGACAATCACAGGCGGTAGACTTGTTTCTGGACTCCGCGATACTTTGCTTTCATCTCTCAATGGTGGATCGGGAATCCAAATTCCGGGCAATCTGGAAATTACCAATCGCAACGGAGTACTTTCCGTCATTGACTTGAGTGCCGCGGAGACGCTCAACGAAGTAATTGATGCGATCAATGGACAAGCGACCGACGTCGCGGCAGCGCTGAGCGATAATCGTGGGGGGATCGTGCTCACCGACACTTCAGGAGGGTCAGCAAGCAACTTTATCGTAGCCAGCGAGTCAGGAACCACCATTGCGGAGGATCTGGGAATTGTTCATGACGCTGCAACCGTGCAAGCGAAGGGTGGCGTGCTCAATCGCCAACTTGTGAGCGAAGCGACATTCCTCTCGTCGCTTCATGGTGGTAGGGGCATAACAACGTTGGGTGATATCACGATTACCGACACGGCTGGTGTTAAGAAAACCATTGATCTCGACTCTGCCAGTGACCCTGCAAAAACTCTTGGTGACGTGATCGATAGAATTAATGCCTCTGGACTCGAATTGACAGCACAGATCAATCAAAGCGGGGACGGAATCATTCTTGTCGATACTGCCGGAGGAGCTGGAAAGATCTCAGTCGTGGATACAAGCGGCACTGTGGCAGCCGATTTGAATTTGTTGGGAACGAGTGTTGAATTAGACATTGAAGGCGTGCCCACGCAGGTTCTGAATGGTACAACAATCAAATCCTTTGCCATCGAGGACGGCGATACCCTAGCGGATGTGGTCAAAAAAATAAATGACCTAGATGCAGGGGTTACGGCCTCTCTATTGAACGATGGTCAAGGAGTTCGCTTATCGCTCACGGTCAATAAATCTGGTGCTGCGAATGCATTACTGCTCGATCTTGACGAAGCAAACTTTCAGTTTCAGGAAATCAGTAAGGCTCGGGACGCTCTTTTGCAGTTCGGTTCTGTTGAAGAGAATCAAGGAGGAATCCTCGTAACCTCTGCCACCAATACTTTTAAGGATGTTGTTAGCGGTTTAAACCTGACAGTTCAAAAGGCGAGTACTGCTCCTGTAAGTCTCACGGTAACCTCGAATGATAGTGGGCTCGTAACGGCTGTAGAAGAGTTTGTCAAATCATACAATGCGCTTAGAGACGAACTCGAAAGCCTTACAGATTTTGACGAAACCGCTCAGACAACAGGGTTACTTTTTGGAACTGGCGAGGCCCTGCGGGTCGACACTCAGTTGTCTCGGTTGGTGACGGATCGGCACTTTGGTTTAGGATCGTTCCAAAACCTGGCTCAAATTGGCATCAATGTAAATGCAGATGGCAAGCTGGAATTCGACAAGGCCAAGTTTCAGGCGGCTTTCCAAGCTGATCCTGCAGGACTGCAGACTTTTTTCGGCGATGATGAGAAGGGGGGAATCGCATCCAAATTTGATGCAATTGTTGAGCAGCTCACGGGTGTGACGAGTGGATATCTGACCAACCGCACCAACTCCCTTCAATCAACCATCGACAACAACAACGACCGCATAGCACAACTAGATGCTTTCCTCGAGAGGCAGCGAGAAGCGCTCTTGCTGCAGTACTCTCAATTGGAATCAATTCTCTCGAATTTCCAAGCAACGCAGAACGCATTGTCCGCTTTCACACCCCTTCCTCCACTTAGCACTCTCTCAGCCAGATAAGCATAATTTGATTCTGCTACGAAAGGGTAAAAAGGAATTCGATGCAACAACCGAGCAAAAGTTACTTGGACAGCAAAGTGCTTACGGCATCTCAACCCCGATTGCAACTCATGTTGCTCGAAGGGGCGGTGCGTTTTGGCACACAGGCCCAAAAGATGTGGCATGATGGAGTCGAGTTTGCAAGTGTCGATCGGCAGTTGGCTCGCGTGGCAGAGATTCTCGAAGAGCTGACGCATGGAGCTGCTGCCGGTGAATCGGAACTATCCAAAGCTATCGAATCTCAATACGCCGCTATCTACCGCGAGCTGGCAAGTTGCCGAATCAACGAGGAAGTCGAGAAACTCGAGTCGTGTCTTGAACTGCTCCAATATCACCGTGAGACTTGGAAGCTAGTATGTGAGCAGTTGGAGTCCAAGGCAGAGCCTAAGCAGTCGCAAGTTAGCCCGTTCGTTCCGTTTGAGTCATTCACTGGCGAGAGTTTCTCCCTCGAAGCTTAGAGATTCCCTATGAACCTCGGAACGGGCAGAAGTTCCCATTCTCAGGTATACGATCTTGTGCTGCCTCAACGGCAAGCCGGGCATGATTTGCACTGGACAAACCTGTCGTGCCAAACGGTGAACTGGTTTCTCAGAAGAGACAAGTTCGCATTCTGTTCCCCGCAAATCCCAAGATAAAGAAGGAAGTTAGCAGGAAAGCACCTGGTTCGGGCACAGAAGCCAGAGCACCCAACGGGACACCGCCAACGTTCAGCAGGCCGTTGCCCGTAAAAAAGGCACTCGTAAACATTGCTGTGGGATGCCCAATACGACCCCAAGTGCCGTTCGCCTGTTGAGTTCCGTTCAGGAATAAACTACCTACAATGTCTGAACCTCCAAAGTTCAAGTCGAGTACCCCACCGGTTATTCGGACTGCTGAACTGTCGGCTAGAAACGCATTGTTCATGCTCAGAATGCCCTCCTCGACAGTTGTGTCACCCGTGTAGGTATTTGAGCCGGTGAGAACCCATTTGCCGGTGCCACTTTTCGTCACATTCACAATACCACCAGCTGGAGAGTCGCTAATCACCGAAGCTAGTGTATTGTCATTTGCATTGGTGCCGTCGAGTGTCAGTGTCCTTGGTACAGTACCGAAAACAATCGTTGTGTTTGGCTTAAAGATAAACGGAAAAAAGTTGCTAATGCCGATCGTCGATCCATCAGTAGAGACTCCGGTCACAACAGTTCCGACTGGAATGCAGTGGGAACCATCGGGATTACACGGGGGTTGAGTGAAAACACCCCCTGGACTCGGATCACTCACAGGCATCCCTGCAACAATGTCGCTGGTGTCGGCAACGTCGACAATCTCGTCGGGTCGCCCACTGAAATCATCAAGTGTGCCGAGCCGACTTTCCGCATCATCGCGCCCGAGCATACCGGTATTGGAGAAAACCATTGCCCCGGTACCAGAGGAATTGATTGTTGCGCCTGCGGTTCCGATCGTGAACAAACGATCGGTAGAGTCTCCTGTGCCTACGTATTTCAAGGTTGAACCCTGAATGAAAAGATTCGCAGGGTCGGAAGTTGCTGAGCCAATGCTGCTTGCTGCGCCGCCATTAGCAAGATCATCGACTACCAAAGTAGGTGCATCGCTGCTACTCGGCTTCTTCAGAATTGAAGTCGGACCGGTATAAGTGTTGTCTCCAAGTAGTTCAACAACGCCTTCATTCCTCACTTGTAGTGAATTCGCTCCTGTCAGTTGGGCATTTGGCAAAGTCAAAGTTCCAGAACCTCCACCCAGTCCATAAGTTGAGTTTGCCGGCGTTATCGTGCCAGTATAAGTCAAGCCGGTTTCTGGAGCAGCAACGGTCATATTGCCTGCATTTGATAAAGGGAAACTTGTAAAATCCAAATTCGCTGCCGCATCACTCGCAGTAAGCATTAATCCGCCCGTACTTATTGGATCAATTTGCTGAAGAAAGGTAGTGTTCGTTGCGACCCCTGTGTCGACACCAATCGCACCACCGCGAGACACGATCATTCCCCCACCAACATTGAGGGAATCATTGTTTGCGTAGTGAAGATTACCTCTGGAAATTGTAGTCGGTCCAGAATGAGAGTTATCTCCAGGGCCAACGTCGATGATCAACACTCCGGGCCCGATTTGATTGATCCGGCGATCTTGTCCAGAAAAGAACTGGTCGTCGCGGATCACGCCAGTAATAAGCGTAGTGCCAGTTCCGAGGAAATCAAATTCTCGAACCAGGGCTTCGTCGTCCTCCCAAATATTCAGCAATCCATCAAGAATTAGCATGCCGGGAGCTGTAATATTGTTATTGAATCCTCGGTTGTTTGTCTGGGTGACTTCACCGGAGAGCGTGAGTGTCTTATCACCCGCAACATTAAAATTGCTTTGAAGCGTGATCTTGTTGGGAATATTTCGTAAGTTGTTATCTGAATAGAAAGTTCCGCCGGGACGCACGTGGGCGGGGGTGAAAGGAGCAACAGAACTCACGCCTAAGGCATGGTCGTGGCCTAAGATTATCTCATCACCGCCGGTTCTCACGGTTCCTCCAAGATCGTTGTTGCCGTAGATCTCGATCCGGCCATCTCCACCGCCGAAAGTCACATTGCCAGGCTCGGCCGGATTGGCATCTCGCACAATGCCATTGAGAATCAAGGCGGCGCCGTCTCCATTTGCCCTTAAGGTCATATCGGTCCCACCACTATCAGGCGTGGTGTCGACATTCGTGACGATCACCTCAGAGTTGATCGTTACAGTCCCCCTAACGACGCTTATCCTGGAACTACTCGTCAAGTCAGGGGCACTGTTGGTGATGTTACCACCGACATCAATCAGCAGAGGATTAATAGCATCGATTTCCAGCGGCTCGTCTTCTAGATGAATCGGAGCCGTGATTCGATTCACCGAGCCAGCGACGCCAGCACTCCTCAAAAAAGCATCACCCTGCGTGAAAAAGCTGTTACCAAGACCGTACTGATCTTGCCAAATTTGCAGATCGGTTCCATCAACAATATCATCGCGGTTGGCATCACCTTGATCATTAATATTGTCAGGGCCAGAGTTTTGGAAAAGATAGTTTCGTTGCCAGATTAAGAAATCGCTGCCTGCCACCAAGCCGTCGTTGTCAAAATCGGCATCCCTCTCAGTGACTAATCCCTCAGGTACGAAGTAGTTTTTGAAATTCAGCGTACCAGCCGGCCCACCACTAGATACCTCAGTAGTCACTGCGCTTGAGATTCCTCCCAATGTAAGTCCAGCAATGGTGACCGGACTTGTACCTAAGCCAACATTCAGGTTGGCACCCAAGCTTACTGATAGATTTGCCGTGGGATAATCCATGTCCAGTGGATCAGTGTCGTTCGGAAAATCAGGAAGATCCCAGTTGCCCCCATTTTGCCATGATTGAGAACCTGTGCCACCGATCCACTGAAACTCTGTGAATGTTGCTTCAAACTGTGCAAAAGCAGAACTGTTAGTAACAAGCACGAGCAGAAAGCAGCCAGCCAGAGTATGCAGATAGGTTCGACGCATAAGATTCTCTCCTTTGAACTTAGGGGCAGAGAAGAACTTTAAAAAGTTCTATCAATCTATGAGTGACAAACGGCCTAGAAAAGCAAATCAATGAGAACGACAAGAGCGCCTCTATTTTTAAAGAGTCAAAAACTTATGTCAAACTTTGTTATGAGTTTCGCCTGCTTTTGCAAGAATTGGGGTTTGGATTGCGTCCAGATAGCGCCCAGCATTCAACCGGAGGAAAAGCTTCATATGCACTCGATGAAAAACTTATTCAGGTAACATCAAATCAATGATCTATTTTCATGCAGTAAATAAGGCTCCAGCTTGCCCCTCTCAAACGACCGAGAAGAACTATCGTGGTCCCCGCAATCAGTAGGAGAGATATATTCTCAGGCTCGGGAATGATTGGAACTCCAGCAACCACTGTTGGTAGATAATTAGCCGTGGTTTTGAGCGTTCCTCCGTCCAAGTATTCTGCGATGGCAAAGAATGTCTGCAGTCCATTCTTCTTCGCCAGATAGCTAAAATTGATGGAACCCTCTGATGGATCGAATTCCCCTAATAGTTGCGTTTCGTGATAGAGCCATAATCGCGTCGAATTGATCCCCGTAACTTGCACCGAAAGATCTACCTTGCCGTTGAAAGGTGCAACCGGAGCGAACTGCACCCTGGTACCCAATTGAGTATTTTCATTCTGAATTCGATAGAGCAACGTCATCGTCTCAGACGGTAACCACGACGCCCTCGAGGAATCGAGAGGATAACTTGATTCTGGTGTGATAATTGGATCGGGGATGAAGGATTGACCGAGTGCCGCGTCGTATACACTGGTCTCAGCCAAGAAACCCTTCGGCTCTCTTAGCATCAGCGGCTCTCCGGGATTGGTTGATGGTAATTTCCCCGCTGGGTAACGCGAGCGGATGAACTGATCCATCAAGGCAAGGCGAAATGCTTCAGTCGTTTCACGATGCGAGGTTCGCCATTCCACAAGATAAGCAGTATGGCCATTAACGGAACGGCTGGCCAGGAACTCCTGGCTCAAATTTAAAGGTTCTACTACGTTGTCACGCTCGCCGGCGATAACCATTCCAGGTGCAGTGGGACGCGAGCTATCAAGCAGACCTGCTGCATAACCTTTGTCGGCAATGAATCCGAGAGTCCGATCGGGCACAAAAGAAGCAAGGTATCCTACTGAAAATCCACCTTTGGAAACACCATCAAGAATTACAGGTGCGTTGCGTAACTCAGGATGTCCCGATGCAGCGGCAATTGAGTCGAGTACACTCTGAAAATTGATCTGAACCTCAGCGTCGTTTGCGCCCCAATAGTCGTAGCCAAAATTAAGCAGGTCACGAAAGCCGACAATTCCGTAACCCATCTGCGACAATCGAAATTGCCAGAGGGCGTTTCCCGCTATGCCTCGCTGATCTCCGCGAGAGCCTGGTAAACTGAAAATCAATCCTTTCAGCGTATCAAAATTCTCTGGCCACCATGCACGATACTGCACGAACACATTAGAGCCATAAGCTTGAAAATTGACTCCGAAATCAACAGGAGCAGCAGCTTCAACAGCCGAACCGTACAGCCGTCCAAGAATTGCACCTAGTACGACTGCCCAAACGAAGCTGTACCTTAATTTGCGAATCATCTTCCATCTCAAGAAACTATAAGAGTGACGAGCAAATGCAAGCAGAATTCTAACTTCTTGCAAGTCTTCTATGTTCACTTGGTTTGAAGTCTTTCGCATTGTCGTCCCTCAATTGCAACCCAGTGGTAGATTTGGCCAAAGACTAAGCTACGCATGAACTAGGGTGAAAAGGTAGGAGATTAGAAAGCAACTACAGGCTGGAACTCACCACCGCCAGAGTTTCGATGAAACCTGAAGTTGCTCGACTCGCATGAATTCCAACCAGGGATTATTTGAAGGTGAATTCTAATTATCTCAGCGATTAGGCATTGTCATGTCAACTCAACGCGCGAACTTCAATTTCAGTGGAATCACTGAGACAGTGTTAAACTGAATATTGACTTGCTTAGGGATGACGATTCCAAGAAGTTATCGAGAAATCAACACCACCACTTATTGCTTATTCGTTCTGGAGCTTTGGCGACCACTTGCAGCAAATACTTATTACAATTAATCCCCTACTACTTCTCTCGCTGTGAGACTTTTCCTAGACTTAAAGTGAAATTTATCCGGGAACCTAACCGCACTTCGAGGCATATTAAGATCTAGCTTAGATAGTGGTTGACGTTTTGCGCTAATCGACCCTATCATCATTGACTTACGACCATTGATGAAGCCCAGGAGCCACTACATTGTCTGCTATCGACACCAAGAAGCTCATTCGTGTGGGACACAGCCCCGATCCCGACGATGCGTTTATGTTCCACGCCCTGACCAATGACTGTATCAAGACGGGTAACTACATTTTCACCCACGAATTAGTCGATATTGAAACACTCAACGAACGAGCGTTTCGTTCTGAATTGGAACTTACTGCCATCAGCATCCATGCCTATGCCTACTTGCACGACCGATATGCCCTTTGCAGTTGCGGGGCCAGCATGGGAGATGGCTACGGGCCGATGGTGGTTGCGAAAGAGGCAACTTCTCTCGAAAACTTGCGAGACAGAGTGATAGCCATCCCAGGCAAACTGACCAGCGCGTATCTCGCTCTGCGACTGTGTCTGAATCATGACTTTGAGTATGTGATTGTACCCTTTGACGAAATCATCCCCGCCACGGTTTGCGGGGAATATAATGGAAAGCGGCTCGATGCCGGATTGATCATTCATGAAGGACAGTTGACCTATAGCCAAAGTAACTTAGACCTTGTCGTCGATCTTGGGGTGTGGTGGCACGATCTAACGGGATTGCCACTGCCCCTGGGTGCCAATGGCATTCGCAAGGATCTCGGCCCGAAGATGATGAGCGAAGTTCAGAGCTTGTTGTATCAAAGTATCAAGTACGGTCTCGATCACCGTCAGGAGGCTCTTGACTATGCGTTGAAATATGGCCGCGATCTCGATCGCAGCAAGGCTGATCGTTTTGTTGGGATGTATGTCAACGACTGGACACTTGATTTCGGGCCACAAGGGCGCGAGGCAGTGACTCGATTTCTTGCCATGGGTTATGATCAGGGAATCTTGCCGCACTTTATCGAGCCCGAGTTTGTAGAACTGTAAAATTCCATAACCGCTCTGGTCGCTAGCTTATGCTTGAATCTTGGAAGCAACGACTTGACGCGATTGTTGCTGATAAACGCGACGATGTCCGCGACCTCCGCAGGTTCTTACATGCTCATCCTGAGCCAAGTGGTGCAGAACTCGCTACCAGCATGCACCTGTACCAGTTGTTGGGGCAATTGAATTTGGACGTGCAGATGGGTCCCGAGGGTTGTGGTGTCATAGCCGATAGTGTGTCTCCCAAGGAATCCGATCTCAAGAGAATTGCCGTGCGCGGCGACATCGATGCACTTCGCATTCAAGACGAGAAGCAAGTTTCCTACAAGAGTACACATCCAGGGCTTATGCACGCCTGTGGCCACGATGCCCATTCGGCCGTAGCGTTTGGCGTGGTGCAGGCACTGACGATTCTCTCGGAAAGTGGCGAACTCCCCTGGCCGATTTCCTGGCGGGTGATCTTTCAACCTGCGGAGGAAACGGCCACAGGAGCAATGCAGATGATTCAGACCGATGTGCTTGAGGGGGTCGAAAAGATATTTGCCTTGCATGTGGATCCAACGCGGCGCACTGGTGAAGTAGCAATGCGCTCGGGTCCGATGACTGCCTCTTGCGATTCAGTTCAGTTGACAATCACCGGCCGAGGTGGTCATGCCGCCCGGCCTCACGAATCTCGTGACCCAATTGCCGCCGCAGCTCAAGCGATCAGCACGCTCTATCAGTTTGTGCCTCGGGCAACCGACACCCACGATGCCGTGGTGCTCACTTTTGGCAGCATCCTGGGGGGGACCAATCCGAATGTCATCCCAGATCGTGTAGAAATCCGGGGTACCATGCGTACTCTCGACACGGCAGTCCGAACCCGAACCATCGATCAGATTCACCAGGTGACACGTGGCGTGGAAGGAATTACCGGCACGAAGATTGAGTTTACCCTCGATGCCAGCATTCCTTCTGTGGTTAATGATGCGGCAGCGACTTCTCTCTTGTGGCAAGCTGCCGAGGATGTAGTGAGTTCCAGAAATGTCCAACTCATCACTCGCCCAAGTATGGGTAGTGAGGACTTTGCCTGCTATTTGGAGCATGTCCCGGGTGCCATGTTCCGACTTGGTTGTGCTGCAGATCTTGCAGAGATAACTCCTTTGCATACGCCGAAGTTTGACATTGACGAGTCGGCATTGGAAATTGGAGTAAGGATCCTTGCCCGAGCAGTCGTTGCTGCCTGCGAACCAGTAAAGGCGTGATTATGGCGAAGATCGAATTCAATGCGAATGAACGTCCTACTCTTGGTGTGGAAATAGAGTTGGGGCTGGTTGATGGTCGAACGATGGCCTTGGCCAGTGCATTCGATCAAGTCGAAGAACTCTTGCCAGAGCAACATTCCGACTCATTCAAGCCCGAATTGATGCAGTGTGTCGTCGAGATTATCACGGGTGTTTGCGAGACCGTGGACGATGCGGAGCAGGATCTGCGTGAGAAAATCGTCGCGGTAGAGGCCGCCACAGATCAACTCGGCATGCGACTCTGGTGGGGAGCAACGCATCCCTTCTCTCCGTGGCAGGAACAGATGGTGACCAGCAATGAGCGGTATTTGAATCTCGTTCAGTTGCTTCAGGAACTTGCCCGTCGTTTGGTAACCTTCGGTCTGCACATCCATGTGGGAGTCGATTCCGGCGACAAAGCTGTCATGATCTGCGATCGCATTCTTCGCCACCTGCCTACCTTGCTGGCCCTCTCAAGCAGCAGCCCGTTTTGGGAAGGACGGCAGACTGGTTTGCAGTCGTACCGCTCGAAAATCATGGAAGGCCTGCCGACGGCAGGCTTACCGACTCTGATGCGGAATTGGAGCGAGTATGTGTGGCTGGTCCATCACATGGTAGAGACTGGCTTTATCAATACGATCCGCGAAATCTGGTGGGACGTGCGGCCCCATCACAACTTTGGAACCGTCGAAGTACGGGTTTGCGATATGCCGGGGAGCCTGGAAGACACAATGGCGATTGCTGCCCTGGTGCAATGTCTGGTGAAGACACTTTCAGACGAGATCGACAACGGCACCTACCAGCACGACTGTCATCCCATGATGGTGCGTCAAAACAAATGGCGGGCCGCCCGATATGGCACTGCCGCCCAACTCGTGGATTCCTTCACTTATCAGGTCGTGTCGGTTGAACAGAGTGTTAACCAGTTGGCCAATCATCTTTTGCCCATAGCGAAGGAACTTGGTTGTGAAAGTCATCTGGAGCATTGCCGCCAAATCGCCGCAGCACCAAGTTGCGCCGACAGACAACTCTCAATCCAAGCCGAGACGGGTAGCGCCGAGGAAGTGGTCCGGCGATTGACGGAGTTGTCGCGCGTTTCTCCTAGGAAAGAAATGGGAGGAATGGATTAGTGGCGACCCTTGGCCGAGTCCGATGAGGGCAAGGGATCGCGCAGAGATTTTTACGCTCGTTTCTCTTGAGGGCAGTAACTCATCCCGGCTCATTCCCCGGCTTCCACTTGATGTTGCAACCCAAGCTAGGTATCTGATCCGCGCTGGGTTTCTTGCCTGCCAACACGGCGTCGAGCGCGGCGCGGAGGTCGGCACCGGTCACGGGGATGCCACTCTCCGGGCGGCTGGCGTCGAGCTGTCCTCGATATACCAATTGTCGCTGGGAATCGAACAGAAAGAAATCGGGGGTACACGCCGCGTGATAGGCCTTGGCGACTTCTTGGGTTTCGTCGTAGAGATAGGGGAAGACATAGCCGCGCTCTTCAGCCTCGGCGACCATCTGTTCGGGGGAATCGGCCGGATAGTTGGCGACGTCGTTGGAATTGATCGCCACGATGGCTGCTCCCTTGGCGGTGTATTCTTGCCCCAAGCGAGCCAGTTCGTCGGCTATGTGTTTCACAAAGGGACAATGGTTGCAGATGAACATGATCAACAGGGCGGGTGCCTCGCTAAAGTCATCCAGCGATACAGTCTTGCCATCGACGTTGACCAATGAAAAATCTGGTGCCTGAGTCCCCAAGGGGAGCATGTTGCTGGGAGTGCGGGCCATTGATCTATCCTCCAATAAAGCAAATGTCAGGTAAGATTTTGTTCGCCCCAGTGTCTAATTCAGGGTAATCATGGGACAACTACCCCAAGTATCCAGCAATGACGGGGTTTCGGCAATGCTTTAACCGAGTTCGTTGACAGTCAAGTAAAGAATGCCAATAATCTTGAATCAATCGGAATCGTGAGAATCGGCGACAAATGCTGGTCCTGACCCCGATTTTCCACAGAACAGATTATTTAGAAAGTTTGCATCGAATCAGATGGTGTGAATGACAACCAAATTGTCAAGAACATCTTTTACAAGGAGACAATCATGGGTACGGTAGCAGAAATCAACGATACAAATTTTGAGGCAGAAGTATTGAAATCTTCCGAACCGGTCTTGGTAGATTTTTGGGCTCCTTGGTGTGGCCCTTGCCGCCAGATTGCTGCGCTGGTGGAAGAATTAGCTGGCGAGAACTCCGGCTCAGCCAAGGTGATGAAGCTCAACGTCGATGATGCCCCTTCGGCGGCTCAGAATTACGGGGTCAGCAGCATCCCTACCATCATGATCTTTAAGAATGGTGAGGTCGTCGATCGTTTTGTGGGTGTGCAGCCCAAGGCTCGATTGCAGGAAGCGATTGACGCCGCCAAGGCTTAAAACTCGCTGAAAATAAAATTCTAACCAAAGCCACTGGCGGACCGCAGGCTTCCGCCAGTGGCTGTTTTTTTGCAGTTGCCAGTGCTAGCAGTGCTGCGCGGATTCTGGCGAAATCTCAACCATGATTGAATTTGCCGACGCAATGTGCCGATTTGACGTTTAGGCAAAGTTTGTCAATTAGCCAAGCTCTGCCACCACCTCCTCCATTTCCAGACAGCTTTTCGATGGCAGCCAATCTTCCAGAGCGAACTGACAACATCGAGGGTATGAAGCCCCAACGAGGAACACGGGTTGATTCTGCGCATCCTGTTTCGAGGAGCGATTCGGCCAGTCCTAAGCGGGTTGCCGTCGAAGCGGTCTCACACGCCGACGACTGCGATGAATTCGATGATGCGGACTTGTTTTCCGCCGGTGTCCCACCTGAGGCCTTAGGCCGACACGCCACGGACCTGGCAGAACGACTCCAGGCCAGGTTGACGGAACTCGATCATCGCGAGGCGACGTTAAACGGTCACGAAGCGGAGCTTGAGAGCCGCATTCGCAGTGCCCGGCTCTGGCTGGAAGAACGCGAGAGTGAGCTCGATCAGCGTGAAGCTGCGCTCGAGGAACAAGCTGCCAAGCTGTCCAAACAGGAGTCCGCCGCTACGGGCTCGGATTCTCAGGCAATTAGTGTAGAACGCTCTCTCAAGCTTGAAGAACGGGAGAGGCAGATCGCCAAGCAGCAGGCTGAACTCGAGTGTTTGCAGAGCGAGTTGGCAGAGAACATCAGCGAGCTCGAAATCAAAGCGGCTATGTGCCAGTCCAAGGAGGAAGAATTCACGGCCGCAAAGCTTGCTTGTGAAGAGCGTCATCGTGAGATGGATACTCGCGAAGCTAAGCTCTACAAACAAATGGAGGAGTTGACGGAGACGGAAATTTCTCTCCAACAACGATCTGCAAAACTGCATGCTGCTGATGCCGAGTTGACTAAGCGTCAGGACGAGATTCGTGCCTGGGAGTTGAGGCTGGGTGAGGAAAGCAGCGAGCTTGAGTTTCAACGTGCTGAGCTAAGTCGAATCCAGCAAGAAGTGGAATTCAAGCTTTGCGACGTCACGGAGCAGGATCGGCGTATCCGCTTTCGAGAGCAGGAGATCAAAACGGCCTTGCAGCGGTTTGAACGACTCGGTGTGACTGAACAGAAGATGGTGGAACTGCAGCAGATGGCCAATCTGTTTGAGCAGCGTGCAGCGAATCTCTCTGCAGCAGAATCGTTGATTGCTGAGCAGCAGATGCAGCTTGCCGAGCAGCGTGCAGAACTTGAGCGGCAGGAGTTGTCGTTTGAGAACCAAGTAACACGCGAGCGTAAACAATTGAGGAAGGAAAAAGACGCTTCGAGTTTGCAATTGGCCCGGCGCGAGCAGGAAGTAGATCGGCGCGAAGCGATGCTCGATCAGCGAGAAGATGCTCTGGAACAGTTGCAAGAAGAGTTGCGCGCTGCACAACGGGAAGTCTTGGAAATTCGGTTGGCAACTGAAGAAACCTGGCTGCAATTGCAAGGCGTTCTTGCGCCGGCGACCTTGTCGCGTTCCATCTCGCAACTTCGAGTTCGTCTGGCCGATCATTTTCAATTGGCAGCGGAAGAAGCCACTCGCCGCCGTAAGGAGCTGGAAACTGTGCGGAGTGAGTTGGCCGCGGAGCACACGCAATTGGCCAACCAGCGGCAGGACTTGCAGCTATGGCTCGACCGCCGTGAGCAAGACCTGGAACAACGGGCCGCCCGACTGGTCGCCCGCGAACAGGAACTCGACTCTCAACAGCGGACCTACGAAGAAACCGAGCAACACTGGCAAGCAGAGAAACTAGAGTACCAGCAAGAACTGCAACGACTCCTGGCTGAGGAACGCAGCTCTTGGAGCCGCGCTGCGTGAAGCAGCAGTTAACTTTCTATGGATTTTGCCTTTTACCGGCTGTCGGCTGATTGGTCGCTGCGCGGTCCCAGATCTTCTGGAAGATCCAGGCGTTCGGGCGTTGCCTCTTTTCCGTCGGGATTTCGTTGGCTGACTGGCTTCCAGTTGCGCCGTTCAACCTTTTTCCCGGCAGTTGCCGATTGGGCACTTGAGACGATTGCCATCGCATTCTTGATTTCGGCGGCAGTGAAATAAGGATTGCGAACGGCGTGACGGACCGTGCCCGTGAGTTTGGCAGCGAGTTCTTGCCAGCTGACCTTGCTATTCACGTTCCAGACGGCCGCCTGCGCAGCAGCTGGATCGAGGTCACCATTGGCATACGCAGCGACAATCTCGATTACGGCGGGGTCCTCAACGACGTCCTCGATGGGTCGGATCTCATAAGGCTTGTTGGACGATGGATCGCGGAGTCCGTGGTCCAGACACAAGAGTGGGACATCGATCGTGCTGACCTTTTCAGGAGCTACGTTAAACCTCCCGCCACCTCGGCCACCGCCACCTCGGCCACCGCCGCCTCGGCCACCACCGCCTCCGCCGCCAACGCTTTGCTGTCCACCACCACCGCCTCCGCCGCCGAAGCCACCGCCACCACCACCAAACTGGTGCATGACCGGCACTCCAGCAAATGCCTCTGGGATGATTACGTCGACAGGTTCGTCGGTCTTGTTCGTCAGAAAGAGTCGGCCACGTTGACTATCGCGAGCGATGAACTTCACATCGACGAGGTCTTGATCGATGGCCTCAAACACGTCGAGTGCCTCGACTGAATTCGGGGCAGTCTCTTCTGCCACCGAAGATTGTTCAGCGGAGACAACCGCTATTGTTGTGAATGCTGAGATGAAAAACCATTTTAACGGACGAGCGGACACCATGTCTATACAACCTTTTCAGATAGTCGAGTATCACGAGGATGTTCTGGGATCAAAGCGGTGACCCCAGCTGCAATCCAACTAATCGGCTGCGAACGGAAGAATTCAGCCTCTCTCTCTCCAGCATAAACGCGCCACCCCACAATTGCCAATATTTTCAGGTGTTCGCGTAGAAAACGGGTGGTTTTATGGATGGGATCTCAAAGTGCCGATTTGCCTGCTGTTTTCTGAGCGAAATTCTCGGTTTTCCCCCATTTGCGGGAGGTTTGGCTGAGGGAAAGTGCAATACTTAGGGGATAGGAACCTCTATTTTAAGCCTATTGCTGCCCCCACCGTGTCTACGACGCAAATCACCCCCACCGCTGCACACCAGAAAAGCTGGATCATCTCCCCCTGGTGGGACATGACCTATGTCGTCATTACGCCTGTATTGATTGTACCAGTCGTGCTGGTTCTGGTGCGTCAATGGCTCACGCCGGAGCAGGTTTCCCTAGCGGTGATCTCGTTTGCCTCCTTAGGACACCATCTGCCGGGCTTTATGAGAGCCTACGGGGACCGAGAACTCTTTATGAGATATCGTTTGAGATTCCTCGTGGTGCCTCCGCTGGTGTTCGCTTTGGCTCTGTGCTTTTCGCCTCCGCGGGGGGTGGCAGAACTATTGAACCTGCCTTGGCAGCATCTTCATGGACTGGAGTTGGTGCTGCTCGTTTGGGGAACCTGGCACGGTCTAATGCAGACCTACGGGTTCATGCGCATCTACGACCTCCGGAGAGGTGTGACCGACCGCTGGACGGCACGGCTCGATCACTGGCTTTGCCTGACCGTGTTTACGGCTGGAGTGGTGTTTAGCGATGCTCGTGTATTTGGCATCGCCAATGCAATGTGGCAATCAGGCCTCCCGCTGTTTGGTCCGACATGGTTGGAATCAGCGAGAATGGTCGTCGGCGGAGCACTACTTGCGGTGCTGATCGCCTATCTGGTTAACCTTGTTCGGCTCCATAGGGCGGGCTATCCAATTTCCTGGGTCAAACAATTGCTGATTGGCATCACGGGATGGTTCTTCTGGTATACGGGGCGACTCTCGGTCAACCTGTTGATCGGGATCGCCATGTTTGAGATCTACCACGCCGTGCAATACTACGCCATTGTGTGGATTTATAACAAGCGGCTTTTCAATCGTGCCGGCGATCGGTTTGGTCCGTTGGGATTTCTTTTTCAAGATCGCTGGAGCATGTTGGGTCTCTATTTGGCTGCGGTCGCCGCTTACAGTTCGATTCGCTATTTCACTGACGGCGCTAATGCCTACATCTTTTCCACCGGAACCGAGAATGCATATCAATGGCTTCTCGCCGTGTTTGTAACATCCTCTTTCTTACATTTCTACTTTGACGGATTTATTTGGAAGGTACGCGAGCGACAGACGCAACAGAATCTGGTAGACACACCTTCAAGCGATGCTGCCCCCCTAATCACAGTTCCTGCGGCCGTACATGCATCCAAGTGGGCTGTACTGCTCATATTGGTCGCGGGATTGCTCTTTGCCGAACGAAAACGCATGTTGAGTGAAGGGTCCGAAGGGGAATCATCTCGGCTACTCGCCCTGGCGGCGTTAACACCGGATCTTCCCGAGTGTCATGCTCTGTTGAGTCGCGATGCCCTTTCCAAAGGGAATGCTACTCAAGCAATTCATTTCGCACAGCAAGCATTGAAGCAACGAGAGCGGTCGCACACGGCCCACGCCGATTTGGGGTTGGCTTATCTGTTGGGAAATCAACTCGAAGCTGCACGACGCCAATTTGAACAGGCCGTTTCCCTTGCCCCGGACGAATGGTCTCACCACTGTGATCTGGGTACGGTCCTGCACCGCCTTGGAGAGCAGGAATTTGCTGAAAAGGAGTTGAAACGTGCTGTGGAATTGGGGCCCACTTCTTCAGAGCCGTTCGAGCAACTGGCCGAGTTCTATCTTCAACAGAATCGAACCCATGAGGCCGCAGAGCTATACGAAATATTGGCTGAACGATTTCCTGCCACGCTTTCGGGTGAACTAGGTAGGATCCAACTGCTGAATCGTGAGGGCCGCCACCATGAGGCAGTTGAGTTGGCCAGTTTTCTTGCCGCCGACAATGCTGACAACTGGCGCGTGCTGACTGCATTGGGGGCCTCGCTCAACGCAGCCGGTGACCCCGATCGCGCACTGGCACCACTCAGTGAAGCATTTAAACTCAATCCTCGACGAGCGGAGATTAACTTTCAGATGGGGCTCGTCAAATTCCAAGTGGGAGAACCTTTGCAAGCGATTCGATATCTTAAGCACGCAATTCAGTTCGACCCCCAGCAATTTGCAGCCCAATTGCAGCTTGCCAATATTTATTACGTATTGGGAGAGGTGGACGCGGCACTTACGGCCTTCCAGCGAGCCCTCGATTTGCGACCCGGCGACCCAGGAGCGAGTGCAAACTACGGCGGCTTGCTCGCGCAATTGGGCATGGGCGGCGAAGCCGAGCGCGCATATCGTGCCGGTCTTGCTGTGGATCCAAACGCTCCGCAACTCAACTACAATCTGGGCATTTTGTTGTGGCAGCAAGGCAAACACGAAGAGGCCCGCCAATTTATCTTGCATGCTGAGAATTTGGGCGTGAAGCTCTCGCCGGAAGTGAAGGCAGCTATTGAAGCAGGCAAAGATTGACTGGTTATTAGATTGTTTTGAGAGTTCAATCAATTGCACACATCGCATCGAACTCAGATTCAGTCAGCACAGTGACGCCCAACTTTTTTGCTTTCTCGAGTTTGCTTCCTGCTTTCTCGCCTGCCACAAGATAGTCGGTACTCTTGGAGATGCTGCTGGTAGCTCGACCTCCCAGTCGCTCGATCAGTTCTTGAATTTCGTCGCGGGTGAAATTCTCTAAGGTGCCAGTTACGACAAAAGTTTTTCCCGCCAAAGGCTTTTGCACTGGAGCGGAATCTTTTTCCTCTTGGACTCCCAGATTGACTCCGGCAGCAGCAAGACTTTCGATGGTTTCGGTACCATGTTCATTGTGAAGAAAGTTGTAAACGCTTTCGGCGATGATGGGGCCGACTTCGTCAACTTCGCTAAGCTCATCGACCGTTGCAGTTTGCAAGGCAGACATCGTCTGAAATCGCTCTGCCAGAATCGACGCGACGCGAGTTCCTACATGGCGAATTGTCAGTGCGTTTAAGAGCCGAGCCAAGGAGCGCGATTTACTCTCCTGAATCGCCGCTACGACATTCTCAGCCGATTTTTGTCCCATCCGTTCCAACGCGGCGAGTTTTTCGACCGTGAGTTCGTAGAGATCAGCAAACCGACTTACCAACCCTGATGAAACAAGTTGATCGATGAGCTTTTCTCCCAAGCCCTCGATATCCATGGCAGTGCGACTGGCAAAATAGCGAAGTCTCTCGCGGAGTTGGGCTGGGCAGGCTAGGTTCGGGCAGCGAATGTAGACACCGCCTTCGTCCTTCACCAATTCACTCTTGCATTCAGGACATTTCGCAGGAAATCGAAACGGCTTTGCTCCCTCAGGTCGCAGGTGGGTCTCGACCCGCACAATGTGGGGAATGATTTTGCCTGCCTTTTCGACTACAACCGTGTCCCCCACGCGGACATCCTTGCGGACCACCTCGTCGGCGTTGTGCAGGCTCGCTCGGCTCACGATTGTGCCGGCGAGTTCTACAGGTTCCAACTCGGCCACGGGTGTGATCGTGCCCGTCTTGCCGACCTGGACGCGGATTTCATTCAGTTTGGTGACTGCCTCGTATTTCTCAAACTTGTAAGCAATGAGCCACCGTGGACTTTTGCTCGTGGCTCCAAGTCGCTCGCGTTGGTCAAAGCTGTTCACTTTCAGCACCAGACCATCGACCTCGAAGTCGAGCTCATGGAGTCGTTCGATTAACTCTTCAGCGTGTGTAACAGCTGATTCAAAATCGGGAAAGCACTCGACATGGGGCGTTGCCGGCAGACCCCACTGGGCGAGTTGCTTCAGAAATTCCATGTGGGTATCCACTCGCAGCCCCTCGGCTTGTCCCACACCATGGCAAAACATCCGCAACCGCCGCTCGGCACAGATTCGCGGATCCAAAAGGCGAATACTTCCTGCTGCTACATTGCGAGTATTGGCATAGGCTTCAAGTCCCTGCTCTTGTCGTTCAGCATTGAGCCGCGCAAGGTCGGCGTTAGACATGTAGACCTCACCACGGACTTCGACCAGCGGTGGCACGTTATCCCCAGATAGTCGCAGAGGAACGCCAAGAATAGTGCGAACGTTGTGGGTGACGTTGTCTCCAGTTGTGCCGTCGCCCCGCGTGACCCCTCGCACTAGATGCCCTTCTTCGTAAATGAGCGACATCGCCACTCCATCGATCTTCAGTTCGACGACCCACTCGATGGCTTCGTCGGGCAACAGCTTGGCAGTTCGCGCAGCATAGCTGCGCAGCTCGGTAAGACTGTAGGTGTTGTCGATCGACATCATTGGCACGAGATGTCGCACCGAGTTCAACTCATCGACGGGTGCCCCGCCGACTCGCTGTGTGGGGCTGTCGGGTGTGACAAGTTCGGGATTCGCGGCTTCGAGAGTTTTCAGCCGCTCCATGAGACGATCGTACTCGAGATCGGAGATCGAGGGAGCAGCTTCGACGTAGTACCGAACGTCATGTGCGCGAATCTCCTCGCGGAGTTTTTCGATCTCAGCGGCGACATCCGATTTGCTCATTGCTACAAACCGCTGGGGAAGCCAGTGGCATTCTTTAGGAAACCGTGGGACTCTGCCGGCGGATATTAACCTGAATCAAGCAGAATCGTCTTCTGCCTCAAGGCCGCATTCTGGTACGACGGTAATGTTTTTGTCGATGGCCGAATTGGGAATCAGGCAAAGAAATTTTAAAGGAGTTGTGCCTGTGTTCTTGAATTGATGCACATCAAGGGGAGAGACAAACACCACGTCGCCCTGCTGCAAAGGATGCTCCAAGTCTCCGTCGACCACGACGCCGTTTCCTTCCACAACAAAGATCTCGTGCTCGTAGTCGTGAAAATGCTTGGGAGTATGTCCCCCAGGGGCAACTTCGAACTGGCGCATTACAAAGTTAGGCGCCTTATCTTCTTTGCCGACCAGGATCTGTACCTGGCACCCATCGGCACCTTCCATCTCAACTTTGTTGCGAGTCACTTCAGCGGAGCGTTTAACGTTCATCGTACTAAATTAAGTTTAAGGCCACTTGGCGAGGAATAACTGACAAGCTCAATCTAACTCGCGAGTCAGCAACGACTATTATCACGATTGGACAGGTTTCGTGCTATGAGGATTTTCCGCCAGGTAGCTAAATAGAACAGGTTTTGGCGTGGACTCCGACAATGCACTAGGGTCGCTTTGCGACCAATTATGATCCCCAGTGTGACTCATTTGGAGCGCAAAAGCCTGCAAATCTTTATATCGGTTTCCGGAATAGGAATTGCAATTACCAAAAGTCAATCGAGGCTTTGAATCCCTTTTCGAGGAGGTCAAGTTATGAATCGTCCAATGCTTTCTGTTGCTTTGGGTTTATTGTCTGCTGCCTATCTGCCTGGGCTTTGCCAATCGCAAACCAATGGACGACAGCCAACCATTCCCTTGAATCGGGGCAGTCAAAATGCGTCGGAAGCTCACATGTACTTTCCGGAAGATGAGACACCGTGGTTCGCGGCTGAGGGAATCGGTAAGGAATTGAATTTCAAGTATGATGAAATCCAACGACTTACTGAGATCTATGGCTCTACCAGACAGAGATTACGATCTCTAAATTCAGACAAATCGAGAGAGAACTCACGTTCCGTCGACAAGGCCAAGGATCAATGGGTCAGCGAGTATGGCGACAGGTTTGATTTAGAATTCGCGCGAGGATCTCGTGCCGTTTTTAAGGATCCACAGCAACGGGAACGATTCAATCAACTTTATCTCCAATATCAGGGGTTCGGTGCTTTCGACCGCCCTCAGGTTCAACGGAAACTGAATTTCAGCGAACAACAAATCCGCCAGGTGCAAGATTTGAATCGAGAATGGAATAGTGAAATTCATGCATTGAGACAATCTTACTTACAAAATCCTCCTGATGCACGGAATCGTTTTAGTGATATTCACGACCGGTTTCGTATGAAATTGGACGGCATCCTCAATAGTGAGCAGCAAGAGATTTATCGAAACATGACTGGCAAGCCATACCCTTTTGGAGTAGATGCATATTTAGGAGATGTCGCAGGGAGAAGATAGAAGATGCATTCCAATCCCTGCCAGTATCCGCCACATACTATTATGTAGTGAGTGGAGGCGGAGAATCGGCAAACTCGATTAGCATGCTGGGAGCGATTTCCAAATCGTTCTCCTGAGAGAAAAAGACACTCCGAACTCGCAGCCGTCGGATAACGCCTTTCTCTTGAAAGTCACCACCTAGAGTTCGCTGCAAATTCCACCTGTGAGTCCCTGACGAAGAGGCTTTCCATGTGCCCAGATCTTCTGGATAAGTCATTTCCAGATAACTCCAAGTGCCGTCCTGACTTCGCAACATAACTCCCGCTGGCTCATCGCTGCTGAGGATTTCCTCCATAGAGAGTTGCCTGGCAGCCGAAGAATTGGTCGGAATGTACCAGGCTTCTTGAGCTTCGAGCGATGTGGTGGTTTCGATCGCGGGATAACACTCCAACAGCGAGGTTTGGAGGGACATGATCACGTCGATTTGCACACACGTGGAGTCGGCGACTGCAACTCGCCAATAAACCTCTAGCGAAAATGGTTGTGCTTGGGTCTCAGGGTACCTTGCTACGAGGTCAGAACCACGTGCAAAGGTTTCGAAACCCCTCCCTATAGTCAGGGCTTGATTTGCAGAATTCTTCGCAAGGGAAATGCCAAGCACCTTGCCAGATTGGGCTGCTCTGTTCCAAACGATATCTCTAATTCCTGCTGAGGGATTCTGTAGAATTATCTTCGATGAGAGTGGACCAATCTGAAGTTGCGCTTCGAAGCCTTGAAGCTGCCAAGGGTTTTCAGGCGAGCTAATTGATTGAGTTGTCATGGAAAGAACTGCATTAGCTAGATCAACTAACAAAAAAACCCCGCCGAACACCAAGGTGCTGCGGCGGGGCCGGAACAGAGAAGAGGCCAAATGTTTTCTTGGGGGGGATAAATAGAAATTAGGCAAACACCTTCCACAAAAAGCGGTTGGGTTGACTGAAGAAACACTTGTTCCCAGTTCACTTGTTCCACCATAATCATACTCATTCAGAATCCTGTGTCCAGCTTTTTAGAAAGATTCTTTAAGAGTTTTTCTTTTGCTGCTGTTCAATTTTGATACGGTCATCCCTTATTACTTATTCGGTAAGGTTTTACGTTGATGCAAAATGGCTAACCTTTACGCATACGGAGGGCATATTCCGTGCCGGATTTTACGACTTTGCTTGAAACTTGTGAACTTGCTGCACGTGCGGGGGCAAAAGAACTTTTGCGTTGGCGGGACCGGTTCACAGCCAGAGAAAAAGGGGCATGCGATCTGGTTACCGATGCTGATTTCGCGTCTCAACAAGCAATTCGTGAAGTGATACGCTCGGTGTATCCTGATCATGGATTTCTGGGAGAAGAAAGTCCCGATTTGATCCAGCTCGAACGGCCCCATTGTTGGGTAGTGGACCCCTTGGACGGCACCACCAATTATGTCCACGGATTTCCATTCTATAGTGTATCAGTTGCTGTAGCACAGGAAGGAAGAATTATTGCAGGTGCGATATATGACCCACTTGCCAAGATGTGTTTCAAGGCCGCATTAGGACAGGGTAGCTGGCTCAATGGTGAGCCCATCAAGGTCAGCGGAGAAAAGGAAATTGGGCAAGCGTTAGTTGCTGTCAGCTTTCCGCCGCAAGCTCGCTCCGACTCTCCAGACATCAAAGCTTTCTTACGCATTAGCCCGATCTGTCGCGCTGTGCGGCGCACGGGATCAGCTGCACTCAACCTGGCCTATGTTGCTTGCGGCTGGTTGGATGCTCACTGGGCATCTGCGATCCATAGCTGGGACTCGGCCGCTGGAGTTTTGCTAGTATCCGAGGCTGGTGGAGTCGTCGGATCCTTTGGTGGTGGAGAGTACAATATCGCCCAGGGGGACTACTGTGTTGCTGGTTCCCCTGAGTTGTTTGCAAGTGTGCAGCGCTTGTTGAAGTAAATGCACTGATAACAACTGGACCCACTTCGTGTGATCAATAGCCTCGGTTGGGCTCAGAAAAGAATGAATCGGGAATGGACCGCTCCACGATGCGCCCCAAATCATTTTGGGTGCGCCGTTGACCAACAGTATGCCAGGCGGAAACATCTGATAGCTCAGGCATAATTTCCACGAGTTGGCTCACCAACATCTCAGCCAAACGTTTGACCGTTCGGTCCTGAGCAGACTCCAGAATTGCCTTTGCGGTTTTCATCACACGCAACATGTTGGCTCGTCGAGTGACGGGTTCGGAGAGGGGGCCTTCATTGTCCACCAAGAGATCCGCCAACGGGACATCCAATACCTTTTGCCATTTTAGCAAATCAGAAATCCGCAGGTCGGTGTGGGGGTCCTCTTGTTGGCGAATCTCATTCACTCCGAGTTCCATCTTACGCGAAAGTGCCCTCAATGTTGCACCTTGTTGCATACAGACTTCTTGGATGCGGTGGTAAGTTTTTGGGGGCTCGGCAGATTGAGAGCTATCTCGAGGGATTGGCACCTCAAAACCGCTGCTGTCGTAATTGTATTCGACGGTACTCATTTTAAGCGCACTCCTCTACGGGACTAGCGACGCTGTCTCCGTAAATCTTGTGCTAATGTGCCCTACTCAAGGAGGCAGCTAAATGGCTGCCAGCAGATAGGCCGCTAGCACGATACTGTTCCGTAAAAAGCTGGTATTACATCTTCAATGTAGAAAAGTACGCAACAAACAGCCGTCATTGCTCTTAAGTTGCGAGATGTAGGTAAATCACCAACCAACCAGCCGAGAGAGGTTTTGCCCGCGGTGAATGCCTGAAAAAATGAAAGCCGCTTCGACTTCTCCTTAGGATGCTTAAATGCATTTGAAACGTTCTTCCAGTCAATAAAAATCCTACTCCCGTTACTGGTAAGGGTCAAGAGATTTTGATCAGGAATCTACTCAATGGCAATGTAGAGAGCTAAAAAGAATCTTCCCAGCGGAGCCAAAAAGTAATGGGATGTTCCGTGTGAAAGCACTTGCACAAAGATGTTCAAATCCTCGAAAATTCCTCCCCAATTTGTCCCTGCCCCTCGCTCAAAAGCTCGATTGTCCTGCGTTCTATCTCAGCTCGAAACCATGATTGTGGATCTCATCGATAACAATCCTTGCGGCTAAACCGCTTCAACTGAAGGCTAGTTGCGAAGCAATGCCGTTGGCTTTTGACAAACTTTCGTGGGGCTGACGAGAAAGATCGTCAAGGATTCACTGGAATCGCACTAAACCCCGTGGGTAATTCAGCGAGAATTGTCGGAAGAGGCATGCTCCTCTCGGAGGTACGCAACGGTGGCTGATTCAGCTTATCTGTCTGAAGTCTTCTCCGGGGCACGAGGGGCTTTTCCAATTCGAGCCAATTGAACCCTGCTATTTGTCTGTGGGCATTTTCCATGCTGTTCTGCAATGCCCGCATCGCACCGAATCGCCGTGAGCCATATGAATCGAGTCCTGCCTGAGTTTTTACCAGCCCAGTTTTTGCGGTTCGAGGATTCCCCTGTTCGTCGAGCAGCAGGTTCCTCAATTCCTCGGGACGAATCTGTGAAACGCCATCATGCAGGATGACCAGTTCGACTGCCAGGCGATTTCGCACTAAATCCAACACCGCAGCCAGTCCACTTCGAAAAGGTAGTCTGAGCACCTGGACTTGCGGATATTTGCATGCGAGCTCGCAAGCCGCCTCGTATGTGTCGTCCGTCGAGCCGTCATCGACAATTACCAGATCAAAGCTAATCTGCGCATGTAGCTGAACATCAAGTATGTTTTGAATCGTCGAGCGAATCATTCGCTCGTTGTTGTACATAGGCAAAACGACCGTCAGTTGCTGGCTCAACGCTCTGACTCCTATCTGTAGGGCAATAAATGTGTTTCAGCAAAGGGATCCCAGGATTCCCTATCGATGACAAACCCTCTATCGGAAGCATCGGTTTAAGTTCCCGGTGACCTGGAGGATTTGGTAATGCCAGCCGATTGTTAGAAAGGTGCCTGGACTGACGATCTTATCGATTACCCCGCGAAGGAGGATCAGATGCTTTTCAATTGGAAACTAAAGCAGTAAGCTGACTAAAGTGAAAGTGGCATCGTGAAGGCCTCTTTCAGCCCTCGCCGGAGAGTGGAGGTTCTCTAAGCCTGTAAATACCTCCGTACCGTGGAGGCCAAGTGAGACCAGCACCTTAAATTATCATGTCGCAAGCAGAACCGTTACTCCCTGATTTCTCTTCGGGCAACGGCCTTTTGCCGGCAATTGCTCAGGATGCGACGTCAGGGCAAATGCTCATGTTGGGATACATGAACCAAGAGGCGTGGGAGCAAACCCTGGCGACGGGACGAGCGGTATATTTCAGCCGTAGTAGGAACAAACTGTGGAGCAAAGGGGAAGAAAGCGGCAATTTTCAAGTTGTTCAGGAGATTTATGTCGATTGCGATGCGGATACAATCTTGCTGAAAGTCGAGCAAGTCGGTGGAGCCGCCTGTCATGAAGGCTATCCGAGTTGCTTTTTTCGCAAGTGGAATGGCACCGAGTTCGTTATAGTCAGCAAAAGAGTTTTTGACCCAAAAGAAGTTTACGACACACCCTAATCGAGGAATGCCTTACAGTGAGTGCTGATAACCGTTTGAAAGAATTGAGACTTGAACTTCCTCCTGCCCCTAAGGCCATGGGACTCTATCGACCCATCATTCAAGTGGATCGTCTGCTGCACCTCTCTGGCCACGGACCACTCAAGCCGGATGGCACTCTGATTTGTGGAATTGTTGGACAAGATTTGGATCTTGTCGCGGCACAAGACGCTGCCCGACGAACTGGTTTGGCAGTCCTGGCAAGTTTGCAAGCGCATTGCGGTAGCCTCGATCGCATCAGACGGTTGGTCAAGACATTCGGTTTGGTGCGATGCACACCAGAGTTTATCGATCAACCGGCTGTCATCAACGGATTCAGCGAGTTGATGCGCGACGTATTTGGTGAGGAGGCTGGCATAGCCGCCCGTAGTGCCGTGGGAGCGGCATCACTTCCTGCTGGAATGGCCGTCGAAATTGAAGCCATTTTCGAGCTCAAAGCCGATTGATCGAGTAGGGTAGGCACCGCCCACCATGCTTTGTTTGCAGCAATTGGTAGGCTGTGCCCACTCTCCGCCTTGTCAGCTTGAGTTTTGCCTCATGGTATGATAGCGTGCTGGGGACTTATCCCTTGTCTATAATGTCTGTGAGGTCAGGCTGTATGCCGGCAGTGCAAAAGCGCATCGCAATCCTGGGTGGCGGTTTCGCGGGTGTTTATACGGCCAAGTATCTCTGCCGTGAGCTTAAGCGTGCCCAGTTAACTGATGTAGAAGTTGCGCTGGTGAGCCGGGAAAACTATCTCGTGTTCCAGCCGCTTTTGCCAGAAGTGATCGGCGGCACTGTGCAGATGTTGCATACGATCAGTCCGATTCGTCGAATGGTCCCTGAGGCGGCTCTTCACGTACGGGTGGTCCAACATATTGATTTGGATGCAGGCACCGTCTCACTCGAGCCCGGCTACATTCCCCGGGTTCACTATCTGAAATTCGACCATCTTGTCGTCGCACTTGGAACCCGTTTGGCAGGAGCAATGGTTCCGGGACTCAACGAGCATGCTATTCCCTTCAAGTATTTAGGGGATGCCTTGCGGTTGCGGCATCATCTGGTGCATGTGCTTGAGGAGGCGGCCATAACTATCGACCCTGAGGAGCGACGAAGGCTCTTAACATTCGTCGTGGCGGGAGGTGGATTTTCTGGTGTCGAGTGCATTGCCGAGATGCATGATTTTTTGCATCACGCTGTAAGATCCTTTTCGACGATCAAGTTTTCCGAGTTGCAGCTGATCTTGTTACAGAGTGGTGCAGCAATTCTGCCGGAGATGAAGCCGAAACTTGCCCAGTTTGCTCACCGAATCCTTGCCAAGCGGGGAGTCGACATCCGCACACAGATTCGCCTGACAGCCGTCACAGCAGAAACCGCAGTCACCACTGACAAAGAGTCGGGAAAATCGGAAGCGATCTCCACCAGAACGGTGGTCGCCACGGTGCCAGTCGAACCGCATCCCTTGTTGGATTCTCTTTCATGTGCCAAGGAGAAGGGGAAGTTGCTCGTCAGCGAGAATTTGCGTTCTGTCGATGTGCCCAACTTATGGGCGATTGGTGATTGTGCCGCGGTGCCAATGGCAGACGGTCAGTTTGCCCCACCCACGGCTCAGCATGCTGTTCGCCAGGCTAAAAAGTGTGCAGAAAATATTGTCCGGCAACTTCAAGGTCGGCCTCTGCAGCCGTTTCGGTTTGAGTCGCTCGGTTCCTTGGCATCTCTGGGGCGACGCTCAGCCGTTGCCGAAGTGATGGGAATTAGTCTCTCTGGCTTTGTGGCATGGATCATGTGGAGGGCCATTTATCTGACGAAGTTCCCCGGCTGGGACCGCAAGATTCGCATCCTGGGGGATTGGCTGATGGACCTGGTGTTACCTCGTGACATTACCGAACTAAGAATATTTCCCCCTGCTGCGGTGCGGCGGGAATACTTTGCCGCGGGCGAAGTGCTGTTCCACCAAGGGGACGTTGGCGACCGGATTTACTTCGTGGTCTCCGGTGAGGCCGACGTGGAGGTCAACGACAAAATCGTGGCGAAGGTTGGTGAAGGCAGTGTGATTGGTGAAATTGCCTTGGTCAGAAAAACCCCACGTACGGCCACCGTTCGCGCGAAGAGTGACCTAGCAACAGCCAGTGTCTCGAGCGACACTTTTCATACGCTAGTGGCTCATTTCCCCGGTGTTCAGGAAGCGATGGAGGAGATCATGAGACGCCACCTGGCGGCTGATAGCTTACGCGACAGCAACGGCAAATAGCATTGCTAGCTGTGGGGTCTCTCTTCCTCGATTTAAAGCAGTTTACTACAGTTTGCCTCTTCATGCTGATTGTAGTTAGAGAGGAAACCCATGGAAAACTTTGATCCGGCGCAAGGAATAGTTCTCCACGATTCGCTCCAGCAAGTGGTGAACGACGTGTTGGTGTGGATCGGCTTTGGCACGGTCGTTGGCCTGCTGGCCAAAGGGATCATGCCCGGTCGCGATCCTGGTGGGGCGGTTGCCACGATTCTAATGGGGGTTGGTGGGACGATCATGGGCTGTGGGATGTGCAGCTATTTTAACCATGGGCAGCGAATTGTTCCTGTTAGTCCCCTTGGCATGTTTGTGGGTATCTTAGGAACACTCGTAATTTTGTTTTTTTATAAGATGCTCGGTGGCTATTACTTTGTCGAAGGGGAATACATCACCCAATCACATCGACGTCGTCGCCGAGGTACCCGCCGCCGTCGTTATGATGCGATTGCTTACGAGGACTGATGTTCGCCGAGATGCCCACCATGGAAGGCGCATGTCTGCGGTTCTCAGCCATTCAAAGAAAGCACGCCGCCGCGCAAAGCGACGGCGTGTGAGGATCGGTGGGCAAGACGGTTCAGGACACCAGGCACCGGCTCGCGCCTCCGATCTCCAGAGGGCAGGGGGAAAGGGTCTGGTTTGGAATCAATTTGTGACTTCTCATTGAAATCACAACTGATCCTCTATTAGCTAAGTTTGAAGTCTTGCACGGCTATACGTTAAACTTATCCCCTTCTCTTCTATTCAAATCCTTCTTTTCGCATCACTGAGGTCGCGCTTAGTGTGGTACTTCCCAAAAACCAAGGAGCGGGAACCCAACTGACATTTGAATAGGGAACAGTCACGGTAAGAGAAATCATATCTCCCGCTTCTGCATCGGCTGGGTTCGGAGAGACTGCCACCGAAACTCCATTCACCGTAGCGCCATTGGCGAAATTGGTTGCCGCATCAATTGCCGACGATTGCGTGCCTGAGAGAGTAACTGCGTTGCGAACTCCTTCGCGCGAAGCATTGGTGAGAATTTGTTGCACCATGAGTCCTCTTCCCAACTCGATACAGCCGATCACCAGCAAGATAAAGACGGGCGCTATAAGGGCAAATTCGACCGTGGCTATGCCACGGCGGCTCGTATCGGTCTCTTTCCTCTTCTTGGTATTGAAGCGGTATCTTTTGTAGTTTGAGGACTTATAACACATACCAATTCTCACTATTCACGGTTAGAGTAGCTTACGTTGCAGTTCAAAGTAGTTCTCACATGTATTGAACTTGTTTGACAGAGGTTTGGTAGACCTGCTGCGGGGGAATTGTCCGACTCTGAATCTACTGAATCAAAACTGCTGGAGAATACACATATGAACTCGTTCCAGTAGTTGTTGACGGTATCACTCCAGGGCCGACCATTGGCGCCGCCTGGATGGTGACATGTTTTTTCGACATTGGTCCTGTCAGTTTGACATCCATGATGCGGATGCCCATCCATTTGACGATGGTGTAGGTGGCATTGTTTCCGGGACTAGTGACATCGCTGAATATTGGTATACAGCGCGGCTGGCCCTTGATTGCTGCAAGTTCATCTTTCACACCTGCACTTATGCCCGTATCTCCATTGAGATACAGTTTGCCGCTATCGTCAAAAGCGATCGAGCCACCCATGTATGCCATGTCTGAAGGGCTAATGCCATAAAGTATTTGTCTTGCGATATCGCTGGTGCTGTTGTTACTGCTGCCGATGTCGACGGTACCCCGGTTGCCTGGAGAACCAGTTCCCTGTGGGAAAAGGTTTACTTCCCGCCAGCCATCGCCTCCAGGAGAGATCGTTTTCGTCTCGCCATCCCAACTCCAATTGTCAGTACCCCCACCGGCCATCCAGGCATTCCATGTCAACAGGTCCAGTGCATAAGGCAGAATGTCGAGGTTTCCACCATTGTGAGGGGTTTTAAAGCCTTTCACGTCCCTGACTAGAGCTGCCGTGGCCTCGGCCTGCATAGGAATGCCGCTCAATCCAAAAACCCTTCCAAAGAACATAGGGGCTTCGCCATTAAGTCCGCTGTCGCGACGCACAAGTACACGAACTGCGTTATAAGGGTTTGACTGAGAAGCGTTACCAGTGGTCATCTGTGGATTGTCAAAATCATTCACATAACCAAAGACCAGGTCTCCACTGGAAGAATTTCCCGCATTCTGATCCAACTGCGGCCCGTTATTGGTAATCACATTGCAAGTTGCATATTGCTGGGCGGTTTGACGAGCATTATTCTCGCTTGTCTGGTAATCAACCTTATCGACCATGTTCTTGCCATAGTCCCAAACGGTCGCCAGAGCAGTTGCATCTGCAGTCCTTTGCAGTTCTTCTTTCACAGAGAGCACGTAGCCAACGTCCACGGCAAATGCAACCATGCCTAGCATGACAATTGCTAAAAGAGCGGCAAGAATAGAAACCGCACCTTGGCGTGTCTCGTGTCGACGTCTATTATTGAATCTATTCATAAGTCGCATGTTAAGGTCCTCACAACGGTAAGTTTCATGTGTGGGAAAAGCATCAGTCGAGGTCGGTATCGATGTCGATAGGTGCGACCATTTCATGTGACTCGCCATCCCGAGTTTTCCAGCGTAGTCGCGTCAAAGTGAGGGAGGAAACACGGTTGCCAGCATATCCGATCCCGGACTGAAATAAAGAGATTGACGGCAGATAGGAATTCAAGCGAGTAAGTTCCGTTGGAACATTGAGAGAAAACCCTTCCCCGCCAAAGCTATTCCATGTATCGCTATCTCCTTCGACAACCTGAAATTTGAGGTTGCCCTCAGTAAGCGTAATTCTCTGCACCCAACTGACTACTTCGCCGTCGCTGGCAAACGTATTAGGCTTTGCTCCGTGCTTTACTTCGACACATTGATCACCCTGCCAGTGCTGGAGCTGATATCCCCCCGATTCGAAGTTAGGATAGCTCCAATGGTTCAATGTAAAGGAAAAAAAAGTTCCATTTAGTGAATTCGTAGGCGACATGATCATAGTAACCTGAGGTGCAGTGCGAGCTACATCAGGTCCACCTACATGCAGCTGCCAATGCTCTTCGATTTGAATAACGTCCGAATTGCTTCCCAGTGCAGGAGTATTGACTCCCAACACTACAAACCAGCAGCCCAAGTACAGGAAGTTTTGTGCAGCGCGCAAAATAGAAGTCTTCATCAGAGTTTCCTCCTGCTGAGGGAAACGGAATTACCCTTCAGCTTCGATATTCAAATTGAAATGAACGGGGAAAAGAAAAACAGGTTTCGGAGTGAGTTGTCTGCGAAACAGGTGAAAAGAAAAAAATGCAGTTATTCCAAAATACGTGTTTTTTAATAGCACTAAGCCAAAGTTAGTGAACTCAGGTGAGACAGATGATTTCAGGTGGGGATAGGAAAACCAAGATTAGATTAGTTGTTGCCCTAATAAAACCTAGTCCACATCTTAAAGTGACGTGTAGAAATTATTGGGAATCAGCAGATATTGTCCCAATAATATTAATCACCTTGCCTGGTGTGGCCTTTATGCCACACTCATGTTGCACCTAGGCAACTAGAAAAAGCAAAACGGGGAGGTTACTCCCCGCTCGCTTTGAATCGTATGACTTGAAGAAAGTTTTCTACCAGACCAAAAAACTCTGCTTGGAGAAGATCGTAACGGCTGCCAGCTCTCCGAAATCGTAGTTGGTGGCATTTTGCCCGCCGGCCAGTTCGATCCCTAAGAACAAGTCTTTCACTTCAGTAGCCGTGACATCGTTCGGGATGACAAATGGGCCGGGCTGTTCACCCAAGAAACCACCATGCGATCCGATCCGGTCCTTGCCGTCTTTATAGTTGCTCGGTTGAGTTTCGATCACTCGATAAGTTCCAGGTATTAAATCATTGAACTTATACGATCCATTGGAAGCGGTTGTGGTTGTTCGAACAACGGCTGCCCCAGTGATATCCGTACCTTTCAGAGTGATTATGACATTGCCAAGGGGTCGTTCCCCAGAATCAAAAATTCCATTGTCGTTCTTGTCGACATACACCGATCCAGCCAGGCTAGCTGGGTTGATTTTCACGAGTGTGGTTTCGTCGTCATCATTGTTGTTGAGATTGGTTTCTTGCTCATTTCCTTCCACATGAGCTACGTTGATGAGAGTGCCGACAAAACTTGGATTTACCGCCACATTGATGGTGATCGTGCGGGTTGCCCCTCGTGCAAGGTCTCCGATTGCAAATTCCAGGTTCCTGCCATCGATCGAACTGGGGGTTTGAGATGCGCTGACAAACGTCACCCCTGAGGCAGGGAGCGTATCGGTTACCACCACACCTGTAGCGTTAGACGGGCCATTATTGGCAATCTCTATCGTGTAGCTGAAGGTGCTACCCGGTTCGACCGGATCACGGCTGTCGATTTTCGTAATCGCCAGGTCAATGCGTGGTGTTACTGGATTGGACACCGTGTCGGTGTTGTTCGAGAGATTGACTTCCTTTGGGGCAGAGACAGAAGCCGTGTTTACCAAGGTGCCAGTCGCATCGTCGGAGACGAGGGCCTGGATGGTGATAATCACCGATGCCCCCGGTTGGAGAGTTCCTAAATCGGCGGAAAGCTTCCCTCCGGAGTGTTGTAAGGTAACCCCAGGGATACTTACCGTTCCCGAGACAAAGGTGGCAAACGAAGGCAGCGTGTCAGTGAACGTGGTTCCAGCAGCCGCACTTGGCCCGTGATTGTCGATCTTTATTGAGTAATTCAGTGTTTCCTTGGGCGCCACCGACGTCTGCTGAACGGATTTGTCCAGGGCGAGATCAAAACCGAAGAAGCCGAAATCGACCGATAGATTGGAGTTGCTGTTCGTATCGCCATCGTTGGTCGGTTCCGTACCGCCGGCTAGAGTGATTGCCTGGCTGACGATACCCGCGCCTGCCAATGGAGTGCCATTGTCGTCATTGTTGACGTCATCGTCAGGGTCACTAGCCAAGGTATTTCCTAAGCTTGAAACCAATCCATTGAGCTTGCCCCCTACGGAGAAGTTCGTAGGGTCGACCTGTGCGATGTAGTTGCCTGGAAACAAATTGGAGAACAGATAGTTGCCGTTCGCGTCGGAAGTGGTCGTCCCCATGAGGGCATCTACACCACTGGTATAGCTATTGTCCCCGTTGGTGTCTTCATACAAATTGAGTTTGACTCCTGCGATTCCCTTTTCGCCCGCGTCAAAGAGACCATTGTCATCGATATCGGCCCAGACCTTGTCGCCGATGCTCAACCGCGGGGAAGCCGTAAGATTGACGCGTTTAGTAGTGCGTCCGACCAAACCCACTAACGAGACTTGCCCGTCGACGGCTGAAACCCCTTCAAATGTGAGTTCCAAGGCACCGACACTGGCAAAATTTGCCCCGTTGCCGCTCTTGGCGATGGGGGTATCGTCGAAGCGGAAGATGGCCTGGCCTGTTGCAGCCCCTCCGGCTGACTCAGGCACGGTGGTCATGAACTCCGACCAGTTGTCTGCATCCGAATAGATGCGCAACTTAATCTTTGCATTGGGATGGTCGGCACCCGACGTGAGCGCAATGCCGGTCATCGTGTTGCCATTAAAAGTGGTCAGGTCGTATCCGCCCAATCCAGTGGGATTCACGCTGAGAGCGTTGCCATCCACGCCGTCCCAGACGATTTTGGCATTTCCGGTGACCGTGGTATCGCTAGCCAGGCGTAGTAGTCCAACCGCACTAGTTAGCGAAACGGAAGAAAAAGGATCGGTTCCCTGAGTGAGTTCAACGAACATATCGCGTTCGCCACCTAGCACTCCTCCGTCAAGCTGTGTCGAATTTTGACTGGCTGGTAGTGGTGGCGAAGCGGTGACAATTTGGGTCGTCTCAAAATCGTCGATTTTCGGTCCGACTACTCCTTCGGCTTCTGCCAAAGTAATCACTACCTTCTGCGTCTCGGTGCCCGGCTTGAATTGTAGCTCGGGTGGGAGCGTGACTCTGACGAAATAGGTTCCCGCTTCGACGCCGGTAAATGCGTACTGCCCCAAAGAGTTTGTTTGCTTGGAGGAAACTTGCGCGTCGCTAGCATCGAAAGTGCCATTTCCGCTGTCCCGATAAAGTGTAACAGTCGCAGCGGCAACGGCGACATCATTAGATGAGTCACCGTCACTCTGCAAATCGGTACGAACCACACCGATGATCTCGGCCATGTCGGCAGCGAGCATCTGACGGGCTTCGAGATGCTCGAATCTCAAGTTCGAGCAACCCAATGATCGATGCTGTTTTTTCAGGCCTAAATTGCGTGTACGCTTAGGAAACATTGAGAACTCTGCACCTTGGGCAGCCATAGAAAATTCCTCACGAGTGCTAGCATTCTTGGTTCGATAAGAGCAGTCCGTGAGAGTGTTATCGGCAATTCACACCCTGGCAGTTCACCAGGAGTACTCTCCTCCCAGATTCAGACCCTGAATAAGGACATTCGTCTCATTAAAGACAAACTGGGGGCGGAAAGGGGGGATGACAGCGTTGGGATCTTCGCCAAAGCGAGGTACCAGCGTACCGTTGATTTCGCGATCAATCTGATCTCCAGGTCGCACTACGTCGGTCCAGTAAATCAACGTGTAGCCGACGAGAAACTTTAGATTCGGAGTACATTTGTAGCCCAAATTCACATTGAGTTCGGGAATGACACTGAAGCTATCACGCTCGTAGCTGCCAATATTTGAGACCTGTGCCAGGAGTCCACCAGCTTGTGGAGGAGGTGGATCGTCATCGACGGGGGTCAAAGTCGTCTCACCATAAATCGAGACCTTTTGGCGGTTGTTTCCGATTCCTAGCTTCGATAGCAAATTCAGTGACCAGCGATTGCGTTCGATCCCCCAATCGAACCCAATTTCCCCACCGGTGAAATCATTGGTGGTACTAAATCGATCCAACACCGTGCTGCGAGTTCCATTGGGAGGAAAGTCGTCTGGGAGTGGGATTTCTGTGTCGGTTACGTTGACTTCCAAGTCTTCGAATATTTGTAGTTGCTCTTGTAATCCATACCAGCGAAAGCCAACCAAGAAATCTACAAATCGGCGGTCGCCACAGACTGGTCCGCAACAACTCCCACACCCGATACTCCCACAACCAATCGGTCCGTAGCCGCAGCCAATTCCCATCCCACAACCTCCTACGCAATCGCCGCAGCAGATGTCTGCGCAGCCGCTTCGACAAAGGTTGTGCCGGAGCCTGAAACCAGCACCTTGAAATTCGCTTCGAGAAGTAACCGTTACGTCACCATTTAGCAGCGCAGAAGAAACCTGTTCAGCCGCTTCCCGAGGGGGCAGAAAGACCATCTGATCCATGTCATCCAAAGTGAAAGGAACCAACTCAAAATAGGGGCGCGAAATAATTGGACTGCCGTTTTCCCCGCCCGCCGTGAACGATTCTTCTATCGTGCCGAGGTACAGATAGTCTCCTTCAAGGGCCTGTAAGCGTGCATCGTCGATCCATGTACCGAGGGAAACGCGGAACCCACTGCGAGATTCTTCCAAGATGGGGTTGCCACCATAGAGAATCGATGTATCTGGAAACGCGAGGCGACTATCCGGAGGGACTCCCGGATTGGGAAGAATTGCTCCCAGTTCTGTTTGGTCGGTAGTCGTTGTGACCAACGGAGGTGTATCCATGCCGCTGAACCACCAGAGCAAGTATTCACCGCGCAGATAGACTCGGCGCGGCTGCCAAACAGCCGGCGCACAACCCAAGTCGCATCCAAATTGACCGCAATGAGGGCAATCCCCGAATTCGATTCCCTCTTCACCTAGATACAAGGGATTGCCGTCGAACGATCCTTCATAGGAATAGGTTTCCCCTGAAATGTCCGGTGAATCTGATTCGTCTGCGGGAGTTGGTTCCAAGAGGGTCTCTCCCTCTTCGCTCCCGGCGGGAAGCGGTTCCTGAAATGCGGCAAGCTTTACGCTGCTGGGAGAATTGGTGAAAGAAAGATTAGGCAACAGCAACTGCGATGCAAGCAGAATGTCTCCTGTGTCGTGCTTCACACCGACCACTTTGCCGACATAAAGCTCCAGATCCACGCGGTCCACTGGTTCGACATAGCGCAGCACGCCGCCGTAACGATCTACCAGGGCAAATGGAGGCGAACCCTCTTCTTGATTGGAGTTGCGAACAAGCTTCGCCTGCATCTTTGACCGCTGAGCCGGCCTTGCCTTCGGTCTTCGCGGTGCTGAATTTACGGGGTTTGCAGCGGGAACGTTGAAGATGGCATCCACCATGTTCCCCGCAGCTCGATCGGTTTCATTGGTCCGATTCGTAGAATTTCGCTGCTGTTGAGCAATGCAAATCTCTTGCGATGGAAAAAACAACAATACGTACGCAGCGCCAAGCGCAGCGTACGACGTAAATCGCGCGACAGTCATTTGTACGTCCTTCCCCGTGTACCAGCGCAGACAAACAGTCAGCACTAGCCGATCGGGACTGGATTTAGTGGTAGATGAGAAAGAGAGTCACGAAAAGCGGCGAGCGTTGTAGCAAACGACGATTATCCATGACAAGGGCAATTTGATCGGATGACAATTCCCTTCAGTCATTTCCTGCTTTGAGTGATAGCACGTGGTGAAAGGTGGATGCGTGAGTGTAATTGAGCGACCTTTCTACGGCTACATAGTATCTACAAGCCGCCTTGTTGACGCTTCTGAAAGCGAAGTTTATGCTATCATTGTTCTGATATTATCGATTTGATTGCCGACTTGAGGCATGTAGCATCCTTCGAGCCAGAGATATTACTAAAGGCTCCACGGTTGATTCGTGGAGCCTTTTTTTGTTTCACTTGATTACCTTCTCGAAAGCAAATCATGATTCGTCGTTCGATAATTCTTCTCCTCGCTCTACTATATACCTTCACAGTAGCTCATGCTGCAGAGCGGCCTAATTTTATCATCATATTTGCCGATGACTTGGGTTACGCGGACCTAGGCTGCTACGGGGCCAAAGAGATCAAAACCCCTGCGATTGATGGCATGGCTCTCGAAGGCCGAAAGTTCACAGATTTTTACGTTGCTTCCCCAACATGCACACCTTCCAGAGCTTCGTTGCTCACCGGATGTTATCCGCTACGTGCTGGATTTGACGACGCAATTGCTGTTCGTAAGGATGGGAGCCTTTCTCCCGGCCGTGTTCTCTGGCCTGGTTCACCAATGGGTCTCAATCCTGATGAAATCACTGTTGGAGAGGTATTGCAAAACGCAGGGTATGCGACAGGCATGATCGGAAAGTGGCACCTTGGAGATCGGCCGGAGTTCAACCCTATCAATCATGGCTTCGATGAATTCTTTGGGGTTTTGTATAGCAATGACATGTCACCTTACGAATACTTTCGTGGCACCGAACGACTTAAAGAGCCTCTAGTCAGGGACCAGCAGCTTAAGAGATACACCGAAGAAGCCATCGACTTCATTCGCCGCCACAATCATGAGCCATTTTTTCTCTACCTTGCTCACGCAATGCCTCACACTCCGCTGGCAGTATCTGAAAGATTCAAGGGCAGGTCACAACGTGGCAAATACGGTGACGTAGTGGCTGAAATCGACTGGAGTGTCGGCGAGATTTTGGAGTTCGTGCGAAGTTCGAAACTTGATAATAAAACACTAGTACTCTTCACTTCTGACAACGGACCTTGGTTACGCAGAGGTGAACACGGAGGATTGGCTACTCCTCTGCGTGGGGGTAAAGGAACTACCTATGAAGGAGGGGTACGAGTCCCTTGCTTGATGTGGCATCCCGGGACTATTCCAGCCGAGACAGAATGCAATGAAATTGCTACTACCATGGATATCCTTCCCACTTTTGCAGCCATGTCTGGAGGAGAAGTTCCCTCAGATCGCACAATCGACGGCCACAACATTTCGTCACTCGTCTTGGGAGAGCCAGAAGGAACTTCTCCCTACGATTACTTGCTTTATTATTTTGGCAACGAATTGCATGCTGTACGCAGTGGGCGTTGGAAACTGCGGGCCAGGAATCACTATCGCAATGAGAATATATATAACTTTTCCGCGCCAAATGATGTATTTCTTCCGGCAGCTTTGTACGATTTAGAGCGTGACCCGGGAGAACAGAAATCGGTGCTCAAGGATCACCCCAAAATCGTTGCACGACTTCAAGGTTACCTCGATATGGCGCGTGCAGACTTGGGTGATTCCCTTACAGGTATCAAACCAACCAATGTGAGATCAATTGGCAAAATCGAGTTTGCTCCCAAATAGATAATACTTTGGCAATCCTCAAATAACTTCATAAACTCTGGTTTAGGTAAGGCATTGTGAATATTGCGAGATTTAATCGCTGTACCGTCATTTCGACCATATTACTAGGTTTCACGCTGATTGGGGTGTGTCATGCCCAGCTTCCAGAGATTGCTTCAGCTGAATCTCTAGCTGATTCTGAAGTTCTCTTCTTCGAGGATTTTGCTGACTCCGAGTTGGATCGCACAAATTGGAACGTCCTGATTATGGGGCAGCCGTATAACGATGAACAGCAGGCGTACATTGACTCGCCGGAGACCCTTTATATCTTGCCTGGGAACCAAGTCGAAGGCGCACAGAATGGAGCTCTCGTCCTGCACCCGCGATTCAAAGCTGGTTATGAGACCCCCGAAGGGCGAAAAGTCGACTTTGTGTCAAGTCGGATCAACACAAAAGGGAAAGTAGAAGTTACCTACGGAACCCTTTCGGCTCGCATCAAATTGCCCGAAGGTTCGGGAGTGTGGCCAGCATTCTGGGCTCTTGGAACTGGTCCTTGGCCAGCGACGGGAGAAATCGACGTTATGGAGTGTATTGGTGAACCCGAATGGATCAGCTTTGCTCTCCACGGCCCAGGATATTCAGGAGATACCCCCCTGGTAGAGAAACATATGTTTGAAAATGATTTTGATGCGAATGAGTGGCATGTTTATTCCGTGGATTGGTTGCCAACACAACTTGTTTTCAAAGTCGATGAGAAGCCAATTTACCGGGTTTCTCGTAGAATGGTCGAACAATACGGGGACTGGGCGTTTGACAATCCCAAATTTCTCATTCTCAATGTTGCTCTGGGGGGTACTTATCCTGCCAAAGAAAACAAGGTGAAGTCGCCTTATTATGGGATTCCAGAATCCACAGTCGAACGAATCAAGAACGATAAGGCACAGATGTTTGTCGATTGGGTTCGTATCTCGAAACCTGTGAGCGCTTCAGAAGCGACTGGGAATCCAATAGATGGTTCCCCTGCTCAATAGAGCTACGAAACGAGATGGGCGAGGCTCAATGGCAGTTGCTCAGCTAACTAATGAGTAGATGATTGCGGCCAGTATAGCACCGGCAATTGGGCCGGCTACTGGAACCCAAGCGTAGGACCAGTCGGAGTCTCGTTTGCCGGGAACAGGTAAAAAGGCATGAGCCAACCGAGGGCCCAGATCCCGCGCGGGATTAATGGCATAACCAGTGGGTCCTCCTAGAGACATGCCGATTGAGAAAACAAGCAAGCCGACAGGCAAAGCACCTAGTGTTCCCAGGCCTATCTTGGTCGTGGTGGAATCGATACCTTCGATCAGAGGCCCATCTGAAATTAAAGCAGGTTCCACGGCCAAGAGCACAGCCAAAACAAGTACCAAGGTACCGATCGCTTCACACAAGAGATTTGTCCAGGTATGACGAATAGCAGGTGCTGTCGAGAAGGTTGCCAATTTGGCGTTGCCATCGTCTGTCACGGCGTAGTGATCCTTGTAAACCACGTACACGAGAACTGCTCCAGCAATCGCCCCAGCCATCTGTGCTAGAACGTAACCCGTTACATTTGCCCAATCAAATTCCCCTGCTGCAGCCAGCCCCAAAGTGACTGCCGGATTTATATGGGCACCACTCATGGGGCCGACACACCAGACCGCTACAAAGACGGCCATTCCCCAGCCAAAGGTGATGACAATCCAACCTGAACCATGTCCCTTAGTCTCCGCCAGGACAACGTTGGCAACGACTCCGTTTCCCAGCAGGATAAGTAAAAACGTCCCGAGAAACTCGCCAAGATAAGCCTCCATAAAATGTCTCCGCAGAACTCGTGTTTGAAGTGAATACAGGGGTAAAATCAGACCACTCTCAATTTGAGCCTTATACTATTTAGCAGTTGTAGGTCACTACCGCCAGACAGAATAACTAGATGTTTGAGTACGCATCTTGTTTCAAGTGATCACGTGGACTTGCGCAAGAACCATTCTGATCAAAATGAGGCGAGGGTAGGTTAGATGAGCCCGTGATCTGTCGATACCTGCTTAATTCTCGATTTTTTGTCTCGTTGCTCCAAGCAAGGCAGGTGGCCATCCAGCCTGCTACTTTATTGGCTATTTCCATATGATCAGAGAAATAATATCGCCAACTTGTGCGCCGGATCATGACATCATCGAGATGAATCGCCCATTCATGTCGGCAGAAGTGCTCAACCACTTTCTGAGAGCATTGGGGAGGCAAGATACCGCTTACCTGTAGCGAGTCGGGCCGTTCAAGGAGCAAAGTTGTTGCGGTTTGACAAGTTTCCAAATTAGTTTTGAGAAAACCTGCAACTGCGTCTACTGTTTCCTCTGCCATCAGTCGGTAGGAAGTCAGCTTGCCGCCGGTCACGTCCCACCAGCCCGGATGACTCATTTTGATTTCATGACGGCGAGAAATATCCGAGGGCTTGCCATGTTTATCAGCTACCAAGGGTCTTAAGCCTGCCCAAGTGGAAATCACGTCGTTATTTGTTAAACCGACTTCTGGAAAGGCGTCGTTGACGACATCCAACACATACTGCTGATCTTCGGGTTCGCAAAGGGGAGTATCGATCGGTCCATCGTAGTCGGTGTCGGTGGTTCCCAATATTACCCTTTCTCCCCAGGGAATCGCAAAGAGAATTCGGGCTCCTTCCGCAAACACCACGGCGTCAGGCACAGGGAGCCGCGATCGCTCGACGACGAGATGGACACCTTTGGTAAGCCGCAACGAAGTTTCCGAGCCAGGCAATTCATGAGACCACGGCCCGGTTGCGTTTACGACACATTTGGTACGAATTTCGAAGGATTCTCTGGTTGTCGTGTTCTGCAATTCACAGCGCCAATGATCCTTTTCAGGCTGGGCGTCGATAAACTGTACATAATTCATGACGGTTGCACCGTGATGACTTGCCGAACGGAGTGTGTCTAAAACCAGACGTGCATCATTGGTCAGGCCGTCGAAATACCGAACTGCGCCGGTTAGCTTTTTGGTTTTCAGTCCGGGGAGCAGTTTATGAATGCGATTCCGGCCGAGGACTGAACTTTTTCCCAAGTTCCGGCCGCCGCAGAGAAGATCGTAGATTTTGACGCCAATCCCCAATTTCCAAAGTGACCAGGTCGAATGCTTATGGGTGGGGAAAATAAAAGCCAATGGGTCTGAAAGATGAGGTGCTATCCGATTGATCACCATCTTTTCGCGACTGGCCTCGCGGACCAATCCGATTCTTCCCTGGGCAAGATAGCGGATACCGCCATGCAAGAGCCGACTGGATCGACTGCTGGTGCCAGAGGCGAAATCCAATTTGTCTATGACGGCTGTCGTCAGACCTCGCATCGCGGCATCGCGGGCTACACCTGAGCCAACGATCCCTCCCCCGACGACGAGAAGATCCAAACTTTGATGGATTAGTTTGCTAACTTTTTCATTCATTGAATATCAATCCGAAAAGCGCAACAAAAAAGGCCCTGCGGTAACACCGCAGGACCTTCTATTATGTTCTCTTGGTCACGAAGTGCACTAACCGGCTCACGCCGAGATAGTAGGTATCGATTTGTTCTAACTAGTTTATACTGTACACTTGATCGAAATTGTGTCAATCAACTTATTTTGGGTTTCGATTATTCTTTTGATCCCAGATTAAAAAAATGTCCAATACATCCCAGATCAGTCGATTTTTTGCCAAGCCAGTAATACCGGTTCTCTGGGATGTAGGGTCTAATTCCGACGTGCTTGCCCTGGCAAGTAGCGTTATCATGCAAGGGGGGCCCATTGTGGATCTCTCAAATGCCATTGAGCGTTTTGCGAAACCTCCTCTTGATCACATACGAATTCTCGTGCATATCGATCTTGTCGCGGGACTCGAAGCGAACGAAGCTGGACTCGAACTTCTCGCAGATATGGGGAATATTGACGGTATCGTGACCGTTCATCATCAACTGACGAAAGCAGCGAAGCGGCTTGGATTGCTTTCAATCGTGAGAATGTTTCTTTCGGACAGTCGTGCGTTGGAGCGCGGTCTACTGGTTGCTGAAAAATCACGAGCCGACGTCATCGAAATCTTACCGGCGGCTGCTGCGGTCAAAGTTGCTTATGAGTTGCGGTCTTGTTCGATTCCGCATATCTCAGGAGGGCTTTGCCGAACGGAGGATGATATCCGTGAGGCCCTCGATTGTGGGTCGTTGGCGGTTACTAGTACCCGCCCCGAGTTGTGGAAAATGAACGAAAAAGCATAATAGAATCATACAATTTAATAAACCGACACCAATGACTACTAGTTTGATCTTTCCATGCGAATTTGTACCCAGGTCATAGCTTGTTTGACTCTCGATTTTCGGCAGTTGTCGAGATGGACGGCACTTTTTCTCGCCTGCTCGATTTCAAATCCGGCTTTCTGCGAGATAATCATTAGTGAAATCATGTACGATCCGCAGGGATCGGACACGAACAAGGAGTGGGTCGAAATCTACAATACGGGATCCACTTCCGTCGATCTAGGAGGTTGGACTCTCGAAGATATTCAAGATGGAAGCGTATCATCCATTATTCAAGCTGGAACCGTGTTGCTTCCCAGTCAGGCACTTGTACTAACAGGAGATTCCGCATTATTCGATATGAATTGGGGCAATGGAATTAACCGTTTACAGCTAGGTTCCTTTCCCACTCTGGCCAACACCCCCTCTCCTACCAACGAAATAATTGCAATCCGCGACAATTTCGGAATCATTCGCGATCAAGTGAACTATGATGATGAATTCGGCTGGCCCGACCTCGTTGGCTCTGATGGTGAAAGCATTTTCCTCCGGCCAGATTCACTTTCTTCTTCGCAAAATGACTTTGGGGAAAACTGGCTTCCCTCAATGACAGGGCTCTACGGTGCCTATTTCACCGACATGGGAGGACTCGGGGAAAATCATGGATCGCCCGGATTTGTGGAAACTCAAACTCAGCAACCATTTGTCCCTTCTCCCGATGCCGTTTGGTCCATGGTCGTTTTTCCGGATACTCAGAACTATGTAAAGAATTCTGCTCAAGTCCCCCTACTCAGTGAAATGACTCAGTGGGTCAGAGACAATCGGGCAGCTTGGGGTATCCAAATTGCCGTGCATGAGGGCGATATCGTCAATAACAATAACACTTCCAATCCAAGTAGTGGCGACCAGAACAGCGACCAACAATGGCAGCATGCTAAAAATGCGTTTGCGTTGCTCGATGGCCATGTGCCGTACGTTTTCACTACAGGAAATCACGATCACGGTTTCTTAAATACGGAAAATCGTGAGACTCAATTCAACACGTATTTTACCGCTGCAGACAATCCACTGGTCGATCCAGCTCAGGGAGGAATCCTGAAAGGAGTTTATGCTCCAGGAGAACTACAGAATGCTTATTACGAATTTACAGCTCCCGATGGACGGAAAGTACTCGTAGTAAGTCTCGAGTGGGCACCACGGCAACAAGTGGTTGCTTGGGCAAACCAAATTGTTGGCCAATCCAAGTATGAACAACATACCGCCATCCTGCTCACGCATGCCTATACCAATCACGATGACACCTATTGGGAATTGAGCCCTACGACCTATCCTGCAGTTGCAGATGGAAACGACGGAGACGACCTATGGAATGAACTAGTGAAACTACACAACAATTTTGAAATGGTGTTCAGTGGTCATGTGGGAGGCGATGGGTTGGGCTATATCGCCTCGAATGGTATTGATGGAAATCTTGTTCACCAAATGCTGTTCAATACTCAGTTTGAAGCGAACGGCGGAAGTGGCTGGATACGTGTGTTAGAGTTCATGGACGATGGACATACGGTGCGAGTCCGTACCTTTTCCCCTCACCATGGTTTGCAGAAAACAGATGCCGCCAACGATTTCTTGATCGACCTTTCGCAGTTGTCGCTGTTTTCTGCTGATTTTGATGGGGATGGAGACGTGGACTCTGCTGATCTAGCGCAATGGCAATCCGCTTATGGAACAAATGCGATGGCAGATGCCGACGCCGACGGCGATAGTGATGGATCAGATTTCCTCGAGTGGCAAAGGCAGTATGCATCTGGCACACTTTCATTCGGAGCTCATTTGTCCGTTCCTGAACCCTCTGCCATCGCACTAGGCGCAATCTTTCTCTGCTCAATGCAACTGCTCTTCACCAGATTCTAGAGATCTTGAATTGTTGGATGTGAATTCACGTTCAAGAACCTTGTTTCAAAGCGGCTAATCCTATTAGTATTTCCCTAGAATTAGATATTTTCGGGTCTCGCGATCAGAATCTCGGCATTCAGCGCATTCAATTTTTCCCACTATTTCCACCACAGATATTGAAATCAAGAAAAAATACACAACTATTGACAAGCACAAATAGTCGCTTAAAATGTAAGGAAATTGATACATGCGTTATTTTAGCGCAAATTAAGTGTCGAGCGAGCCAGAGATTTCGAGAAAGGCTCCACGGTCATAGACGTGGTGCCTTTTTTTTATGCGCGCGTGGCTAGGCCTTTTCCCTTTTACTCTTTTATTTCCTTTTAATTCTTGCATTTGCTAATAGTTTCTTAATAAGCGGGCAGTAAGGTATGCGTCCCAGCGGGGGGCGAACAGGTTTTTGACGAAGGACGAATTGGGCGAACAACGTAGATCTGGTAATTGGAGCAATTCTCACCAAGGCGATTTTTACACACGAGGAATCTCATGAATCAAAAGACTTTTAAATGTGCCTGGAATCTCAAGACTACTGCCTTGTTGTTTGTGTGTTCAGCATCTTTAACCTTGCAGTCGGCTATGGCGGTTGAGAATGCGAACATTACGGTAGATTCTTCGGGTGTGGTAACTATACCCGTGGGGCAAGCGACCAGCGGATTCAGTGTCACAGGTAACGGCGGGACTGGCGACATTCCCATTCAAATTGGTGCCAGCTCTACAGATGACGCTGCTGGTGGGATTCTCATCGGATCGATCTCTGAAATCGGAAGGTCTGCCAACACCACGACCGCAGGAACGGAAACTCTCTACGCCTCTAGTTCCACTTCGCCTAATGGCTCAGGTGGATTGAATCTGATTACGAGACGGGCTGGCGAGGACACCCCTAATACATCATTTCCGGGTGGGGCACGATTTGATGCAAATCTCGGGGCCGGCTATTTCCCGTTTTCTGAAGGCTGGATGGGGGGAACGGTCTCTTCAAGTGCGGGATCCACTTTCAATACATTTAATCTCAACGGACTCACTTCGGCAAACATTGCACAGAACTTATTTGGGGACGGGGATAATGTTGTGACCTTTCCCGGAGTCACCGACTCACGTCGCCAGGGGATTCTACTGGCAAACCATGCTAGCGATACCAATCAATATACGCTTGCGACTCCTACCCCCAGTGGGGACGGATTCACGGTTACCACCAAAGCGAACAACACCAATGGAAGCGCCGGCACGAGTAACCAATCCATGTCCTTCGTATTCATCCCTCGCAATACACCAGGAGTTACCTTGGGGCGCGTGCATGGTGGCAATTCGGCCCATCCCCCTTCGACCGCTTTCTCAAGTGGCGACGCAGTGACAGTCGTTCGCGAGCTTGAAGGTCAATATCGCTTGAGTATCGCTGGACAATCCCCGACCTCGGGAACTTTGCTCGTGACTACTCATGGAGGACCCACCGGATCAGGAACGCGTGCTAGCGACAACATTATCACTTACGAAGCATCTGGTAATGATTGGGTAATTCTTTCACAAGATTTAGCGGGACTGAACGGATTGGGACAAGACACCAATGAGAACGAGTATTATTTCGACTTCGCATTTTTGCCATTCTCAGGTGGTCCTACTGGCCCAGGGGCTATACCGGCTGTCAGTTCACTCACGAACTTCAGCAAAAACCGAGTCGTTGCCTGGAATGCGACTGTAACTGAGCTTAACGCGGGAAATAACCCTGGCGACACATTGACTACCGTTCCTCAAAAAACCTCCGATATTGAAGTTACTCCATTAGGTTTTAATCGAGGCGATAATTTTTATGCCGTGGATGGTGCGTTCCCTGCCGCGACCGACGGAGTCATGCTTGCGTCAGTACGCGAAGGTCTCCGCGATAACAGTTTGTCAGGAGGATACACTGAATATGGTGTTACGGGCACAGTTCTCTTGAGAGACAGCTGGCAAGTCGTAACGGCCACCTCAAGTGCTTCTCCCGGTGGAAGTACGGAATTTAACATCAATCACGCGGTTGCTTTTTTTGGGGCGGATTCGGGTTTCCAAATGGGAAGCGATGAGTTGGTAGGTCTGACCACAAGTACTTTGGATTTCACCCTTTCAGGCCTTGATCCGGAATCTAATGGTGTCTTGATGGTGAATCCTAACACCAACGAAGACAACTTTTTGACCGTGACACCGCAAGGAGGTTCGGGTACGGGTTGGGACGTCGTTCTGCTGGACAACAGTGGTGAGCCCGAGCAAACGCCCACTTCAACCTCCAATGATGGATTCCACTATGTTTACTTGCCCTATGATGCCCAAAATCTGGTAGCTGGCGTCACCCAAGCAGACGGATCCTTGATCAGTTCGACTAGCACCTCTGGATTTACCTTGTCCAAAGTTGGTACGGGCGAATACAAATTAACGATTCCTGGAAAGAACCCCAATACGGGCATGTTGCTGCTTAACGCAACAGCCGAAGGTGATGGCGATAACAGCGTCGTATATGAGAACGATCCCGATGGAATGAGCTTCCGCATTATCGGTGTCGATCACAAAACTGTTGATGAAATCGAAAATCAGTTCTTGCTGACAGAACCTGAAGATACTGGATTTTCGTTTGCATACATCGACTTCGAGGCGCCACCTGTACTGCCGACATTGGAAGATGCTGATTTCAATCAAGATGGTTTCGTTGATGGTCGGGACTTCGTGATTTGGCAACGAGGAGTCGGCATTGGAACGACTCTCGCCGAGGGAGATGCTAACGGCGACGGGAGTGTCGGTCCAGCGGACCTCGCCATCTGGCAGAGTCAATATGCTAATCCGCTCGTAGGTGCTGCAACTGCCGTACCTGAGCCCTCCTCAGCAGTCGTTCTGCTGTTGAGTATGATGCTTGTAAGTTTTCGCAAACCGAAGGTGAAATAGAGAAACCGGTTGAGGAAGACTTCCCAATTTACTAGGGATGGAAAATAAGGAATTCTCTATGAACAAACTCAGATCTGATTTGAGAGTTCGCACGTTTCGCCGACTTAGTTTGGCGTTTACGTTAGTCGAACTATTGGTTGTGATTGCGATTATCGGTGTCTTGGTAGCTCTATTGTTGCCTGCCATTCAGGCCGCGCGAGAGTCAGCAAGACGCAGCCAGTGTACCAGTCAAATGAAACAAATTGGCCTGGCTTGCCTGATGTATGAGGGTCAGCAGAAGGAATTGCCCCCTGCGTATACCACTGGTGGAGACAATCTTACCCCCAACGATAGAGAATTCTATCGCCACAATTTGATTACATTTCTGCTGCCATTTATCGAACAGAAAAATCTGGCAGATATGTACAATTTTTATGCGAACTGGAATGAGCAGCGAAAAAGGAATCCCAACGGACTTACTAATTTTGAAGTCGTTCGCAGTAATCCTTTGGGACTTATGCAGTGCCCCTCTGTGGGAAGTCGCGAGGAGGAGGTCGTGACAGATTACTCTGTTAGTACCTATATATCTGCCAATCAGACGACCGGCTATGCATTGCAAATGTTAGAGCAGCGTCTGAATCGACTGGCTCCTGATGATCTCTGGTCAAGTATGCTGAACAACTACGATGCTACCAGAACAATTTATCAACCGGTCAAGCTGTCCCAAGTCAGCGATGGAACCTCAAATTCTTTTATGATCTTTGAAATCGGAGGACGCCCTACGGTTTATAATCGAGGACAGCTTATGAGTGGTCAATCGAACTCCTTTGGTAGATTTTGGGCGAATCACGAAAACTGGTTCGCGCTGCATGGGAATTACACGGATGAATCAGGCAACGACAGGAACGATTGTAATGGTCAGATGATCAATTGCACCAATTTAGAAGAGATCTACTCATTCCATCCTGGCGGGGCCAATTTTACTTACGGAGATGGTTCGGTGCACTTTATTTCTGAAGACTTGGATATCGTCACTTTCGCCGCATTACACAGTCGTGCCGGTAGCGAAGTCGCGGAATTGCCGTGAATTGTTTGAGAAAACTGGATAATTTGATTACAATAGTGTTTGAGAAAGTTCTAATGTTTTAACTTCTGGAGGTGTTGCTCATGAGATGTTTAAGCTTTTCTTTAGCAGCAGTATTGTGTCTGTCGTTATTGACTTACAATGCCAATGCTGCCATCTTGCTGAATGAAATTACCATGAATTCTGAAAACGATGCGCCGAGTGGGGGCGACGAAGGGACGGAATACTTCGAAATTCTCAGCACTGTGGGAGCGGAATCACTGTCTGGTTTGACATTTCTAGTCATTGAAGGAGATGGAAGTGCAGCAGGCACCATTGACCAGGCATTAAGTCTCAGTGGTTTTTCCACCGGGACTAATGGATTATTCCTCTGGAGAGATACGTCGGCAGTTTTGTTGCCTGCTCCAGAAGCAGCCACGGTCGTGAACGTAGCCGACTTCAGTCCTGATATTGAGAACGGCTCTGGCACGTTCGCTATTGTGAGTGGTTTCACAGGCTCCGTGGGAGACGACTTAGACGCGGACAATGATGGTGTCTTTGATGCCGCTTTGCCCTGGGCCTCGGTACTCGACGCAGTATCGAATAGAGATTCTTCGTCTGATGCTGCGTATGCGGCTCAGATGATTCCCGGAGCGACTGAATTTCCCGGCATCTCGTTCGCACCAGATTCTTTGGTTCGACTCGCTAATACTGGGCAGTGGATTGGTGTGGACATCGATGAAGACAACAGTGGATTTCCTGGTCCTTATCCATTCGATGACACTCAGTCCGTGTTCTCTGACGGAACCGCTTTTACTCCATCGACAGCTTTAACCTTCAATTTCCGAACTCCTGGTGGGGCCAATCCTTCGTTGATTCCTGAGCCTGCCAGCTTGACGCTGCTCTGTGTATGCGGAATGATGGTTTTGAATGGTAGAAGATATCAGGGATAGTTTTATTTCCTGAATGGTGACTATAGAAGTTCTTATTGCTTCCTGAAGTAACATTCCCAGCGCCTCTCTCCAGAATTGCCTGGAGAGAGGTAGGGGGATTTTGTATTAGTGGCTAATCTAAACTCGTCATATCGTTTTCGGATCAGCCGCATCTTTATCACGAAGTGCCCGTTTTTGATTGGGCTCATTTTTGCAGCCCAAATTTTTTGGCATGCATCGCCTGCATTGGGCCAACTCATTGTGGCTCATCGTGGTGCGTCGGCCGTTGCTCCCGAGAACTCGCTTAGTGCGTTTCAGCTTGCTTGGGACGAAGGCGCTGACGCAATCGAGGGAGATTTCTATCTCACGGCCGACAATCAAATCGTTTGCATTCACGACGAGACGACCAAACGGGTCAGTGGCGTCGACTTGAATGTAGCGGGTTCGACACTCGACCAATTACAGCAGCTTGATGTTGGAACGTGGAAAGATAACCGATTTGCGAAGGAACGGATCCCCACTCTTGAGGATGTACTGGCAATGATTCCGCACGGAAAGCAGTTTTTCATCGAGATCAAGTGTGGTCCGGAAATCATTCCCTTTTTGAAAAACACGTTGCTCAACTCGGGCGTTCCAACCAAGCAGCTAAAGATTATCTCCTTTAACGAAGAGGTAGTTCGTGAAGCGAAGCAAAGCTTGCCTGATATCGAGGCATTTTGGCTGGTAAGTTTCAAAGAAGACAAGGAGGAAAAGACGTGGACCCCTCCCGTTGGCAAGATCATCGCGATTGCATCACAAATCGATGCAGATGGTGTCGATGTAAAGGCTGAACTGGAAGTTGTAGATTCCAATTTCGTTAACCAATGCCGCAACGCGGGCTTCAGTCTTCATGCGTGGACCGTTGATGATCCAGCCGTGGCATGGCAACTTCAGCAATTGGGATTTGATTCGATCACTACGAATTGTCCAAAATACCTGCGAGAATCTCTCTCTGAACTAGCGGATTCTGAGCAGCAGATACTATTACCAACGGGGAGGAACACCGTGCCCACAACGGTAAAACAGGGCGTGGGTGTAGAGTAGCATTTTCGAGTTAATTAGGAGAATACCTTGGCTTATCTATTATCTCTCGATCAAGGAACCACTTCTTCACGGGCGATCATATTCTCCGATTCTGGAGAGATCGTTGCGATTGAGCAGAAAGAGTTCAAGCAGTTTTATCCAAAACCTGGTTGGGTGGAGCATGATCCCGAAGAAATCTGGAAGTCTCAGCTTGAGGTGGCCACGGCCGTTCTGGACTCAGCAAATCTGAATCCTGCGGATATCGCAGCATTAGGGATCACCAACCAGCGGGAAACCGTTGTCGTGTGGGATCGAGCAACGGGGCAGCCGATCCACCCCGCCATCGTGTGGCAGGATCGCCGAACGGCCGGCATCTGCCAGGAATTACGCTCGGCAGGTCATTTACAAACCGTGCGAGAGAAAACCGGCCTGCTATTGGATCCCTATTTCAGTGGCACAAAGATCGCCTGGATCTTAGACCATGTGCCGCAGGCTCGCGAGATGGCAGAAGCCGGCAAGCTTGCCTGTGGAACGATCGATACCTGGCTTGTTTCCCGCCTGACAGGAGGTGCCCGGCACATCACAGACGTCTCCAATGCCTCCCGCACATTGCTGATGAACATTCATTCGGGGGATTGGGACGATGCGCTCCTGGAATTGTTCCGAGTTCCTCGCAGTATTTTGCCGGAGATCCATCCCTCAAGCGAAGTGTTTGCAGACGTGGATTCGTCGCTCTCATTAGCTGGTGTTAAGATTGCAGGAATTGCAGGGGATCAACAGTCTGCACTGTTCGGGCAAACGTGTTTCGACAAAGGTGCGACGAAGAATACCTACGGCACCGGTTGTTTTATGCTCATGAACACCTCGAGTGAGGCGGCAGTTTCTGAGAACAACTTGTTGACGACAGTTGCCTGGAAGCTCGGCAACCAGATTGAATATGCCTTGGAAGGAAGTGTGTTTGTGGGAGGGGCCGTCGTTGGCTGGTTGAGAGATGGGTTGGGAATCATCAAGACTTCGTCCGAAGTGGAAGCCCTCGCCGGTTCAGTTCCTGACAGTGGAGGGGTATTTCTCGTTCCCGCTTTTGCAGGTTTGGGGGCTCCCCATTGGGATCCTTATGCTCGCGGTGCGATCATTGGCATTACGGGGGGGACCACCGCGGCACATATCGCACGAGCAGCCGTGGATTCAATCGTTTTTCAGGTTGCCGACTTGCTGGATGCCATGCGTGGTGATACGAGAGTCGACCTGAGCGAGCTGCGCGTGGATGGAGGAGCAAGTGTCAACAATTCGCTTCTTCAGTTTCAAGCAGACATCCTGCAGGTTCCCGTAGTCCGTCCTACGATTACCGAGACAACTGCCCTGGGCGCAGCCTATTTGGCAGGCCTCGCGTGTGGCGTCTGGAGCAGCCGCGACGAGATTGCTCAGCACTGGGACGTCGACCGCCGATTCGATCCCAAAATGCCCGCTTCAAAAGCGGGAGGACTCCGGGCTCGTTGGCAAGATGCCGTCGAGCGGACCAAGAATTGGGAGACGGGTGAATCTGCTACCTGATTTGCAATTCTGTTTCCTCGAATGCAACTCCAATAGAGACGTATCAGATACGTTAGCTGGATCAAATGCTATAGCCTTAAGAGGACTTCATAATCTTTTCAAGAGATTGAGAAGTACATTAAATTTGATCCCAATGGTATACTCCAATAAATCGGTTCTGGAGGATCTGAACCGATTGCTAACTTTTCTAACCAACAAATCTCTTGATGGGCACAATCAATCTAGTGAACATTTGTCTGAAATTCACTGTGCGGGGATGCTGCGCAGTGGTAATGGTTGCGTTTTTGGTCTCGGTAACTGCAGCGGAGGATCCTGAACCAGATTCAAACGGGACAGAACCCAATAATCCAACCGAGTCGCTCGGCTATCCCGGCAAAGAAATGCGAGATGGTTTTGTCAACTCCTCGAAGCAGATCGAGGCAGCCATCCAAGCCGAACCTGACGAGGCAGCCCATTACGTTGGGTTAGCCGACGTGCAAATATTTCTGTGGTGCTACGGTTTCGCGCCCCACGCAGAAGTGATGCCACGCTGTGAGACGGCTGTGAGGAAGGCACTCGCCCTGAATCCCAACCTGGCAGCCGCACATACCGCCATGGGAATCGTCTTGCTTGGCCAGCGTGACTGGTCAACTGCCGAGCATCATCTCCGTCTGGCGACTGAATTGGAACCTCACCGTCCCGAATCACGGCATTGGTATGCACTTTATCTGGCTGCCATGAATCGGCACGAGGAAGCCCTCAAGCAATCCCAGAAAAGCTACGAGCTCGATTCCTCTCTCGGCATGACAATCGCGAGGAGCTCGATTTTCTACTTCGCTCGGGACTGGCAGAAAATGATCGAGCTGCTCGAACCGGTAATTGCTCAGGATCCCAAATACGGACCAGCATATGACTGGCTGGGCATGGCTTATGTCCAGGAGGAGCAGTTCGACAAGGCGATCCCGACGTATCTTCGCGCGGCGGAACTTTCCGACGAGCTCGCCGAGGTGCTTGGTGGCTTGGGCCACGCCTATGCTGTGGCCGGACGTGAACAAGAAGCGCGTCAGGTGCTCGGCAAGCTTCAGCAAATGTCTGAGCATTGGCACGTGCCCCCAGTACAAGTTGCTTTCATACACGTTGGCTTGGGAGAAAAGGAGCAAGCACTCAACTTGCTCGAGCAGGCGTTCAGTGAACGATCCTGGGAATTGGTCTTCATGCAGACCGAGGCGTGGCTTGACGACTTGCGCGACGAGCCCAAATTTACTGCCTTGGTAGAGAAAATGAGTTTCCCTCAGCAATAGCGGCGAAACCGCAAGCAGCGCCCCTTCCAGGATATGAACGATCTCATCATTGAGTTCGATTGGTGAAGCGTTACTTGTGAGGTAGCCTGCTAGTCACTACAAAGATTTGGTTGAAAGTCCCCTCCGCACTCGTTACTGAACGCACGAATGCTATTTTTGACCCGTCGGGGGAGTAAACCACTGCCTCAGGGCGAGGCTTCACTGCAGACAAATCAGTTAAATGCGAAATCTCCCCGCTGGAGGCATCCACTTCGCTGACTCGCCCCCCTGCTACGCAGCAAATAGCTCGACCATCGGGACGCCAGGTAAATGCTGACTCGATGGGAGATTCATGTTCTGTGAGTTGATGCATCTCACCACCATTGGGAGAGATTGTCCAAAGTTGAGCGATTCCCACATCGTCTCGCATGATGAAGGCTATCAAGCTGCCGTCCGGATTGCTGCGTGGCCAATGACGCATTGGACCGAGTCCCGGATATTTGCGCATTGATGTATGCGTAAGCCGACGTTGGGACACACCACTCGGTGGCGCGGGCCTAGTGGTTTCAGTGCCGCAGAGTGGTGCGTTCCCAGCGAGCCTTACATCCTCAGGAATATCCACGACGAATAATTCCGAAACCGTATTACCATCTAAGGTGACCGTGTCTCCTATGAAAGCCAATGCTCGTGCTTGCCGAATGCCATCTGTACGAACATAACCATGAGTTCCAACCCAAGCATCGCTGTGTGCTCGATTAATCTCGTCGCTGCCAGGAATCGGCGTATCCCAGGTCTTAGTGACGAGAACAGAAAATGCTGAACCATTGTGGTTTCGAGGATGGGTTTTTGGAACCGAAACAGGTCCGTAGGGTGCGGCCACTCCCACATTGCGTTGATTCTGCTGGGCACCAGCGAGATTACCGTTTGCGAGCACGTGATCATCGTAGGTGAAGCTGATCCACTTTCCATCGCCACTGAATACGTGCACATGGGTTCCGCCGCGCAATGCCCCAGGCGTGTAGGGACTTATAAGATCACGGGCATCCAGATTAAACGCCGGCTTTCCCACGCCGGGTTGAACCGTGACACCTCGCCGATGCCAAAAAGAGTACGTCCAGTCAGGTGTTGGATTTTCCGGCCCATGAATGAAGACGATCTTATCTTCAACGGAGCTTGCCGTCACAACGCCACAGCAAGCTCCTTTTTCCGACCGATAGACGACTTGCACTTCCCCGGATTCTGCATGGACGCGCTCAATCCGTTGGCCGTCAAACTGAGTACCGGCGGCATCGCTTCTTACGTCGTAGTAAATCCAGTTGCCATCATGCGACCAGATGGCAGTATTGGTAAGGATGAGATTATATTTGCCCTGGGTAAGTTGCTGTTCCTTTAGGCCCGCTTCACTGCTTTTTGACGTCAAGCTGTGATGATGCTTTGTCATGATGCATGATGCCCATAAAAGGAGAAACTCTTAGGAAGTATAATCGGACTTCTCTGATAAATCACTCGGGCGGAGGCGAAGCTCTTTTGATTGGATTATGTGTTATTCTAACAGTCCTTGCCTGTGATCCGAACTGCACTGGTACATACCATTGCAAAAAAGCAGCACTAGATGTCCTTAGGCATTCCATTAAAATCCTTAAAAACCCATTTGATAAGGAATGTGCTTTAAGGTGATTGCCGTTGTCTTTTTCACTGTCATCGATTGGGCCGTGCTGATCGGCTATTTCGTCGGCATCATGGCCCTCGGGCTCTACTTCTGGCGGCGGAATGATTCCGCCGATCAGTTTACTGTCGGTGGAAGATCGCTCTCGGGGTGGCTCTGTGGACTATCAATCTTTGCCACCTATTTGAGTAGTATCAGCTATCTGGCTTTGCCAGGAAAAGCCTTTGTCGACAACTGGAATGCGTTTGTCTACTCGCTGGGCATTCCGTTGGCCGCTTTAATCGCAGTGCAATTCTTTGTCCCCCTCTATCGCAGTTCAGGAGAAGTCTCTGCCTACTCGTTGCTGGAGACACGCTTTGGACTCTGGGCCCGGCTCTACGCCAGTTTTTTTTATCTCCTTTACCAGATTGCTCGAATCGGTGTGGTCATGTATCTGATGGCCTTACCGATGGCAGTTCTGTTTGGCTGGGATATCCGTCGAGTGATTGTCATTACAGGCGCGATTGTGACGGCCTATTCCTTTGTTGGTGGGATTCTGGCCGTCATCTGGGCCGATGCGATTCAGGCAATCGTGCTTATGGCAGGAGCGATTGTGGCACTCGTAATCTTACTGATGGGCATGCCTGGCGGGCCCGCCGAAGTATTTGAGATTGCAAGTCAGCATGAAAAATTCTCGCTGGGGAGCCTTTCCCTGTTGAATGTCTCAGAGCCGACAGTCTGGGTTCTTTTGGCCTTCGGCTTATTCGACAACTTGAGGAATTTTGGCATCGACCAGAGTTATATACAGCGCTACCTCGCCGCAGAAACAGACCGAGAAGCAGCCAAAAGCGTTTGGTTTGGAGGATTGCTCTATGTTCCCGTGAGTGCGTTGTTTCTTTTCATCGGTACTGCCCTGTTCGCATACTATGAGATGCATCCATCTGATACCGAGGAGGTCCGAGTGATAGTCGCCCAGCAGAAATTGATGCAGGCTGGCGTATCGACCGATTCGCCTGATTATCAGCAGCAACTCCAGCAGAAAGCGGAGGAACTGACAGAAGCGCAGTTAGGAGATCGAGTTTTTCCTCATTTCATCGCCTCCAATCTGCCACAGGGAGCACGCGGCTTATTGATTGCTGCTGTCTTCGCCGCCGCCATGAGCACCGTTTCTACTTCGCTCAATTCATCTGCCACATTGGTCATGAGCGACTTTTACAAGAGGCTGTGGAAAGCGAATGCTACCGAGGTCGAGAGCGTAGGGGTATTACGGGGAGCGACCATCATTTGGGGTGCGTTGGGGACAGCGATGAGTCTTATGCTGGTTCGACTCACCGAAAGTGCCCTCGATGTTTGGTGGCTCTTGTCTGGAGTTTTGGGAGCGGTGATCATAGGCCTTTTCCTGTTGGGTTTGATGGTGCCTGCCATCAGAAACAAGGGAGCTATCCTAATTCTTGCTGTTGCCATGGCACTCATCGCTTGGATGACCTTCTCCAAAAGTCCTTATTGGCCTGAATCTCTCGCCACTTATGCGAGCCCTTTCAATCCGTTCCTGGTTATTGTGATTGGCCCATGTGTGATGATTGTTTTAGGTTGGCTTGTCACACGGCTAAAAGTGGGTTCATAAAACTACGATTTTTGGAGACTCGTATCATGTATTTTGTTGTCTGGGCACATCGACACAACGAACTTACTGTTGCAAGAACGACCAAGATAGTCGAAGACTGGAAGAATATGATAAGATGAAACGTGATGACGGGGATTGTGCTTTCTCCTCAAGGGTTATTATGGCGACAATAAAGATTTTCGCAAAAAATGTTTACTCTGCCCGTCACAGAAGAAGTTAGGTTTTATTTAAGGGCTTGCAAATTTTAGTTGCTTGATAAATCTGCCATGCTGCCAACAACCATAGATGCCGTCACAGCAAGTTATCATCGTTGTATGTACGGAGAAAAGTTTGTTGACACCTTCTACCATAGATTCCTGGCCAAATCTCCAGAAGTTGCGGAAAAATTCCGTCACACCGACTTTGAGCGACAAAAACGGATGTTGCGAGAGTCGCTGCTGATGATGATCCAGTACAATATCAACAAAGAATTAGTTCATGAGGAATTGGAAAAACTGGGCGAGCGACATAGTCGTCGCGGGACCGACATCAAATCCCATCTTTACGATCTGTGGCTCGATGCACTGTGCGAATCAGTTAAAGAGAACGATCCCCAATACGTTCCCCAACTCGATGCACAATGGAGAGAAGCAATGCAGCCTGGAATCGAAATTCTCATCTCCAAGTATTAATTTGTGTTTGCCTATCGAAGGGTGACAAGGCTTTCCTCTCATCCCTTCAATAGGTGGAGATCGTTATCAGTTCATTTCTGGGCAGGAACCCAATGGCTGGAGGCCGGGCGGGATGGCAGCGAAGAGATTAGAAGTGGTTTCAAAATCGTGAGCCGAATGCGCTAGCATCGGGTGAACCTGTGTTTGGGCTTGGAATTGAAGTCACCCGAGGCTATCGCCTTACGGCTTACTGGGTCTTCCTTTTGTAAACGTTCCTGGAGTCACTACAAACTGGGTAAGAGTTTGCTGCGGACAGAATTCGCCCCATCTTTATCCCCTCGCGTTGGGTAATGGAAGAATGCTGGCCAAGTCGGCTAGTTTTCCTAACTAACCGTGAATTTACCTCCTCCCCCCATTTCCCAATTCAGCGTCACTTAAAATTTCAAGAACCAGAGGCGCGTCGATTCGTTGCGCTTGGTGCGTCAAATCGCACGTGCTGACCAACTCGCAGTATATTGAAGGCGATTCAAGCAAAGGTTCCTCCACGTTAGTACGCATTAAGATGTAAAGCAAATGTCCTTGGAGTGATAGAGGTTAGGCTAGGGAGAGTGAATGTATGGGGGTTTTAGGCACTGAATTCTTGTGCCAGGATCTGGTGAACTGGTCTTATCAGCGAGATCGGTATGCGAGTTGCTGCGAGTTGCTTTATAGAGTAGTGTGAACAGTGCTGCTGGTCCAATGATCACCAATAAAAAACAGGCCTAAAACCGGGCCTGGAAAGGAGGTCACGATGAAGGTCACAGATTATCTGAGCAAGCAGAACGTTGCATATGAACTCGTGCCGCACACCGAAACTCATGATGCTCAACGATTGGCGGCTACGATCCATGTGCCAGGTCGCGAAGTTGCAAAGACAGTGCTTTTGAAGAAAAGTGGTGGCAATGCGTACGTTGTTGCCGTTTTGCCGGCGAACAAAGCGGTCGACATCGAACAAGCATCGCGAGTGGCTGGTGACTGCGTGTTGGAGATGGCATCGGAAGCTGAAATCGCCCAGCAATGTCCCGATTGTGAACTCGGTGCGTTGCCACCGTTCGGCTCGCAATACCGCATGAAAACAATTGTCGACGAGAATTTGAGCAAAGATGAAGAGATCGTCTTTGAAGGGAACACACACCACGAAGCAATCAGGATGAAGTTTGATGAGTTTTGCAATATCGAGCAACCAACAATTGGCAGATTTACTGTTGATTTGTAAATGTGTCGTTTCCCCGGACCAGAGTTGAGGAAAGTCGACAACAGGAAGGTTTTTCACCAACGTCAATCAGCTCGGTGTCATGAGAACGAGGGGTTCAACATGTCTAGGGGGAAATATGTTTTGTAGACGTCGATTCCGCTGATACAAACTATGCCGTCCAGCTTGCGGCCGAACACGAGTTCAGCATCTCGATCGTGGGAAAATAGGTGGTACTCAATGACGGCTATGCTTAAATCCTATCTCACTCACAAGAGGGCATGTCAAACAATACACTATGATGTAATTAGAGGTAATTGAGTCTCAAAATGTAGACGAGAGTGAATTGTATGGTGAATCTATCAAGGCTAAACGACTGAGCGCGCGGGATGAATCCCACATCGAGAGACTCTTCGAGGAAGCCACTCAGGACCGTTCAAAGGCATATGAATTGAAACGCGAACTCGACCGATTAGAGGTGTTTGCAGATTACGAGGACCGCTTTCTCGATCTATTTAAGAAGCCTGAGTAAATCACAGCGGAGCCGGTGATCTCAAGTTGACCGACCGCTTGGTTGGGACCATTTGGACGAAAGCAATTAACAACCTCATGTGGAACGGTAACCATGAAGGCAATGGTACTTTCGAGAATCGCTTCGCTGTCTGAGACCGATTCACCACTCGATCTGGTCGAATGGCCTAAGCCAGAACCGGGGCCCGATGAGTTACTACTGCGCGTGGCTGCTTGTGGAGTCTGTCACACCGAATTGGATGAAATCGAAGGTCGAGCTGCGCCGACTAAGCTGCCAATCATTTTGGGTCACGAAGTCGTTGGGCGTATAGTCAATTTGGGAAGTAGGGTTTCACGTTTTCGCAAAGGCGATAGAGTAGGTGTCGGCTGGATTCATTCATCGACCGGCGAGCAATACGAAAACCTCAGCTCATCGTTTTGTGCCACGGGAAGGGATGCCCACGGTGGTTACGCTCAGTACATGACGGTACCAGAATTCTACGCTTATTCCATTCCATCCGTATTCTCAGACGAAGAGGCTGCGCCATTGTTATGTGCTGGTGCCATTGGCTACCGCGCATTAAAACTCACACAGCTTCAGGATGGGCAGCGATTGGGTCTCACTGGCTTCGGCGGATCGGCTCATCTTGTGCTTCAGTTGGTGCGGCATTCTTTTCCGAACGCAACTTTGTACGTGTTTGCTCGTGATCCCTTGGAGCGTGAATTTGCTAAGCAGTTAGGGGCACACTGGACGGGAGACACGACCGACCGTGCTCCCCATTTACTCGACGCGATTATTGATACCACACCTGCATGGAAGCCTATCATCGAGGCGCTTGCCAACCTTCGTCCTGGTGGTCGCCTCGTGATAAACGCTATTCGAAAGATGGATAATGATAAGCAAGTCTTGTTAAATCTTGATTATCAGGAACATCTCTGGCTAGAGAAAGAGATCAAGACGGTCGCCAACATAACTCGCTACGATATTGAAGAGTACCTCCCTTTAGCGGCAGAAATGCCCCTGCGTCCGAGAGTTACAACTTATCGACTTGAGGAAGCGAATCAGGCTGTGTTCGATTTGAAGAACCAATCGATTGAAGGAGCTAAGGTTCTTCTGATATCATAACTCGCGCTTTCCACAAAGGCTGTGATTCACACTTTTTGAGACAATAGGGCCTCATAGGTGGAAGATGTAAAAGCAGTAGAGCGCCCGAGCCCTGGTGTGTGCAATTCATTGCAATGTGCCACGCGGAACCAAGGTCAATTTGTGAGCAGCCCATATCATAGTTTCGATCATTCTCGGTACTTACTCGCGTAGCACGAGGACGGGGCAGTGGGCCAGTCGGACGACGCGCTCGGCTACTGATCCGATCATTATTCGTGCCAGACCCGTTCTACCATGTGAAGGAAGCATAATCAGATCGGCTTTTTCCTTTTCAGCCGCTTTGGTGATCTCTTCGGCAGGGGTGCCAAAAGCGACTTTAAAGTTCACATTCTTGAATTGCTTGCCAGAAAACTTCTTGTGCAGCATCTCAAGAAGGTGCTGGGCACGGTCTTTGTCGCTCACCATATTCACTCCAACCAGGGGGTCGCCCTCCAAGAAACTACTGAGCGCAGGCGCGACATGGAGTACGGTTAAATCCTGTGGGTCTTCCACCATTGCCAAGCCATCGTCAACGGCTTTATTAGCTTGGTCGGAGAAATCTGTGGGAACCAAAACGTGTTTTGGGTGAAGCGATACCATGGAATTTTCCTCCAACAAAATAATGTGACTGTCTATTCCTCCGCGATCGCCAGGAGTGTTGCTACGAGGTCGAGACTTGTCAGTACTCCAACGGGCCGTGCTTGCTTGTCAACGACTACCAGACGATGGATGTGTTCGTTGCAGAGACATCGTGCAGCGGTCAATAAAGGAGTGTTCTCATTAATGGTTTGTACGGCGGACGACATGCGTCTTCGAACTAAATCGTGTCCCATCTCGTCGATGCTGTAGAGCCCTTCTGGGTGATGCGTCGAGAGGACATGACGCAAGTCGCTGCCTTCGATTTCTTCGGCCTTGAGGCGAATAAAATCAGAACCACTGAGAACTCCCACGCAGTATCCGTGTTCGTCAATCACCGGTGCGCCGGTGACTTGATGGTGGCATAATTTATCCGCCGCCTCGGCCATGGTGCTATTCGCACTCACTGTCACGACATTACGGGTCATGGCGTCCGCAACACGGAGGTGGCTCAATCGGTTGGAGATAATCATGAAATAGTCTCCTTATTCTCTGTAGCAGTTGCTGCACTGCTCAAGCCATTGGAGGCTACTACTGCTACTTGGTTCTCGATTCGCTCGACACCGGGAAGATCACGCAACGCAGTCTGTAATACCTGCTTGAGATAAAAGGACGGCAGTTTGCCCGTTATCCTCAATATCCCCGCTTGACAACTCAAGCTAAGCCCACTGATATGCCCTTTAAACATAAAGTGGCGTTCCAGGCGGCATTGCGCACTTGCAACAATTTCCTCTCCTTCCCGCTGAATCGCACGCCGAATGTCTCGAAAACCTCGTTTTTTTCTTTCAGGGATGTTCATTGTCAAGGCCTCCCTGTTAAGCCTGCCCAACGAAAAGAGAATTCGGTGTACTAATCTGCAACTTCTGGACCAAAGACAATATACATCAAAGCATTAGGAATTAGCACATCACAGTGCTACCGTAGCAATTCATAGTGGGCTATATCGCACACTCAGTGTGAAAGTGGCGCACCTGTAACAAATCGCTGATCGTCGAGGAATATGGCACATGCAGCCGCTTGAAGGCCACGAAAAATACCTGGATCTACAGAATTATGTTGCCTGGAGCGATGGTGACGCCTTACGAATAGCAGCTGTAAGAGAGCGCCTGCTGGGCCGCTCGGCGAAGATCATTGATGATTTTTACGAAGAAATCAGCAAGCATCCTGCGGCCTCTCAGGTAATAACCGGGGGTGAGACGCAAGTTGCCCAACTAAAATCCTCACTTCGGCAGTGGCTCCGTCAGCTACTCACAGGTCCTTACGATGCCGACTATCTTGCCCTGCGGAACAAGGTCGGGCAGAGACACGTTTCCATCGGATTGGATCAGGTTTATACGTGCGTAGCACTTTCTCGGATGCGCAACGGTTTGATCCGTTTGTTGTCTGAAACCTGGCAAGACTCACCTGACGAACTCTTGCTGACCATTCAATCATTGAATAAACTTCTCGATCTTGATCAGGCAATTATCGAAGATGCATATCAAGCCGCGTTTCTTGAGCAAAGCCAGAGCCTGAGCAAGGAAAATCTTCAACTGCGAGTTGCCTTGGAACGCGAGCAACGCAGTACCCACATCGTGGGCAATTGCGAACCGATGACCGAAGTGTTTCGCCTCATCGAGCGAACCGCCGAAACAGACAAACCGATATTGATTCAGGGAGAAAGCGGTACGGGTAAGGAACTAGTCGCCAAAGCGTTGCATCGTGCCAGTCGTTTTGCAGGCAAGCCGTTGGTGGTGATTAATTGTGCTGCCTTGCCAGAAAGTTTGCTGGAAAGCGAACTCTTCGGCCATGAAAAAGGGGCTTTCACTGGAGCGATTGCCAGCAAGCCGGGTTTGTTTGAAGTTGCCGACGGGGGAACCTTGTTTATCGATGAAATTGGTGAGTTGGCAGGGGGATTGCAGGCCAAGCTGTTGCGAGTGCTCGAAGATGGTTCGCTCCGGCGGGTTGGCTCGGTGAAGGAACGTCGCGTGAATGTTCGCCTATTGGCAGCAACGAATCGCGACCTCAGCGCAGAAATTGAAAAAGGTCGATTTAGGGAAGATCTTTACTATCGTATCAACGTGCTCACAATCCTGTTGCCTCCTCTGCGCGAGCGACGCGGAGACATACCTCAGTTGGTTCGTCATTTTGCCGGAAAGGGGTGGAACTGGGACAACCACTTTTTGCAATTGTTGGAAAACTACAGTTGGCCTGGGAACGTTCGACAACTTCGAAATGCCATCGAGCGAACCAAGGTATTGGCGGAGGAGAATACGCTGGTCGCTGAAAATCTGCCTCCGGAAATCTTGCGTTCTGCGAATGAAACTCCTATCCATACGCCCAATTCTGATGCAGACCTGGAAACGATCAATCGCAATCACATCGTGGAGACGTTTCGTCGATATCGAGGGAACAAGGCCCGGACGGCTCGCTCACTGGGTATCAGTCGTCGAACGTTGTATCGATTATTGGAAAAACACGGTATTTCTCCGGACTCGGAAGAGAGTGCGTGATTCGGTATTTCCCGCTTTGCCTCTTGATCTCTTATCCCATCGAAGCGGATCGCCACCATTTATGGTGATCTGCATCAAGGGTAGCCACATCGGGATATCGGTAGAATTTAATTCCCGTCGAGTCCCCCAAATAAAACCCCGAGGCAATTGTGCGATAAAAGGCTTGGAGAGGCGGATTGCGATCGACTGTTTTGCTAAGCTTGTTAGGATGTTCTTCCACTTCGCGAAGACAGTCTTCGATATGGCCTGGATTGGCATAGGGCAGATAACTTGCCAGGCGCCCTTCGCTGTCGAGTTCCACTAGCGTCTCGGCGAAAAAAATGCGCGGTACATAGACGGTGGTAGCGGAATCGGTAATCCGCTGAGTGAATGCCTTGGGGCTTAAATGCGACACGACCCGAGAGGTTAATGGGCACAACTCGGCATACATGAAGGGCCCCTTCGATGTCGGTTCTTCCTCGAATTCCCTTCCATCAAGCGACAGTACTCGGCCATCTCGAGTCGTCAAGTGAAGTTTGCCGTAAGCCGAAAGCGGGATGCGTTCCATCACGCGATATAGGCTCATGTACTTGCTCCGCCGTGGTGTGCCATCGGGACGGGCCTTGCATTTTGCCTCTACCTCATCGAGATGCAAATCGGGAGAACGAAACTTGGGATCGATTTCAAAAAATACCACATTCCCGAATGTCTTCTTGCGTGTCCCGACGGCCATGTACTGACCAAACTCCTCAGCCTCCAATTGCGAAGCAACGAGTGCTTCAGTGCGATAGCACATCAGATAGAGATGGATGTCCATGGGAGTTCTCCTTGGGAAACTATGTCGGAATATACTTAATGCCCCATGCCGAGAAAGGCAGCAATCTCGGGTGCAAACTTTACCACCAAACCTGCGAATACAATGCTCACCATGTTCATCAACTTGATCAAAATGTTGAGCGACGGACCGGTCGTATCTTTGAATGGATCACCTACCGTGTCACCCACGACAGCGCTTTTGTGTGGGTCGGATCCTTTGCCACCATGCTGGCCGGTTTCAATGAGTTTTTTCGCATTGTCCCAAGCCCCGCCAGCATTGGCCATGAAAACTGCCATCGCAAATCCAGCACAGAGTCCTCCCACCAAGAGGCCCATCACTCCAGCCACACCGAGCAACAAGCCGACCAGCACCGGTGCCAGCACAGCCAGAAGTGAAGGGCGGATCATTTCGCGTTGAGCACCGGCAGTAGATATGGCCACGCAACGGGCATAATCGGGAGTTGTCGTTCCCTCCATGATTCCTGGCAGTTCACGAAACTGGCGGCGAACTTCCATCACCATGGCCATGGCGGCTCGACCGACAGCCTTCATCGTCATCGCCCCAAAGACAAAAACCATCAAAACACCAGCGAAAATCCCCACGAGTACTTTGGGATTCATCAAAGTGACCTCATAGTATTCCATAAAATCGAACAAACCAGCGGGCGTTGTCGCGATGAGTTCGGAGATAGCAGGATCAGCGGTTGAGGGTTTCACGGAAGCACCTATGTGATTGATGATCATGCCCACGGGCTCGCCGTTGACCATAACCTCCACCGAGTTGTCCGATGTACTGCGGATAGCACTGATCGTGTAATTCCCGAGATGGCTCGAATCGGAGCCGGGGAAAAAGAGCCCATATTTTCCAAAACCTAGGTCAAGAACGTTGTAGTCTGCACCCTCTTCAACTTGATAAACAGCCGCAGCCTCGCGGTGAATCCCAACGCGAACTTCTTCGATGTATGCAGCAAGTAAGGCGAGGGATGTGAGGGCAGCTGAGCCGATGGCAAATCCTTTGCCCACAGCAGCGGTGGTATTTCCCAAGGAGTCGAGAGCGTCGGTTCGTTCACGAACTTCTTTGGCCAGACCTGCCATTTCAGCGTTGCCTCCTGCGTTGTCTGCGATGGGTCCATAAGCATCAGTGGCAAGCGTAATTCCCAATGTGGACAGCATTCCCACCGAAGCCATGCCCACACCGTACAAGCCCATGGCCAAGTTTTCAAATCCACGACACATGGCAAAAGACACCATCATTCCCACACACACAGCTGTGATTGGAATCCACGTAGACATCAATCCTGCTGCGATGCCATCGATAATCAAGGGGCCAGTGCCTGAAACCGCCTGATCGGCAATGCCTTTAGTTGGTTTGAATTCAGCGGAGGTATAGAACTCGGTGCCGTAGCCAATAACAAGCCCTACAAGGAGTCCGATGGTTATGGCACTCACTACTCCCCAAGCAACACTGGCAGGAAGTAACATGGGCATGATCACGATGGCCACTGCTACAACCAATGCGCTCGATCCCCATATTCCTTTATTCAGCGACCACATCAAATCCTTCATCGTGGCACCTTCTTTGGTAGTCACGAGAAAGATGCCGGCCAGGGATAGCAGAATACCTAGAGCTGCAAGCACCATGGGTCCGCTCAAGAAAGCCAGTTGTGCTGAGAACGCACTTTCAAATCCTTCGGGTACACCTCCGAAGCTGACGGCAGCCACACCCAATGCCATCGTGGCGAGGATCGAGCCGGCATAGGATTCATACAGGTCGGCTCCCATTCCGGCAACATCGCCGACGTTGTCGCCGACATTGTCGGCAATGGTGGCTGGATTGCGGGGATCGTCTTCAGGGATACCAGCTTCGACTTTCCCTACCAGGTCTGCCCCCACGTCGGCGGCCTTGGTGTAGATTCCACCTCCGACACGTGCAAAGAGTGCCTGCGACGAGGCCCCCATTCCAAAACAAAGCATCACAACGGTGATCGTTTCGAGGCTCATCGGTTCACCACCGAAAAGCACATGATGAAACTTGTAGAGATATAAAAACCACAAGCTTATATCGAGCATTGCGAGGCCAACCACAGTAAGTCCCATTACTGCACCTGCGCGGAATGCGAGCTTCAATCCTTGGTCGAGCGAATAGCTTGCACCTTGGGCTGTGCGAGCTGAGGCACTCGTAGCGGTTTTCATCCCAAAGAATCCTGCGAGGCCCGAAAAGAAACCACCTGTAAGGAACGCAAAGGGAACCAGACGATGTTGCACCTGTAAGCCGAACGCCATAATAGCAAGTAGAACCGATATGACGATAAAAAAGATCGTCACTACACGGTACTGGCGATGCAAATAGGCATAGGCACCATCGCGAACATAGCGGGCGATCTCTTGCATTCGCTCATTTCCTTCGCTCTGGTTCATAATCCAGCGATAGAAGCTAGCCGCGCTTACCAAAGCAATGATGGCACAGACCCAGGTGACGTGCCACCACCATGGTAAGGGTCGTATCGAAGAATCGATCCCGTCAGCTACGGCAAAGAGCGAAGATTGTGAAAAAGAACTGGCAGCCAGGTATAACAGATGGGCATAAGACATCTAATTTTGTCCTTCGATAGAGCGGACTAAGATAGGGCAAGTCACACACAAGTCCTTTGCCTTATCACACTAGCACATCTTTAACTATGATCTTTGATCGCATGAGTTCCAGCACTGATAAAGCACTTAGAATTAGTCACTCTCAATCTGCTGTCCCGTAAGGGGCAGTAATGAGCCACACATTTGGAGCAATTGCAAGCGTGTCCCACCCAATCGTAGCGCCAGAGCGCTTGCCGCTTGCCGCATGAACTCGAAGCCGAATGATGGATGATCGGAGCAAAACTTCGACAATTTGTCGCCATCGAAGACCAATGCTTTGACGGGATTCAAAGTGCTGGCAGTATCTGAAAGGCGGGTTCTTCCCAGCAGGGCTGACCAACCAACCAGGTCCCCATCTCCAACAATGGCAATCTGTCGACAACTCTGCTTGGGCTCGCAAATCGCCAAAGAGACTTGTCCTCTGAGGATGATGTAGACCTCTTTGGCGCGATCGTATTCTTCGAAGATAACCGTGCGTTGTGGAATATCTACTTCGCGGCAGATTTCGGCAACTTTTTCGAGATCCTCAGCATTCATATTGCTAAAAAAACGGCTTTTTTTCAGCTTGGATATTAAGTTTTTCTCACTCATGGGTCACCTCTCTTACTGAAATGCATGACACTTCAGCCATCTGTAATTGGGTTGATAGTTTGTTGACTTTGATTTTTAACCGAGCGAATGCTTTCGCAAGAAGGTTGTTACACGTTGCGGACTGATTATGCCGAGTGCCTTATGCTTGACATCAATAACCGGGACATGGCGAAAACCAAGAACGGCCATTACCGATAAAGCTGCAGCTGATGAATCGGATTCGTATACGAATGCGGGGTCTTTTGTCATCACATCGCTCACAGGCTTGTCTTTTATCTGATCAAATTCCAATGCCACTTTGTCTAGCACGTCACGATCAGAGAAGACACCAATGAGCCGTTTTTCTTCCTCTATGAGCAAACAAGCGACATGGAGATTTGCAAGTTGCTCGACTGCCTTGTGAATAGGGGTGTTTGGGGTCGCAAAGGCTGCTGGCCGATACTGAATCGCAGCAACACTTTCTTCCGCCAATGCCTTCTCTAACGGATCCGAATAGATTTTGGGATCATAATTTTCAAGCGGATCTTGAAATTCTCCAGACTCTGCGGGACGTCGTTTGTCAGTCATGGTTAGGCTCCTTCGCGTTCGACAGGATAGGGGTTGCCGCCAATTCGTTGAACGATAACCTGGCCGGGAAAATGCTCTGCCACATATTCCATAAGCCCCTTTTGACCAGTCAAACCAGCTAATTGTCCCTGTTCATCGACCACAATCAGGAATCGCACATTGTGAGATTCCAATGCTTCCAATACGCGGGCAATGGGGTCGGTCATTGAAACAGTTGGCCAATCTGTTTTGAGATATTGTGTGACCGGCTCATCCAAGGCTGCTGAATTCTTGCTGATCAACCGAGTCACTTCTGACTCGGGAAACAGTCCTTGGGGCACTCTATTCCGATCGGTCACTATAGCGCATCCAAGTTGATTAAGGCGCATTGCCTCAATTGCATCACGCACTGTGGCATTCTCATGTACAACAACAGGGTCACGAAGTGAGAGCCTGCTGACCCTTTCAGAGCGGATATTTTCATAGAGTCCCATCGTTATCTCCTCACGCCGATCTGGGTCGATCGATATCATTGTTCAAGGGTACCAATATTCCTTCGTGTAGGTTGTCAATGCCTTCATATAGTTCGCTCGCTCCAATGCGCTGGGATCAGGACAATTGGCCCGGCTCATACTGCCTTTAAGCTGTTCTACAGACACATATTCGTTCTCGGATAGCCAATTCACGAGATCAACTAGTATTGTCTCTATGTGGCGCGGTCCCTTCTTCAGTAATGCAGTGGTCAGCATCGCAACGTCTGCGCCTACCAGGAGTACCCGACTCACGTCAGAAGCATGATGAATTCCACTGGTAGCAGCCAAAGAACATTGCAACTGGTCACGCAGTATGGCGATCCAACGCAAGGGCAACCGCACTTCATAAGGTTGGCTTAGCACCAAATCTGGCACGATTTGCAGAGCTTCGAGGTCGAGATCAGGTTCCAGGAACCGGTTAAAGAGCACCAGGCCCTCGGCACCGACGGTCATTAGTCGGTAGGCAATATTGGGGATACTCGTGAACTGCGAACCAATCTTGACTGCCAGCGGAATTTCGATTGATTGGCGTACACTGGCTACCAAATCGACGTAGCGCTGTTCGACCTCCTGCGCATCCATCCCACAGTCAGTTGGGACAAAGTAGATATTTAATTCCAGCGCATCTGCACCCGCAGATTCGAGCATTCGTGCATAGCGTGTCCAGCCACCTGGGGTGTGACCATTGAGACTTGCTATCACTGGAACCGACAAAATATTCTTGGCTTCTTCGAGAAGGTCCATGTATTCTTGAGGTCCCTTGCTGTAGTGCTCCGTCTCTGGAAAATAGGAAAGTGATTCCGCGTAGGAATCAGCCTGATATCGGTACAGTCGATCGATCTCAGCTTCATCATGTTCTATTTGTTCCTCAAACAGCGAAGGCATGACAACTGCAGCAACTCCACAGTCTTGCAATTGACGGAGCGCATCTAAGTTACCAGTAAGCGGCCCAGCAGAGGCAACAACCGGGTTCTTGAGTTTCATTCCTAAATAGGTAGTCGAAAGTTCAATGCTCATCGTAATTCCCTACCCTTAATAATGTTTCACTTGTGATATATTTGGTTAGTCTGAAATGGTTCGCTCTATACCAGCCATTTGTTCGTAGTAGTGCCATTGATCGTTTATATCCTGTTGAGTCAGCTTAAAAAGACGGTCAGCTTCTTCAGGATTGGAACGTGCCAACATACCGAAACGAGCCTCCTTCATGGCAAAGTCGCGGAAGGTCATGCGAGGAGCTCTGCTGTCAAGATGAAATGGCTGTCCATCGGTTCTCGCTTCTCGGGGGTCGTATCGATACAACGGCCAGAAAGCCGATTGCACCGCGTCCTTCTGGTGCGTCATCGAAGTTGCCATATTGATCCCATGAGCGATGCAATGACTGTATGCCAAGATAAGTGACGGACCCGGATACGATTCCGCTTCAGCAAAGGCCCGAATCGTCTGAGCCGGGTTCGCGCCCATGGCAATCTGAGCAACGTAGACGTTCCCATACGAGACAGCGAGCATGCCAAGATCTTTTCTGCGGGCCTGTTTCCCTCCCGACGCGAATTTTGCTACTGCAGCGCGAGGGGTTGATTTGGATGCCTGGCCTCCAGTGTTGGAATAGACACCCGTATCGAGTACGAGGACATTCACATCGCGACCAGAAGCCAAGACGTGGTCGAGTCCGCCAAAGCCGATGTCGTAGGCCCAACCATCGCCACCTACAATCCATACACTTCGTCGCACGAAAACGTCTGCAATCGCTGCGAGGGCTTGTGCAGCGAGCATATCCGTTTTGGCAAGTTGCTTACGCAACGACTCGACTCGCTTCCTTTGAATCTCTAATTCTTCTTCGCTGGTGGATAGCGACTCACGCAACCCTTGGACCAATTCGGGATCCAGATTTTCGGCACATTTTGCCATGAGCGATTGGGCATATTCATATTTCGCATCGAGGGCCAACCGCAAACCCAGGCCAAATTCGGCATTGTCCTCAAAGAGCGAATTATTCCAGGTAGGACCCCGACCTTGAGCGTTGGTAGTCCACGGTGTTGTAGGGAGATTGCCTCCGTAAATGGATGAGCAACCTGTGGCATTGCCTATTAAGGTGCGATCCCCGAACATTTGGCTCATGAGTTTGAGATAAGGCGTCTCACCACAGCCGGCACATGCACCGGAGAATTCAAACAGGGGTTCAAGCAATTGGGAACCTTTGACGGTGTCAATTTTAAGTTGGGTGCGATCGGATTCTTTAATATTCAGGAAGAAATCGAAATTAGCCCGTTCTCTTTCCAGGTGGTCATCCTTGGGTTCCATGTTGATGGCTTTATGGCGAACCGCTTCCTTACTTCTTGCTGGACAGACGTCAACACATACGCCACACCCTGTACAATCATCTGGTGCAACTTGAATCGTCATGAGATGTTCCGGTTGCTCTTTGTCACGCCAAGCCTTGGATTCAAATCCCTGTGGAGCATTACAAAGTGTCGCTTCTGGGAAAACTTTCATGCGAATCGCGGCATGGGGGCACACCAGTGAGCACAAACCGCAATCGATGCAGATCGAGGAATCCCAGATCGGTATTTCGGTTGCAATGCTCCGTTTTTCGATCTGGGCAGTGCCCGTGGGAAACGTTCCATCAACTGGCATTGCGCTCACAGGCAACAGTTCTCCTCTGCCAGCCAACAGAGCCTTGGTCACCCTCTCAATGAATGTGAAATCGCTGTGGCCGTCAAGCACCGGTTCAACAGGCAATTCCTTCAGCGACATCACGGGGACTTGCACTTCATGCAAAGCAGCCAGTGCTGCATCGACGGCTGCAAAATTCTGCTCCAGCACCTGCTCCCCTCGTCTGCCGTAAGTCTTGCGAATCGCTTTTTTGATTTGTTCGATAGCCTGATCCCGAGGCAAAATGTCGGCCAATGCAAAGAAGCAGGTTTGCATGATTGTGTTGATACGGTTCCCCATGCCGGTCTCTGATGCTACTTTGAGGGCGTCAACAACGTGTAATCTTAGATTCTTGCCAATGATTTGGCGTTGGACATTTTGTGGTAGCTTGCTCCATACTTCCTTCGGGCTGTAAGGGCTGTTTAGAAGGACCGTAGCACCAGGGCCGGCAACTTTGAGAACATCCATTTTCTCAAGAAAACTGAATTGATGGCATGCGACAAAGTTGGCACGTTCGATGAGATAGGTTGAATTGATGGGTCTCGGACTGAATCTCAGATGAGAAACGGTAATCGAACCGGCTTTCTTGGAATCGTAGACGAAGTAACCTTGGGCATACATCGTGGTATGTTCGCCAATTATTTTTACCGAGTTCTTACTGGCTCCGACCGTTCCATCACTTCCTAGTCCATAGAAGACTGCTCGCTTTACGTCATCGGCTTCATGGACAGCATCTGGATCCCAAGAAAGACTCAAATGTGTAACATCGTCACGAATACCAACGGTGAAATGCTGCTTAGGGGATTCTTCAGAGAGTTCGTCATAGATGCTGGCAACCATCGCAGGAGTGAATTCCTTGGACGACAGACCGTAGCGACCGCCGATGATATGCGGCAACTCAGATTGAGAAGTAGCATTGTTTTCTCTGGATTCGAAGAATGCGGTAAGAACATCCTGGTATAAGGGTTCCCCCATGGCACCAGGTTCTTTCGTGCGATCGAGAACTGCTATTCTTCGAACAGTTTTTGGCAGCGAGGCCAGGAAAGCTTCTCGGTCGAACGGCCGATACAAGCGCACTTTTACCAGTCCTACCTTCTCACCTGTTTGGGTCAGACTTTGCACCCTTTCTTCGACTGCCCCAGCACCGGAGCCCATCATCACAATGACTCTCTCGGCGTCTTCGGCTCCGACGTAATCAAAAAGATGATATTTTCGACCCGTCAATTGGGCAAAGTGATCCATTGTTTCCTGGACAATTCTTGGCACAGCCAAATAGAAAGAGTTGCATGCTTCGCGAGCTTGAAAGAAGACATCGGGATTCTGAGCGGAGCCTCTCAGTACTGGTCGATCGGGGTCCATCGCCCGATCACGGTGGGCTTGAATCAATTCCGTGGCTTGCATGGCCTGAATATGCTCAATTGGAATCGTCTCAATCTTGTTTACTTCGTGCGAAGTTCGAAAACCGTCAAAGAAGTGGAGAAATGGTACACGAGATTTAAAAGTGGCCGATTGCGAGATCAAGGCAAAGTCGTGTGCCTCTTGGACAGAGTTACTTGCCAACATGGCCCAGCCGGCGCTTCGAACCGTCATTACATCGCTATGGTCGCCAAAGATTGACAGGGCATGCGTTGCTAATGTCCTTGCCGAGACATGGAAGACCGTGGGAGTCAGTTCACCCGCAATCTTGAACATATTGGGAATCATGAGCAACAAACCTTGTGAGGCAGTGAAGGTCGTGCTCAACGCCCCCGCTTGTAGGGCGCCATGGACAGCGCCGGCGGCACCTGCTTCGCTCTGCATCTCAATCACTTCGGGCACTGTGCCATAGATGTTGCGTTTTCCACTTGAGGACCAAGTATCGCAATACTCACCCATGGGCGAGGCTGGCGTGATTGGGTAGATGGCAATGACTTCATTCGTCGCGTGGGCAATCAAGGCGGTCGCTTCATTACCGTCAAGGGTTGTATATCGGTGGTCGCTCACAGCATATCCTTTAGTTCACAGAATCGATCGTTAACCTGGCTCAGGATTCGAGCGATGCTTGGCTTAAGAAAATTGGTCAAAAGATTTACTCGATGGACCCAAACGCAAATGGCGTTCCACCCGCATCAATGGCCTCAAGAGAAGTTGAGTTCAGCGGGTTCAACTCAGGCTTTCTCGCAGCATGCAAGGTGCAAGCAACCGTGTCCGCTCTGAAGAACCGGATATTTACTTTTGTCACAGGATTTTGCGTTGAAATTGCAACCCAATGCTTGGAATTCGCATTACAGGCAAGCTTCTCAGTTGTGCCAGATCCGCACACTGATGTGCCAAATCTATAACCTGATCGAAGCCCAAAGATGCTGCGAAAAACCGAAATCTTCTATGACTCCTGTTACAACTGGCAGGAGAAGCGGTTTTGAGGGAGTAGATGAGTAACCATCAAGATCGGCATGAAAAACGCTATAATCAATGCAGAAAGCTAAGTCGATTGCCATTTATTCCCCGTACTGAGGTGGTAGTTCCATGAAAAACTTGGTCGAATTGCTCGGCTCAGAAGCCGATGCCTTGCTAAATCACCGTTGTCAGACGATTTCCCAAGATTCGCTTCATTTGCCGGGGCCCGATATCGTGGACCGTGTTTACGGATTGAGCGACAGAAACGTACGTGTTTTGGCGAATCTACAGAGACTCGTTGGTACTGGACGACTAGGTGGCACGGGTTATCTATCGATTCTTCCAGTGGACCAGGGAATTGAGCATTCTGCGGGTGCCTCTTTCGCACCCAATCCCATGTATTTCGACCCGGAAGGCATTGTCCGTCTGGCCATCGAGGGAGGGTGCAATGCGGTTGCTTCGACTTACGGAGTTCTGGGGATCGTGGCTCGAAAATACGCGCACAAAATTCCCTTCATAGTCAAGATCAACCACAACGAACTTCTGACTTATCCGAACAAGTTTGACCAAATCATGTTTGGCACGGTCAAGGAAGCCTACGACATGGGTGCCGCGGCCGTAGGAGCAACCATTTACTTTGGCTCGACAGAAGCAACGCGTCAGATTGTGGAGGTTGCCGAAGCATTCCAGCGTGCCCACGAACTTGGGATGGCAACCATCCTGTGGTGCTACTTGCGAAATTCAGAATTCAAGAAGGACAAAGACTACCACGTTTCCGCTGATCTCACTGGACAGGCAAACCACCTCGGAGTGACAATCCAGGCAGACATCATCAAGCAGAAACTGCCCGAAAACAATGGCGGATACAACGCTCTGAAATTTGGTAAAACCTCGCCAAAGGTCTACGAGGAGTTGACCTCCGATCATCCCATCGATTTGTGCCGCTACCAGGTAGCCAACTGCTACATGGGAAGATGCGGGTTAATCAATTCAGGAGGAGCCTCCAGCGGCAGCGGCGATCTAGCTGAGGCAGTCCGTACTGCAGTCATCAACAAGCGTGCCGGTGGCATGGGATTGATCAGTGGCCGCAAAGCGTTCCAACGCCCGATGGCTGATGGAGTACAATTGCTCAATGCGATTCAGGATGTTTACCTTGATTCGAAGATTACAATTGCTTGATTCTGCTTAGCATGGATCTTCCCGCGAGAGTGGACGCCAGTCACAGTCAGAAAATTACAGCCAGTTCTGTAGGAATTGGTAACTGAGACGAGACGAAGAATAACAGTTTGAGATGGTAATCGTGATAAGGTGATTCGCTCGCACGATAGGCGGGTCCAATCGTGTTTGGCTCTACCAAGTTTTGGGATACCCATCACTATTCACATCGCCAATTGCGACCACAGCACCCCGGCCGCAATTGCCGAGCCGATCACACCGGCTACGTTTGGTGCCATGGCATGCATGAGCAAGTGATTCTGGGGATCTTCATTCTGGCCGACAACATGCACAACCCGAGCAGAATCGGGAACGGCAGATACCCCTGCAGCCCCAAGCAACGGATTGATCGGTTCATGCAGAAATAAATTCATAAATTTTGCGAAGAGAATTCCTCCCCCCGTGGCCACGGCAAAAGAGAGGGCTCCCAAGATAAAGATGAGTATTGATGTGGGCTGCAGGAAGTAATTTGCACTAGTGCTGGCACCGACGCAGAAGCCCAGCAAGATTGTGACGATGTCGATAAACACGGTGCGTGCCGTGTTAGCCAAGCGTTCGGTAACCGTGCACTCTTTAAGCAGATTGCCAAAAAAGAGCATACCTATCAGTACCAGAGCTCCAGGTGCCAAGAGAGTGCAGATCAAGAAGGCGGCAATCGGAAAAATGATCCGCTCGCGTCGAGAGACGTGTCGAGGACGTTTCATCTTGATAAGCCGTTCTTCGCGAGAGGTCAACAGGTACATGATCGGCGGCTGGATTACAGGCACCAGTGCCATGTACGAATAAGCCGCGATTGCAATGGCACCTAGTAGTGAAGGTGCGAGTTTGGAGGATAAGAAAATTGCAGTCGGGCCATCTGCACCCCCAATGATTCCCACTGCCCCCGATTCCTGGGGTGTAAACCCAAGGCAAAGTGCCCCCAGAAAAGTAAGAAACACGCCGAGTTGTGCCGCCGCACCGAGCAAGACCAGCTTGGGATTGGAGAGCATTGTCGAGAAATCCGTCATCGCGCCTATTCCCAGAAAGATGAGCGGTGGGTAAACCCCTTTCTCGACACCGAAGTAGAGATATCTGAGAACGCTTCCTTCGTCGTAGACGCCGAGGCTCATTCCTTGGACCGCAGGAATGTTGCCCACAACGACCCCAAAACCAATCGGGATTAGCAGCAGGGGTTCGTAGTGTTTGGCAATGGCCAGATAGATAAACGCGAGACCAATCACGATCATCGCGATGTTACCGAACTGCATAGTTGGAAAAGCAGTCGTTTGGTAGAGCTGGATAGCTTTCGAGCTTATGTACTCAAAAAACTCCATAGATTATCGCTCCGATCAGAATTTTAGACGCTGCCAATGGTAGCTAATTATGTGGTTTGTGGGAGGTTTGAATTTGCCAGCGGCCTTGCTGAGGCCAAATCATCTCACGGCTTGTGAGTTCACGAGTATGGATGATGCGATGAGGCTTTCCTACAACCTCAGACACTGCCGCTGCAATTACGGCAATCACTTCATCGGGAATCTCTCCTTCGCGTGTTTTCGGTGGACCTAATAGTTGTTCAGCCTGGGGCAAAACCTTATCCAGAGCTTCCATGATGCGGGGAAGCTTCGAAATAAACGTGCTGACGAGCACCAAAGCGATGAAAACGATAACCATCCCCATAATCGCCAGCGGAATCCCCTTTTCGTGCCAGAGTGGCTCGAAGCTGAAATGAAGCGATATTGCAATTGTCAGGGGATGGATTAACGCATTGATCATGAAAGTCTTTTCGAATTCACTTACGAATCTGATAGAAATCAGATATATCTCCTATTCCATTGCAAGCAACTCTTGGCCTTCCTGGACATTCTCGCCTTCTTGCACACTGATCGAAGTAACCGTTCCCGATGCTGAGGCCGTGATCTTGTTGTCCATCTTCATCGCTTCCAGGATGAGCAACACCATACCGGCAGTGACTTCATCCCCCTGCTTCACCAGTATCGACTTGATCACTCCTGCCATGGGGCTTACCACGGCTCCAACGGAATGACTCGCGACAGGTGCCGCGGCAGGGGCTGGCTCGGGAGTTGTGGGGGTAGGCTTGGTAACTGATTGAAGATGATGACCAGTCATCGCTGGGGCAGGGACTTCCTCGCCAAGCACTTCAACGGTGACATCGTAGGTTTTTTTTCCTACCGTGATTCGGAGTTTTTTCATGCTAAATTTATCTAACTCGTGGTTTAATTAAGTGCTTTAAAGAGGTATCAACCCGTGCTTCTTGGGTGGCCGAATAGCCCGTTTTGTGATCGTGTTGCGTAATGCCAATGAGACCATCGAACGGGTTTGTGATGGTTCGATGACGTCGGTAATCATGCCATGCGCTGCCGCCATGTAGGGAGAAGCGAATCTCTCTTGATACTCTTGAATGAGTTGGTTTCGCAGAGTCGATTTGTCCTCGGCCGCTTCAAGTTCTTTTCGGTAAAGCACGTTGACGGCTCCTTCGGCACCCATGACAGCGATTTCGGCCGTTGGCCAGGCAAAAACAATATCAGCGCGCAAATCACGGCTACACATTGCAAGGTAAGATCCTCCATAGGCCTTTCGTACAATGACCGTGATTTTAGGTACAGTTGCGGAGGCGTAGGCGAACAGCATCTTTGCTCCATGGCGTATGATGCCACCACGTTCTTGCCCCACGCCGGGCAAGAACCCCGGAATATCAACCAGAGTAAGGATGGGGACATTGAACGCGTTGCAGAAGCGGATAAAGCGAGCTCCCTTGTCCGAAGCGTCAATGTCAAGCGAGCCTGCTTTAACATTGGGCTGATTGGCAATGATACCGACAACCATGCCGTCGATTCGACCAAACCCCACGATCAGATTGGTGGCAAAATCCCGATGGACCTCCAGAAATTGACTACCATCTACCAAGCGATCGATGATGGCTTGCATATCAAGAGGGGCTTTAGCGTCCTCGGGTACCAACTCATTCAATAGCATATCAGGATCAAGCGAGATATCTGCTGACAACTGGTGCGGAGGATCTTGCATGTTGTTAGGCGGCAGGTAGGAGAGCAAATCTTTGGCAATCTGTATGGCATGCTCGTCATTATCGGCAACAAAATGCACATTGCCACTGATGCTCGCGTTGGCAGTAGCGCTGCCGATCTCTTCCATTGTTGCGTCCACACCAGTTACTGCCTTGATTACCTGCGGACCACAGATAAACATGTTGGCATTTTCCCGAGTCATGATCAGGAAGTCCATCAAGGCAGGGGAATAGGCTGCACCACCTGCGCAGTTTCCTGCGATGATTGCAATCTGGGGAACACATCCCGAGAGCATCACATTGCGATAGAAAACCTGGCCATAGCCCGAGAGTGATTCGACAGCCTCTTGAATACGTGCACCCCCAGAATCGTTGATCGCGACAAAAGGCATGCCACTCTCCAGGGCATAATCCATAATATCGCAAATCTTCTTGGCGTGGCGCTGTCCAAGGGCACCTCCTCCAACCGTAGAATCCTGACTGAATGATGCAACAGGTCGACCTTCGATATGACCAATTCCTGTGATCACACCATCGCAGGGAAGCTTGGTTTTATCCAAACCAAAATCATGGCAAGCATGATCGACGTGCATCCCCCATTCCTGAAAAGTATCACAATCAAAAAGACAACTGAGGCGCTCACGTGCCGAGAGTTGACCTCGGGCATGTTGTTTGTCGATCTTTCCTTGCCCGCCGCCCAGCAAGGCAGCCTGGCGATGCTCGCTGAGCGAGTTTAATAATTCATTGCGGATACTCATATTGCACTTTCAAATTTCCTGCGATCGAATAGGCACATCATCCTTCTTCCATGTACTTAAAGGACAAACTGAGCCTTGTTCGATAAAGTATTTTCCCATCTTCGATCTTCAGATCCATCTTCGTAACCTCTGCAATGCGCAGGTCATGAAGAGTTCTTCGGGCGATTTCAACTGCATTCTTGGCGGCATCGTCCCAGGAAACCTCACTGGTTCCGACGATCTCGATTACTTTGTAGAGGCTCATAGAGAATTCTCCTTGATTGCCTGGTGACTCAATAGCAAACAGACCAGGAATCAATCTAACAACCGGAACGTCATATACAAGTAGTTGCGTCTTTTAGGAGTTTCTAGCTGTTTTCTTTCGATTCCAACTGACGAATTCTTTCTTCCAGTTCTTCGATACGTTGTGCCAATTGGGCTTTTTCATCAGAAGCCTGTTTAGATGAACCATTCTTCGGCTTGAAGCCGTCCATCCAGGCTTTGGCCCAATGCATCGGGTTCACCAGATCTTTCGCACTTGTGCTGTGTCGCTGGAGATAATCCAGGTAAGTCAGTGAGTGCTGAAAGTAGTCTCGCAGAAAATCTGTTACCAGATTGTTCGAGCGAACAATGCTATGCAGCATGTCGACTGGAAACAGGGAAATGTTATCTGGTTGGCGGTCAAGAATAATTTGCGTTAGTACAGTACGTGTAAGCGATTCTCCCGTCTGGCTATCACTAATCTCGATCGTTCTGCCTTCTTGAATAAGCCTCTCGATATCCTGCAAAGAGACATACTTGCTTTCATCGCGAGAATAGAATCGTCGATTCGGGTATCGCTTGATTTGAATGACTTCTTCGGTCATCGAACTTTATCCTCAACATTCGAGTGGATTGCTTGTCGTCAAGCTTGGGGATGCCAGCCTGCATCCGCCCAAAGTTGACCACTGACTGCAGAATTAGAAATCATAAAGCAAATCGCATCCGCTATTTCATCAGGACGTATCAAACGCCGCAATTGCGTGTAGGGGAGAACATATTTCTCAATATATTCATCACCGAGGCTTCGCAGCATGGGAGTATCTGTGAAACCAGGATGAATGATCCCACAGCGGACGCCATAGAACATAGCCTCTTTGGTCAGTGTAGCAGCCGCACCTTCTAACCCAGCTTTTGCGGCAGCATAGGAAATCTGACCTTTATTGCCTTGCGAAGAGACGGAACCGATAAACATGATCGTTCCTTGGACCGCTTCTTCAGGCTGCCACTGCTTAAGCCCTTTTTGCCACCGATTCTCGGCAATCTTCGCTACCATCTCAATGGCCCAGTAGATAGGAGCAATCAAGTTAACTTCGGTTACTTCGCGGAAAGCGTTGATGGAATAGGGTTCTACGCGTCCAGATTGCTTATCCAACTTCACAGCCAAGGCATCGCGGGTGATGCCCGCCGCCGGTACACAAATTGAAACAACTCCGTGTTGGGCAGTCACCTCATCATACACTTGGCCACGAAAGGTGTCATTGGTGGTATCTCCGATCTTTACCTCTGCAACCTGTCTGCCAACTTGCGAATTGATGGAATCGGCTAATTCATAGACCTGATCTCGCCTGTCCACCATGACGACGGCCCGTGCCCCACGCTTAGCCAATTCCAGAGAAACCGCAGCTCCAATTCCACTTCCACCTCCCGTTACTAGGGCTACTCTATCGTTGATATTCATAATATCACCCACCTGAAAAAAGGATTGGAATCAACTCTACTCATGGGGTTCCTGGTTTCGGAACCCCATGAGTCTCGCTGCGAAGGCAACTTCAATTAGCCATCCGCCCCATCTCAAGGACCAGCTTTGGCAAGCAAATCTGTCCATTTGGTAATGGCATCTTGAAATTCCCGAATCTGAGTCTCGGTCATTTCTTTCATGCAATCGAGGGTCTTGCGGCAAAGTTGCTCAGACCGGCGACGGAATTCCTCTGGTGTGCTGGCATCAGTAATACTCAACGCCGCATCCAGAGATTCGATTGCAGCCTGATATTGCCGCTCGACAACATCACGATGCTTTCGGGCAAGCGCTGAAATCGTTTCGACCCATTGCTTCCGAAAGCCTTGTATTTGGTTCAACCAAGCCGTTTGGGGCGTGGGGACACCAGGCCACAAGCTAGCCCATTGGCTGAAGACCTCTTGTTGCATTTTGAGATTGGCTTCGGCAGCCTTGCGGATGTTCTGAAACACCTCCTCAAAAACGGGGCTTCCTGTCATAGTTTCTGTCATGGCTAGAGTCTCCTTATGTTCAGGCGTCATTGGGGGAAGGATTACGCCCTTCCAGGACACCTCGTATCTGTGGTTCTCTATTGCTATTATTCGACAAGGAGTAGGGTAAAGTCAAGAGATAATCACGCGTTTGCAGCATTTTTTGTAAATCATTGTAATATATATAGTTATGATGAATTAATGTGTATTTTTTCAATATTTTTTGTGTGACTGCGCTATACTATCTCGCATACGCATCAACAGTCGAATAGAATATTAAAGGGCCACTTGAATAAGCAAATCCAACGCCCCTGTTTGAAATGCGAAAGAACAAACTGCCATGCAAGAAATCATCCGCAAGTTAGCAGAGAAACGCGCAGCCGCTGAGTTGGGTGGGGGAGTGGAGCGTATTGAAACCCAGCACTCCAAAGGGAAGCTGACTGCCCGGGAACGTATTGAACTGTTGTTGGACCCAGGTTCCTTTGAAGAATGGGACATGTTTGTCGAACATCGCTGCACAGATTTCGGCATGAAAGATCAGAGTATTCCAGGCGATGGCGTGGTGACGGGTTATGGCACGATCAACGGGCGAATGATGTTTGTTTTCAGCCAGGACTTTACCGTCTTGGGCGGTTCGCTTTCCGAAGCCCATGCCGAGAAGATTTGCAAGATCATGGACCATGCCATGAAGGTGGGTGCTCCAGTGATCGGTCTGAACGACTCTGGAGGTGCCAGAATTCAGGAAGGCGTCGCTTCACTAGGTGGATACGCGGATGTCTTTCAGCGGAACGTCTTAGCCTCCGGCGTTATTCCGCAGATATCGCTGATCATGGGGCCCTGTGCAGGTGGAGCGGTCTATTCGCCCGCGATGACCGATTTCATCTTCATGGTCAAGGACAGTTCCTACATGTATGTCACGGGGCCTGAAGTAGTGAAAACCGTCACCCATGAAACAGTGACCCATGAAGAGTTGGGTGGCGCCATTACACACTCCACTAAATCGGGAGTCGCCGATCGAGCTTTTGAGGACGATATCGAAGCGTTGCTGATGATCCGGCGACTGATCAACTATCTTCCAGCAAACAACCGAGTTGCCCCACCATTCAGGCCGACGCCGGACAACGCCGATCGAAGCGAACCATCACTCGATACGCTGGTGCCCGATAGCCCCACAAAACCGTACGACATGAAAGAACTGATCTTGAAGATCGTCGATGACACTGATTTCTTCGAGATCCAGCCAGAATATGCGAAAAACATGGTCGTCGGTTTTGCACGAATGGAAGGTCATCCTGTGGGGATCGTGGCCAATCAGCCCATGGTGCTGGCTGGTTGTTTGGATATCAAGTCATCTATCAAAGCGGCTCGATTTGTGCGATTTTGCGACTGCTTTAGCATCCCCTTGATTACCCTCGTAGATGTCCCCGGTTTCATGCCTGGCACAAGCCAGGAGTTTGGCGGCATCATCAAGCATGGGGCAAAATTACTCTATGCGTTTGCCGAGGCGACGGTCCCCAAGATTACCTTAATCACACGAAAGGCTTACGGCGGAGCTTACGACGTGATGGCCTCAAAGCATTTGCGCGGAGATGTGAATCTGGCCTGGCCCAGCGCCGAAATTGCCGTGATGGGGCCGAAAGGAGCCGTGGAAATCATTTTTCGCAAAGAGCGAGGTGATGCGGAGCGTATTGAAGAGCTCACGAACGAATATCGAGAACGATTTGCCAATCCGTTTGTCGCCGGGCGACGCGGCTTCATCGACGACGTGATTATGCCGAGTCAGACCCGGAAGCGAATCTGCCGTTCACTTGCCCTGTTGCGCAACAAAAAATTGGAGAACCCTTGGCGGAAGCACGGAAACATCCCGCTGTAAGGCAGAGAGTCGAAGGAAAATCAAATGTTCAAGAAGATTTTGATAGCCAACCGAGGTGAGATCGCCTGTCGGGTCATCAAATCGGCCCGCAAGATGGGCATCACTACGGTTGCCGTCTACTCGGAAGCTGACAAGGATGCATTGCATGTTTCTCTAGCGGACGAGGCCGTTTGCATCGGGCCTGCTCCATCATCGCAGAGTTATCTGAATATCGACCGAATCCTAGAGGCATGCAAGTCAGCAGGTGTGGAAGCGGTCCATCCCGGCTATGGATTTCTTTCTGAGAATGCCACATTTGCCCAGAAGCTTGACGAGGCAGGAATCGCGTTTATTGGTCCCGGAGTGCATGCCATTACTTCGATGGGAGACAAGATTACCTCGAAGCAATTGGCCGAGAAAGCTGGCGTCAATACGATACCTGGATCATTGGAGGTCATTCGCGACGCCGCCATGGCGGTAAAGATCGCGGGGGACATTGGCTATCCCGTCATGCTCAAAGCGAGTGCCGGGGGTGGAGGCAAAGGAATGCGAGTTGCCTTCAATGATGATGAATGCCGCGAAGGATTTGAGCGGGCGAGCAATGAAGCACGTTCCAGCTTTGGAGACGACCGGGTCTTCATCGAGAAATTTATCGAACAGCCCCGCCACATCGAGATCCAGGTTTTGGGCGATACACATGGCAAGATTGTTTACCTGGGTGAACGTGAATGCTCCTTGCAACGGCGGCATCAAAAAATCATCGAAGAAGCCCCCTCCTCATTTCTTGACGAGAAGACGCGCAGGAGCATGGGGGAGCAAGCCGTCGCTCTGGCTCGGGCAGTCAGCTACCACTCCGCGGGTACCGTTGAATTCATTGTCGATGAGAAGCGCAATTTTTACTTTTTAGAAATGAATACTCGCCTGCAGGTCGAGCATCCGGTGACCGAATTTGTGACCGGAATAGATCTGGTAGATTTGATGATTCGCATCGCGGCTGGAGAGTCACTGCCTTTCTCGCAAGCAGACATTTTGCTATCTGGTTGGGCCATTGAGGTGCGGATTTATGCCGAAGATCCGCAGAGAAACTTTCTTCCTTCGGTGGGGCGACTGGTTCGTTATTCCCCCCCTGTGGAGACTGAGAATATCCGCGTAGACACTGGGGTGTATGAAGGAGGCGAGGTCTCGATCTATTACGATCCGATGATTGCTAAACTGATTACCTATGGAGTGGATCGAGAGGAAAGTATCGAGCACATGCGCCGGGCACTCAACGAGTTCACGATTCGGGGTGTGGCTCATAACATCAGTTTTTTGGGAGCGCTGATTAATCATACTCGCTTTGCCAGTGGCAAGCTGAGTACCAACATGATTGCCGAGGAATACCCCGACGGATTCGACGCGGCGAATGTTGTGCATGACGACTTGGCACTCTTGATCACGGTGTGTGGTGTGATTCACCGACGCTATCGAGAGCGGGCTGCCAAAATCAGCGGCCAGTTGCCTGGGTATGAACCTCAAGTCGACCGGCAGTGGGTGATTGTCATCGGCAACGAGCAACACCCAGTGACCGTTTGTCCAGCCGAGCAAGGTTACGAGGTTACCTATGCCGGCTTGACTTACCACGTTGATAGCGATTGGGAGTTTGGACAACCCTTGTTTCGAGGCCGAATTGATGGAGAAGAGATTTGTGTACAAGTCGAGCGGCGACATCTCGTCTATCGATTGTTCCATTGGGGTGCGCAAGTGGACATGCTCGCCCTCTCTGCACGGGCTGCGGAGCTACTCTCTCTGATGCCGGTCAAGCAGCCGCCGGACCTAAGCAAAATGCTCTTATCACCGATGCCCGGCATGTTGGCGAGCTTGCGAGTGAAGGTCGGAGACGAAGTCAAAGCGGGTCAGGATCTCGCCGTCGTAGAAGCGATGAAGATGGAAAACGTTCTTCATGCCGAACACGATGGAAAAGTCGCCAGTATCATTGCGGCAGTAGGTGACACGCTCGCCGTCGACCAGGTGATTCTGGAGTTTGAGTAGGTGGTGAGTGGCGACTGGCGAGCTGGGTCGTCCTCGAGCCCGATTCATTTCTAATCAGTGCTCCTAAGATAACTTTTCAGCGGGGCGTCTAATCTGACCTGGGGAAAGGCGTAACCAGATTCAGATCTTCGCACTCAAGCCGTAGGCTTCGAGGATCTTTCGAGCGGCAGCTTCCACTGAGATAGTTCCCAACTGCACTTCTTGCTCAAGTTGCGGACGGATGGCAGTGACCGCGGGGTTGGCATAGATCGATTGGCGGAGACGTTCCTCTACGATGGCCCACAGCCAATGGCGATTTTGAATCTGGCGGCGAGATGTCAACGATCCATCGGATTTCATGCGGGCGAATCTCTGTTCGACTGCTTGCCATATTTCAGAGATTCCTTCGTTCTCCAGCGCACTTGCCGTGTATACTTTGGATTCCTGTGGGGAGTGGCTGCCAGTGATAGTTTCCAGGGCGTTGCGATATTGGCGGGCGGCGACTTCGCAAGGAGTTCTCATTTCGCCGTCTGCCTTGTTGACGACCAGAAAGTCGACCACTTCAAGCAGACCCCGTTTGATTCCTTGCAGCTCATCGCCGGCCGCGGGAGAAACAAGCGCCACGAGGCAATCGGTCATGTATGAGACATACGATTCCGACTGTCCCACTCCTACGGTTTCAATCAGGATCACATTGTATCCTGCCGCTTCGCAAACGAGCATACTCTCGCGAGTGCGACGGGCTGCGCCTCCTAAAGTTCCCGAAGACGCAGTAGGACGGATAAATGCATTCGGCTCGGCGGCCAGGTTGGGCATACGCGTCTTGTCGCCGAGAATACTCCCGCCGGTGATGCCGCTCGAGGGATCAATGGCAAGGACGGCGACACGATGGCCATCTCTCACGAGTTGCAAACCCAACGATTCGATAAAGGTACTCTTACCAGAACCTGGCGTGCCCGTGATACCTACGCGAATGGCCTCGCCGGTGAACGGCATCAATTGGGTTAGCAGTTCTTCTGCTTGAATTTGATGCTCTGTGTTCGTGGATTCAACGAGTGTCAAGGCACGGGCCAGCACAGAGGTATTACCAACGCGAACGCCAGCAAATAGTTCATCAGTCGACAGTTGTTTCCGGAGCGGAGGCAAATCGCTACGTTCTCTTTCTCTGCACCACAAGAAATCTAAGATTAATGAGCCACGCAAACACTTCAGAAGTGGCAAAATTTTAAACGTAAGTTGCCCAAGTTATCTAGAAGCGGTTTCAAAATAGGATTTAAGCTTTTGTGAGCCGCAGGCGCTTGCCTCGGGTGACTTCAATTCTAAGCCCAAACACAGGTTCATCCGATGCTAGCCCACCGAGAGGGTAACCGGAGGCTCACAATTTGAAACCGCTTCTAGCAATCATTGTGCATTTTTGTGTTTCTTGTGACAATCTTGTTTTACCCTGCGAGGAATCCTGTCAGTCGTTGAGATTAATATTCAGTTGTTCGGCGAGGACTTTGATCAAATCTGCAGCAGCTTTACCGATGACCGTGCCTGGCCCGAATACTGCGGTGGCACCCGCTTTGTAGAGGGCCTCGTAATCTTCGGGCGGAATTACTCCCCCGGCCACAATCAGGATATCGTCTCGACCCAACTTTGCCAATTCATCGCGAAGTTCCGGCACAAGCGTCAGATGTCCCGCGGCAAGCGAACTCACTCCAACAATATGCACGTCGTTTTCCACCGCTTGCCTTGCCGTTTCGGCTGGTGTGCGGAATAACGGGCCGATATCGACATCGAATCCCAAGTCAGCAAACGCCGAAGCAATTACCTTTTGACCTCGATCGTGACCGTCTTGCCCCATTTTTGCTACCAAGATACGAGGCCGGCGACCTTCGACTCGTTCAAAGCGTTCTAAGAGTTGCTGAATTTCTTGCACGGTTTTATGGTCTCCGATTTCAGCAGCATACACTCCGCGGACCGCACGAGTGGGGGCTTCGTAGCGCCCGTATATTTTTTCCAAGGCCGAACTCATTTCTCCCACCGTTGCCTTGGCACGCGCTGCATGGACCGCCAATTCTAACAGATTGCCTGATTTGTCGTGAGCTGCATTCGTAAGCGCCTCCAAGGCCTTATCGACCTCCTGCTGGTTTCGCTCGGCACGCAATTTTTCGAGATTGGCGATCTGCGAGTGACGTACCGTCGTGTTGTCGACATGGAGGACTTTGACTTGTTCGGGCTGCGTTGGACGGTATTTGTTGACGCCAATGACCGTTTGTTGGCCGGAATCGATGTGGGCTTGAGTTCGGGCGGCGGCCTCTTCAATGCGCATTTTGGGAATGCCAGCCTGAATGGCTTTGGTCATGCCTCCCAATTCTTCGACCTCCAGAATGTGCTGCCAGGCACGACATGCCAGGTCGTGAGTGAGACGTTCAACATAGTAACTTCCTCCCCAGGGATCGACCACATCGCAGGTATCGGTTTCCTGTTGCAGAAAGAGTTGGGTATTACGGGCAATCCGTGCAGAGAAATCCGACGGTAGTGCCAGGGCTTCGTCGAGGGCATTCGTGTGCAGCGATTGCGTGTGTCCGTGAGTCGCTGCCATTGCTTCGATGCAGGTTCGTACTACATTGTTGTAAACATCTTGGGCCGTGAGGCTCCACCCGCTGGTCTGGCTGTGAGTGCGAAGCGACAGACTCTTGGGATTATTTGGTTCAAATTGCTTGATAAGCTTGGCCCAAATCATCCGCGCTGCACGGAGTTTGGCGACCTCCATAAAGTAGTTCATACCAATCGCCCAGAAGAAAGAAAGCCGCGGACAAAAAGCGTCGACCTTTAGGCCTGCCTTCATGCCGGTGCGGACATATTCTAATCCATCAGCCAAGGTATAAGCCAGCTCAAGATCGGCCGTGGCACCCGCTTCCTGCATGTGGTAGCCGCTGATGCTAATGCTATTGAACTTGGGCATTTGCTCGCTCGTGAATTCGAAAATGTCGGCAATGATCCGCATGCTCGGTTCGGGGGGATAGATGTAGGTATTGCGAACCATGAACTCTTTAAGAATGTCGTTTTGAATCGTGCCCGTAAGCTGCTCGGGTCGTACTCCCTGCTCTTCTGCAGCGACAATGTAGAGTGCCATGATCGGCAGCACCGCCCCGTTCATCGTCATCGACACGCTCATCCGGTCAAGTGGAATGCCCTCGAAGAGAGTGCGCATGTCGTAAATGCTATCGATGGCCACACCAGCCATGCCCACGTCTCCGCGAACGCGGGGATGGTCGGAATCGTAACCCCGATGGGTTGCCAGATCGAAGGCGATACTTAAGCCCATCTGTCCGGCAGTCAAATTACGTCGATAAAACGCGTTCGACTCCTTGGCGGTGGAGAAACCAGCGTATTGCCTCACGGTCCACGGTCGCTGAACATACATCGTGGCATAGGGCCCTCGCACATAGGGTGGAAATCCTGGCATGGTAGCAAGGTGGTCTACTTCTTTGAGATCGGCAGCCGTGTAGACTGCAGAAACGGGGATTTGCTCGGGGGTTGTCCAGGGGGAGATATCGTGCGATCCGCTTTCGGTATATCGAGCTCCGCTGCGCTGACGCTCCGTGTCGCGGCTAACTCTGCGCTGCGCATCGGGACTCATTAGGGGGATATCGGTGAAATTGGGAATTGTCATTGTCCTATAACTCCTTCCTCACGGAGCAGGTCACGCAAGGTCTCCAGGACGTTGCATTTGATATAGATAAAGCGGTCTACTCCTGCCTCGCGCCAATCTGCTTCATTAGCTCCTGGATTACCGGCTAGAATGACTGTTTTTGCCCCTGCTTGCTTAAGCTTGGTTGCTACTTCGGGAACAATTTCCTGATAGAGTTTGTCTGATGAACAGATAACTACGGTTGCTGCCCCTGACTCGGCAAAGGCATTTGCTGCAGCATCGGCATCATCAAAACCTTCATTGGTGCAAACCTGAAATCCACCAGCTTCGAAAAAGTTCTTTGCATAACTTGCCCGCGCCGTGTGGTGGGAAATCGGACCCATGTTGGCCAGGAAGACTGCTGGTCGTTTTCCTCGCTCATTTTCCCAGACATCAACAGCATCTCGCAATTCTTCGAACGGCTGAGCAAAGCTCCTTGCTTCGATCGGTTTTATGTGGACGGGGCAGTTATGAAAACCGACCATGCTGGATAGTTGCCCGATCGTAGCGCCATTTGCTGCTGCATCAATTGCCGAAGCCATAGTAATCTCTTTAGCCGCGAGCGTTGTAGGGTCAAGTGGCTTTCGCGTTTCCTTGACTCTCTCCGCTGCTTCCAGGCGTAGCACTGAAAAGTCGGGGGCCACGGTCTCAAGCGGTGTCTCGGAAATATCGGGGAATTCACTAACTCCGGTAATGCCTTCTTTCCTGCGTGCAATGTCCTTTGCGCGAGGAGCGTGAGCTGCGGCGATCTTTTCTGCGACCCAACCCGACTCGAGCACGGCAACCATTCCACCAAGTCGTTCAATCTCTTGAAAAATCTCCCAGGCCTCTTCGGCAAGCTGATCGGTAACGGACTCTAAAAACCAGCTACCCCCACCGGGATCAACCACTCGATGAAGGTGCGACTCTTCCTGAATCACTAGCAAGGTATTGCGGGCCACACGCTGGCTGAATTCATCGGGCAAACGCAGTAGACAGTCAAATGGTACAGATGTGATGATGTTTGCCCCCCCAATGCTGGCGGCAAACATCGCAACCGTGTTCCGCAGAATATTGACGTATGGATCACGACGAGTCAGAACCCGATTGCTGGTGCGGGCGTGAATTATCATGCCCCCCGCTTCGGGTGATCCACCACTGGCCTCTACCACCCGGGACCAGAGGCGTCGGGCCGCACGTAATTTAGCTATCGCCAGAAAATGATGAGTACCTAACTCCACCCGGAACAGAATTTGCTTGGCAGCATCATCAAGACTTAACCCATACGAGGTCATCGCTCGTAGATAAGTTACCCCTGTGGCCATTTGGAAAGCGAGATCTTGGGCGGCAGTGGCGCCTGCACAATGATAAGGTGCCGTGTTGACGCTGACTGCTTTCATATTAGGACAATTCTGTGAAGTCCATTGGGCCAACTCTCCGAGTAGGTTCAGAGAAGTTTCAAGAGCCAGTGGCAATTGCCCCTTACGGGCAAGTGTTGAAAGCGGATCGGCGTTGAAACTACCTTGGACTCGGGCTAAATTTATCCCCTGTTTCTGCCAGAGTGCAGCGAATAGAGAGGCCGCTGGCAAGAACGCAGCGCTGGCGTCCAAGGATAAGCCGACCGATTCCAAGGGCACGTCTCTGAACGTGATTTCCAGATCATTAAGAGAATAGGCCATCACCCCATCCGCTACCAGTAGATCGGCAACCGCCATTTCATCGGGGTCAAATCCCTGACTGGCCGCTTGATCAAGGTGAATGAGGACTGAATTCACACCGCCCGCGAGATCAGCTAATATCTGCCGATTGGTTTCTGTGGGATCAGGATAGAAGTATTCCTGGCAGAGTATCGCCCCGCGAAGGGAATCTTCTAGTGAAACGGAGCCGCGCACAAATGGGGGAGTTCCAGGAAGTCCTTGGGAGTCGTATGTATCACTTTCGTCGGTTTTCGCGTAGACAGGTTGAATGAGTATGCCTTCATAAGTCTCCGTAACGAGCTTTTTCTCAAACGGCGCACCTTTGAGCTCATCTTCCACCACTGATCGCCACTTTTGGTAGGTGATAGGAGGAAAGTCATCTGCGATTGTGAATTCTGACGGCAACTTCATTTCACCCTTGTCCTTGCTCAATTGTGTCAGTTTAGGGAATTCGAAGTACATTCATCTCTTTTGAAGTCTGGAGCATCCGGTAGCATTTTTCCATCGCGTAACAGATTCTGATGAAGTTCAAATACTTTCTTCAAGTTGTGCCGAATGTGTCCAGGACCCGTTTCGTTCAGGTATTGAATTAGATAATCGCGATAATGAGGATGGGCACATTTCTCGATAATCAAGCGAGCGCGTCCTTCAGGTGATAGACCGCGTAAATCGGCAATACCTTGTTCTGTAACCACCACGTGCACCGAATGCTCAGTATGATCGATGTGAGAGCACAACGGCACGATCGTGCTAATCGTGCCATCTTTGGCTGTCGAGGGACACATGAAAATGGAAAGATAGGCGTTGCGGGCGAAATCAGCGCTGCCACCAATGCCGTTCAACAATTTTTGGCCAAGCACATGAGAAGAATTTACATCCCCTTCTAAATCAATCTCCAGGGCAGTATTGAGCGCTATAACTCCCATTTGCCTCACCAGTGCAGGATTATTGGAGATCTCCTGTGGGCGCAGGACAAGCCTTGGTGCATAGAAATTCACTTCGCCAACCAGGTCGAGCATCTGAGTTGGTGTGAGTGTCAGGGCACACGTGCTGGCTCCCTTGAGAAGCTCACGCTTCATCAGTTCAAAGCCTGACGACTGAAACACCTCGGTATACATCATAAACTTAGGAATATCAGGATGCTCCCCTAGGCCTGAAAGCACGGCATTTGCCACGTTGCCGACACCAACCTGAAGGGGAAGCATTTCTTTTGGAATCCGCTTCCCAACAATCTCTTCTAAGAGAAAGCCCACCACGTGCCGCGCGATGGCACTGCTGTTATAGCTTGGGGGTGATAAACGAATTTCCTCGTCAGGTTTGTTTGTTTCTACGATACCCACGATCTTTTCAGGATCGACGCGTGCATAGGTTTTGCCAATGCGTTGCAAAGGGAAATCTAAATCCAATGCCGGGCGATAGGGCGGTGCTTTAGGCAGCACTATGTCTGCCATTTCGCTAATTTCATAGGGAACATAATGATTCAGTTCGATGATGACCTTCTCAGCCGCATGCAAAAACGAAGGAGAAGCGCCAATCGATGTTGTCAGATAAACTCGCCCATCCGAGGTAATTCGGTTCGCTTCAATGACCGCGACATCGATCTTTCCGAAAAAGCCGAAAATAACCGACTGTGGAACATGCGAGAGATGCATATCGACGAAGGCAACTCGGCCATCATTGATGCGTTCGCGGAGGGGAAGTGAAGCTTGATAGGGTGCGCGCCAACTGATTGCATCAGCCTCCGCCAGGGCATCGTCCAGCCCAGGTCCGGTTGACGCGCCAGTGAGGACACGAATCTGAAAGGGCTGGCCGGCATCATGGAGTTGGCGAGCCCTCTTCGCCAAAGCGAGCGGGACAACTTTGGCAGCACCAGCTGGTGTAAACCCGCTAAAGGCGACGAGCGATCCGTGCTCGATAGTTGCGGCCGCCTCTTCCGCGGTTAATCTGGGGAAATTCTCTTCATCCGACATGAGTCTGACATTTCCTTAAGTTTTGGCAGACCAGTACTCGATTGATCCGACTCGCCAGGACTTTCTCAAAACGATCTTTAGTTTGGAGGTTGGCATAATTCAGTAAGCACTCCATGGGTGCTCTTCGGATGAACAAAGGCAATCTGCATCTTGTGAGCGCCTTGTCTGGGACTCTCATCGATCATCTTGAGCCCTTCTGCTTGTAATTCGGAGATGCGCTCTTTAATATTTTCCACTGTGAATGCGAGATGATGCAAGCCTTCACCCCGCTTTTCCAGGAATTTGGCAATTGCGCTAGAAGGTTCTGTCGGCTCCAGCAATTCCAATCGAATGTCATTGATGCGGAAAAAGGCAACTCGGACTTTCTGACTGACAACATCCTCGTAACCTTCAAACTCTGCGCCGAGCGTTTGTTCGTAGAAAGGGCGTTGCTCTTCAATACTATTGACCGCGATACCAATATGGTTGAGTGCTTTTACAGGTGTCATTTTTATTCTTTCTTTGGGTGACCAATTCTCGACATACATAATTACCGTGCGTTCGCACAGACTGCATTTCGCTCCAAACTGTCTCGCCACATAGCTTGCCAGAAGCGTCCAGCAATTAAGGGAGTACCCCAGATGGTTTCCGCTATATCTAAGTTCGAAAGTCTGGTAGCAAACGACCTAGAGGTGGGGAAAGACAACCACCGGTCTGGCCATTCTAGCAGAGATTTGAACATAAACTCACGGAGGACAAGCTGGTCCAGATCGAACCTTGTTGCTCCGATCTCGGAAAGAACTCCTGTCAGAGTCAGTAGCGACTTGCGAAACATAAGCAGTTCTGCTGATAGCCTTAGGCCTGCCCGCTGCACTGCATCATCCAAGAATCCTGTCAGCCATGAAAGTCCAGGGATGTGACCCTGTCGTACTTTGCGCATCCACCTGGCGACGCAATCGGTGAGGACCGCCAGGTTGCACTGACCTCGTGTGTCGAGTGGTAGCAGTGTGGTGATGATTTTATGGGGTTGCATGTTGACAGTAGCAAGCATGATCTGCACCATGACCTCGCGTTCCAATGTTCCGAGAAATCCCGCAAGACTCCAATCCAGGATCGCTAGTTTACCATCGTGTGTACTGAAGAGGTTGCCCGCATGGGGATCGCAATGGAATAGCGCGCTTTCATCGGAGCAAAAGAGGGGCTGAACGATCAACGCTCTTGCCACGAGTTCGGCGAGTCGGTGTTTCTCAGCATTTGTTGTGAACTTGTGATCTGTTACTTTTTCGCCATAGACGCGTTCCATTGCCGTGACGCGAGGTGTGCATTGCTCGAACAGAGCAGGAATAACTACATCTGGTTGGTCTGAAAAGAACCTCGCAGCTTTGACTAGATGCCTTTGTTCTTCGTCCAATCGGAGTTCCCAACGGAGTTTGTCACGCACTTGATTGAACGTATCTTGATAATCGATCGGGGGAATTCCAAGTTCGTGAAGTCTCTCATCGAGATGAGAACCTACTTCTGTGAGGATATCCAATTCGAGATGAAGCCGCTCGTTGATTCCTGGCTTAAGTACTTTGAATACTCCCTCAGGTTGTTGAGATTCTTTCTTATTCCGAAAAGGGATGATGACTGCAACGCTTGCCTCGGCAATTGCTGGGGAAAGGATCTCAATTGTTTTGAACTCAGATAGCCCCAGTTCTTGCTGCAAGATGGATTCGATCTCCCCGATCGATACGTTAGGAGGTAATGACTCGAGCTTTGAGAGTTCAAATCGAAGCTGAGGGGCAATGCGTTGGTCGCGTGCCAGAATTTGACCAAGCTTGTGCAAAACCGGACAACTATAAGCCAGTCGTCCCAACCGCTCTGAAAGAGACACGTTAGGCGCGAGCGCCAACTGGTCTGATAGAAGCTGTGTTTGAATGTCTTGCGGTAAACGTCCTAGAAAGACTGCAAGGCTTTCTTTAAAGGGGAGTGCAAATTGCGAGTATTCTGCCGGAAGCAGGCTGGCCAATGAATCTACATCAATAAGACTTTCCCAGTTCACTGTAATCCTACCCCATACGGCCCATACGCTTGCTACTTCAATCAGATCTCGCACCAAGCCAGGTATCGATGTGCGGCCACGTGGATTTTTCCGCGCCACGTCCGGCCATGATGCCAATATGACCTCCACGAACACGGAAAACCTCTTTGTCCTGGCTTGCCACCAGATCCATAACACCTTCTGACTGGCAGGGAGGTGTAATATGGTCAGCCTCAGCAATGACATTAAATAGGTTGGCTCGAAGTCGACCAAGTTCTACACGTTCGCCTCTTAGCTCCAACGTGCCTTCTATCAAGCGGTTTTCTTTGTAGAACTCATTGATTAACTGCCGATAGCCTGCCCCTGCCATGGGGATGATATCCCGTACCCAGGTATTCATGGCATGCCATGCTTCGACGCGACTTGTGTCTTCGATGTTTTCCCACAAGCTGATGTAATTGCTCACATAGTTTTCAACCGGCTTGAGCATTTTTGCGCCAGTGTCGATCATTTCACCGGGCACATTTCCAAAGGCTTCTACGATTCGATCTGGGTCGAATGAAGGGTGGCTGACCCACTTCGTAAATCCACCCGCTTCCTTGTTGGAGAAATCCAATGGGGCGGTTAGTAGAATCAGGTTCTTAAGCCCGTCGTCGGGACGCAGGCAAGCATACATCGTGCTTATCAACGCTCCCAAGCACCAGCCCAACATGCTAAACTCTCTTGAACCGGTCACAGCCTTCAGCTTACGAACCACCCGAGGCAAATACTCCAGCACATAGTCATCGTATTTCAAGTTGCGATCTTCAAAGCCTGGAATACCCCAGTCAAGCAAATAGACATCGTAGCCATTTTTGACCATGTATTCCACAAAGCTGTGCCCTGGACGCAAGTCGAGCACATACGGCCGATTCATGACAGCAAAGACCAACAGAAGTGGAATGCGGTGCCGTGGGTGGTCGGGCACTTGGGGTACATATCGATAGAGCTTAGCCTTGTTCAAAGTCCAAATTAGCTGTTTTGGAGTTTGCGCGATTTTGGCGTCTCTGGTGAGTAATTCATTGAACAGTTCCAAATTTTTGGCAGATTGATGCCACTGGCGGCAGACGTCTTCGAATGGAGACGTCGAGTTTGTGGAGTTAGAGTTCATTGTTATAGTCATGGTATTCTACGCGCCTCATTCGTAGCGAGTTTGTTGCTGCGACTCCAGGAATTGATCCAACTTGGCTTCCATGTCATCGAGCCGCATTTCGATATTGGTTAGTTGCTCGGCCAAACGAACGAAATCATCCGTGGTTGGCAGTTTCAGAGCCTGCATCGATTTGCTCAAGGTCTCTTCGAGCAACTTGCGAAAAGGAGTCGAGGTGGCAAGCCAGGCGTTGAGCATCTCTGCTTGAGCGGCAGTGAATGAGTCGCTATTAACAAACTCGGTCATCGCCTTAGCCCAGCTCTCCATGTTTGCATCGCGCACGTTTTTCATTATCCCGAATGGATCAAAGACATCGGGTGTCTCGGAATTTTCGCTCATGATGTAAATAGCTCCCCGTAGAGGATCTAAGTTCTTCGGAGAAATGATTCAGTTACCGGGCCTCCGAAACGTTCCTACCGGAATCAGACTCGACCGTACTACATATAAGCACCGCCGTTGACGTTTATTTGTTGGCCGGTGATGTAGTCCCCATCAGCGGCAAGAAACACAACTGCTTTGGCAATTTCTTCCGGTTTGGCGAACCGACCAAGTGGTATTTTACCTTTAATCTGTTCCTGGATTTTTTCCGGCACCTCGGCAAACATGTCTGTTTCGGTGAATCCAGGAGCAACCGTGTTGACAGTGATCCCGCTTCGAGCAAGTTCCAGGGCTGCCGTTTTAGTAAACGCAATGATCGCACCTTTGCTTGCGCTGTAATTCGCCTGACCGAATGCCGCCACCTGTCCGTTCATCGAACTAATGTTGATGATGCGCCCCGACTTCTGGTCGCTCATAATGGGGATCGCTGCCGAAACACAGTAGAAATAGCCATTGAGATTGGTCTGAATGACTTCTTCCCACTGCTGGTCAGTCATCTTTTTCAAGGAGGTATCTCTGGTGATTCCTGCGTTGTTGACCAGGATATCCAAGCTTCCAAATTCGTCTGCCACCTTCTTGACCATCGCGCGTGCCTCGGCAGAGACGCCGACATTGGCCTTGACGATCATGGCTGTTCCGGGAATCGCCGCTATCTCATCAGCGACTGCCTGGGCCTTGGCTTCATTATTTTGATAGACGATAGCTACTTTAGCACCGGCACGAGCCAACTCGATGGCAATACTTCGACCAATGCCACGAGAAGCACCGGTGACCAGTGCACTTTTTCCTTTCAACTGAGACATGAGTATTTTCCTTTACTAATTTCCTTGCTTGATATTTGTCATTTTCTCAATCACGTGCGAACAACGCTGCGATTCCTTGTCCCCCACCGATACACATGGTGACGAGCGCTTTGTGTCCTCCCGTGCGTTTCAGTTCGTAGAGGGCCTTGAGGACGAGAATGCATCCTGTGGCTCCGATAGGATGCCCCAAGCTGATACCGCTGCCGTTGGGATTGGTGCGGTCTTCGGGAAGCTTCAAATCCCGAGTGACTGCCAATGCTTGTGCAGCAAATGCTTCGTTGACCTCGAATACATCAATCTCATCGAGTGAGATCCCGGTTTTTTCGATCAGAGACCTGACGGCCGGCACGGGGCCAATTCCCATGTACTTGGGATCGACGCCGGCATAGCTATAAGCCACCAGGCGACCCAAGGGCCTTAATCCTCGTTTTTGTGCCACTTCACGTTCCATCAGCACGACGGCTGCTGCTGCATCATTGATACTCGAAGCATTCCCTGCCGTGACCGAGCCTTCCTTGTCAAAAATCGGCTTGAGGCCGGCGAGTTTCTCTGCCGTAGTATCGGGCCGTACAGTCTCATCTTTGTCAAAGAGTACCGTATCGCGTTTCACCCGTATTTCGACAGGAAGTATCTGCTCTTTGAAGTATCCTTTCTCAATGGCCTGAGCAGCACGCCTATGACTCTCAGCGGCTAGTTTGTCTTGGTCTTCACGAGAGACATTCCATTTCTTGGCAACGTTTTCGGCAGTAACACCCATATGACAATCGTCGAACGGATCAGAGAGTGCTCCCACCATCACATCCACGAGCGCGGTGTCGTTCATGCGAGCCCCCCACCGCATCGCCTGTGATAGATAAGGACTGCGGCTCATGTTTTCCGCACCACCTGCCACGGTCACATCGGCATCACCTAACATGATGGACTGAGCTGCCGTGACGATCGCCTGCAAGCCACTGCCGCAGAGGCGATTCAATGTAAGCGCAGGAGTCTCAACTGGGAGTCCTCCATTGATTGCTGCGACACGTGCTAAATAGTGATCATGGGCATCGGTATGGATGATGTTGCCAAACACAACGTGACCAACCGATTTTGGCTCGATGGCCGCACGAGAAACGGCCTCCCGCACACACTTGGCAGCTAGCTCACTCGGGGGGATGTCCTTTAGACTGCCGCCATAACCTCCGATCGGTGTTCTCGCGCCGCTTACTATGACTACTTCCCTTGTCATCGTTATCTCCCGTTTAAACAAGGTTGAGGTGATTTATTGCTATGAATCACTCTTGCATTGTTTGTGCCGGAAAATCTGTATCAGAAGCGAGATGCCCTTCTGAGAGCCAACTGAGCATCATCCTCAGATTGCAAATTCAAGAGTACGATAAAGAACTCACTGATTCGCTGAACATCCGGTGCCCCAAGTTTTGACGGCCATCTCGGGGCGTTAGCGAAAAGAATTTCGCGGAGGCAGCAGAAAGAGTAACTTTCAGAGGCAGGTGGTGTAACCAATCGCCCTACAAGTGAGCGATTTCGCACACTGCACGGCAGCCCTTTGCTTTCAGATTGTTCTCGTTTTTAGAGAGAAATTTCTTCGCCTGTTGAATGAAGTCGAACTGTTTTCAGCTTTAGATCGTGGTAGGCCTCGATATGTCTTACAGTTCGATTGCGGGCCCTCATGAGTATTGAATGGGTCACGCAATGGTTGTCTCGGTAGCGAATCCCTGACAGCATAGGTGAATCGCTAATACCCGTGGCGGCAAAAATGAGATTATCACCCGGCGCCATGAGGTCTACGGTCCAGACCTTATTCAGATCAGCCTCGGTGCAGTTTTCCTCAGAAATCAGCCGTTCACGCTCCTGCTCGTCCTTAGGCCACATGCGGCAGAACTGCTGGCCCCCGAGGCATTTGATGGCCGCAGCCGCGATCACTGCCTCTGGACTACCACCGATGCCTACGTAAACATCCACACCCGAATCGGGGAGACTTGGAGCGATCGCGGCAGCGACATCTCCATCGGAAATGAGCCGAACTCGACATCCAATCTCACGTAAGTTCTGAATAATTTCATGGTGTCGGGGCCTGTCCAATACAACGACGACCAAATCCCGTACCCGCTTGTGTAGTTGGCCCGCTACGATGCTCAGGTTCGTTTCCAACGGGGCATCCAATTGGACGCGGACGTCGCTCTCGGTGACTGCCTGCCCCACGGCGAATTTCTCCATATAATGCGACGGAATCGAGGGGAACAGCTGACGCGGATCGTCACCGGGAGACTTGCATGTTGCGACGGCAAGTACTGAAATCGCTCCTGGCAAGCCTTTAGCTGTAAGTGTGGTCCCATCAATCGGATCTAAAGCGATGGCAGCCGGCATGGAACCTTCCTGCCACGTTCCAAGTTTTTCATCGGTAAAGATTCCAGGGGCGTCGTCCTTGCGTCCTTCTCCAATTCGCACCAGGCCCTGGCAGTCGATAAGCGAAAACATCCCCCGGATCGCATCAGATGCGGCAAAGTCTGCGAGATTCTTGTCTCCTTTGCCAAAGTACTTCCATGCTGCCAGTGCAGCATTTTCAGTGCAGCGGACCAAATCCAAATCAAAAATTCGTTCAGGATCGTGTCTTCGTTGTTTCATGATCGCTATTATCCCAAAGATTTCTAGTTAGCACTCATTCATAAATCGAATTCGAGACCGTCTGACAAGAAGATAGGTAGTTAGTGCATTTCCTATGCCCTTACTCTAAAGGATAGATCGAACAGCAAGCTTGACAAGCAGAATAACAAGATTAAAGATAGCTCTCACTTGTTACATAGTAGAGTTTGTCCAAAACAATTGAAAAACCTTTTTGCGTTGAGGTTGGTTGTTTTCTCATGTCCTTCTCGCACTTTTCCGCAGTGATATTTCAACGTCAACTCGTGGTTTTCCGGGAAGCGTTAGTGCTTTTCGTCGTAGTTTTCGCAGGAATGACCGGATGCCGTCGTGAAGCTCCACCTAGTTTCTCTCCAGGACCAGAAGTTCAAGAGTTGACTAAAGACCTGGAAGATGCTGAGGAAATCGCGATCTATGAGGGTTTACAGAGGCAAATCGCAGATGTTCTCCGCAAAACTAGTGGTACACCTGAGAATCCGATCGCACTGGAGGAAGAGGAAACCAGTGACCATCTCAAATTAGGCTACTCAGTTTACGCGCATTACTGCACCCAATGTCATGGGGTTAGTGGAGACGGAAACGGGCCTGCTGCACCCTATCTGAATCCCAAACCGAGGAATTATACGCATGGGGTTTTTAAATTCACTTCGACACCTTACGGTAAGAAGCCTCGTCGCGCGGACCTCATTCGCACTGTTCGTCGTGGTGTGACAGGTACTTCAATGCCCGCGTTCGACCGCCTTAGCGACCAAGAAGTGGATGCTGTGGTTGACTACGTCTTGGCTTTGTCCCAACGGGGCGAACTTGAACGTGAACTGGCGATGATCGCCTACGAGGACGAAGAACTTCCTGATGAGGAAGGGATCCAAGAAATTATAAAAGAGCTTCTTTCCCCATGGCAGGATTCTTCGGATCAGATTGTTATGCCCGTTACACAGATGCCCCCCATGACAGATAAATCGGTCCTGGCCGGTCATCAATTGTTCTTGGAGCACGCTTGCAATAAATGTCATGGAAAGTATGGCCGCGGTGGAACGATGGAAAATGTAGAAGTCGGCGTTGACACTTGGGGCAACAAAGCTGCCGCAGCCGACTTGTCGTCGGGTATGTTTCGCGGAGGCGAGCGGCCTATTGACATCTATCGACGGATTTACTCGGGCATAAATGGGACTCCGATGCCCGCATTCGAAAAACTCTTTCAAGACAATCCGGATGCTATTTGGCAGCTTGTCCACTTCATCAAGTCGACGGGCGAGCGACGTCGCCAAGGAAAGCCACCTTTGAGCGAAGCAGACTTGCCCGAAGCATCAATGTCTGAAAAATCTACGGATGCTCCTACGGAATCAGAGACAAAATCATCTGGGGAATCAGCCTAAGAGAACATTTCAACAGCCAACTAGTGGTGTGTTACCAATGGATACGACCAGTAAAGAAAACGAACTAGTTGAACTCAAGAGGCGTGTGAGTGAGTTGGAGTCTCAGATTGCAGCGGAAAAACCCTACGATCCTTTTCGACCCTCGAGTTACTATACCGCTTACTACGCAACGACCGGATTTATGCTCGGCATCTTCGGCGCGATGGCTAGTTTGTTGTTTAACGTCGTTGGTTCTGTGCTGACAGGGAAGCATCCTTTGGAAATCATTCGTAGTTATCTTACATTCCCGCTGGGAGATCGTGTATTTGAGTTACCACCCGACCAGTATGGACTGATGCTTGCCATTGGGTGCTGTCTGTATTTGGCCACTGGGATGGTTTTAGGGATACCCGTTTATCTAGCCCTTACGTGGTGGGGCTCCAAAAAATCTCTTGGTGCAAAACTATTAATTGCCAGCGCAGTGTCGCTAGCTATTTGGATTGTTAATTTTTATGGGATTTTGTCTTGGCTGCAGCCAGAGGTAGTTGATATGTCACCAGAAAATCTGATAGTTAATCGCGTTCCGTGGTGGGTGGCTGCAGCGACTCATCTGGTGTTTGGCTGGACAATGGTCTTGGTCTACCCATTGGGTGACTATGTGCCTTATGTAAAACCAACGGAATTAGAATGAGTAAAATCACCACGAGAATTGATGACAACCGCGCCGATGACATTGGTCCTGGCTTAGTAGAAGAACGACTGGTGCTTTGGTACTTTCTGGCGGCGTTGGCGTACCTTTTCATCTCGCTTAGCGGAGGCTTTTTGATGGCGCTGCAATTGGTGCAGTGGAATCCCATCACAGGAAGCGAATACTTCTCTCCGGGGCGCTGGCGAATGGTGCACACGAATGCCATTGCTTATGGTTTTCTCGCAAACAGTTTTCTCGGTGCATTGCATTGGGCGATTCCCCGCTTGACACTTAAGCCAGTGCTCAGTAGACCGCTCTCATATTTTATTTTTGCAGCTTGGCAGGTCGTCGTTGTCTCAACAGCCGTGGGAATCTTAATGGGTCAGGCCCAGGGAATTGAATGGGGGGAGACACCCGTCTGGATCGATCCTTTAGCCTTAGTTGGGCTGGCGCTTGTGGCGGCAAACTTCATGGCTCCCATTGTGAGGACGAAAGGGCCACTTTATGTATCTCTATGGTACTTTATGGCTGCGTTCGTCTGGACTTTCCTCACCTATGCCATGGGCAACTTCATGCCTCAATATTTTGTTCCAGGTACAAGTGCCGGAGCCATTGCAGGTCTTTTTATTCACGATCTCGTCGGCCTATTTGTAACGCCGCTTGCTTGGGGACTGATGTATTATTTCGTTCCCATCCTGCTAAAAAAACCGATTTGGAGCCATGGTCTGTCGCTCGTAGGTTTTTGGGGTCTCGCATTTTTCTATCCACTCAATGGTATCCATCATTTTCTATACACGCCTATTCCTGACTTCTTAGAGTATGGAGCAATCGTTTCGACGATTGCCGTCGAATTCGTCGTAACTACGGTGATCATCAATTTCTTCGGAACAATCTGGGGAAGCGGCCGCGCGATTGTCACCAATCTGCCGATTCGGTGGTTTTACACCGGAATGGTACTGTACTTCATAACCTGTGCTCAATGCGCGATGCAGGTCACGCACACATTTCAGAAACTGATTCACTTTAGTGACTGGGTAGTTGGCCATGCCCATCTGGTGATGTTTGGTGTGTTCAGCATGTGGTTCTTTGGAATGATGACTTATTTGTTCCCTCGATTGCTGAAACAACCCTGGTACAGCCGTAATCTGTGCGAATGGCATTTCTGGCTTTCTTTGGCCGGAATCTTCGTCATGTTTATTGATTTGACCCTGGCGGGAGTGTTCCAAGGATTTTACTGGGGTTCGCTGCAACCTTGGGAAGCATCGGTAGAAGGATCTTATCCTTTCTGGATCACCCGGCTGTTTGCAGGACTGGCCATCATAGCCGGACAATTAGTGTTCATTTACAACCTCTGGCAGACCTGGCGACTTTCGCACCGACCGGTTGGCAGTTATTCGGCTGCTGCCATTGCTTAATCCCACGGTAAAAAGACATGTTTGAAAGTAAGTCTGGAATTCTGTTAATCGGCGGACTCGGTTTCTTCCTCTTCGCATTTTTGTCGAATGCATTGGTGCCAATTCTTCTCTACCGGCACCTTCCGGAGAAGACGATCGAAGAATTGGCCGAGAACCAAAACTTGATATATCAGTTTGAAGACCTTAGAGTGCGTTATCCCGAGCAGTTTGAAAAATACTACGGTGAACCGACTCAAGAGAATCTCGCGGCGGCCCTGGAGTTGGGACGCGAAGTCTACACTGCCGAGGGTTGCTGGCACTGCCATAGTCAATTCGTACGGCCTGTGTCCAACGAGAGTGTTCGTTGGGGGAAAGTGGCCTCCTCAGACGAATACCAAAATGTGCTTCAAAGGCCGGTAATGTGGGGAACAAGACGTGTGGGTCCAGACCTGAGCCGCGAAGGGGGAAGGCGAGGCAACGATTGGCAGGCATTACACTTCTATGATCCTCCCATGCTGTCACCTAGCTCTCCTATGCCAAGATACACTTGGTTTTTTGATGAGAATGACCCAGCCAAACCAAACAGACGCGGACTGGCGATAATCACTTATGTGCAATGGCTTGGCTCCTGGCTTGAACAATATCCTCTCTATGAGAGATTTATTCCTCTCGAAGAGCAAATGCAAAACCCCTTGGAGTAAGTAGAATGGACCACACTTCACGCTCTCGAGCTAAGAGCTGGATCGTCGGGATCATGGCCTTAGTGATCCTTGGATTTTGCATGTTTGGTTTCGGAAGCAAGTTTATTGAACTCGTGGTCATGGTCCGAGACTATGATTCTACCGCTTCAACAGAAGGGGTATTTGCGGTGGCTCCTTTGTCGAACTATCTGCTCGCTAGCGCGGGTTTTTTATGCCTATTAGGGTGGGCTGCTGCCCAGGGAATGTTCCACGATATCGAAGGCCCCAAGAGGACGATGCTTGATATCGAACAAGAATTGGACGCAGCGTCGGGTGACTCTCATTTCAGCGATTCAATTCTTTAATAACTGAGGTACTCAAGTATGGGCGACTATCTTGACACCAGCGCAGAAGATACACCAGTCAAAGACAATAGCGCGCAGGTAGAAAGTCGATGGCACGGTTATATAGGTAATAGAATCCCTTGGTACGTGCGAATGATTTGGCTCGGATTTTGGGTGTTTGCCGTCTATTATACAATCAGCTACTTGTTCCCAGCCCTGCAAATCGAAATAGTTTCTCCGCCGTGAACACTTCTACACCGCCACGGTATTGTGCTTTCTGTGGCTTGCCTCTGCCAGCAAGTATCACTGTCGGTCGTTCCATTGCAATTGAAGAGACTGGCTACTGTTGCTCAGGGTGTCGATCAGTAGCAAGTATTCTCAAGTCGAATCAAGCAGAAGGAGAAGCTGCCAAGGGACTTCTGCGGTTGGGACTGGCAATTTTCTTCACGATGAATGTGATGGTCTTTACGATGGCGTTGTGGAGTCAAGACATTTATCCTGCCGAAAACTTTGCCAATCCACTCTCAGAAACTCTACGAGGACTGTTTCGCTGGGCTTCTCTCGTATTTGCCTTGCCTGTGTTGTATCTCTTGGGTGGACCCATCGCTCAAGGAGTATTGCAAGCGATTCGGGAGCATCGGATGACAACCGATTTCTTGATACTCGCCGGGGTGGTTGCTGCATATTGCTACTCTCTGGTGTCCGTGCTGCGCAATGAGGGACACATCTACTTTGAAGTAGGGGCGATGGTTATGGTGTTCGTATCTATTGGTCGCTGGCTAGAGGCCAAGGGAAAACATCGCACGGGAGCCTCGCTCGATGCCCTCACTAAATTGCTTCCCTCCACAGTTCGCAAAGTTGATGAGTATGGACACCTCGTGGAAGTACCTCGAGATGCTATTCGTACCAGCGATATCTTGCGTATACTGCCGGGAGAGCGATTTCCTGTCGATGGTGTCATTTCCCAGGGCGTGGCAGATGTTGACGAACAAATTGTGACCGGTGAGAGTGTCCAGGTTACCAAGTCGCCAGGAATGAATGTCTACAGCGGCACCCTCAATCTTGATGGAGATCTGAGGATCGAGGTCACCGCTACGGATGGACAAGAGACCCTCACTAGGATCGTCAATTTGGTCCGCGCAGCCCGCAGTGCTAAAGGAAGGCACGAAAAGATTGCGGATCGGATCGCGGTTGTGTTCATCCCCCTGGTTTGTTTGATCGCGCTTGCAGCTGGCTGGCGACAGGGTGAGATAGCCGGACTAGATCACGGGATACTTACGGCCTTATCGGTCGTGTTAATCGCTTGCCCCTGTGCTTTGGGTATGGCTACACCAATGGCAGTCTGGACTGCATTGGGGCGCGCTGCACAGGGAGGACTGTTATTTCGCAGCGGTGAGGTGTTGGAAAAGTTGGCATCAATGCGGATCGCCTGCTTTGACAAGACGGGGACTCTCACCACTGGTAAGCCGGTGGTAAGTGAACTTCTCCTTGCCAGGACGATAGATCAAAAGCTGGTGCTGGAGGTGGCAACGGTTTTGGCCCGTGGTTCGATCCATTCACTTTCTCAGGCAATTTTGGATTTCTCCACCAACCAAGTGACTCACAAACCAAATGAATCCAGCGTTGAAGTCAAAACCTGGCCGGGGCAAGGATTGTCGTGTTATCTTCCTGAACTCGGTCGCGTGTTTCTTGGCAGTCGTCGGTTTCTTGAACAACAGGGTATGATAATGCCCTTCGAATTGGATCAAATTTCAGAAGACCAGCGAGTGTTTGTCGGTTGGGGTGACACAATTCTTGGGGTTTTCAGTTTTCAAGAACAGCTTCGCTCTGAAGCCAAGATTGCAATCCAGGAGTGTCTGGCGCTTGGACTGGAGTTGCATTTGCTATCGGGAGATGAAGCAATGCGCGTAGTCCCATTGGGGGAACAAGTTGGAATGTTCCCGCTGGGTAATTTGAGGCCTGAGGATAAATCGACCTCGCTCCTTGAATTGAAAAAGCGTGGACTCGTGGCGATGGTCGGAGATGGTATGAACGATGCCCCTGCATTAGCGACCGCCGATGTGGGAGTTGCCATGGGTTGCGGCGCTGATGTCTCGCGCGATGCTGCTGGTGTTTGCCTGCTTGCAGACGACCTGCGATGCTTCCCATGGGCTGTAAGACTTGCCAGACAAACACTTCGCATCGTAAAGCAAAATCTGTTTTGGGCTTTCGCCTACAACGCATTCGGTATTGGATTGGCCGCAACGGGAGGGCTGAATCCCATCTGGGCAGCGCTGGCAATGGCTGCGAGTAGCATCCTGGTTGTGACCAATTCATTGCGTCTTGCGCGTTACCCCAGACCTCCATTCAAGGATCAGACGAGTGAGATTCGTATCCCTGCATTAACTACTCAACGGTCAAGGGAAACTGCAAACGTGCATCCTGAACTTGTGGGGGTACAACTGTGATTGAACTCCCTCTGATCCTATTGAGCGGGATTCTTGGTTCGGCACATTGCCTGGGCATGTGCGGACCCTTGGCGATTTCGTTGAGTGCGGGCGCCCCGCCGGGAGCCAACCATTTGAATCGGCAGCTAATATTCAGTATAGGACGCATCTTTACTTACTCTTTTTGCGGTGCAGTTGCAGGGCTCGGTGGGGCATGGATGACTACGCAGTCGAGCGGTTTCGTGCAGTCCCAAGCAACACTAGCTGTATTCGCTGGAGTGTTTCTGGTATTAATGGGGCTTGTCACCGCCGGTGTACTCCCCCGGCCTTTGTATGGATTACTAGGTAGAATGCCCTGTGGTGCCTCGTCATGGCTGAAAACTTTCTTAGCCGGGCCCGGTTGGTCGGGGCCATTGCTTGCAGGGCTTTTCACCGGATTTATACCCTGTGGGCTGGTGTATGCCTTTCTGCTCAAAGCCGGTAGTACAGCCAGCATGGGAAGTGGGATGCTCACGATGTTGGCATTTGGTATGGGGACGGTTCCATTGATGGTGCTAGTTGGCTATGGAGGACAATTTTTGTCTTTAGTGAGTCGCGCGCACCTTTTTCGGATCGCAGCTTGGTGCATCGTGTTGACGGGTGCTATCTCGATTGCCCGAGGCGCATTGCTATTTCACGCAGAAAATAAATCCACCACGGCCACCTGTCCATTCTGCGAAACAGCTACGGCAGAGGTCCCTGGATCATCAATGACGCTGCAGCAATTACTAACCCTAGGACATTGAAGATCGCAATTAACAGTCCCACGCCCCAGAGGGTGCGACTCCCATTATCTTGCTTGGCGTTGGACGGTCCCGATTGGCGTTTGCGTATCCAATTTCCAATTACTCCACAGACCCAAGTCCAGTGTAGCATCACGTGCAGCAGTACACTCGCTGCGAGGAGGCAAATTGTGAAAAACTGAATGTCGGACCACTCAAGATATTCGAGTCCCCATAGACTCCAACCAGCAGCATCCGTCGCTGGTGGAAATACGTGGCGTATGATTACCGAGACGCAACACAAGTTAAGAAACACACATAGCAAAAAAGTATCAAGCCAGAAATTGATGGTTGTCTTGCTTGGTATTTTTGCCATAGGGAGACGATTACTGGAAATGTCGAAGACTGCTTGTGAGAATCGAACGCGCCGGGTGAAAACTGAAATCTGGCATAGCTAAATTATGGGTTAAGGGCAACAGCGTCAACTGCATTAGAGTGGCCAATCTCGGAGGATTCGCTCTGTTTCTTCAGCGTGGCCGCTTTCGTCGCGGACCATGTCTTCAAGTTGTACTGCGAGTCCCTTATCACCAAATTCGTCGGCCTCCTTAGCCCTCAGAGTGTAATTGAAAGTCGCTGTCTTTTCGGCTTTGAGAATGGCTTCAAGCATCGCACGATTAGTTTGAGCAACCGCAACCTCGCTCGGCACAGTTGTGGGTTCTCCACCTAGGGCAACGATCTTGTTCGCTAGAAATTGGGCGTGAATTTGTTCATCAGCAACCTCGGCTAGAAAGAATTGAGAAAGCTGCGGACGATAGGGTCCCGTAGCTTTCGCAGCGTAAGTGAGATATTGGATGATCGCTGAGATTTCGCTGGCGAGATCCTCATTTAAATGGTCGATCAATGTTTGCTTATCCATGGTATTCTCCAATTGCTATGCGATCCTCTTCTCGATTTGTCCTACTACTTAATTATGTCAAGGCGTGGAGCCAGTCACTTTGTACTGCTGATATGAATGATATCCCCCGCTCAGGTTAGAGACGTGAAAGGCTTCTTGAAGCAAAACGCGGGTCGCCAAATATCCCCGCTGGCCGACCTGACAATATGTCACCACGTGACAATTCCTGGGTATCTCGTTCAAACGGTTCCGCAACTCTTCAATCGGAATATTAACAGCGCCGGGAATGTGGCTTTCACCAAATTCCTGAGGTGATCGAACATCAACAATGAAATGTCCACTCTCTGCTATCAACTGTTCCGCATGAATGATCGGCTGATCTCCTTGTAATACCCCTACCGCAACAAAGCCCGCCATATTCACAGGATCTTTTGCCGAACCGTATTGGGGAGCGTATGCGAGTTCCATTTCCTCAAGGTCGTAAACAGTCATTCGGGACTGAATCGCCACGGCCAGCACGTCGATCCGCTTGTCAACACCTTCGCGCCCGACAATCTGTGCCCCGAGTATCCTTCCATCCTGGGGAGCAAAAAGTAGTTTCAACGACATCTGCTCGGCACCAGGAAAATAACTCGCGTGGTGACTCGGATGCACGTAAATCTTCTCGAATTCAGTTGATGTGGCTTTCAATGACTTCTCGCTAAGACCTGTCATAGCTGCAGTCATTTCAAAGACTCCCACAACGGCAGTTCCTTGGGTGCCACGATAACGCGAGGAGCGGCCATAAATGTGATCAGCAGCAATTCGTCCCTGGCGATTGGCGGGACCCCCAAGAGGGATTTGTACTGGCGAACCATTTACAAAATGTTGCACCTCGACAACATCTCCCACTGCGTAGATATCAGAATCACTTGTTTGCATTTGCACATTTACCTTGATGCCCCCCCGCTGGCCAACTTCCAAACCAGCTTCGACGGCGAGCTTGTTTTCGGGTCGCACCCCGACGCTGAGCACGACGAAATCAGCCTTGAGCGTTTTGCCCGAACGAAGCCGAATTGTGAGGCCATCGTCAAGTGCCATGATCTCCTCAGCAGCATCTGATAGTACCAGTTTGACCCCTTGATTTTGCAAGTGGGTAGTGACATTGCTAACCATCTCAGCGTCCCAAGGTGGGAGCACTTGATCGGCCAACTCGACCACTGTGGTTTCGATCCCACGGCGGACCAGGTTCTCGGTCATTTCCAACCCGATGAACCCAGCTCCAATAACAACGGCTTGTTTCGCCAGGGCCACGGCTTGAGACATGCGATCAGCATCTCGCAGATCACGCAGCGTATAAACCTGTGGTAAATCTATCCCTGGAACAGGAGGTCGCAACGGAGACGCCCCAGGAGAAAGAATAAGTTTGTCGAAACTCTCACTATATTCTTCGCCCGATTGAAGATCACGCAGATCAACCGTTTTTGATTGCCGGTCGATGCGAAGAGCTTCTGTAAGAGTGCGTACGTCAAGTTTGTAGCGGTCGATTAGTCGTTGTCTCGGAGTGATTAGAAGTTTGTCGCGGCTCTCAATTACGTTCCCGACATAGTAGGGAAGTCCACAATTCGCAAACGATGGAGCTTCACCACGCTCGACCAGAATGATTTCTGCATTTTCATCCAACCGCCGTGCACGTGCTGCAGCAGAAGCTCCCCCGGCGACAGCTCCGATAATTAGGATCTTCATCTTGAATTCTCCGGTTTTTTCAAACAATTATGCACTGCATAAATTCTACTTCTTCTAAAGGCCGTCATGGATGCGCGAACTTCGATAGTCATTGTCATACTGCTTTTTACAAAAGTGACTGATTCATAATTTGACTTTAGGAACACGCGGTTGTACTCACCGTGCATGCCAAATTGTTTGAGCTTTTCGGACTTGTCATGGGTAAGCCAGCGGCAATCCAGGCGGACATTCCTCCCAGGACATTTGCGACATCCTTATACCCCTCTCGCTTCAGGAACGAAGCAGCGATGGATGCTCGATAGCCCGAACCACAGATGACAACGACGGGCTTCTCTCGAGACACGAGCGAGAAGTTCTCCTGCAGTTTCCCACCATGAATGTGAAAGGCACCATCGATGTGGCCCGCATTCCATTCTTTCTCGGTTCTGACATCAAGTACAGTAACATCCCCCAGTCGCTCGTTGAGGCTGTGTACCGAAAGAGTCGAAGACTTCTCTAAGGGATATCCATTGACCTCCCAGGCATCCATGCCACCTTCCAGATAGCCCTGGACGTTATCAAATCCCACCCGAAGTAAGTGGGTGGTGACATCAGGCATTTGTTCAGGGCGGTCGACCACAATCAACGTTGGGCGATCGTAGGGCAAGACCCAACCAGCCCAGGTGGGAAGTGTAGGACCAAAGGGGATGTTGATTGCATCCGGGATATGAGCTGCTGCAAATGCCTCTTTGGATCGAACATCAACAATTAAACAGTTCTCACACATGCGTTCGTGAACTTCCTTTGCGCTCCAACGACGTTGTCCGGGAAGTTCTGGTCCTATCACTGGTGGTCCTTCTCTATTCACTCGTTTCATTCGCGCAAAATATGGAGGTGAAAGTGGCATCTGATCCATCAGATTGGCGATCCACTCCTCCTCCTGCTTCTCAACAAGACTGGCATTGAATCGCTGTTCGTAGCCAAGCGTCGAAGAACTACGCGAGCCAATCGCCTTGCCACACAAGGACCCAGCTCCGTGGCCTGGGAAGATCTCGGTAAACTCAAGAAATGTGGGGAGGGTCTCGAAGACACTTCGATAGAGTAAGTGAGCAAGTTGCTTGCGAGCTTCTTCGCCAAGTAAATCGGGGCGGCCGACGTCACCGACAAAGACAAAATCGCCCGTAAACACGAGCCAAGGTATGCTCGAACTTCGTGTTTCGTCGAAAAGTGCCCATGACAGATGCTCCAAAGTATGGCCAGGAGTGTGAACAGCCTTCAGCCGAATACTACCAAGTGAAACTTCCTCGCCGTCCTTGACGACATGATCGGCATAGGGTGGTGTCCATTGTTCTCCACCCATTCCTGAGGCGTGGATCGTGACTCCATCTCCTAGGCGATCCTTCAATTCTCGAGAACCGCTAACAAAGTCGGCATGCACGTGTGTTTCCATGACATGACGGATATGCAGCCCCTCTCGACGGGCAATTTGGATGAAATCATCCACATCACGGGTCGGATCAATGACGGCTGCTTCCTTCGTCTTCTCGTCACCGACAATGTAGGAGTAAATGGCTAATCCTGGTACAAATCGTTGATGAAAGAACATTGGAACCTCCTCTTTACATGAATGTTTTGCTGACAATAAACAATGCGACTGTTACGATCCCGGTCGCGAAGACTTTTTGCAGTGATGCAGGGGGAATACTTCGGGCTACGCGAGCGCCCAACGTCATCCCGAATACTCCTCCAAGAGCGAACAATCCTGTGATTTCCAGTGAAATGCCACGACCCGCTGCGAAATGCGAGGCGACACCTGAAATACTTACCAACACTATCACGAGCAGCGATGTTGCCACAGCTCGATGGATTGGCATATTACTAAAGAGAACAAGAGCAGGTACAATGACAAACCCTCCGCCGATACCAAACATGCCCGATAAGACACCCGTTAAAAGGCCTACCATCAGTAATACCACTGCACACCGGGAGGTAAGTAGGAGCGTTCCCTCTTCAGTTCTCTCGCAGGAGGGGCGGCGACTCTCATTGTCACACACTGGTTCCAGGATTTGTGATTGAGCTGACTTACTCCACATCCTGCTGGCAATAAGCAACATGAGTAGAGAGAACATCGCCAACAAGATTGCCTCGGGAATTCTTCCTGCAATCCAGGTCCCAACAGGTGCTCCCAACATTCCTGCCAGGGCAAATAGCAAGCCAGTTCCCAATTCTACTTGACCTGTTCGTATTCGAGGAATAACCCCTACGAGTGCAGTTGATCCAACTGCGGCCAGCGAAACGCCGAAAGCTTCTCGCGGAACCATCGACAGACCGTAAACCAACAGCGGCACGGCCAGCAGGGAACCGCCACCACCGGTCAGTCCCAGGGCAAATCCCACAAATCCTCCGAAAAGTATGCTCAAGAAGTACAACATGATGGACCTTCGCTATTCACTTGGTTCCAGGGCATTTTCGCGAGCATTATTCCCATACCACAGGTGTCGGTGATGCCTGCAAAGATGAGTCCAGCACCCACAAAGGCAGATAGTCCAATGAAATAGGGATGGACGAAGAATCCTAATAATGCTCCCAGGAGAACTAGTATTCCTGCAGCAATGCGAACTTGCCGTTCGAGCGAAATTGTCTTCTTGCCTCGCACGACCGGCAGTCCTGCTTGATCCCAGGCTGTTGTGCCCCCTTCGACATTCAATACATTAGGATACCCTGCTGCAACAAACTGATCGCATGCCTTCAATCCACGACTTCCGCTTCGACAAATCACATAAAGCGGCTCTGCCGTTTCGCCGTTTCTGTTTTTCATGACTTCATGAGGATCTAGCGAATCAAGAGGCAGATTACGGGCTGTTGCCGCATGGAGTTCTCGAAATTCGACCGGGGTACGTACATCGATCAGATCGACCGACTTCCCTTGACTCTGCAAATGGTGAAGTTCTCGGGGGGTAATACCATTGCTATTCATTTTTCATTCCTCCTAAATTACTCGTTTTATCGAGAGATTACGATATTTATATGCAAAAAAAATTGACGCTATTTGCCGCCTTTTAAAAACCTGCCTTCAATGCAAGCCATTAGGTTTTCCAGATGGGGCTCAGCAACTCGGTAGTAGACTCTCCGTCCTTCGCGTTCACTTTCGAACAAGCCACATCGCTGCATGAGCCGCAGGTGTTCAGAGGCAACATTGTCTGGCACGCCACAATCTTTGGCGAGTTCACCCACGGTGTAACTGCCATGTAACAGCATCTGCACCATTCGTATCCTCACAGGATGGGCAAGGGTTTTGAGGCATTCAGCAGCCTGCCCCAGTGCCTCCATGTCAGCCGGTTTGATTTTTTGTGTCTTTTTCATGCCAAGAGCCATTTTGAACCTCCTCTACTGTAAATATATCGTGATATTACGATATGTCAATACATAAATTTCCCAAAAAACCCCCCTTTTTTGCCACAGCTCTGAAGCTGCCTATTAATCAGCCTGTAAGTAGGGAGCGTTTTTGCGGTTTGCCATGGGAGGTTTAAGGTCAAGATTGTCGCATCGTGAAGCCAAGTAATACCATTAAACCGGAGTGGAGAAAGCTCATCGTCTTCGTTCCAGGTTTCGGACCAGCCACCCTCAGATGGAACCATTGTGGTGGGAGAAGTGAGACGTGCATTGAGCTGATTACTTCGCAGGAAATACGAGTGGCTGTCCTGCGGGGTCGTCATTAGCGCCATTACAAGGCGCTCAGCACTCTACTCAAAAAAATCACCACGTAAATGGAAAGCGATTCTATCGCATGACATTTCTGATTACAGCAATCACTGCCACGATGATTGCACCTGAGATGAAGGTTCCCAGGTTGACCAAGCCCTTCTCATTCCACCAAACGATGGAGTATCCGACGGCACCTGCTAAAAGGGCATAATATAGAAACACGGTGCTTGTCTTGCGGATCACGTGCCCTTCCATGCCAACTAATCCGGCGACGGCAGATGCTGCTACAACGTTGTGTACGCAAATGGTATTGCCTGCCGCACCACCGACGGCCTGCAAAGCCACAATCCATGTAGGATCCGCACCTATTCTTTCTCCAACTCCCCATTGGAAGAGCGAGAACATCATATTACTGACCGTATTACTCCCGGCAATAGCTGCCCCAATGCCGCCGACAAATGTTGATGCAAGCGGCCAATCATTTCCTGCCAGTGCTGCAACTCCCTCGGCCAAGGCAAGTGGCATCGAAGCATAACCACGTTCACCACCACCACTGTTGAGGAAGACTTGCACCATCGGCACCGTGAAAACCAAGGCCACTGACGCTGCGATGATGGTTCGACATGACAATGTGACTGCGCGTGTCACAGCAGGAAAGCTCATCTTGTGCAGCACGACCACGAAGGCTGAAACAACAATGAACACAGCTCCCGGAAGATAGAGGGGCTCGATGGAATCACTAATGTTTGTTCCCAGAATGTTCTTGACGGGGAGCGAAACGCTTAAGAGCCATGTCTGCAGAGGCAGGCCCGGTAAGCGAGTCAAAACGAGCAAGCCAGCCACCAGCAGATACGGACTCCAGGCGGACAACACCGAAATCTCTCGAGTATGTTGCGGAGAAGCAGCGATCTTAATTCCCGTCCATTCCGGATCCCAACTCTCAGGCGGGGCAAAATCCCACAACAATTTGCGAGGGGGCATAAGAAACCCTTGCTTGGCAGCTGGAACCACGATCATCAGCCCCGCGAGTCCACCCACAATTGAGGGAAATTCCGGCCCCAATAACAGAGCAACTAGGAAGTACGGAATCGTCATAGCAAACGCGGCAAACAGAGCGAACTTCCATACAGTCAGCCCTTCTCTGAAAGTTCGTCTCTCGCCAAAGAAGCGTGTAAGCAAAGCAACCAACATCAAAGGAATAAGCGTTCCTACGATCAGATGCAGGACGGCAACCTTGACGCCGATAAGATCCTGGAGTTGCGTTCCGCTGGTATAGCCATGATCAACTGCAAATTGATTGATCGTGCCACCGCCTCGCAATCCATCAGTAACACCAATGAGAATTGGTGTGCCGCAGGCGCCAAATGAGACAGGGGTACTTTGTATTATCATCCCTGAAATGACAGCGGCCATTGGTGGAAACCCCAGTCCCGCCAACAAAGGTACCGCGATTGCCGCAGGTGTACCAAATCCCGCCGAGCCTTCAATAAAGGTACCAAACAACCAGGCGATAATGATAGCTTGAATTCGTCTGTCAGGAGTAATGTCTTGAAAAGTCTGTTTGATTCGCAGGAGCGCGCCGCTTTCTTCCAACATGTTCAACAGAAGTATAGCGCCAAAGACGATGTACAAAAGCTTGGCAGCGATGATCAAGCCTTTGATGCTAGCCGCTGCAATTGTAATACCTGGGATTTGCCAAACAAAAAAGCTGAGCAGCAAAACCACCAAGTAGCAGACGGGCATCGCTCGGCTGGCAGGCCAACGTAATCCAACCAGTAAAACAGCGGCTGCTGCGATTGGTAGCAGCGAGAGTAGAGCCAATGTTTCCGTACTCACAAGCAATCTTTCGTAGATTCACTGTTTTAAATTTACGAATTCAATAGGATTTGTAAGCATTCTTATTCATCTTGAATCGCAACTTTATTGACATCCCACACTTGAAGAGATTGATCTAAGCAGGTAATGCTGTGCAGATAATATCACCCGGATTAGAGTGACCTGCCAGTTGGCGAAATGCAATGGCTCTGCAGCATAGAAATCATGTCCGGGCCCGCTTCAACTTGCAAGGGTTCTCCAATGAAACGGCTACAAATTTGCTACGACTTTCAGTCTAGCACAGCAACGATTTGGTCACCAACGTGTCCAAAAGTATGCTTTGCCTTGGTCCGCTGCCAAAAACGCGATAACATCGAGCACTCGGCTTACGATGATGCTGTCCTTAATTATCATTTCCTGTGTGTCCAGGCTTCCTAGGAGGCAGTGATAGTACTGAAAAGAGATTAGCATCTTCGGACGTTAGTCTTCCTGTTTAATTCAAAAATACTAACAGGATATAGTTGGAAGTCTGTTGTGCCTTGACTACCTCTATCTTCGCATTCAACCATTCTGCCGCTGGTTGAATGCATCTGAGTTCCCGAAAACAAGCAATAACACCCGATCAAACGGAATGCCGTCACAATAGTTCACTTCAAAGTCGCTCGATTAATCGAATCACCTGAATCGCAGGGCAGATATGATTTAAAGTACAACTCAAGAAAGAGCACTTCGAAGAGGCGACGCAGAATCCGACGCAGTCAGTGCATGTAGGCCCTAGTCAGCTTAAGACGGATAAACTAAAAAGCCCGATAATGTCATTTCCTGACATCACCGGAAATTGCTGTGCAAGTGTTGAAGTAGCGGAGGAGGGACTCGAACCCCCGACACGCGGATTATGATTCCGCTGCTCTAACCGACTGAGCTACTCCGCCATCGCTATTACCTACGTGCCGCTTACCGAAAGGATTTTTTGCATTTCGGGACACGGCACCTTTGATGACACCTTTTTACCTGGATTCACTCTGCAACTCAACATGGCCAAATCAGGGGAAAGTCGCCTTGATTTGAAGCTAGTTTTCCACGCTATGGTCTGAGGCCGATGAATCTCGGAAAGGTAGCATTATTCCGGGAGATGTAGTGATTGGCAAGGTGCCTTTGATACGTTCCTGGATCAAGGCGAGAATCTTACTATGAATTGGCATCTAGGGTCGATCTTCAAAGATCTGCGCCCAGTCGTTTTTCATGCTGATAACAACCCAACCCTTTTGCTTTGCTTCGTCCATCAGCGATTGCGGGAATCTCCCAAAGTCTGTGTCAGGCAGGCCGTTTGCCGGTCCGTAGGCGTATTCGCGTTCGTCGTCGTCGTGAAACACCAGCATCATCAATCGCTCTCCGTCACCTGCGCCGGTCCACTCTAACATCTCCCGATCGCCAGAAGAATTACCGAACGAGGCCAAGGGGCGTCTTCCGATGAACTCGTTAATGCCAACAGGCTTGCCGGCCTTGTCGTCGATGAAATTGAGTTCCGGCAAGCGCATCAGCACCGGTTTGCCGTCTCTTACTTCGTACTTTGTCTTTATGCTACTGCCTACAACTTGCTCAGGGGGAATTCCATAGACCGATTCGGTCATTGGTCGCATGAACTCGATACCACCGCCGGAAACAATGTACGTCTTGAAGCCGTTGTCGCGCAGGTAGTGCAAGAGTTCTACCATCGGCAGATAAGCCAGTTCGGTATACCGCCGCTTGAAGCGAGGATGTCGAGCCGTTTTAAACCAATCGGTCACAATTCTTTCGAACTCCGCCGTACTGATTCCAGTGTGGGATACCATAATAAGTTGAGCAATCGCCTTTTCGCCGCCTGAGGCAAGGGTCTTGAGATCATTTTCAATTACAGCCTTGAATGGTTGTCTGTCTTTCCATTCGGGATGCTCGGGTGCAAGATCCCGCACGCGATCCATTGCGAAGGTGAGCTGGATATACATCGGATGCGATGGCCAGAGCGTGCCATCATTGTCGAAAGTGGCAATACGTTCTTCAGCTCGTACAAAATCAGGCGAGCCTGCTTTAGTCACTTTTTCGACAAACTGAAGGATTGCCCGTTTTGTCGCCGTATTGTTCCAAGAACTAAGCGGGTCTGCAGCGATTGCAGCGTCAAAAGACGTTAGCACCATTAGAGTAAAGCTGATAACAGCCGACCTTCTCAAATGGGCGATGTTCATTCTAAATTCCTCAATAAAGCGCAAGGACACAAATCGAGTTTTTCCATAAAGTGACGGCACACAACCGAACTGCCCCGAGTCCTTAGACTTGTAGAAGCAGCTTATGATAGCAATTGTAGATAGTGCGGTGAATTCCCTGATCGTGTCTTGATATGAGGGTAAATCCCGCTCTGACTTGAATCTGCTGTCTGCTATCAGTCTTGTAATCCAGAATGCGGTCAAAAAAAATTTACCGATCATTCGTTTCAGATGATTTTCCCCTGGCTCGGGAATGAACTCATGCCAGCAATGCATCAGTCTCTAGCGATTCAGCGCAGAATGCCGAAGAAGTTCAACGTGTATGGACTCTTCACTTGATCATTTTTGACGGCTTTTTAGAAGTACGATGTCTGCGTTTTTTCTGCGACCGATTCGGCAACTTGCTCAAGCCATGGTAGCCAATGATTCACCTCGTCAGGTGGCCTGGGGCTTCGTCTTGGGGATGGCTATTGGTTTGATGCCTAAGGGAAACCTCTTCGCCATTCTGCTGGGGATGTTGCTGCTTGCGCTACGGGTGAATAAACCGGCAGGTCTCATGGGGGCCGGATTGTTTACCGGTGTGGGGTTGCTGTTGGATCCATTGGCCCACCGCATTGGTTCCTTGCTTTTATCATGGGAGCCGCTCCGCTCGATTCATGGCTCACTTTACGAATCAGCAATCAGTCCTTGGTTGGGTCTTAATAATACGGTTGTCGTAGGACAGTTGGTGATCGCACTTTATCTAATACATCCCGCTTTTTGGTTGGCACACCACTTTGCTGCAAGAATCCAGGCACCCCTAAGGCAATGGTTGATGCGATTTCGAGCCGTTCGCTGGCTCCGGGGTGCGGAGTTGGGTACACAATGGGGGATCGACGGGTGAGCATCATTCGCTGGAAATATGTCGCTCCTCGTCTCTTGCTGGTAATGTGCCTGGCTGGGTTACTGCACTTTGGTTGCGATCCCTTTGTCGAGTGGCTCGTTGTCACTAGCGGGCAGACTGCCACTGGTGCCAAGGTCGAACTGGCCGAATTAGAGACATCACTGCTCAAGGGACAGCTTGTGCTCGAGGACTTGCAGGTCGCCAATCCAAAATCTGTGATGAGCAACTTGTTCCAAGTAGAACGGGTAAATCTGCATCTCGATCCGCTTGCTTTACTGCACAAGCGAGTTGTCATCCTCAATGGAGAGATCAACGGCTTGCGGTTCGATGTGGAGCGCACCTCGTCAGGTGAGTTGGAAGTGCCAGACTCATGTGTGGAACAAGAGCCCTCGACTCCAGCTCCTTTGTTTACCAAGGCCGACGATCTGGCAAGCGACTGGTTGGATCAGGTCGGCGAGCGGTTAGATGCCGATTTTGTCGGTCAATTGCAGACACCGCAAGTAGCCAAAAAGCTTGTCGAAAAGTGGAAAGCCCAGTCGGAATCCCTGCGGAGCCGATCCAACCAGCTCAAGCAACGTGGAAAGCAACTTGCCGAGCAATTTCGCGAGATCAAGAAAAACCCACTGCGTGGTGCCGAGCGATTACCGGAACTTCATGTCGAGTTGAAGTCGAATCAACAAGAACTCTTGGCGTTGCAAGCAGAAATCAAAGCTCTTCCAGATCAGGCAAAAACCGATCGGCAGGCCTTGGCGTCGGCTCGTCAGCGTGACGAGTCGTTCCTGCGACAGCAATTCGCTTTTAATCAGCTTGATGGCGACAATCTCACCCAAGTACTGCTTGGACAAACGGTCGCGGAGAAGCTACAGGATGCTTGTGATTGGATCGCCTGGGTGAGAAAAAAGTCTTCATCCAATTCGTCCAGGGAGTTGGCTGCCCAGCGTAGCCGGGGGACGAACGTGACCTTTGGCCAATCGCTACCGCAGTTCGAGGTGAAACTCGTTGGGGTGGAATTGACTGCCCCGGTTGCCGGTCATGAGATGCAGTTTGTCGGCTACCTGAGCGGAGTCTCCTCTGCGCCGCATCTGCTCAAAGAACCCGCGAAATTGGAACTGGCTGCATTGGGAGAGGTTCCTCTGAAAATGCTCGTAGTTTCGGATCATCGTGGCGAAATCCCTCAAGAAGAACTGCATCTGGCCTGTCCCGCATTGCCATTTAGCGGGCACACGCTGGGCAATGCGGAAAAGTTGGCTGTAGAGCTGGCACCAGGATCGGCAGAACTGACTGTTGATTTGAAACTCGTCGGCAATGCACTCTCGGGTCAGATCAAGTTTGACCAGGAAAATATGCAACTTTCTCCGCTTGCCAATTCCCGAGTCAACAAACATCTGGCCAGTGTGCTAGGAGGCGCCCTTGGGAATATCAAGCAAGTCACGGCCGAGGTTGAATTGGCAGGTACGTTGGAAAGTCCGCGGTTCAAGATAAACTCACCAATTGGTAAGCAATTGGCCAATGAGATTAGCACCGCCGTGGCGAACCTGGGTCGTGAACGTGGCGAGGCGCTGCTTGCCGAGGCCACCAGCAAAATGAATGTTCAAATGGAGAAACTCGAGCAGGCCAAAATTAATTTGCAACAAGAGCTTCTCGCCAATCTGGGTGAAAATCAGAAAATCTTCGAGGATCTCGCAGGCATTAACGGCCTTGGTGAACGAGGCATTTCTGTCCCGCAGTTGGGTTCTACGCTGGGCAGGGGCATCATGCGAAAATAATACTTTGTGCTTCTAGATGAGACTAAGGCCACGGGCCGAGCCTTATTTGCCAGAATGCAGCTTGTTAAGTTCAATCAGCGCATTCAACTCTTTCTTCAATCGCGGCAAAATCTCATCGTAACTGTACTGCCCTAGGGTCTCGCTGCGTTTCTTGAGATTCACGAACTTGGGTCCACACCACAGGCCTAAATCGGCATCGTCAGTTTCCCCCGGACCGTTCACCCGGCAACCCATCACGGCGATGGTAATTGCGTGGTCCGCCGCATAACGGGTCATTTCCTTCACCTGCTCAGCTAGATCGATAAACGCCTCGTTTTCTACTCTTGAACAGCTAGGGCAACTGATGATGTTGAGTGTGTCGAGGCCGTAGTCCACGACCGAGCGGACTCGCCCCGCGGTAATATCGGCGAGGATTTGCCGTCCGGCGGCGATCTCTTCTGGCTTACGTGGGTTCGAAACGGTGAGAGAGACGCGTATCGTGTCTCCAATGCCCCGGCTGATCAGTTGCTCGAAGGCGATACGGGTTTTGATGATCCCGTCGGGGGGCATGCCTGCCTCGGTGACCCCCAGATGCAGAGGGACATCCGGTCGAGATTCGGCGAAACGGCGATTGACTTCGATTACCTTTTGCGGGTCAGAATCTTTAAGCGAGACGCAGTACCTGATGAATCCAAGCTCGTCCAAATGTCGGCAATGATCCAATGCACTATCAAGCATCGGGCTGATGGAATCCTCAGCCGGATATTCGTTTCGCTTGTCAGGATCGACACTGCCACAATTCACTCCAACGCGCATCGCGCAATCGTTGTCAGCAGCTACGGCCGCCAGATAGCGCACCTTTTCCTGCCATGGTTTGGTGCGCTCGTGATGGTACAAGTGGCCAGGATTGTAGCGAACCTTGTCTACGTGTGGGGCAACGACCTCAGCGAGCCGATAGTTTTCCTGCAAGTCGACCGAGAGATTAGCACTCGTCTGGCGGCGGATTTCAGCAAGAGCTAACGCATCTTTCTCATTGTCGACGGCAATGCGCACTACATCCGCCCCCGCTTCATGCAGTGCGTTTACCTGAGCAACCGTGGCATCCACGTTTTGAGTCTGAGTAGCGGTCATGCTCTGCACGGCGATCGGATGATTGGCACCAATGGTGATTGAACCGATTCGTATGGAGCGTGTTGGATTGCGGGTAATTTTCACGTTCAGATGCCAGGCGTTTGACAAATCCTGCTGGCTGCCACCGGCAGATGGAAAGGATTTCGAAACTCTAATTGTAGTTGATTTTCCTCGCTGCAGGAAATGCGTTTCAATCCCCTAATTGCAGCCAAAGCATGATCATGGAGTAAGCATTGAACAACGCATGAGCGGTGATTGAGGGTACTAATCGATGGGTTCGCTGATAGAGGTAACCGAGCACGACACCAAACAGCACCAGGGGTATAGGTGATACTCCGTGGCCCAGATGTGCCAGTCCAAACAGAGTTCCGCTAATAAGGATTGGTAGCCACCCGTGGGGCAAGGAGGATAGGACACCCGAGCCAGGTTGCGGAGCAGGCGTCTGGTCAGGTAATACCGCCAGTTTTTCCTCGAAAGAGTGAGATCTATCGCCGCCAAACTCGGAGCCTGGCACTTCCATTTCTGGGAGACCGTTCTCAATATGCGGTCGCATGCTCCCTGTGTAGCCAATCGTTTCATCTTCCCAGCGTTCAAGCCATCCTTGGAGCACTAATCGAAAGATAAATTCTTCACTCAGTGGTGCTGCGACAACAGCCAGCAGAAACCCGGCAAGCAGCATGGCAGGGGAGTGGTTTTCGCTAAGCCGTTCAATGAGTGGATGTTCCAGCTGAGGTTCGAAAAGACTTATGAGAACGATTTGCAGCACGTAGATTGGCAACAGCGAGGCAACGCAAGCCACACATCCGATCTTGATATCCTGAAGTACTTGCTCACCGCTTGTTGGCAAGCCAAGGTCGACAGGACTCGCACCTACGCTGATGTTTAACCATCCTCCGACCGCGACGACCAACATGATGGAAAACGCCGTGAATCCAAGGCTGTTGACAATAAACTCCAGCGAGTTTGCTTGCTCCTCGACTTGACTGCTTTCTGTGATGTCCTGCTCGCGAGCCTCTGCTCGAGTCGATTCGTTAACTTCTGGTGCTGAGGCGACTTCTGCTTGTTCCTCATGATCGTTAGCGATGGCTGCCAGCGTTAACGCTACTCCTGAGAACGTCAGTATCATCATCACAAGCACAATGCCGGCTCGCCATGGTACACGCTGCCTGAATTCATAGTTCAGCAGTGGCTTGCCTCCAATATGCCTCTCAAAGAGAACCAGCAGAGTGCCTATACTCGCTAACGAAGTTGCGAACATGATCAGCAGTGCAGAAGTGGACATCACGTCGGCCATGGCTGATTCCGTTTTCGGCAGGAGGAAAGAGGATTAGCTGGCCTGAAATCGGTTGGCGGCTGCACGCACATATGTCACACCTGAATACAGTGTCAGCAAAACCATGGCCCAGGCGACCACCGTGAGTCCCAGAGTTATCCAATCAGGTGGGGTCGTTCTCCACTCGTTTGCCAGTTGATCGACAAAGGTAAGCTGTACCATGCTCCAGATCGCGGCAAGGCATTGAAGCCCCATTTTCCATTTACCGATCCATTTGGCTGAGAAATCGCCTCCTTGCTGCTCGACAAAGGCGCGCAGAGAAGTTATCAACAGCTCGCGGCCTACCACGACCACAGTCATCCAAGCTGGAATGCCCGATGGCAAAGTACCGTCACTTAACCTAGGAACCGCCGAGAGGAGGACATACGTTCCACAGATAAACAGCTTGTCTGCAAAGGGATCCATGACGCGGCCGAGTTGAGTAATCTGGCTGTACTTGCGCGCCCAGTATCCATCCAGCCAATCGGTGCCAGCAGTAATGACAAATAGAGCTAATGCGACCTTATACCATCCGGCAATGAGGAAAACAAACAGAGCCAAGGAAAAGAGAATGCGCGCCAGAGTGAGTTGATTCGGTACGTTCATTACCGAGGAAGTCGCAGTGGTAGTGGTCGGCTCGGACATCGATTGTCGGGGCTAGATGGTGTGAAAGGAACTTTAACGTGGTTCGCCGCACGCGACTGCGACTAAATCGTAATCTTGACGCGCTACTATCTCACATCGTACCAGCTTCCCTGGCGAAAGTCCCGATCCTGTTACATAGACTACGCTATCCACGTCAGGGGCGTCGGCATAAGACCTGCCTATCCAAGCCGTCGATTCACCCGGTACACCAGCATCGATCAAGACATCAACCTGCCGACCAATCTGGGCATCGTTCCAAGCAAAAGCTATTTCCTGTTGGACGCCCATCAAATGATCCCTCCTTCTGGACTTCACGTCTTCAGATAGTTGATCGGGCAGTTTTGCTGCTGGAGTATCTGGCTCGTAGGAATAGGTAAAGACTCCCAAACGCTCAAATTTCTGGGTCTTCACAAAGTCTTCCAACTCGGAAAACTGCTGGTCGGTTTCGCCGGGAAAACCTGTAATGAAGGTTGTTCGCATCACTAGTCCAGGAATACGGTCACGGAGCTTGCCAAGAAGCGTCTCTGTTTCGCTCCGAGAGACTCGCCGTTGCATCCGCTTGAGCATTTGATCGCTGGCGTGTTGCAAAGGCATGTCGAGGTAAGGGAGTATCTTCTCGCTCTCGGCAATCGTGGCGATCAACTCGTCGCTGAAGTAGATGGGATACAAATACATTAGTCGAATCCATTCGAGCCCTTCGACCTTCTCGAGTTCTCTCAACAGTTGTGGCAGACGTGTCTCGCCATACAGATCAAGTCCATAGTAAGTTGTATCCTGGGCCACGATCACCAATTCCCGAACTCCGTCGGCTGCCAATTCTTTCGCCTCGGAGATTACCGTCTCCATCGGCTTGGTGACGTGCTTACCACGCATCTTGGGAATAGCACAGAAGGTACAAAGCCGATCGCACCCTTCAGAGATTTTTAAGAAAGCAAAGTGCTTCGGCGTGATCCTCATGCGCGAAGTATCGGGCAACGTGTGTGTCGGTGCAGGTTGAAAGACGCTCCGCTGTTCTGAGAGGCCACCGATTAACCGATCCGCCACTTTGGTTACTTCTTCGCGCCCGAAGACTCCAACCAACTGGTCAATCCCGGGTCTCTCGACCAGCAGCGACTCCTTCTGTCGCTCGGCGAGGCAACCCGAAACTATCACGCCTCGTAGGTGTCCCTGGCGTTTGAGCTCGAGCATCTCGTCAATCACAGCAAACGATTCCTGCCGGGCTTGTTCGATGAAGCCACAGGTATTGACGATGGCAAAGTCTGCCCCTTGTGGTTCGTTAACAAGTTGATAGCCGTCTAGCTGCAACATGCCAAGCATTCGCTCGCTATCAACCAGGTTCTTTGGACAGCCCAGGCTCACGAAGGCATAGCGCCCTTTGGGGCCCGTGCGGTCAGTATCGGTGCTGTAAGATGTGGTCAATGCAGGATGCCTTGCTAGGGAGAGGTTGGGACAAACTCTCAATCCTACCTAAATCCACAACAATTAACCAGCCTCCCTGAAAACCATTGGGGATATCTGCACGGAACTCGGGACAGAGGTTTTCAAGGACTCTTCAAAGGAGATTAGCCTTGGCGGCAACTTTGAATCCGGGTTGATTCTGCACCCAGACGCCAATTCGTTCTAGAGCATCCCCTGCTTCGGGAACCTGACCCATGAGAGTATATTGCTGCTCTTTGATGCTATCGTTCAAGCTTCTCAGCAGATGATTCACACAGCTACCAAAATCTCTCTGCTCGTCGGGAGTCAACTCTTTTCTCGTCATACTGGTGGTCTTTGCCGTGCGCTGCGGCCGCCATGCTACGAGCTTTCCTTGTTCCGCCTTGAGAATGCGTCCTTCGGCAAACGCCCGTCGCAATTCTCCTCGACTATTGAAGTGAAAAACGGGGTCGGAATCGAAATAAAGGCTCAAGGCTTCGCCGTTTCGAAAGCCTGCAAAGACCTCGACGGCTCGCCCGTCGAGCTCAAGTTGCAGTAGAATACGAGGGAGTAAAGCCGTTGCCTCGTTGAGTAGGTCCTCTCGGTCTTGTGTCCGGCGAGCCATAAGAGTACATGCGCTATTTGAGCGGTTTATCACCGCTCGAGCCACGACGTCGCTGATATCGACGGCTTGCCCGCTTGAGAAATGCCCGCTCTTCTTCAGAAAGATTCTCGAAGCTTGAACCGTGGAGTCGTGCCAGGATCGCGTCTACGCGAGCGTCCTCATTCGCCTCACGCTCTTGACGTTTGCGATCCAACGCTTCCTGCTGTTTGTCTTGGATATGTTCGACGAGCACTGTAGCGTGGTCTTCTTCAATCCAATTCCCAGTAACCCAAACTTCGTCGTCAGAGTCGAACTCATCGATCGCCAATCCGACGTCGTAGTTTTTGGGGAGCGTTATGTTCCGCCCACCGTACAAGAGAAAGATTGCCGCAAGGGCGAGTGGAAACCAAGCAGGAAACAATGCTCCTGGATTGGTCTGGCCAACCAGTAGTGCACTAGCGATTCCTAAAAGGAGTGCACCACCGAGCGCGACATGGGAAGTGGCATAAGCAGCCGTGTTGCGACCAACCACAGGCCACAGCACTCCTCGCAAGATTTCGGCACCAGCACATGGGTCGACTGGCAGTATATCCACCAGAAACAAACAGCAGTTGATCCAAACCACCAGCTGTGCGATCAATTTCAGCGTAAAGAGTCGGGCACCTGAAGTGGGGTAAATGATATCAGGATCAAAGGGGTTAAGCATGAGTTGAAGAATATTACGATCGCCAGCTAGAAACAGCCCGCAACCTGCCAGACCGATCAAAATCACCGTCGCGCAGGGACCTGCTAATCCAGTAAGCAGGTGAGCAGGTGGATCGGCGGGAAGATGAATCCTCGATAACCCCCCCAGGGGGCCTAGCACCAAGGAAGAGGCATGGCCTCCAACGCGCCTTGCTGCGATCACACGAGCGATTTCGTGCAAGGCGACACTGACTAAGAGGATCCCCAGCGCCAGGCAGACAAGACGGGCGTCAACGATCAATAACCCCAACCCCTCGGCGGTCACAAAACTTCTGTCGAAATCCTTTAGGAGAAGCAATGCACTGAGCGCAACCACAGGAAAGAGAATATGGATGCGCACATCGCAGCCACGCCAACGTCCCACGCACAAACTCGAACGTTCATTCGAAGAATTCATGCTGCCATTCGCTTATTTCAATACATAAGGAAGAGATTAGCGGAAGCATACCTGTGATGGCGGCATGGGTGATGGAGCCGCCAAGCATCATTGGACAAATCGCTATATCAATAGGTATCCTACCAACGGTAGCGATTGTCGGCAAATCATAGTTATGTAAAGTTGCAAAATTGCTGGGGCAACGAAGCAAAGTTTCAGGGAAATTCACAAATGTCCGAGAAAACGAAGCTCTTGCTGGAGACGAGCCGGTTCCGAGTTGTGGAGTGCCTGCAAGAGGTCGGGGAAGGACAACCTCCCTTGCGGCGCCAGGTTATCGAGCATCCAGGGTCGGTGGTAATTATTCCAATTCTAAATGGGGATCGGGTCTGCCTAATCCGCAACTACCGTGTAGCTGTAAAAAAAACGCTCATTGAATTGCCCGCCGGCACCATCGAACCTCCTGATTCACCTGCCTTCACTGCCCGACGTGAACTGCAAGAGGAAACTGGCTATCAAGCCGAGAAGTGGCAGGAAGTGCTCGGCTTCTACCTTTCACCTGGCATCCTGCATGAACGCATGCATCTGTTCGTGGCGGAACGTCTCACCGCAGGTGATGCTGAAAGAGAAACCGGGGAAAGAATAGAGAATCTCGTTGTTCCCTGGAAGCAAGCGGTATCCATGGCCCTCGAGGGAGAAATCGAAGACGCCAAGACTCTCGTCGGAATCCTGTTGTGGGACCGCCTTCGCAATGTTTGACTCAGACTACTGTACTGCACGGAGTAGTAATATCGAGATTGGTGCAACGGCCAGGCAAACACCGAAAACTGCCAACCCCGTCGGAGGTGGGATGGTCCGCAGTCTGTAAACAACCGGTAAGAGGAGAAGTGAGAGGCCTCCGATTGTGGCCGCTGAGAAAAGCAGCAATTCTTTCAAAATAGCTAATCCGCGAGCTTCGGGTGTGGAACCGAGCCAGTAGTGGATGGCCAGAATGGCCAAATTGCAACCTAAGAGTGTGGTAATCGATACCGTCCAAGCAACTGTAATCGCTTCACTTCCTTTGGTTTCAGCGAGTTGACGATAATCAAGTTTCTTCCCAGTCTTGGGTCGATTAGCGGTTTTGCGTTTCTTGCTAGGCATGGGTGTCGTTGGGAATTCGCCCGGGTGATGCAAAAAAACAGCATCATGGTTCATTGCCCATTTAACTTCTTGTTGCATTGTCTGGCTAGGACATGGTCATCAATTTTTCTTACCCTGAATTTGCCTACCCACCTTTTTTGAGCTACTTTTTCTTCAGCGGAGTATTTTGCGTACTTTCGCTCTACTTTTCCACCTGCGGCCTCCCCCCACCCTGCCGCAATCGCTGCCCGTACAGCCCATATTCCCGGCTCCCACCGAAAGATTCCACTATCTTAGACGCATTCTACTTAAGATGCGCGAACGAATGGATCAAATACTATGTCAACTATCGAATCACTGCAAAGTTTGCATGAGGTTTTAGAGCCTCTAGGTGTTAGCAGGAATGAAACCGACGATTTAGGAGACTGGATTCACGATTCTTTTTCCGCTTTAGAAAAACTCCACGAGGAGCTCACCCAGTGGCAGAGTGAGCTGGCGCGAAAGGAAACAGAATTAAACCTCCGTACAGATGCACTGGAAAAATCTCCTCGGGACAAATCTGAGGTGCAGCAGCAGCTTGAAAAACTCGAAGGCGAGCTTGCAGCTGCGCAGGAAGACACCAGGCTTCTGGAGAAAGAGAAAGCACAGCAACTGGTTGATTATGAGAACCTGGTCAACAAATATGCCCAGCTAAAATCGGATCTGCATGATGCCCACGAACAAATTGCCCAGCTTGTGGATACGATTGAGAGTCAGCGACACCGCGCGGAAAAAGACCGTGAACTATGGCTATCAGAATTTCGAGAATTGCACGCTGCACTTAAGGAACACAATACGAATCTCCTTGCCAAAGTGGATCAACTAATCTGTTATCAGCAGGAATCAAAAAAAACCGAACCTGACTCATCTCAAACGGTCCCTTCTTCAGTAAAACCCAATCAGCTTCGCCAGCGTGCCAAATTGCGACGCAAACCGAAGAATTAGTCTTCGATTTGAGATCACGGTGAAGCAAGGCAAAATATTTGGACGAGAAACCAGGTTACAATGAAACACCATTCCCATGCCGCGCATCTCAACCAGGCATCCATAGCCGATGGCAAAGATCATGCGGCTCAGAATTCGCCGTCGCATTGGCTTCACCCCGAGTCTGAACATGTTTGTTTGCTCTTAGAGGAACTCGACGACGCCGTATTTCAGGCTATCCGAGGAGACGCCCCGTCATTGGCACAAGCTCAACAGCTTTGGCCCAAGGTGGTGAGCGAGATTGGTTGGGAACTTGTTGAAGAATCGCGGGAGCAGTACCTGCGTTATGCGATCGATCTCACTCGACAGTTCGAAGAAGATCGGCAGCAGAATCCTGAATGCGCGCTTGCCGTTTTGGAAGTGATCGAGTTGCTAACCAAAGAGTGATATGCCAATTGGGTTGCTCACGGAGCGGCACCCACACCTATCGAATCGAGGAATTGCTGAAAAAGATAGTGGCTATCGTGGGGGCCGGCCGATGCTTCGGGATGGTACTGCACACTGAAGGCGGCAAGCTCGCGATGGCGCACCCCTTCGATAGTGCCGTCGTTCAAACTGCGATGAGTTACCTCCAGAACACCCGGTAACGAATCTTCGTCCACGGCAAATCCGTGATTCTGCGAGGTAATTTCTACGCTGCCGGTGACCAGATTTTGCACAGGCTGGTTGGCCCCACGGTGCCCGAATTTCATCTTGAAAGTCTTCGCACCGCAGGCCAGAGACAACAGCTGATGACCCAGACAAATGCCAAATATTGGTTCTTTGCCTAAGAGATCTCGGATAGTGCCAATAGCGTAATCCAAGGGCTCCGGATCCCCGGGACCATTAGAGAGGAACACCCCATCGGGATTTTGAGCTAGCACATCGGCTGCAGTTGAGGTACCGGGCATGACCGTTACCCGGCACCCCTGGTCAACCAAGTGCCGTGGAATGTTCCACTTCATGCCGTAATCGAGGGCAACAACGTGAGGAGATTCTGCATTCCACATTCCGCATTCCGAATTCAGATGCGTCCAATCACTGACCGTCGAATCCCAAGTGGCAGACTCCGCAGGCATAACTTCCCGGACTAAATCCCGACCCAACAGACCAGGACTTGCCTTTGCTTTGGCCACCAGGCTTTTGTCATCCATGTCGACCGTGGACAACACACCACGCATGGCCCCCTGTGAGCGAATCCGCCTGACCAATGCACGGGTGTCGATAGATTCGATGGCCACGACCCCCCATTTCTTGAGAAAATCACGAAGGGAAGCCTCCGAGCGAAAATTGCTCTCGATGCGGCTATGTTCGCGTACTACAAAACCTGCCAGATGGGGACGGTTGCTTTCGAAGTCGTCCTGGTTGACTCCGTAGTTGCCGATCTGAGGATAGGTCATCGTGACAATTTGACCACGATAGCTGGGATCGGTGAGGATTTCCTGGTAGCCGGTCATGGAGGTGTTGAAACACACCTCACCGTCAACCTCGCCGTCAGCACCGATCGAGGTGCCGGTGTAGACGGTGCCATCTTCCAGTGCCAATTTTGCCGGTTGTATCATTTGCGAGCTTTGCTTGTTCAGTTGCTGGGTGCAGGGAGGATTTGGTGGTTAAGCCGGGTCAGTTCGGGCGACGATAGCCAGAAAAAGGCTGTGGGTCTCTGGAAGTCAATCTTCCGGTCAGCCTAAACATCGAGGGTTCTTGCCCCGGCGAGCAGGGACCCTCATTTTATTTGCGCACCCCAAGATTCTAGCGGGTTCTCTCCCAAAGATGTAGGGGCTAGAAATGCAACGCAAAATTGCAAAATGCCTGAGCCGGACCAACCCTTCAGTGCCGTATGGTCCAACAATAGCCTAGAGCACACCCGCGCCCGCGAATCACTGCCAGGTCCAATTGCCGCTCGGGGCAGACAATTCCTTTCGGACATCGCCTACAGATGCGACTTCCTCGAACTCGTCAGCTACCTTCCACGGAAGTAGTTGTACGCCACCCGATGCACTAACTACAAAGTCGTTGCGCCTCTTTACAAAGTTCGCCTTCGAATTCACTTTTCGGGGGGCATAGTACTCGCTGAGAACAAATGTGTGGGTCAATTCGGGCAGTTCAAGGCCTGCTTTCTCAAACAAGCCCTGCTTATCCAGCAGCGCGGCCACGACAGCCAGATCCATGGCATTGCGGAGGGAACCAAAGGAGGAATCGTGGTCGGCAAGTTCGTTGAAATTCTCCGTGAAATTGTTGGCCCAGGCGGTGGCGGTGGCACCGGCTTTTGAGGAGCTTTGACGCACGCCAGCCGAATTAAAGTGGTCTTCTTCAGTGAGACACTGCACACCCTGGCCGCGAAGTTCCCAGGCGAGGCCGGCGGCGTCACGTGCCAGCGGTTCGTACTTGGGAGCGAGCCACCAACGCGGAGTCGCACTGGTGCTGCCACGACTCGATGCGAGCATCTGCATAAAGCTCGGCATGTCGCCCACAGGAGATGGTTCAAATCCCATGGCCAGCCGCTTCATGCGGAAATCAGCCGCGACCATAGTCCGCGCGAAATGGCTTGTGCCCGGCACTCCAGTGACCGAAACTACCTGCGGTCCGAGGGCCTCTTCAATTGCAGCCATGGTTTGATCGGGGTTACCCATCGAGCGGATACGACGCATGACATTGCGAAGCCGCTGCATCCCTTCGGGAGTTGGGTCGATTGAGCAGGAGATTGCTTCGAGTTGATCGACGTCGCGAGTACGCAGGGCGACAACTAGATCTTCCAGGAGCAATACGGGGCGCCCGGTGGTAGCTCCCACGACATTGCCCAAGTGGTCCACTCGCCATCCTTCGGCTGGGCCCGCAATGACGATGTCGTTTTGCTCGGGATACACGAACACATATTTCACTCGCTGCAGACCAGCCAGATAGCGAACCGATTCGGGTAGTTCCGTACCTGCTGCCTGATGGCTGGCGACTTCGGCTTCGAGTTGCTTGAGAGAGACGGCGCGCAGATCGGTGAATGCCTGCAAGTCCTCTGGAACAGCGGCCAAGGCTGATTCACGTAGCCCTGCAAGGGTGGCTTCGTCTTCGATCGTCGGAGCTTCAACAACCCCATTGGCGTCAACAGCAATGCCACCGACGGCTTGCTGCACAATCTGAGCAGAGATATTTGTCGTGGCAAGAAGCCAAGCCATTCCAAAGCTCAGGCAATATATGAAACAACGATGGCTGAAAAAAAGCTGGTTCATCTTTCTACTCTTCTCCTCAAGACCGAATCCGTGGGAGTTCGGCTGAACTATGCGACGCGATCTCGCCTGGTTGGGACAAGACAAGGGCCCTGGAATACGATATGCCCACTCTCTTTAGACTAGTCGGAAAGGTGCTGATATTCAACATTTTTCGCCCTTGTTACCCCTTTTGGCAACTCGTCAGTGGGAGTCTCTCCCCTGAAAACCTTTCCAGGGTGGGTATTCTGCGGGTTTTGCCGAGCAGGAGAGGGGAACTCCACGCTGGCCATTGTAACGGTTCTAACGCCAAAGCGCTGATACCACTGGACAAACCGCTGCAAAGCAAGGCTCCAAGAGAGAGAAGTGTTCGGTTACAATACATCTGAATCACTTCTGACCCCACTCGAACTGCATGAATGCCTATCTTATCATCCGCGAGGGCTCCAAATGGGCTGATGTCGTGCGCCTCGTACCTGGGGAATCTGCTTCCATTGGCCGGGCACCCACCAACACCGTTTCGGTCAAAGATGAGCGGTGTAGTCGCAATCATGCCGAAGTCTTCTTCACCCAGGGCAAGTGGATGCTTCGCGACCTGGAAAGTCGCAACGGAACACTTGTCAGTGGAGTAAAGATCACTCGGGACTATGAGCTTCAGCCAGGAGACATCATTCAAATTGGCAACTCACAGCTGGCCTTTGTGCATGAATTGACTGAGGCCTTTCCTGAAACAGGGAGCTTTCTGAAATCCTCGAAAGCAGTAGGCGATCCGGATGCCATCACGGGTGATATGAACGATGATCCGGAAAGCGTGTTTGAATCTTTCGAGCCGACGATGATTACCCATCGGAAGAATCAGAGTCGATTTCTTGAGGAGACGGAACTTGACGAAAGCGACGAACTATTTCCCAAGGTAGGTCGTGCTGCGGCTAAACTTTGCCGATTGGCGTTTGAGTTGGCGAAATCGACCGACGTGGTTTCTTTGGCGAATGCAACTCTTGCCGGATTATTTGAAGGAACGGGAGTGGATGCCGGCGCGATCCTCTTGCGTTCGCATGATAGCTCCGGCAAGCGCCAATCTGAAGAACTTGACGTGATTGCCTCACGAAGTGATAGCGAGCATTCTTATCATCGCGTTTCGGCTTTTTTAGCTTCAACGGTACTCCGCGACGGTCAGGCAGTGATGGCCCGCAATGTGATGGATGATAGCGATCTGGGCAATCGCGATAGCCGAGGCGAAATCCTCGCCACCAGTGTGATCTGCGCGCCTATCCGCATGGAGGGTAGTTATCTTGGTCTGATTCACCTCTACACTACTGGCGCAGACCGCACGACCGATCCTGAAGATCTTGAATTTACGCTGGCGGTGGCCGATACGGTCGGTGTGGCATTAGAGAACATGAACAAGCGGCAGGAGTTGGCCGAAAACCTCAACCAAATGCGCAGTGAAAACGTGCAACTCCGCGAGCAATTGGGTGTGCAAAGCGAGATCGTCGGTTCCAGCGAAGTGATGATGGAAGTAACCCAGCAGATTGCCAGAGCAGCCCCCAGTCGCGCCACGGTCTTAATCCGCGGAGAAAGCGGGGTCGGCAAGGAACTGGTCGCACGCGCTGTGCATTACTCCAGCCCGCGCGCAAAAAAACCATTCGTGTGTCTCAACTGTGCCGCTTTGAGTGAGTCGCTTTTAGAGAGCGAATTGTTCGGCCACGAAAAGGGCTCTTTTACGGGTGCAACCGAGCGAAAGATTGGCAAGTTCGAGCAGGCTGACAAAGGAACATTGATGCTCGACGAGATCGGCGAGATGGGGCAGTCGCTTCAGGCAAAGTTTTTACGTGTATTGGAAGGGCATCCCTACGAACGTGTTGGCGGCTCTCAACAGATTAAAGTCGACGTGCGTGTGATTGCGGCCACAAACCGCGACCTGGAAAAAGACGTTGCCGAAGGAAAGTTTCGCCGCGACCTGTATTTCCGTCTCCATGTGTTGGAAATCGTAGTCCCCGGACTAAGGAAGCGTCCTTCGGACATTCCCGAATTGGCGGAGTTTTTCCTGCGCAGGTTCAGTGAAGAAACCGGACGCAAACTGAAGGGTTTTACACCTCGGGCAATGGAGGAACTGCTTCGTTATCGCTGGCCCGGCAATGTGCGAGAGCTTAAGAATGTCATCGAGCGGGCCGTCGTACTTGCACGCGGAGAGTATGTGGACCAAACCGATTTGGTTCTGACTGCCCTAAAGACGGCGGGCGATACCGAGGTGGGTGTCGAGCTGGCCAATCCGCAGGATTACGAACCAATGTCCCTGGCCGATGTCGAGCGGATTCACATTCTGCAAACGCTCAATTCCACGGGTTGGAACAAAAGCCGGTCGGCAGGTATCCTAGGTGTTGAACGGTCGACTCTGGATCGGAAAATTCGCCGATATGGATTGGTCGAAGAAAAGCCAAATGCAAAGTAATGACATGAGCCGGAGCCACTCTTGAACAAAACTCTTGATGCGATTGTCTGCGGTTCTTGCGTGGTCGATGTGCTGGTGCGTCCTGTGCCACTTGAAACTCCCATTGGCGGCGGGCAATTGGTTCGCACCGAACCTCTGGTCATTACCACAGGGGGCATTGTTTCCAATGCCGGAACGACTCTTGCCAGACTCGGCATGCGCACGGCAGCGTTTACCTATGTCGGCGATGATGAGTGGGCCGATGTCATTCGAACTCGCTACGAGACAGAAGCAATCGACATATCAAAGCTCATGTTTCATCCTACAGAACCAACGAGCACGACCGCAGTCTTGATCGATTCAAGTGGAGAGCGCAGTTTTCTCCATGCCGTCGGGGCACCGAAACAACTCGACAAGACGGCGTTTCTCTCCCAGCTCGATTTTTTCGCCCGCAGCCGATCGATGCTGCTCGGTTACTATTCGCTTTTGCCAAATCTGCAGGATGATCTCCCCGAAGTCTTAAAGGCCATTCAGGGGGTGGGTTGTATGACAGCCCTCGATGCAGCAGGCGATGGGGGGGCGATGGAGCCGCTCGCCACCTGTTTACCTTATCTCGACCTCTATGTACCCAGTCTCAAAGAAGCAAAACATCAAACAGGAGAGGGCGATCCCGAGAAAATTCTCGCCGTTTATCGCTCAGCTGGCTCGAAAGGATTCTTGGGCGTAAAGCTCGGCGAACAAGGGGCACTTTTGAGTCCGACTTCAGGTGAATACTTGGAGATTCCCCCCGTCCGACCACCCGGCCCTGTGATCGATACCACGGGCGCTGGCGATAGTTTTTTGGGTGGATTGCTAACAGGCTTGTTACGGGGTATGACCTTTGCAGACGCAGGTCGTCTCGCAGCTTCATGCGGTGCATATTGCGTAACGGGATTAGGCGCGACCAGCGCGATCCGCGATTTCACGGAGACGGCGAGACTGGCGGGAATTTAGCCGCGAATCAACGACGCGTTAGGATGCATAGTTTTCAAAAATCATCCGCAGCGATATAAGCCTCGATCACCGCCTGCTCGCCCGCTGCCCCATTCTGTGAGTTGCCGTGCTCCATGCCGACGACTCCTTTGAATCCTTTCTCGTAAATGTGGCGGAAGACGTTGCGATAATTGATCTCACCAGTTCCCGGTTCTTTGCGGCCGGGGTTGTCGCCGACTTGGAAGTAAGCGATTTGGTCCCACGCCTTGTCGATGGTCGGGATCAGGTTCCCTTCCGAAACCTGCTGATGATAGATGTCGAAGAGAATCTTACAGGAGGGGCTGTTGACCGCTTTGCAGATCATATAGGCCTGAGGAGTCGTTACCAAGAATTGGCCAGCGTGATTGGCCCACCAGTTTAAGGGTTCCAGCACCATCACTAGATTGTGGGGTTCCAGAATTGCTGCTGCCTCGCGCAGGATTTCAATGACGTTGGCGGTCTGATAATCCTTCTGCAGTTTATTATCAACATGGCCTGGTACGACAGTGATCCACTTGGCGTTGACCCGTTTGGCTATCTCGATTGCGGATCGGATGCTACTTAGAAATCTTTCACGGTTTTCCTGGTTTCCGCTCACGAGATCAGGTTTGCCCCAAGATACTTTATTGGCAACGAAAACTCCCATGGTCATCCCCAGATCAGCCATGGTCTGGCCAATTTGCTCTTGTAACTTGACTGGTCGACCGGGCATGCCATTATCTTCCCAGGCGGTAAATCCTTGCTCGGACGCGTATCTCAGTTGATCGAGCAAGTCAGGTCCAGCCAAAGATTTGAACATGCCGAAGTGCGGTGCGTACTTCAAGTGGAATTGTCTGACAATTCCAGTTTGAGCATATGTCGTACTGGAGTCAGTCAGCAGTCTTGCTCCGACCAGTCCCATGGTGGCAAGAAAATCGCGACGTTGCATGAGAATCTTCTCCAGAGACTGCTATATTCTTTGGGAGCAGTCATTGTAGCTTGATGGCTTGCGATGAGAACACGTTTACCGCAGAAACTCCCGGCCAACAGGTTTGCCGGCGGCTGGAATTTCTAGATCTCGAATCGAATGCCTTGAGCTAGTGGCAGATCAGTCGAGTAGTTGATCGTGTTGGTTGCCCGACGCATGTAGAGTTTCCAGCTGTCACTGCCCGACTCACGCCCTCCGCCGGTTTCTTTTTCGCCTCCGAATGCGCCACCAATTTCCGCCCCGCTCGTGCCAATGTTCACGTTGGCGATACCGCAATCGGACCCGGCGGCCGAACAAAATAACTCGGCTTCGCGGACGTCGTTGGTGAGAATCGCTGAAGCCAACCCTTGCGGCACGCCATTGTGAATGTCGATGGCGGTTTCGAGATTATCGTACTGCATGAAATACAGAATTGGTGCAAACGTTTCTTGTTGAACGATTTGGGCGTCTGGAGCAATCTCGACTAGGGCCGGCTTGACGTAAAATCCACCTTCAGGCACATTCCCCACTACGCGACCACCTCCGTGTACGATCCCCCCCTGTTTTTTCGCAGCGTTGAGAGCTGCCTCCATAGACTCGAATGCCCTTTCGTCAATCAGGGGCCCGACCAAGGTTCCGTCGACCGTGGGATTGCCGATGGGAAGTCTTTCGTAGACACTCAGCAATTGGTCGCGGAGTTTTGATGCGATCGATTCGTGGACAATCGCTCGACGCAATGAAGTACAGCGTTGGCCGCAGGTGCCCACGGCAGAGAAAGTGATGGACCGGATTGCCAGTTCAAGATCGGCCGAGGGGGCAATAATCATCCCATTGTTGCCACCAAGTTCCAGAAGTGACCTGCCCAAGCGGGCGGCCACGGTTTGGGCGACTGCCCGGCCCATTGGCACGGAGCCGGTGGCGGAAATGAGCGGCAAGTTAGGCGAAGACGCCAGCGCTTGGCCTACATCTGCCCCGCCGACCAGGAGACAGGAGACGGCTGGCGGTACATTTGGATTCTCGGCGAGAACTTGCGCTACAAGTGTCTGACAAGCGATGGCTGTCAAAGGAGTTTTCTCAGAAGGCTTCCATACCACCGGGTCGCCGCAGGCCCAGGCGATCGCCGCATTCCAAGCCCATACTGCGACGGGAAAATTAAAGGCAGAAATCACTCCGATCGGACCCAGTGGATGCCATTGCTCGGTGAGCCGATGTCCAGGCCGTTCGCTGGCAATCGTCTTTCCATAAAGTTGCCGACTCAAGCCAACCGCGAAATCGCAGATGTCTATCATCTCCTGCACTTCGCCGAGGGCTTCTTGAGTGATCTTGCCGGCTTCCCAGCTCACGAGGGTGGCCAGTGGCTCTTTGAATTCGCGCAGTTTCTGGCCGAATTGCCGTACGAACTCACCCCGCTCGGGTGCTGGGATGGTACGCCATTTCTCAAACGCGTAGTTCGCTTGCTCGACAACTGCTGCTACTTGATCTGCGCTAGCCATGGTGAACTCTGCAAGCGACTGGCCGTTGATGGGTGAGCGCACCTGGAGCGATTCGCCTTGTCCCGTTTGCCACTTGCTACCAATGGAAATAGCCTGCTTCGTGAGGGGCAAGCCAAGTTTCTTGAGCGCCGTTTCTAGCTGATTAGCCATGGTTCCCTCATTGCATCATGATTTATTCGTCGTGAATCGTAGTACTGAAACGCGTAGCCGTTCGGCAATCATAATGACGACCAAAGCGATTGGCCAAGAATTGCTCGAAGTCGACCTGCTCTTGTTTGACGAATCCACTTCCCTGCAAGTTGCCTGAGACATGCAGGTCAAGCACCGCACAAATGCCCGCGGCGGTAGTGATTTGTATGGCACTCCAGTTCTCGTCGCCAATCTTCTCGTGATAGATCTTGCGAGCATCGGTGATCTGCACGAGTTGTCCGCGACGCATGCCGGTGACAGTGCAAAACGTAACGACCACATCCTGAAAAGTGATTGGGACGGCATTTTCCAAGATATCTTTGAGAATTTCCCGCCTTTCGTTCAGGCGAAGTTCATTCACCAAGAGGATCATGTGTTCTTGATGTCCCGTATAGCGAATTGTCTTGTAGTTTAACTGCCGAACTTTGCCGTCAAGAGTTTCACAAAGCGTCCCTAAACCCCCGCTGGTATTGAAGGCCTCGTAGCGGATACCATCCAGAGAAAAATGTTCTAATCCTTCTAGGGGTAATACGTCGATCCGCTGATTCTCGTGAATCGCCTCGCAAGGATTGCAGTATTCGTTGATCAGGCCATCCGTCGACCAGGTAAGATTGTACTTCAAGGCTCCGGTCGGAAATTGTGGCAGGGCACCGACTCGCATGCGTACCGAATCGAGTTGGTCGAACGATTTCGTCAGGTGGTTGGCCACAATTGAGATGAATCCCGGTGCCAGACCACACTGCGGCATGAAGATCTGCCCATCAGCTGCCTGGGCAGAAATCTTTCGCACGGCTTGCGTGGTGGCGACATCTTCGGTCAGATCGAAATAATTTGCACCCGCCTCGAGGGCAGCTTGTGCCACCTCAGGGTTAAAGGCGAAACTCAATGCCGAAATCACGGAGTCACACTTCTGCATTGCGGCTTTGAGTTGCTTGCTGTCTGAGGCGTCGACTACTGTGGTACTTACCCGAACTCGGTCGGCGATTCGCTTCAGAGCTGCCGCGTCGGCGTCGCAGACCGTGACATCATAGTCTCCCGATTCAACCAAGAATCGGGCGATCATTCGACCAATTTTTCCAGCACCCAGCAATAAAACACGATGCTTCATAGTATTCCTGTTTCAGCTTGTAATGTTAAAATGAAAAGGGCCGCTTGTTAAAATGAACACACGCCCGGAACACCACATGCCAGTTCCGTTTGTCACAGCGTGAAGATATCAGAAAAGCACAAGTAGCTGAACACCCAAGATCCAGAAGTGAGGATAGAATGGCCAGCGAATTGATCGATGCACTGACCGCTTTTTCCTGGGAGCGCCAACCTACCGCTGCCAGCTTGATCGACCAACTCCGGGGAAAGTTTGTGGCTTCCAACGACGCCATCGCCCGCCTTGCTGACCGGCTTCGTGATGAGACTGGGAATCGCCTTGGTGATTGGATCGATTCCGTGGTCATACCCACCGATTGGTTCAGCGAACTCCCTGAAAACCTTTTGAAAGCGGGGTTTGTCGACTCTGGAGAGGGCATCTGGTCCCATCCCGAAGGGATTTTCCCTGTGGTAAAGCTCACCGATGGGGGGTCGGCAAGCTTGTTTTTCAAGGTAGAGAGCGTTGACGACTTCGCGGCTTACTATCCCGTGCCCTACGCCAAACCGCAAGGCAGACCAGGAAGTGCCTACCGCACCCTGGTAGTCGCCGAGCAAAACAACACCGTTTTGATCGCTGTCGAACGACATGGCTGGACCGGCTTTGAGTTCTCCGCTGAAACCGATGAGGACATTTCAGCCGTCGCAAAGCATCTCGAGGTGTTTTCGAGCCGCAAGCGTAACTTTGAAGATCCTCGGGCGGGATACAGCTATACCAAACAACTCATCGAGAATGCGGTCGCTGAGATTGGCGTCGACCGTGCTTGCGATCTTTTTTTTGCCGCCGAACGCAAGTATTGGCAAAGCCGCAATCAAGCAGCGCGGGTTCAATACGAACGGCAACAAAAACTGGGCCTCGGCTGGGCCAACCACGATCATCATACCTTTCGCTCCAGCCGCGCTTGTTTTCAATCCTTGGTGGAGATGCTTGAGTTATTAGGTTTTCATTGTCGGGAGCGGTTCTATGCGGGCGTGGAGGCAGGCTGGGGAGCCCAAGTGTTGGAACAATCGCGCGCCGGGTTCGTTGTATTTGCCGACGTGGATATGTCGCCCGAAGAAGTCACCGGTGACTTTGCCCATCTGGGACTCGCACCGCGGGCCGAACTGGGCACGGTGGGACTCTGGTGCCAGCTCCACGGCGAAGCCTTTCTTTCCGCGGGGATGCACCATCTTGAGTGTCAATTCGATTTCGACCGGGCGCGCGAGCAGCTAGCCAGAACAGGCATAGAAACGATGACTCCTTTTACCGACTTTCCCCACCTGCGTCAGGCTTTTACCACGGGTGAAGTCTGGCGTGTGAACCCTTTGATGATTGATTCTGCCCTTGTTGCCGGTCAGATTACGCCCGAACAGGCTGATCAATTTCGTCGAGAAGGAGCCATTGGTTCCCACCTGGAAATCCTCGAACGCAACGACGGCTATAAGGGATTCAATCAAACCGGCGTGAGCGACATTATTGCTCGTACGGATCCCCGCAAGTGGTGATCGATTGCGTGTAATTCGATCGCAACCTGTCATAAGGTTGCGTCTCAAAAAGTCACTTGCAATGCCCCAGGCGATGAATAGAATACATATGTACACTATTCGCCGCGGGCAACGTTCATGCTTCTTGACATTCCAACAGAACAACTTCAATCCACCGTCGACCGGTGTGCTCGAGAGCTCTTGGTAGAGGCCGGCATTGAGTGTCCACCTGTCGACGCATTTCGGTTAGCCCATAGTCTGGGTTTGACGGTTGCCCAGGATAGCAGCTCCGAGGTCCGTGCCCGGTTTGTTCGCCTCGCGGGGGAGGGGGGTACCGGTCGCGGGACAATACTTCTAGCTGGAGATACGAGGATCGAACGTAGGCACTGGGCAGTTGCCCACGAGGTCGGCGAGTTTGCCACCCAGCGAGTTTTTGAACTACTTGAGATTCCTCCTGCCGAGATATTGCCCTCTGCCCGCGAGCAGCTGGCAAATCAATTGGCTGGCGCAGTTCTGCTTCCTGTCAATTGGTTTCAACGCCACGGCGGACTGGTCAATTGGGATCTGGTCGAGTTAAAGCGATTCTTTCCGACCGTCAGTCATGAATTGATCGCAAGACGCATGCTGCAAATGTCGCCGCCGGTGATTATTTCACTATTCGATCAAGGTCACCTCGTTTGGCGACGGAGCAACACAATGAGGAAGCCGGCACCGTTGACGATTGCCGAGCATGGCACCTGGCGAGCATCCCACGAACTGGAAATCGCAAGCCGTGTGGAACAGAACATGCTGCCGGAGGGGGTCACGGACATCCGTTGCTGGTGTGTACATGAAACGGCGTGGCGCCGCGAGATAATGCGTACGGAGTTGTTGGTATGGTGAACAGCTTTCAACGGTCGCAACCAACGGTTGATTGGTTTATAGCAACGCCGCGATTCGCTCTACGAGTTCACTCACGACATACGGTTTCCCCATCACTGCACTACATCCTGCAGCGAGTACGATTTCCGTATGTTCCCGTCTAGGAAAATCCAAAAGCGCGAAAACAATTCCCCCACGTTCTCTGACAACACGACAAAACGTTTCTAAGCGCTCGACTTCGAGGGGCTCGAGCTGTCCACCGTCCCAAATCCCTGCAATCAGCTGATCAGGAATCAGACTGTTCTTCCCTCGCCGGGTCCAGAAAGTTCTTGCTCCGCAATCATCCACTGCACTGGCTAGGGATTCAAATGTTGCAAGCGACTTGGCATCGATAGCGATGTTCCCCGTCAAAGCTTGCGAGTGGGCGTGAATTTCACCGATGTTGCGGCCGGCTGATGGCCCATCCGGTGGCAACGACCACAGTGGGCACTTTCCGCGTTCGATCCGGGCCATTGACGATTGCCACCAGCCAGGAAACTCATACCAATAGAGACGCACCACGCCGTCCAAAGGTGCGCCGGTTCGCAACTCTCCCTCACACCACGTCCCTGCCACAACGACCAGCCGTGCCAAGGGTGCTGCCAGCCGCAGCTGTTCGACGTCGCTCCGTGTGTGTGTATTAGGGCAAGGGTCCGCGAGCAAAATTAACTCCGGATTGCTCTCTCCCTCGGCTATGAGAGCAGCAGCATCAGAGCAATGCGCGGCCCTCTGCCAGGAAATGCTCGCAGGGACCGTACGGAGCAATTCCGAAAAGTCCCCTTCGCCCCAGGGCCCCACGATCAATACCTGAACGGTTTGATGAGATATCTTAGTCTCAAAGGTATTTGCATAGGTCTGCATATTACTGCCTAGCTTGGATCACTCACGAGTTGAGCGAAGCATCGCGCTCGGCAATCAAATTGTGAGCTGCTGTGGCATCGATGGCATCGCGGAGTTCGGCCAACCAAGGGGCATCGGTGATCATTCGACTAAGCCGAGCCAAAATCCGCAGATGCTCGTGGTCATCGGTGGCACAGATCAGGAAGAACACGTCCGTAAGTCCACTTGATCCACCAAAGGGTATTCCTTGACCGGTGATTCCCAAAGCCAGGATGGAACCACCCAGGATTGACGACTGGGGTCGACGCGGATGCAAAAGCGCCACTCCGATATCGAGTGCCGTCGGATGCATGTCTTCCCGTGCGGATACTGCGTCAGCCATTTTTACCGGGTCCCAAAGCAGGCCAGTATGGGTGGCCAGTTCAGCCATGGCGGTGATCACGCTTGTGCGGGTGCGAGCAGCAAGAGGTACGGCGATTGCCTCGACAGGGAGTAATTGTGCTATCGAAATGTCACCATTGGGTTGCCTGCTAGTACGCTCCAAATTCGATTCCATCTGAGCCAACTCAGAATCGTCAGAAACACCAATGCGATCTTCAAGCCAAAGATGCACTTCATGGGCAGAGAAACGCCATTCGCCCCCCACACGTCGGGCAGGAATTTTCCCGCGATCTGCAAGTCGAACGACTTGGGCCGGCAACATGTGCAGATAGGCGGCAAGGGTTGATATGTCGAAATCTTCTTCGGCCATTGGAGACAACCTTCAGATTCGAAAAAACACGTCACTCTCGCCCAGGCGAGAACGAGGGGATAGGTCTTTTGTGCTAGCTAACGAATTATTGTCGTTGCCTTAGGGTATTGTTGTCTAGTTGGATTGTGTGAGGAATCGTGAGGAATTTCGCAGATAGCAGTGCGCGATAGCTTGACGGGGCCAGGCCACTGATAAGTCGCCTTGACAGAAAATGGCAAATCAACACAATCCGCTTCGCCTTGGCAGGAGAACTGACCCAGAAGGACTCGCCAGCGAAGAGTCGCAGTAAGCCAAGGTAAATCGCGAAGGGATGGATTTCTTCGCGGCGAGCTCGTCAGGGCAGACATCACGCCCCCGCAATGGCAGTGGTGTCGGCTCCCAGGCAAGGAGGCCTGTTAAGATGCACGCTACAAGAATCAATTCGGCCAATGTTCACGGCAGCGTAGACTTGAATCGGCTACTGCCCGGGGCTACTCGCACCGGCACCGGCAATGTCTTTGCGCAATCTTGCACGAGCCAATGGCAGCTTGTTCAGCCAGGAGATGTGTTCGTCGCCTTGCCTGAGCTTGTTGACAACGAAGAGGATGGCCACCGCTGTGTCCGTGAAGCCGTTGCTCGTGGTGCGGTGGCGGTGATCTGTGAATCCCCTGTGCCTGTATTCGAGATTCCCACCTATCTGGTCGACGACAGTCGAATCGCTTACGGAAGACTCTGCCAGGCACTGGCAGGTTTTCCCGCTCAATCGCTCGAAGTGGTCGCTGTAACCGGAACCCATGGAAAAAGTACAGTCATCGCACTGTTGGATTCCATCTTCGCTCTGGCAGGTAAGCATTGCGGCAAGATCAGTGGGCTGGGTTGTTACGATGGAATGTCGCATGCAGCTGGGATCGAGCTTCCCGCAGCCCCGGAACTGGCGTCTCGGCTGGAGCGTATGGTTGCCGCTGGTTGCACTCATGCATTTGTGGAGGTCTCCAGCGAAGCGCTAGGCAACCGTTCTTTCGCAGGCATCGAATTCGACAGCATCTGTGTGACCAATGTTTCGGATGCTCACCTCGACTTGCACAATTCGGTACAAAGCTACCGGAAGCTCAAAAAAAGCATTCTCCAATACGTGGCTCCCACCGGTATGGTCACCCTGAATGCCGACGATCCAGTGAGCATCAAGTGGCTTACCCATGTGGAAGGTCCGGCCCTGACTTTCGGTACCAAAGGACAGGCTGAGGTAACGGGTCAGGTCATTTCCGAGCACAGTAATGAGTTGGAATTCACAATCTCAGCCGGCAATCAGACCGTGGCGATTCGCACCTCAATGATCGGTGAGCATCACGTTTCCAATTGCCTGGCTGCAGCGACGGTTGCCCTTTCTCACGGCATCGACTTGCAGACAATCGCCGCTGGAATTGAAGCAGTCGAAAACTTGCCGGGCAGAATGGAACGTGTGGATTGTGGACAAGGTTTCCCCGTGTTTGTGGATGCCGCCGACACCGCCGAGTCATTGCGGGCAAGTCTCCGCTCGGCTCGACACCTGACCACGGGTCGAGTGATTTGTGTGCTTGGCGATCCGAAAAATGCCACCTACTCAGAGCAACTCGCGATTGCCCACGTCGTGACTCGACTTGCCGATGTCGCAATCATCTCTCGGCCATTCCCTGCTGAAGAGTTGAGTGTGAGAGACAGTCAGCAGCGGGCTCGAGTCGAAGTCGTAGAAGATCGGCGCCGGGCTATTGCCTGTGCATTGTCCGTTGCTCAAACAGGAGACGTCGTTGTCATCGCAGGAAGTCGTTGCGAACCCCAAAAAGCCTACGGCACATTCGCGCTCTCGGCAGAGAAGGGCGATGCATCGACGGCTCGCAATTTCCTTTATTCCCGCGCGGAGAAGACTGCGTTTCGTTTAGTTGCGTGAGAGAAGTCACGTCAACTAGTTTTCCCTTACCTTTGATCGAAACCACCACCTGAAGACATAGGACCCTAGAACCCCATGGAATGGACCGACACTCTCATGTTAGAGCCAGCACCTAGCAAAGTTACTCACTTGCGAATTCCACGCGAAGCCATGGAAGTTCGAGTCGCTCAAGGAATTTCCCTGATCTGCGCAAGCAATGTCACCCACCTGGGGATGGCCGATGCGCTCGAACTATTGCGAGGATTCAGAGCTAACGGCAGGCGAATTGTGATGTGTGATACTTCCCGTCTGACGGCAGGGCGACAATTGGGTCAGGCCATCGTTTCCGAAGGATGCGGCACGATTGTCATCAGTTGTGGAACTTCGGGTCGGGAAGTTGCCATCGGTGCGCGCGATTCGGGTCTCGACCTGGCAAACGTCGTAGTTTGTCAGGATAGCAAGGCGGCTTGCGAGTTATTGGCAAATCGGCTGCTTCCAGGGGATACGGTGTTGCTGCTCGGGGCAGAGCAGCACGCCTGCGATCGGTTGGTTGAGTTATTAGACCTCCGCGCTACCAGTTACCATCCGGCAGCATAAGGAAAAACTGTTCGAATCATTTGAGATCATGTTGAGGCTTCATCGTTAGTTTGTTGGATTGCGGGGTCTGACAAACTGCCCTCCCTGGGGTCGGAGCATTTCAGCCTGTCTGGGGCAGCTTCTGGGTCAGCTGCCTGGCAGGTGCTTCACGATGAAGCTTATGTCTGAGCGCCGGGGTAACGCACGCGTTGCCCCGGCTGCTCAGCGGATTTAACCATCACACTCCTGACACTCTTGCCCCCATGTCCATCACTCCTCATGTCATGTTCGCTGGTGGCGGCGCACCAGGGCAGTTGTTTCCTGGTATTGCGGTGGCAGCCCAGGTTGCACAGCTGATGCCCCATGTCAAAATTACCTTTGCCGGCCCGGGAAAGTGTCGCGAGCGACATGCCGTCAAATCGGCTGGGCACAACTATCTGACGATCCCCTCGAAGCCCTTGCCCCAGAATCCGCTCCAGGCTTTCCGCTTTGTGACGGATAACTTCGCGGGATACTGCACAGCCAAGTGGAATTTGCGAGAACAGCGAGTTACGCTGGTCGTAGGCCTGGGAGGTCACACCAGCACCTCGGTCGTGCGAGCCGCCGCCGAACGTGGGATCCCCTTCATCCTGCTCGAGCAGAACGCCGTGCCGAGTCGCACCACGCGCTGGCTCTCGCGTGCCGCCTCGATGGTCTGTGCCGCATTTGAAGAGGTGCGGCCCCACTTGCACATCCAGGCACCAGTGAAAGTGACTGGCAACCCGGCGCGACCGGCATTTGACCAGTTGTATCAAAGACTTTCTCTCGCCCGTTCACAGGGAGAAGATCCACAGAAGATTGCTTTCGCCCGACTTGGTCAAGAGGATCAGAAACGCATGGTGGTCCTGGGTGGTGCGGGGGGTGCTCGCTCGCTTAATGAGTCCATGCCCTTTGCACTCGCCGGGCTCAAAGAATGTCTCGTGGGTTGGCAGATCATCCATCAAACCGGAGAGGGCCAACTCCAAGAGACAGAAAGCCGCTACAAAAAAGCTGGCATCGAAGCTCTCACAGTGACTTACCTTGATGAAATCGCATCGGTGTTGTTTGCCAGTGATCTGGCCGTCTGCCGCTCAGGGGGCACCACGCTTGCCGAGTTGGCACTGGCCGGAGTTCCCGCCGTCCTTGTCCCCTACGCGGAGGCTCGAGATGACCAGCAGCTTGCCAATGCCAAGGTGTATGCCGCTGCCAAAGCTTGCCGCTTAATCGACGAAAGCTCACAGACGGGATCGCTGGACAAGGCTTTGGCGCGGGAACTCACACCACTGTTGATCGACGAAAGCTTGCGCAAGACTATGGCAGGCAACATGCGTAGCCTGGCCCGTCCCAATGCTTCCACCGAAATTGCCACGGCCATCCAAGAAGCCATCTACGGCGTGCGCGGCGATCTATTGGCGGCTTAGGAAATCTGGAACCATCGTCGTTCCATCACGGTTGCCACTTCCTTACTGAGCCGAACGCGCTAGCGTCGTGTGAACCTGTGTTTGAGTTGAGAATTTAATTCACCCAAGGCAGCCTCAGTAAACCGATTCAGTTACCTTTCCGCGGAATGTCCAATAGACGATCGCCGTGTAGCTAAGCACCATTGGCATGCCAATGATGGCGATCACGAGCATGATTCCTAGCGTTTTCTGGCTGGATGCGGCTGTGTAGATGGTGAGGCTGTAATCGGGATTGTTACTGGCTGTGACAAGATTAGGGAACAGCGCCACTCCGACGAGTGTTACCTGGCACAGAATTCCCAATGAGGAAGACAGAAATGCCTGGCCGACCTGGCGCAGATAAATGCAGCGAGGGATATTGGCAATGGCCAGGACATTAAGCACCACCACCCCAATTGCCCAGGGAAAGTGTTCGAAGTTGGGCGTCGCACGAGGGACCTTCACCAGCGTATACATAGTGACCAGGTTCCACATCACGAGGTAAAAACCCCAGGCGTGCCAGATCGAGCGATAAAACATTTTCTGCGTGCTGCCTGCCGTTTTCAGATGCAGAAACAACCCGCCGTGCACCGCCAGCATGGCAACGGTCATGAGTCCCACCAGCAAGGGATAGGGGCCCAAAAGATCCAGGATGCCACCGGTGAATTCGCCTCGTTCGTTCAGTGGGATGCCTAACAGTCCATTGGCAACCGTGACCCCAAACAAAAAGCTGGCAACCAGACTGGCAGCAAAGAAGGCAAAGTCCCAGAGTCGTCGCCAGACGGATGAATGGACCTTGCTGCGGAACTCCAAACTCACAGCGCGAAAAATCAGACAAAACAACAACAGCATGAACGGAGTGTAAAAAGCAGAGAAAATGGTTGCATAGGCTTCAGGAAAGGCAGCGAAGAGCGCTCCCCCGAAAGTAATCAGCCAGACTTCGTTACCGTCCCAGATGGGTCCGATGGAACTCATCACGATGCGGCGCTCCTCATCACTCCGCGCCAGGGGATGCAGAATCCCCACTCCTAGATCAAAGCCATCGAGGATCGCGTAACCAGCCAGGAGAATTCCCAATAGCACAAACCAAATAAAATTCAAATCCATGTGATCGCCTTACTCTTGGGTGTTTGTCAACGATTCACGATGCTGTTGCCAGGAAGTGGCCGCCTCCATGGCTCCCCCCGAGGCGATTTTGGAACGAGCGGGATCCACCGGTTCCGGCCCGTGGGTGATCTTCTGATGCAGGACATACACCCAGATCACAAACAACAACATATAGATTGCGGCAAACATGATGATGGAACCCATCACCTGGCCGGCGGAGATGAATTGTGAAACCGCTTCGGTCGTACGCAGGCCCTGCGTTTCGTCATAGATGAACTGGCCATTATCGTTGAGTTGCGGTGTGCCCTCTTCAGATTTTTCGAACGGAGGATATACGATCCAAGGTTGGCGGCCAACTTCCGCGGCTACCCAGCCGGCTTCATTGGCCAGAAAGGCGGGGACTACAGCCGCTACGAATACCCACAACAGCCAGCGATGCTCAAACAACCGGCCCCGGATTCGCAGCCAACATGCCAGCAAAGTGGCAAATATGAAAAATCCTCCGATCGCAATCATGAGGTGGTAGCTGTAATAGGACAAAGCGACAGGGGGACGGTCTTCTTTCCGAAATTTGTCCAGTCCGATCACTTCTTTCTCACTGTCGCCGAACAGCAGTAGTCCCAATCCCCCGGGGATGGCGAGATTCATATGCACGGTCTCTTCGTCCGCGTCGGGGATTCCAAACAAGCTCAGATCCCCTTTGCCCGTCTGAAAGTGTGCCTCAAAAGCAGCCAGCTTGGCAGGTTGCGTTTCATAAACGTTCTGTGCTTGCTTATGACCACTAACGAGAATCGCGAGACTGGAGATGGTGGCCAGCAGCAGCGCTCCGGTGAATGACCGCTCGGCAAACTCGCGATGTCTGTTTTTGAGCAAGTACCAGGCAGAGATGCTCATCACAAACGCTGCGCCCAGGATGAAGCAACCAAGCCACACATGGACCAAACGATGCACGGTCGAAGGATTGAAGACCATTGCCCAGAAGTCAGTAATCTCTGCTCGCCGAATCACTTCGCCGTTGATCACCCAGGGCTCGCCATCTCGAAGCATGGGAACGATTTCATGGCCGGCCGGTGTCTGCTGCCAACTATTGGCGACCGTAATCCAGATGGAACTGAATATCGAGCCGAGCGAAACCATCAAGGCTGCGAAGAAATGAAAGCCTTGGCTGACCTTATCCCACCCAAATACGAGCACGGCCAGGAAGCCAGACTCCAGAAAAAAAGCAAAGATCCCCTCAGCGGCAAGTGCCGAGCCGAAAACGTCTCCCACAAACCGTGAATACGTGGCCCAGTTGGTGCCGAACTCGAATTCCATCACGATGCCCGTGGCGACGCCAATGGCAAAGTTGACAGCAAAGATCTTCGTCCAGAATCTTGCGGCTTCCTCATAGAGCGGATCGCGAGTGCGCAGAAACATCCCCTCCAAGTACACGATGACCACGCCCATGCCAATCGTGAGCGGAGGAAACAGATAATGGAACATGATCGTCAGCGCGAATTGAATCCGCGAAAGCAGCACAACATCGAGTTCGGCAAGCATGGTCATATTTCGTTAACAGTAAACAATTCTCATTTGTTAACCGGCAAAAACTAAACAAGCTTTCTGATCGTGCCCGGTACAACAGGTTGATGACTGCGAGAACTCGCCACGGCGGCAAAACAGAGTTCCAGACTACGCAGGTTGTTTCGAGCATTGTGCGAAGGCTGTCTCCCTTCTTCGATGGCACACAACAGCTCACCCATCGTCCCGTGAAAACCGTCGGGAAACCAAGTGCCCGTCAACACGGGTGATAAGGTGCCCGACGAAGTAATCAATTCAATTCTTTGATTGGCTAGTTTTGTCCCAGCCGAGCGAATGAGACCACTGCTACCCGAAATAAGAGTGCGGTCCCAGGAGCCATTGGGGACATGGCCGTCGAATACGAGGGTTGCTTGCGAATGCTCGTATTCGATGAGTGCCTGTCCAAGTAAGGGGGGCATGATCGTTTGCGAATTGCTTTTAGTTGTCGATGCGTAAACTCGTTTCGCGTTCTCCGAACCCATAACCGTGGTAATGAAGTCAAACCAATGAATCGCAAAATCGTAGAGAATCAGTTGCTCGATATTCTCGAAGGCCGTCCCTTCGACCCAGCTATGATCCCAATGCACACCGCAATGGACTCCAGCTACTTCGCCGATGATTCCTGTGAGGGCCGCTTCACGCAGATAACTGAAGTGAGGGGCCCAACGACCGTTTTGATTCACCGCCAACAGCACTCCCGCTTTGTCGGCCAGATCGGCGAGCCGCTGGCCGACATCCAGATCGAGTACAAATGGTTTTTGGCTTAGCACATGTTTTTTCGCCTTGAGACAATTTTCGATAATTCCAGGCCGAATATCGGGATGAGTCGTCACATCGACGACCTCGACGTCGGGTAGTTTCAATACCTTTTGGTAATCAGTGAAAACTTGAGCGCCTGGATAAAACTGGAGGCGTCGTTTTTCAGCATTCTCGCGTTTCACATCGCAGAGGGCCGTCACTTGGTAACCAGCCGATCGATATGCTGTCAGGTGGTGCTCTGTGATTCCTCCGCAACCGATAAGAGCTATCTGAGGGCAGTACTCTTTGGGATCGCGAGGGAGATATTGGACTGTGGGAAACAGGAACTCATCTTCGGACTTAAGTTTCATAACCTGGGCATTTCCGAGTTGAGACAGATTGGTAGTTAAAGCCCCTAGCCTAGCAGGGTTCCCGGCGATTCGCCAAGGATTCCAGAGAACTTAGAGTATTGGCCGACCCTTGTAATTCTCCTACCAATTGGTACTTTGGAAGGACTGTTGAAGAGAACTAAAATGATTGCCTTACCTTAAAGTATTGATCAATGGCCAAATCAAGTGGAAATAAACGGATCTTGCTGGTGGACGATGATGCAGAAATCATTGAGTCCCTACGCCTGGCTCTTGAGGCCCATGACTACGAGGTCATCATTGCCCGCGATGGTAACCAGGGCCTGGCTCTGATTGAGCGGGAATCCCCTGATTTGGTCATCCTCGACATGATGATGCCCAAGAGAAGTGGCTTTTTGGTCCTCGAACGATTGAAGCGAATGGGCGAGAAACGGCATCGCATCATCATGATCACGGCCAACGAAGGTGCCCGCCACAAGGCCTACGCGGAAATGCTCGGTGTCGACGACTACGTTCGCAAGCCTTTTCCTATGGATCGGCTCATCCAGAGTGTAAATCGATTACTGGCATAAGTCGTGCCAATTCATATATTTACGTCCTCTGCTGCAGGATTATCCGCCTAGTGGCAGTGTCGCATCTTTTCAAAACCTCAAGTGTGATTTGCGAGACCTATTTATGTTCCTCCGCTCCTGGTGGTCATTGGCAATTGTGGTACTGTATGCAACGGCATTGGGCTGTGAAGCAAATAAAGCAACGCTTGATGCAAGTTCTGCCGATTCACCAGAACAATTAGTTGCCAATGTGGAAGCTGCATTGAAGGAACTTAAAGCCTACAGCTTTCGTCTCGATTCAAGCATGGAGATTTCGCTTCAGGACAATGAGCAAATTGCCGAATCGGTTTACGAAGTCAAAATTGAAAAGCCCGATCGCTGGGCGATCTCACTTGAGACCGGAGTCATGGGGGGATCGACTTTCTCAGATGGCACGGAACTTACCACCTACTCGCCGGCGCTCCAGAAGTACTCCGTCGAGCCCTTGAATGATGAGCGAAATCCAATGGGCATCGTAGGCACCAATCATGGGTTTATGACTTTCGGTGCTGGGGGACTCGCCAAGGTGTTTATGGGCGAAGGACTTCGGGACTGGCTGCTTGAAGGACTAAAGACCTCAGAATTCGCGGAAGACGAAGAGATTGATGGGGCCAATTGCCGTGTTGCCAGGTTTGTGCAAGAGAACGGCACCGAGTGGGAATTGGCGGTTGAAGTCGGTCCTCTTCCCTTGGTGCGTCGTTTTAAGATGAAGCCCGACTTTTCAGCTGCTTCCTTCCAACAGATGGGAGTTCCCAAGGAGATGAAAGCATCGCTGAAGCTTGACTTCTCGAATTGGAAAACCGACGGAAAGTTTACTAAAGAAGATTTTGTGTTCACACCGCCTGAAGAGGCTGAATTGGTCGATTCATTGTTCGCGCAATTGGGAGGCGCGCCGCAGATTCACCCCTTGGTGGGGGAGCAAGCCCCCGCTTTTTCAACAACTGATCTCAGCGGAGAGACCATCGAACTTGGGCAATTTGCAGGGAAGGATGTCCTCATCCTCGACTTCTGGGCAACCTGGTGTGGCCCTTGCGTTGATGCTTTACCAGTGATTTCCAAAGTCGCCGAAGAGTTCAAAGACAAGTCCGTAGCATTCTACGCGGTGAACGTGGGAGAGAGCCCGGACAGAATCAAAGAATTTCTGGCAAGTGAAAATCTCGACCTGCCGGTACTCCTCGACCAGGAGATGACCCTAGCCAGTCTTTACCAGGCCACGGGAATTCCTCAGACAGTCATCATCGGCAAGGATGGTCGGGTGCAAGTGGTCCACGTCGGTTTCGGTGGAAATATGGAGCAACAACTCACCGAGGAGTTGGAAGAAATCCTCGCTGGCAAAGATCTGGCAACCGACGCATTAGAGGAACAAAATCCTTAACCACTGGGGCATGCTTTTCGGGACTCACCGAAAGACTTAACCAAGCGAAATTGCTCTTGCCAGAGGTTGCAACACAGATTCAATCGTGTAGTTGTCCACCACGTGGCAGCAGACTTCTTGCAAGCGGCTGAGCACATCAGGATAAGTCTGCCCGTTCGACAAACTGCCGTAATGTCGTGCCGTGACATACACGCTGAGTTGTTCTTCTTGAAATTCACCCGTGCGAATCTGATAGGCATTGGTTCGTGATTCGACACTCAGGCGGCATTGCAATCGGCAATCTTCGTCGAGGGCAATCGTGATGTTGGGTTCGTTGTTAATGATAGTTGCCCCAGGTAGAGAGCCCAAACCTTCCATTGCCGGGCAGACACCCAATGCCTCAGCCACTAGATGATTGTGATTGCCGCGATAGCTGAAATCAAAACCCATCATCAGATCGAGGGCCTCACAGTCGAGTGGGCTGACGGAAAGACCATACGGGGCAATCTCGAGGATGTGTCGATGTTGCTTCCAGGCATCCTGGATACTCTCGGGATTGACATACCCCGATGAAATCCGACGAGGCTCAACCGCACACCAGCGATGGCTGCCGCGATCTTTGTCCTCTTCCAGAACAAAATCGCGTTTGTCGCGAGAATAGAAATTGCGCATCTCAGGATACGACTTTTGCAATTGCTCGAAGAAGTGCAACACCGTTTCCCGATTGCTCGGAAGATCCATTTCGGTGCTGAGGTTCATGTTGACGTAAAAGTCGTCAGCCAGCGATTGATATGCATTCATCTTCGTAGCGTAGCCTGAGTGAACTCAACTAGGAAGGATCGGGCCATCTCGGCCAACTTCGTATGCTGAATATCCGTCAGTCCTAGCTATTTCTAGTATAGGAAGGTAATGGGAAGGATTAAACCCCGCGGGTGGGGATTCAAAGCAAATTCGACGGCTGGCAATTCATGGTACCAGCCTCTTTTTGCAAGAATTTCATGCCCCTCGTCGAAAGGCAATCAGCGGGCCTATAATGGCTGGAGTCTTACTCACCTGTTCATCATCGCGTGGAGATTACTCATGGTCAAATCCTTTGACTCGGCACTCGGTTCGATGGCTTTTTTGATCGCACAGGGTGAGATTTTAGTGATCACTTTTGGCCATCCTACGGCAACGGCTGCTCGCAAAGCCCTGCGGGGACTCATTCCATGCTCAATGCAGTTGAGTAACACTCCCGGCATGAATTCTGCAGATGATAAATTCTTAGCCAAGCAACTTGAAGATCGGCTCACTAGGTTTGCACTAGGGGAAGCGGTTGATTTTGATGACTTTGCTATCTCATCCACCGGAATGACCAATTTTCAAAAACTTGTCATGGCTGCGTGTCGCGCAATTCCCTGGGGCGAGACCACCACGTATGGAGAGTTGGCAGAATCGGTAGGACACCCTGGTGCCGCCAGAGCCGTGGGAACCGTGATGTCCAACAATCGCTTTCCCCTGGTCGTACCTTGTCACCGCGTACTGGCCGCAGGTGGGGGTTTGGGTGGCTACTCTGCTCCGCAGGGGCTCGTCATGAAAGAGCGATTGCTAGCGACAGAACAAGCAGCAATACTCTCAACATCCTAGCTATCGGTTGAAACCGTTGGCGAAACTGCAAACGAATTGCGCTGCATTTTCGCCTTGTTTCTGCTAAAATAAGATCATGGCAGAGAACCTCGTCAACATTTCGGAAGTGATCGCGCACGGGATCATCTTCGATCCCAAAAACTCCGAGCGCATTCGTACGATGGATTTCAACCAACTTCTCCAATCGATTCCTCGCCTGTTTGACCTTTTGGAAGAGCGACGGGTAGAGTACGTGTTGGTGGGCGGGATCGCCATGCTGGTTTACGTCGAAGGACGGAACACCCAGGACATCGTTCTGATCATTACCAGAAATGATCTGAAGAAGCTGCCTGAATTCAGCGTGTGCGAAGAGAACGTAGAGTTTTCTCGATGCTTGTACGAGGATCTGCAAGTAGATTTTCTGTACGTGAAGAACAAACTCTTCGACACTGTGCGAAAGGATTATTCGACCATGAAGCCCTTCGCTGATCGAATGATTCCCTGTGCAAACGTTGAGGGGCTCGTGCTGCTCAAACTGTTTGCTTTGCCGTCACTTTATCGTCAAGCACGGTTTGATAAGGTGCGCACCTATCAAAAGGACATTGCGGATCTGATCGAGAAATACCGCCCTGACACGGCCCCTCTCATGAAAGAACTTGCCGAGCACATGCTGCCAAGTGATATTGCGGAACTCGAGAAAATCCTGCAACACATTGAAGATGAAATCGCTCAGTCCCAGCAGCGTTTTCGCGGTAACGAATGAAGGCTGAGCATGCATCTCAGATTTTTTCATCAGATATCTCTTGCCGCGCTGTTTTCCATCACCAGCGTTTGCTACTGCACGGCGCTAACTATCAATCTGCAGTATCCTGCTAGTCCTCTGTTCTCATCAGGTCTCGACCCGGTAGCTAAGGCAGCGATCAATGCCGCCGCTTCGGATTTATCGGCTGCCGTTACGACTTCGCTCAATGCGGTGACCACCGACGCTTATTCAGGAGCTAGTGGTGGAGCAGAAGTAACACTCGGGTTTGAGTTCAGTTACCTTGATCCGGTGACAAATGTGCAAACGACCATCTCCAATGCCACCATTGGGGCGAATATCGTCAATTTGTTCATCGGTGCCCGCAACCTGACCGGAAACACACTTGCCGTGAGTTCCCCAGGGTTTGTGCAACTCGATGAATCACAGACAACAGGGAGTGGAACGATTCCCAACGGCTTGCCGGGTGCCGTGGCCATTGCCAATTCCAAGGCTCAGACAGCATACCTGCGAGGTGCCACCACGGTTGTTGATACTGCTGAGGGATTCATGACGCTCGGAAGTGTGATGGCGAGCATCGAAGTGGACTTTGGTATCACCAATGGAAGCGTATCATTCGATTGGGACGGCAACAACAATGGCGCCAAAGACACCGATACCCAGTTGAACAACTACTGGCACTTCGATCACACGACTTCTGTTGCTGCCGGTAAAAACGACCTCTACTCCGTGGCTCTCCACGAGATGATGCACACTCTGGGGATCGGCAGCTCGGTCACCTGGGAAGCGGTCAGGTCAGGAACCAACTGGACAGGTTCGAATGTGATTGCCATCACTGGAAGTGGAGCAAACCTGATCAACGCGGCTGGCGACCATGCGGTTGCCAATTTGATGAGCCGTCGGATTTCCGATGGGGTGCAACAAGAGGTGTTGATTGATCCAAACATTACCACGGGCTCTCGTAAATTACTTACTGAACTTGATCTGGCCTTCCTGCGAGACATTGGGCACTCGACCATTATTCCGACTTTCACTTCCCCCCCCGGCGATTTTGATGGAGACGGAGACGTTGATGGCGACGACCTCACCCTCTGGCGCAACTGGTATGCCATCAATGCCAACGGCGATGGCGACAATGACGGCGACACGGACGGTCGTGATTTTCTCATCTGGCAACGAAACTACACGGGTGCGACGACCCTTGCAGCGGTACCTGAACCGAACTCTCTCGTGTCGGTTCTCGCTATGGCGATGCTGATTTCTCTGCGTTTCAGTCTTCGCGTGCGCAAATAAGTTGCCGCGGGAAGAAAACTGTAGATTTCCGGTTTCGCGTGTGCTCTCTAATCCGATTTTCTTGTCGAACCCTGTAGTACGTTGCTATGCTAAAGCTGGAATCTTATTCATGGTTTGGAGCCGCGCATGCGAACTATTAAGTTGCCACGATTGTTTACGACTATTGTTTGTCTGGTCGGACTAATATTTGCCATCACAGCCGAGATTGCTCAGGCCGGCTTTACCCAACAGCAAAGCTCCGTCCTTAACAATGTGAACTATGATTCCCGCAGCGCATCGTTGGCCGACATCGACAACGATGGCGATCTGGATCTTCTGTTTCAAGGTGCAACCGGTGCCCATCAACTCTTTCGCAACAATTTTGTTGGCACAGGCGTGCTGACTTATACGAATATCACCAACACAATTCCAGTCGCCGACCTGGGCCCCTCGTGGAGCGCCGCTTGGGGCGATTACAACGGTGACGGTTTCGTCGATGTCTTTATTGGGCAATCGAACACCGGTGTGGGGCAGGCAGGCGATGTGCTGAGGAACAATGGCCCCGCTGGCTTCTCGAACGAAAGTGTCCCTACAGGATTGAACGATCCCGGATTCCATCAAAATGTTGCCTGGGTGGACATCAACAATGATTTACTTCTTGATCTGGTCATCGGGATGGAAGGTCCTACTGAAAAACATGAGATCTATCTCCAAGGGCCGGGGCAGACGTTCACTCCCGTCGGTGCTGCCGTAGGGTTTCAACAAGATTTCGGCACCAAGGGCTACGGATTGGCAATCGGGGATACCGACGGAGATGGAGACCTGGACGTGTACATTTCCACTTGCCGCAGCAATAACAACATCCGCAACAACTTCTATAAAAACATGCTGGTCGAAACCGGATCGCTCAGCTTTGTCGATATCGCCGACACCAATGGCACGCAGATCTTCACCAATACCTACGGGTCAGAGTTCCTCGATTTCGACGACGACGGTGATCTCGACTTATTCGTCGTGGGGGCAGATCAGCAGCCGAACAAGATCTTTCGCAACGATGGCAACAACATGTTCACCGACGTGGATACGATCACGGGCCATCCCTTGATCTCTGACGTGGGGGGCGATCTCAACGGGGCACGTGCCATCGATTACGATAACGATGGCGACCTCGATCTATT